>Ga0070741_10004179_pt1 | contig 34108 bp, 31 predicted proteins | sample Coa_R1_4_FD_66440 | JGI IMG/M metagenome (GOLD analysis project Ga0070741, IMG submission 66440) | Surface soil microbial communities from Centralia Pennsylvania, which are recovering from an underground coalmine fire - Coalmine... | ecosystem: Environmental > Terrestrial > Soil > Unclassified ... | reverse complement strand
TTGCGGGCGAGGTGAAGAATCCGCGCCGCACGCTTCCAATGGCCCTGGCTGCGGGCACCGGCCTGGTAACGATTTTATATATCCTCGCCAACGTGGCGTACCTTTTCCTGCTCCCGCTCGATCAAATCCAGCACGCGCCGGATGATCGCGTGGCCACAGCCGCTATCGCGACTGTGTTTCACGGGGCCGGGCCGGTCGTGATGGCCCTTGCCATTATGGTTTCCACTTTCGGTTGCGACAACGGGCTGATCCTCTCGGGGGCCCGCGTTTACTACGCCATGGCCCGCGACGGATTATTTTTTAAATCGACGGGCCGCCTGAACGCGCGCAGCGTGCCTGCCATGGGTTTGGTCCTGCAGGGAATTTGGACTTGTCTGCTGGTGCTGCCGCGCACTCGCCTCCACGATCCCGCGGGGAATCCTCAGCTCGATCCGGTTGCGCACACTGAGCTGTACGGCAATCTCTATAGCGATTTGCTCGATTACGTCATCTTCGCGGTGCTCATTTTTTATGTCCTGACCATCGTCGGCTTATTTGTGCTCCGCCGGAAGCGGCCGGAAGCGGAACGCCCATACCGCGCGTTTGGCTACCCGATTATCCCCGCGTTATACATTGTGGCTGCTACCGCAATTTCTGTCGTCCTCCTGCTTTACCGCACCAACACTTCCTGGCCTGGGTTGCTGATCGTCTTAACGGGTGTCCCGGCTTATTTCCTGTGGAAAAACTCCCACCAGAAGGGCGTTTGACAAAGGCGCCTACATTGTGTAATTTCTGACGTGACAGAAATTATCGAAATATGAGCCTCACCCCCATTCAACAAAAATTCGTCCTGCATTGGGGCGAGATGGGTATCCGCTGGGGCATCAATCGCACCGTCGCCCAAATCCATGCGCTGCTCTTTATCTCCCCGAAACCGCTTAATGCCGAGGAAATTGCTGAAACCCTGGCCGTAGCCCGTTCGAACGTCAGCACCAGCCTGAAGGAATTGCAAAGCTGGCGGATCGTCAAACTGGTCCACGTGATGGGCGACAAACGGGATCATTTCGAGTCGATGAAAGACGTCTGGGAAATGTTCCGGGTTGTGCTGGATGAGCGCAAGCGGCGCGAAATCGATCCGACCATTGCGATGTTGGAAGAGTGCCTGGCTGAAGCCGCCAAAGAGAAGGAAGACAAGTTCACTCAGGAACGGTTACGCGAGTTGCACCGCTTTTTCCAGGCGACCACGACGTGGTACTCCCAAGTGGCCAAGTTGCCCGCCTCGGCGCTGGTGAAATTTCTCAATGCAGGGGACAAGCTATTGAAGAGCTTGGGCCTGGGCTCTTAAGCGGCTTTTTTTTGCGGGAGAATTTCCTTGAATACAGAAATTACAGATGAAAGAGTAAGCACCCCAAGTCATTCACCCGCCCCGAGACCATGGCCTCGTCTCGCTGGTTTCCTTTGCTGGCTCACTCGTGGGAAATTCTGTCCCGGGGCCCGCCACTCCAAACATCGGAAGCGCGTCTTCTTCGATTTACCTTAGCTCTATATATGAAAACCGCAGTGACTGGCGCTTTTGGATATTCCGGACGGTACGTCGCCCGGCGATTGCTTGACGCGGGGCACGAGGTCATCACGCTCACCAATTCTTTCAATCGCCCCAATCCTTTTGGCGGGGCAGTCACCGCTTTTCCGTTTCATTTCGACGACCCGGCAAAGCTGGCTCAGTCCCTCCGTGGTGTCGATGTGCTCATCAACACCTACTGGGTGCGTTTCGATCATGGCAGCTTCAGTCATAACCAGGCAGTGACGAACACCAAAGTTTTGTTTGAGGCAGCCGGGAAGGCAGGCGTTAAACGCATTATTCATGTCAGCATTACCAATCCCGATCTCGGTTCCAGCCTGGCCTATTTCAGGGGGAAAGCGCAGCTGGAAGTGAGCCTGCGGAACCTGGGAGTTTCATACTGCATCTTGCGCCCGGCGGTGTTGTTTGGAAAAGAAGACGTTTTGATCAACAACATTGCCTGGTCCTTGCGCCGGCTGCCGTTCTTCGGCGTATTCGGCGATGGCCAGTACAAGCTTCAGCCAATTTACGTCGATGACCTGGCGGCCGCGGCGGTCACAAAGGCTGGCGAAACTCACAACGAGGTTCTTAACGACATTGGGCCCGAAACTTTCACGTATCGAGAGTTGGTGGAGTTGATCCGAAGGAAACTGGGTTTGCGCCGGGGTGTCATCGCGGTTCCTCCGGCATTTGGTTATTGGGCCTGCCGAGTCCTTGGATTATTCCTGGGCGATGTGATTATCACGCGCGAGGAGATCCGGGGCTTGATGGAGAATCGTCTTTGCGTCGAGGGGCCTGCGCTGGGAAGGACCCGGCTCACCGACTGGATAGCGGAGCACCGCGAGACTCTGGGGCGTCATTACACGAGCGAACTGGCGCGCCGGCTCGACCGCGGGACGGCTTACCGTTCCAACTGATAAGAACGGCGTGCCCGCTCGCTTGCGTTTTGGAGTGCGGCGCTTTTCCGCTTTTGATGAGTGCGCGCTCCATGAAAAGCGCTGCGGCTCAATCCGCATTATCGATTTTCTGTAAAGGTTCATGCGCGGGTCCGGCATTGTCCTGTAGCTAAGCTAGGCGAAAACCCCATCAATTCGGACGCACCGCTTTAGCAGGGAGGGCGTAGTCTAATTGATACAGGAGCGGCGGGGGATGAAAACCGACGAGCAAGAACACCAGGAGCAGGTGGATGCGGAGAGCCTAAGCTCGCCCAGTGGCGTCGTCATCTACAAGGCCGTTCTGAAAGAAGGCTTCGACGAGCTGGCGCGCCCGTCTTCAGCTTTGTTTTGGTCCGGCCTGGCGGCCGGGCTGTCAATGGGCGGTTCCCTGGTGGCCGAGGGGCTGCTGGCCAGTTACCTGCCGCAAGCGCCCTGGCGTCCGCTGATTGCCAAACTCGGTTACAGCTTGGGTTTTCTGGTGGTGATTCTGGGACGCCAACAATTGTTTACGGAAAACACTCTCACGCCAATTCTGCCGTTACTGCAGGAAAAGACCCTGACGCGCTTTGCCGGCGTGATGAGGCTTTGGGTGGTTGTGCTGGCGGCTAATTTAGTGGGCTGCCTGGCCGTGGCATGGGCCTGCACGTCGGACGCGGGATTTGACGCGAATATTCGCCGGGAGTTCTTAGATATCGGGCAGCAAGCCATGGCTGGCGGCTTTGCAGCCCATCTGATCCGGGCGGTTTTCGCCGGGTGGCTCATTGCCCTGATGGTATGGTTGTTGCCTTTCGCTGAGAGCGCGCGGCTTTGGGTCATAGTCATCCTCAGCTATGTGATCGGCCTTGGTCACTTCGGCCACTTGATCGCGGGAGGGGTGCAGACCTTTTACATCGCTCTGACCGGCGAGATTTCCTGGGGCGCAGTATTTGGCAACTATTTCGTCCCCACTTTCATTGGCAACGTAATCGGAGGTGTGGCGTTGGTTGCGGCGATCAACCACGCCCAGGTGGTATCCGGCGCCAAAAATAAAAAACCAGTGTTTCAACCCGGCGAGTACTCCCGCGCCACCACCTGAGCTGCGCCGAGCACGAGCAGCCATGGAACATCAGGCCCAGGTCATCATTGTGGGTGGCGGCCTGGCCGGCCTTTCCGCCGCCGTGTACTTGGCGCGCGCAAAACGGGATCTCCTCCTGGTGGACAGTGGCAAATCCATGGCTCGTTGGGAGCCGCAAGTTGAGAATTACCTTGGATTTCCTGCTGGCATCAGCGGGGGCGGCCTGCTGGAGCGGGCGCGCCGCCAGGCTCGCCGTTATGGCGCGCGTTTGAAGCGGGACCTGATTCGATCAGCCCGCCGGGTCCGCGGCCGCTTTATCTTGAAGGGAAAAAAAGACTCGTATTCCTGCGAAAAACTTCTGCTCGCCACCGGCGCGTTTCATATTCCGCCGGATCTACCCGGATTTAGTTCGTGTATCGGCCGCAGCATGTTCTTCTGCAAGGACTGCGATGGGTTTCGTGTACAAGGCAAGCGGGTCGCAGTGTACGGCTGGAGCAATGCGACGGTGCGCTACGCCGTCGCCATGCTAACCTACGCCTCTGAAGTATTTGTCGTCACTGATGGCCGCGAGCCGACCTGGGATGGCAAGCATCGCGCCGCGCTGCGCGAATATAACATCCCGGTCTTATGCCAGCCAATTACGCGGGTCACTCGCGCCGGGCCCCGCCTGAAGGCTATGCGCTTTCGAGGTGGTGAACAGAGGCGCATTGACGCCTTGTTCACCACGCGCGGAGATATTGTCTGGAACGCACTCGGCAAAGAATTGGGGGCGAAGTTGGACGCTGAAGGTCAAATCGTGACGGATGTAGACATGCGCACCACAGTCAGAGGACTCTACGCCGCCGGCTGTGTGACTCCGGCGAATTGCCAGATGATCATCGCCGCCGGCCAAGGTGCCACCGCTGCCCAAGCCATCAACTGTGATCTCTTCGAGGAATCTTTAAACCGCCGAACTCGCGGCCGGGCGGGTAAATCTATCACTTCGAATCGTTCTTCAAGAGGAGCCGGTGGATGAATTTCCATCCTCGTTGGGAACAAAGTCATTACCTGGGAACTCTTACTCAGTGAGCGCCGGATCGCGTCGAAGCGAACGCGGCCTGGCGACTCCCAGCTTATGAACACGGCTCTACCACTCACTCAAAAACTACGTACCGGTGCGGTGCTGGCCATGCTCGCCGGCATCTGGATTACGTCCTCTCTACATTCAGCGGAGGCGGCCGAGAGCATCGCAGGCGCCACGGCCAAATCGGCAAAGAAGGCGCCGAAGAAGAGCAAGAAAGAACTCACCGGTGCCGAGCTCTATGCGATTCATTGCAACCGCTGCCACCCGGAGCGGTACGCGCCGGAAAGAACCGACGTGCAATGGAAAACTATTCTCACCCACATGCGGGTGCGGGTGAACCTGCCGGCCCGCCAAGCCGAGGCGATTCTCAAATTTCTGCAGGAGGACAGTGGAAAATGAAGCTCCATTCCTTACGCCCGCGTTCTCAAAGTAAGATGTTTTCTGTGCCGGTGCGGGGCGTGCTTGCGGCGGTGTGTGTGACCGGGGCAATGCCGGCTCGGCTACCCGCGGCCATCTCGGATGAAGAGTTCCAGGCGCTCAAGGAGTTGGTGATTAAACAGGGCCAGCGAATCGATCAACTCGAACGGGCCCATAACCGGGATCAACAACACTTGCAGCAGGATCAAGCCACCCACCAGCAGGACCAGCAGGAAATTAAGCAACTAAAGCAGCGGCTTGACGAAACGCAAAAGACCGCCGTCGACGCGCAGCAGCGGGCCAGTGCGGGCGCTCAAATCCAACCCATTCATCCTATTCCCCAAACCGCCAACGCCACCCACAACTTCATGGTTGTGGGCGACGCCGAAATTCAGTTCGGCAAAACGGATGGTTCACATAGCGCCTTTGCCCTGGCCGATTTCGCTCCCATTTTCCTCTTTCGAGCTCGCGACAACATCCTGTTTGAAGCCGGCTTTGACGTGAACCTGCAAAACAGCACCAGCGGCACCCATGACAGCGGCGTGACCACTTCCGTTGGCCTAAGTTTTGCCCAGCTTGACTACATGCTTAACGACTATGTTACGGTTGTCGCCGGCGATATGTTGCTCCCCCTGGGCACGTATAGTGAACGCAGCGCGGGCTGGCTCAACAAAATCCCGGATGATCCTTTGCCCCGCGACCTGCTGCCCGGCAGCGGCATCGGCCTGCAATTGCGAGGAGCGGTGCCTGTGGGTTCCGGCGGCCAATCGCTTACCTACAGTGTCTATGCCGCAAACGGCCCCGGTTCTTCAGACGGTTCGGCCAACCACGATCAACTTGATTTGGACGGCAACGTCGGCATCCGCTCCGACGGTTCTTCAGGCAATTTGCATGCAACCCCCAGCGCGGGCGGCCGCCTGGGTTGGTTCTATCCTTGGAAAGCTCATTACGATCTGGAGCTAGGCCTGTCCGGCCAATCCGGAACCTGGAACGACGCCGATAACAGGCTTTGGTCGGCGGCTGTGGCCGACGCCGCTTTGCACATCAGTCCTTACTTCGAGGCCAAAGGTGAATACATTCAGACCTGGCAGCAAACCGCCGATCAGGGGACCCTCAACCCTCACGGTTGGTGGGTTCAGGCCGCCTATAAGCTCGCCGGTCTCAATTTGAATGCTCCGCTCCTGAATAATTTGGAACTCGTAGGCCGTTACGATCACAGCCGCAATAATTTCGCCACCAAAATCGAACGCTATACCGTTGGTTACGTTTATTACCTCACCAACACCCTCCTGCTCGAAGGTGATTATGAATTCCTCAGGAGCAACGATCCTGAAGAAGCTCACAACCGCTTTGTGTTTCAACTGTCCTTTGGATTCTGATTCCGCTTCTGCTCACTCCCACGGGCTTACTTCATTCGGACGGGCTGGCTGAAGGCCGCTCCCGTTTCCTGTGATGATGGCACCGTCCTTTTGAGCGCGCATCGCTTTGACTTCCTCGGTGGTGACGTCCTTGCCCGAATTCCCGAAGGAGTTATACACGTAGGTTAATGCGGCCGCTATCTCGCCGTCGCTCAGCGGCAATTGAGGCATGCTGTTGTTAAACTTCAATCCGTTAACCGTCACCTCGCCCTGCAAACCATGCAGCAGAACCTGGATCGCCCGTGCCTTGTCCGCATTGAGGAAATCCGAACCGGCCAGTGGCGGGAACCGATTCGGGAGTCCCATGCCCGTGGGTTGATGACAGGCCGCACAAATCATGGTAAAGAGCTGATGGCCGGCCTCGATCCGTTCGGCTTTCGAGTGCGGATCGGTCTCTTTGGGCGGAACACCGTAAGTGGCGCCGCCTTCGATCCATTCCTTGATGGCGATGCGTTCCTCTTCCGAGAGGGCCTCGGCTTCCGGACTGTTGATGATCGGCATCGGTTGTTTGAAATACAACCCGCGCCAACTGTCCCAAATTCTACGTTTAAGCTCCGCCCGATCCGCATACGCGGCGCGATAATCCAGCCAGTTATTCAGAAAAGCTGTTTGTTGGTTATGGCACCGATAGCACTTGCCCATAAAGATCGGCACGATGTCCTGCACGTAAGTCCGGTTGGACGACTTAGACTGAGGTCTGACTTGGGAACGTTCTGTTTGGATCGCATACCGCGCCTCCTTAGGGTTATCGCCTCCGGCGATGGCAGGTTCGAACGAAAGTACCAGTGCTCCGAGTGTAAATAGGATTCTTCGCGTGTTCATTGTTTTATCAGGAGAACGCTCGGCTCGTTCAGAAGTACGAGGCACGGCGGTTCAAAAAGTTCCCGCGCGCCACCGGTTTAGAGGATCTCAGCACACCCGACGCCGGGCCTGGACAGAATGTGGGTCGCGGACATCCGGTCTCGTCGCCAGGGTTACACGGGCTGGATCTTCGATGAAAAAGTAAGATGAACAACTTCGCCCCGAGGTTCCCAACAATCGCGGGGGGTCAGTTTCGCGCCGTCCTCACTGGGCAAATTCTGATGGGTGATGCTGCGCAAAACTCCTGCGCGCCCGGAAAGCAGGCCAACCTGCAAATCTCAACCTGCAACCGCCTTCAGCCGCTGGCCAGCGCCTTGTCAATCGCCACACAGAATTCGCTGAGTGAAAACGGTTTTGACAGGCACACTTTTCGACGCTCCTGAAGAAATTTTTGTGTCTTGTCGGAGATCACGTCGCCGGTGATGAAGATCACCCTTTCGGAAAGCACCGGATTGGCCGCGCACAGCCGCTCGTACACCTCTTGGCCATTGAGCCCTGGCATCTTCCAATCGCATAGCGCCAGGTCGTACGGCGACTCGCTCAGCCGGTGCAAGGCGGTTTCGCCGTCGCGCGCGACATCCACCTGGAATCCATGTTGAAGCAGCGTCTCGCGCATCATCTGCAGGATGGACTCCTCATCGTCGATCACCAGGACCTTCTTTCCAGTACCATATCGTCCCCGATTAAGCACAGAGTGTTCCGGCTCGGCCTTTTTCTCCCCTTCTTCGCTGGGGACGGCCCGGGGAAGCGCGACGATGAACTTTGCTCCATCGCCCGGTTTGCTGGTGACGATGATATTCCCCCCGTGCTCCTGGATAATACCGTAACACAGGCTTAGACCCAAACCGGTCCCTTTGCCCACTTCCTTGGTCGTAAAGAACGGATCGAAAATTCGCTTCAGGTTTTCCTCCGAGATGCCTGGACCGTTGTCATGGAAAATAACTTTGAGAGTTTGGCCGCAGAGCTCGGACCGGATTCGGATGCAACCTTTTGGCTGATGCGCCTCGATCGCCTGGCGCGCGTTATTGATAATGTTCAAAAATACCTGTTGCAGCTGGTGCGGGTCGACCATGGTTTCGGGCAAGCTCCGGTCCAACTCACAGACCACTTGGATATTGCTGGTGCGCAGTTGATAATGGAGGAATTCCACCGCCGCTTCCACGAGGGCATTGAGATTGGAAGGCTTGCGCTCGGGCGGGTAGCGCCGCGCGAAGCTGAGCAGGTTTTGCACGATCTTCTGGCAGCGCAGCGCGCTTTTGTGAATCAAGTCCAGGTGCCGTTGGTGCCGCGGATTCGCGTCCGAGAGCTTGAGCAACTCCGAAAAACCCATCACTGAGGTCAGGGGATTGTTCAGTTCATGCGCCACTCCGGCCACAAACTCCCCGATGCCGGACAACTTTTCGCTCTGCACCAGTTGTGCCTGCATGGTCTTGAGGCGATCGACCGTCTGCTCCAATTCGGTACGCGAGCGCTGCAGGTTCTCTGTCATCCGGTTGAATACCTCCGCCAGTTCGCCGCACTCGTCGCCGGAAGTGACCGCGACTCGCGGCGAAAAATCGCCCTTTCCGACGGCCTCGGCGCTGTTCCGGAGCAATCGCAATGGCCGGGTGATCTTGCGTACGAGCATCCAGACGACCGCGGTGGCCAGCAGGATGCCCAGGGTGCTGACCAGCAGCAGTCGCTGCTGGGTTCCTCGCAGGGCTTGCAGCGATTCCTCGTAAGAACAAAGCAGGAGATATCCCAGGCGATTGTCTCCGACCGCGGAGCCCAGCCAGCCGGCGCAACAGAAATAGTGTTCATCTCCGAGCAAAATCTTATTGATCCTGCCCGCTTTGACTGCCGGCACCGAGCCTTTGATGGCCTCGGAGAACAGAGCCGAAAAATCCGTTGTGCCAGCCGGGTTGGGCAGACTGGCGGTGATAACCTGGCCGTTGTCCAGCAGAACAATCTGGCTGCGTGTCAGGCCGCTGAACTCCCGCACAATAGGCTCCCCAATTTCGATGCCGAACGTGATCGCTCCGACCAATTCACCAGTCGTGCTGGTGACCGGCAGCGAAACAATGTCGAAGAGCCGGTCCCCGGCCCGGATGGTATCGACCATTTCTTCGCTGGCTAGCGCCCGTTTGACCGCTTTGGCGCTATGGGCTTCGAAGTCTGATAACGCGATGAGCGGATCGCGTTTGGCGCTGGCAAGCAGATCCCCGGTCGCCGAGGCGAACAGCACTACGTCCACGGATTGATCGCCAGGTATATCCTTGATTTGCGCTCGCAGAGTCGGCAAGTGACCGCTCTGGAAAGCCGCCCGGTAACGCGGCTCGTTGGGCAGATTACGAAATCGCACGAGGAGATCGGCGCGATGAATTTTCAGCGAGTTGCGAAAGACGCCCTCGGCGGTAGCCAGGTTCTTGGCGGCTTCCGTCTCGAATTGTTGTGTGAGCCGGTGGTTGATCAGCCAAACATTAAGTGCCACGAGTAGCGCCATAGCGGCCACCACCGGCACCAAAACTTTCGTGCTGAACTTGACCTTACGATGCTGAAAAAGGCGGGGCATAGTTCAGGATTTGGGCAGATTGGTGATGCCCAGAACGAAATCCGCTTTCACCTCGCCTTGCTCGGGCACGAGAACCTCCCGAACCTGGCTGGGCAGCCGTTCATGCCAGGCTTTGAGCTTATAAACCCCAGCCGGAACATTGAGGATCTTGAACGCCCCTCGCTCGTTGGTCATGGCAAAAAAAGGGTTCTCCAGCACCATCACGATGCAATTCATCCGGGCATGAATGGAGCAGAAGACGTCCACTCGCCCCGGTTTGTCGAAAGTAACCTGCTTGACCTCCGGACTCTTGTACAGCCCTAGATCGAACGGTTTCGCTTCCGAGAAGGAAAAGACATTATGCAGAATATCATCGTAATTCGGCCACTCGACCGTCGTGCCCACCACAATGGGCAGGATATGGGGTGTGAACATCGCTCCTTTCTGAGCGATCCGGGTGGTCACTACCTGGACAGGTTTGGATGGTGCCGGGGGATTGGTCCCCGCAGGACCTTCGATGTACACCAGAAAATCGTGCATCGACGCATAGTCAACCCGCTCGACGAATTTGAATTGATGGCTGTCGTACTTGCCGCCCGCGCCCTCAGCGTCGGTGCCTTGTTTCCCCTGGGCATGCACGAAGCCCGTGATTGTACCAGCCATTGTCGGACTGATTGCGGTTCCATAGACCAGGAGGAGAAACAGTGCGTGTCGCATAGGATTAAAAGCGAAAGGCCGCTTCCAGCGCGAACAGGTCTTCGTTTTCTCGTGAATCGCCCTGGACGGTATGGCCGCGCTCAAAGCTGTACTCGGCTTTCAGCAGAAGGTTTTGGCTCCAGCGGTAGCCTAAATCCAAGCTTAAGCGCCACAACTCCGTCGTAGGGGAGCCAAAATAGTACTCTCCAAAGTCCCCATCGCCCGCCAGCGGATAGCCGCCCGGACACAGGATCTGGCTGAACCGCGCCGCGCCGTAGAGCTTGCCGACGAGGTCATGAACCCCCTCAATTGAATAAAAATAAATATCCCGATCGTTTCGAACCGCCGGATCGTTGTCATGGTAGTGAGCGTAGCCGCCGAACGCGCTGACGTGGCCTCGGGGAAGCCGCACCTGGACGTCACCTTCCACCAGTTCGACCGCAAAGCGCGTTGTCGCGCGAGAACCAATCGAGCTAAAAAAACCATTGGCAAACCACAGCGCCGAGAGCTGATCCTGCTTCGCGTCATTGTCGCCGGTTCGCATCCCGCTCACGCTCAGATGAACCCGCCGGCCGGGATCGAAACTGATTCGCCCGGCCACCGATTTGTCGGAGGTGAAATCGCGCGTATCGGGAATCCCTCCGTTTTGCACCGCCGCCACATAGCTGAATTTTCCAGCGTGGCCATAAAGCTCAAGTCCTTCGTCCACTCCCCAGATATCGGACAGCGAATGCGAAACAAATGGGTTATCGATGGCGTAGCGGGTTTGATACTCCTCGCCGAACGGGATGAACATCCGTCCGGCGCGCGCGCTCAACTGGTGGTCGCCATTCCAGAGTTGCGAAACGTTCTCGACGTCCACGTACACTTCACCGAGTCGTGCTTCCACGTCGGGTTCTTCCCGGGTGGCCAAGTCAAGCTCTCCGTAAAAATAGACACTGCCGTAAACCGGCGCCTCGAGAAACAGCCGCGCCTCATCCAGCCGGAATTCATTGTTCGGAAACGCGCCTTCGGAGCCCGTTTTGAAAAAACCAACCCCACCCTCGCCGCTCAGGTGAATGTTGCCGAAAGTTGAGGCTCCCTTCGGCACATCCAGCGTCGCGTCATCAGATGCTTTAGCCGTGGCTGCAGGCCTGTCCGCCGCGAGGCTCTGGGATTGGCTCTGCTCGATGTCGCCGACTTTTCGTGAAAGCGTCTCGATCATGGTTTGTTGTTGCTGCAACTGCTTTTGCAGCGCCGAGTTCTGCTCCCGCAACTGCCGTAACTCTTCGCGTAAATCCAGTGAGTCATCCCCCCAAACCGGGTCGCATCCAAAGAGCAACCACACCGCCCAAGCAATGAGGGCAGTCCGCGTGACTGTGGTGTGCGACATGACCAGCCTTCCGAAGCAGTCGTTATGCCCCCGGAGTACCTGACTGGCGATTCGTGCAACTTTCCTTGCGACGGTCCCGGGCCGCGGCCGGTCAGCCCAACGACTCGGCCTTCGAGTGGTTTAGAACAAAACTAATGCCCAAAATTAGGGCATTTCGTTCCAGTTTTTAGCTCGGTGCAAGCGACGGTTCTTCACCGAGTAGCCTAAACCACGCCTTTGGCCCTTGCGAATCGATGATCCGCGCAGTTTTCCTGGGGTTTCGCCCAGGCTGATATGAGAGACGCCTTTAGCGTTCAAAACTCTGTTATACGGCGCGCGACGGGCGGTGGTTTTTTCTGATGCGCTGCACGGGGAATTTGTCCATGTTGGTTTCGTGGAAGCCCTCAGCGCGGCAGAAGTCCAGCACGCCGTCGAACTCGCCCTCAACGAGGATATCGGGAGTGGCGACGTAACGGCTTTGGCCACCGTGGCGGCGGAGGCGCGCGCTTCGGCCAATATGGCGGCGCGTGAACCGCTGGTCGTGGCGGGTTTGGCGCTGGCCGAAGCCGCCTTTCAACGGCTGGCGGCAGACGCAACGATTTCGCGCAAGGCCGAAGACGGCCAGAGCGTGGGCGCCGGAGCGAGCTTGCTGACTGTGTCGGGACCGGCCCGGGCTTTGTTGAGCGCCGAACGGGTGGCTTTGAACTTTATTCAACGGCTTTCTGGCATCGCCACATTGACCGCGCAGTTTGTCCAGGCCATCAAAGGAACGCGGGCGCAAATTCTTGATACGCGCAAGACGACGCCAGGTTGGCGGCGGCTGGAAAAATATGCGGTAGCCTGCGGGGGCGGCCGTAATCATCGGATCGGCCTGTACGACATGGTGTTGATCAAAGACAATCACCTGGCGGCGTTGAGCCGGGAATCAGAGGACCCGGTCGGCGCGGCGGTGGCGCGCGCGCGGAGGCAATATCCACAGCTCAAAATCGAAGTGGAAGCCGATACCCTCGAGCAAGTGGACCAGGCGCTGCAGGCCGGCGCGGATTTCATTCTCCTGGATAATATGAACCCGGTGCAATTGCGCCTGGCGGTGCAGAAATGCAAAGGCCGCGCCCAAACCGAAGCCAGCGGCGGCATCACCCTGGCGACAGTCCGAGCGGTGGCGGAATCGGGCGTAGATTTTGTTTCCGTCGGGGCCCTGACGCACTCGGCGCGGGCGGTGGATATCGGATTGGATTTCCAGCTCTAACAGAGATATGTCGCTGGACGCTCAGATCTTGCAGGCCCTGCGGGCGCGGGGATCTGAAGCCATTTCTGGAGCCGAGCTTTCGCAGAAGCTTGGTATAACCCGCGCTGCTATTGGTGCCCGGATCGAGGCTCTGCAACAATTGGGTTATGAAATCGAAGCCAGCCCGCATCATGGATATCGGCTGCTGAGCGCGCCCGACGTATTGCACGCGGATGATCTGAGTTGGCGCCTGGCGCCGAATCGCCGGATCGGCCGCGATATCCGTGTTTTCGAACAGACCACCTCCACCAATGACGTCATTGAGAAGCTGGCGCGGGACGGTGCCGGGGAAGGCGCGGTCGTCTTTGCCGAGTCGCAGACGCAAGGGCGCGGACGGCTGGGACGCGCCTGGATATCACCGGCGCACAAAGGGCTTTGGTTTTCCGTTTTGCTTCGGCCCAACCTGACGCCACAGGCGGCGACCCAGTTGACGGTCGCTTCCGCCACGGCCTTACGCGCGGCGATCGAATCGCGGACGGGATTGAAGGTCGAGATCAAGTGGCCCAACGACATCCTGATCGCCGGAAAGAAAGTCGCTGGTATCCTGACGGAGCTAAGCGCCGAACTGGACCGGATCAAGTATGTACTCGTCGGGATCGGTGTGGACGTGAATTTAACAGTCGAGGATTTCAGTCCCGAGCTCAGGGCGCAGGCCACGTCATTGAGAATCGAATTGGGAAAACCGGTGGTGCGCATTGAATTGGCCGCCGCCATTCTCACGGAGTTGGATCGGCAGTACGGGCGAGTGTTGGACGGAGAATTCAGTTCGGTGGCGGACGAGTGGGAAAGCCATTGCAGCACGCTGGGCCAGCGGCTCGTGATTCAATTGGGGCAGCGGCGTTTGTGCGGCCGCGCCGAGTCGCTCGGAGAAGACGGAGCGTTGCTGTTAAGAACGGACCACGGTCATTTGGAGCGAATTGTAGGTGGCGATGTCACGGTCGAGAAATAAACCGATGCTGCTGCTGATCGATATCGGCAACACCCATACACATATGGGTTTGGCCAGCGGCGGCCGCATCTTGCGCCAGACCGATGTCTTGACGGCGGAATTGGCCGCCGGCGAATCGCTGCCGCGGCTGCGGCGGTTTGTTGGCCGAACCCGGCTTGAAGGAGCCGCCCTCTGCAGTGTCGTGCCTCGGTGCACGCCGGTGGTATGCGCTGCCGTGCAGCGGAAATGGAAGCTAAACTGCCTGGTGTTATCTTCAGAAACTTTGGCGGGCCTGGGGATCGGGGTCGATTATCCAAAACCAAAAACGATTGGACCGGATCGGCTGGCGAACGCCGTGGCGGCGCGGCGCCGTTTTGGGGCTCCGGTTGTTGTAGTGGATTTCGGCACGGCCGTGACCTTTGACGTAGTCAACCGCGAGGGTGATTACATCGGCGGCATCATCGCGCCCGGGTTAGCTGCCATGACCGAATATCTGCACGAAAAGACGGCATTATTGCCGCGCATCAAGATTCGCGAGCCGAAAGGCGTTGTGGGCAAGAGTACCGAAGAGGCGATGCTGATCGGCGCAGTGCATGGATATCGCGGGTTGGTGCGGGAGTTGATAAAGCAATTGAAAAGCGAGTTGCGCGCCCGCCGTTTGCCGGTGGTGGCGACTGGCGGCTATGGCGAACTGATTGCGGCGGGTCTGCCGGAAATCACGACGGTGGACCCACTGTTGACGTTGCAAGGGCTGCGGATGTTATGGGAGAGCAGAGCCGGGCATAAGGTGGGCGGGTGATTGGCGATTTGCGATTTGGGATTTCCGCTTGAAAGGTGAAACCTGAACCTCGAAACTCCGCGGCGATGAACCGAATTGTGGATCGATTTACCGCGCTTAAAGGCGCGGGACGCAAAGGGTTTATCGCGTATATTGGCGCCGGCGATCCCGACCTGGCCGCCACGCGAGCGCTCGCGCTGGCCTTTGACAAGGCTGGGGTCGATGTCCTCGAACTGGGTGTTCCCTTCAGTGATCCGTTGGCGGATGGATTAGTCAATCAGTTGGCGTCACAACGGGGCTTGGAGTCCGGGACCACCCCAGCCAAAGTTCTGGAGACGGTAGCCGAGCTGCGCAAGAGTTCACAAATTCCCATCGTTCTCTATATCTATTTCAATCTGGTGCATCGTTATGGAATGGAACGGTTCATCAAGGAAGCGGCTGTCGCCGGTGTGGATGGATTGCTGGTGCTGGATCTGCCGCCGGAAGAAGGCGCGGCGTACGAGGGATTGATGCAAAAGAACGGTCTGGCCAACATTTACCTGGTGGCGCCCACGACACCCGAAGAGCGCATCGAATTTATCGCCAAACGCGGCCGTGGCTTCATTTACTACGTTTCGCGCGAAGGCGTCACTGGGATGCAGAGCAAGCTCGCCGATACCCTCGAGCAGATGGTCGCGAAAATCCGAACGCATACCGAGTTGCCCATCGCCATCGGTTTCGGTATTTCCACAGCCGAACAGGCGGGGAATGTAGCGCGCATGGGCGATGCCGTGGTGGTCGGCAGCGCTATCGTGAATGAAATCGCCAAAGCGGGAAAAGGTGCTCACCTGGTGCCGCACGCAACGGAATTTGTCCGAACCCTGATCAACGGTGTAAAGCATTCATGAAAGCAAAACCCAATGCGGACCGTTTTGTGATCATTATGGCCGGCGGTCGCGGCGAACGCTTCTGGCCGGTCAGTCGTGAGAAAACTCCCAAACAACTTTTGGCATTATTGGGCGGCCGTTCTTTTCTGCAAGAAGCGGTGGATCGCGTATTGCCGCTGGTGCCGCTAAGCAACGTCTTGATCATCACCAATGAGATCCAGGCGCCCGAGGTACGGAAACAATTGCCAAAATTACCCAAAGACAACGTGATCGCCGAGCCAGTGGGCCGCGATACGACCGCGGCCGTCACCCTGGGTGCGGCGCTGGTCGGCTCGCGCTCCACGACCGCCGTCATGGCGGTGTTGCCCGCCGACCATGTGATTCCCGAGGAAAAGAAGTTTCAGCAGGTCCTCGGCGATGCCTTCGACGTCGCCGGCCGCGGCCAGGCCATTGTGACCATTGGCATCAAGCCCACGGAACCAGCCACTGGCTACGGCTATATCGCCGTTGGGGAACCGCTGCCCCCGCCCCAGGGGGTGAAGGGATACAAAACCAGCTTTTTCCGCGCGGAACAATTCGTGGAAAAACCTAATTTCGACAAGGCGCTCGAATATCTGAACAGTGGCCGGTACCGGTGGAACGCGGGGATGTTCATCTGGTCATTCGTAACCATCACTGAAGGCTTGCAGAAACACCAGCCGGAGATGTATGCGGCTTGCCAGCGCTGGTTCAAGGTCGCCGGGACTCCGGCCAAGCTAAACAAGGTGCTGGCCAAAGAATACCCGGAGTTGACGAAAATCTCGATCGATTTCTCGCTGATGGAACACGCGCAAAACGTCATCGTCGCTGACGGCGCGTTCGAGTGGGATGATTTGGGATCCTGGACGGCCCTGGGCCGGCATCTCAAGGCCGACGCCGAAGGGAACTGTGCGGTTGGAGAATTTTTGCACGTGGATGGAGCGCGCAATATCATTTTCGACGCGCGCACCAAAGATCGGCGCACGCCCATTGCGGTGGTGGGACTGCGTGATTCAATCCTGGTCCAAACCGACGATGCCACTTTGCTCGCGCATAAGAGCCAGGCTCAAAAAGTGAAAGAACTGGTCAAACGCCTCGGCCAGGATCCGAAATTTAAAAAGTTGCTGTAGAAAAGCCGCCGGTGATTCCCTCCAAATCAATGGATGAGCTTGTTGCGGGCATTTCACCGCGACCCGGGATCAGCCACGTGGTTTTTGACTTCGATGGCACCATTTCGTGGCTTCGGCATGGTTGGCCGGAGTTGATGGCTGGTCTGTTCCTGGAACAAATTCCGACGCTTTCCGAGGGACGGGTTTCACGAGTCCCGATTTCCGCGGCAGAGCAAGGAAGCTCGCCCTCTCCCCCGGGAGAGGGGGAGCAGTCGGGGCCCCAGCTCGCTAATGAACTCAGGCTATGCTCGGCACTCGAGCAAACTATCCACGATCAAATCGTGGACGACATTTTGTCTTTGAATGGCAAGTCTTCCATTTACCAGATGGAACGCTGCGCCCAGCGTGTTGCGGAGCACGGCGGTCCGGAACTGGAGCCAGAGCGGATGCTGCGGCAGTATCTCGGCGTGCTGGCAAAACTCGTCGATGAGAGAAAGGAAAAGGTTCGGCGCGGGGCGGCTCGGCCGGACGAATTTGTTGTGCACGGCGCGCGCGATCTGTTGCAAAGACTGCACGGACGCGGGCTGGTGCTTGTGATTTTGAGCGGCACCGCCGAGGAGCAGGTGAAAGAAGAAGCCGAATTGCTCGGCCTGGCGCCGTTTTTTGGCCCGCACATTTACGGCAGCACGGCGGACCTAATGGGGTCCTCCAAGCAAGCGGTTATCGAGCGATTGATGCGGGAAGAACAATTGTCCGGCGAGCGCCTGCTGTCTTTCGGCGATGGCCCGGTGGAAATCCGACTGACAAAGCAAACCGGTGGATTGGCGGTCGGAGTGGCGAGCGACGAGGATCACAATGGCTCCGGCAAGCTTCACGCGCAAAAAGCCGCGCAGCTTCGCGAGGCGGGCGCGGATTGTCTGATTGCCGATTACCGCAATCCGGGTCGCTTGATTAAAACTTTGTTTGGTTCTTAATCCTGGCCTTAGCTCATGAACCCCCACCCGTCTCCACTCGACCTGACCAAGGTCAAGGTTTATCCGCTCGCGCAGCGGGAGAGTCTCAGCTCGCTCGAACGAATGCTGGTGGATCCCAAATCGCCGGCGCGACCGCTCCCGGCGGAGTTGCAGACCCAAGTCCAGGAGTGCGTGAAAAATATCCAATCGGCGCGGCGGCACCATGCCAGCGTGATCCTGATGTACGGGGCGCACTTGATTAAAAACGGCGCGATGCCGCTGGTTAACGCGCTGCTGAAAGACGGTTGGATCACTCACCTGGCGACCAACGGCGCGGGAACCATTCACGATTGGGAATTAGCGTTTCTTGGCCGGACCGAAGAGAGCGTGCGCAAGAACGTTGCGACCGGCACGTTCGGGACCTGGGATGAAACCGGCCGGAGCATTCACCTGGCGTTGCTGGCCGGAGCGCTGCGCCAGGAAGGTTATGGCCGCAGCCTGGGCCGATTCATCGTCGAGGACGGAGTCACCTTGCCGGCCCGGCTCGCCTTGGAACAATCGTTACGCGAGGAACCGGCTCATGCCCTGGCGCCGGCACGGGCCGAACTCCTGCAAATGATGGCGTCCAACGAACTTCCCGAAGGGCGAATCGAGACGAAACATCCATGGAAAGGCACCTGCATTCTGGCCGAGGCTTTTCGACTCCATGTTCCGTTCACCGTTCATCCGGGAATTGGCTACGATATTTTTTCCACCCACCCGCTGTTCAATGGGGCGGTGATCGGCCGGGCAGCGGGGCTGGACTTTCAACTCTTCAGCCGGGCGGTCGAGGGGCTGGATGGCGGGGTGGTGCTGTCAGTGGGTTCGGCGATCATGGCGCCGCAGGTGTTCGAAAAGAGCATCAGTTGCGTCAACAACCTGCGGTTACAGGCCAGGCGCAACATCGTTCGCGATCATAAAATCTATGTCGTCGACATCCAGGACGGCGGCCACTGGGACTGGTCCAGGGGCGAGCCACCCAAGGATAACCCGGCTTATTATCTGCGCTTTTGCAAGAGCTTCGCGCGGATGGGCGGCCAGATGCGGTATTTGCAATGCGACAACGTGGCTTTCCTGCAACACCTGCTCCACGCCCTTTCGCCGCCGTGAATCCGGAACGGTTCCAAACCCTAACCGGTGGATATTCGAAACTGCAGGTGGCGGTCCTGGGCGACTTTTGCCTGGATCGCTACCTGGAGATTGACCCCGCGAGGGCAGAAACTTCCATCGAAACCGGACTGCCGGTTCATAACATTGTCAACGTCCGGCCGCAGCCCGGCGGCGCCGGGACAATCTTAAACAACCTCTCGGCGCTGGGAATTGGGACGATTCTGCCGATCGGTTTTGCCGGAAATGACGGGGAAGGATTTGAGCTATGGAACGCGCTGGCGCATCTGCCCGGGGTCCAACTCGAGCATTTCGTCCGCACACCGGAGCGCCGGACCTTTACCTACTGCAAGCCATTAATTGTTAAAGCAGGATGTCCGCCGACGGAGTTAAACCGGCTGGACACAAAAAATTGGACGCCGACGCCGGCAACCATTGAGAAAAAGATAATCGAGCACGTCACCGCAGCCGCGGGCGCAGTGGATGTAGTGATTGTGCTGGACCAGGTCGATGTGCCGGATACCGGAGTGGTAACCAGGTCGGTGCTGGAAGCTGTTCGCGCGGTTGCGGCGGAAAAGCGCGACTTGCCGATCCTGGCGGATAGTCGTCGTGGTTTGCGCGGGTACCCACCCGTCATTTTCAAAATGAACGCCAGCGAACTTTCGGCCCTGACTGGTTCGCCCCAGCAGTTGAGTGTTTCGGATATTGGAAAGACGGCGCTGAAGTTGGCGCAGCAGAATGGCCGGACCGTGTTCGTATCCCTGGCGGAACGCGGCCTTTTAGGAGCCAAGCCTGGCGGCGAGGTTCAGCATGTTCCGGCGCTGCCGCTTCGCGGCGAGATTGACGTTGTCGGTGCCGGGGACGCCGTTTCGGCGAATCTGGCTTCCGCCTTGGCGGCCGGGGCCGGCATGTTGGAAGCGTTGGAGTTGGCCAACGCGGCGGCGTCCATAGTGATTCATAAACTAGGAACGACGGGAACGGCCAATGTGGGTGAGCTTGCCGGGTTAATTAACCCGGGGGCTTGAGAACGGAGCGGAAATCCGAAGGCGAAAACCCCAAGCCGCGAAGCGCAAAAATCGATTCGCTCTTTTTTCGTTAGCTTCTGTTCAGTTCTTCGGGGTTCGGCGCTTCTTTGCAGCTGAATCCGTTTTCGTTTTCGGACCGCGGTAGACGCATTTTGCGGTGCAGGTTTCTGCGACGGTCACTTCGGTTAAAAGCGGCAGCGCGGGTTTAAGTTTATTCCAAATCCAAATACCGATCCTTTCGCTGGTGGGATTTTCCAAACCGACGATTTCGTTCAAGTACCGGTGATCGAGTTTTTCCCAAATCGGCCTGAAGGCGGCGGACATATCGGCGTAATCCATGACCCATCCCAACCTGGGATCAAGCTCGCCCTCGACTGCGATTTCCACTTTGAAGCTATGGCCGTGCAAGCGCCGGCATTTGTGCGTTTTGGGCAGCAGCGGCAGCAAATGCGCCGCTTCGAACTGAAAGGTTTTGCGCAATTCCATTATTGTTCCCAATCGGTCCAGGTGACGAGGTCGCTGAGAGCGGGACGTCCGTCGTGACGCCAAGCCAGCGGCGGGTTCTGCATTTGGCCCAACGGACAAACCCGAGTCGCGCCCCACCGCGCCAGTTCGGTGGCCAATTCCTGAGCTTTGTGCTCGGGCACAGCCAGTCCGACAGTGGAGACCTGGCCGCGCACGGAATCCGCGCTCTGGAGCGCTTCGGTGAGGTCCCTAACCTCTTTGATGTAAATAAAGCGGTTCAGGCAGGAGATCTGGAAACGCGGGTCGGCCTCGTACACCACGGTCCAGGCGGTAGAGCCGTGGCTGCACCAATGGCGCGTATCCGGTGAGTGCGCCGCGCGCAGATCATAAATGGCGCGGCGCGAGGCGATGACCGCGGCGGTCTCGACCGGCAACTCGCCCCGGGGCTCGGTCAGTTCGCGTTCGGCCAGCACTTCGGCCAGCATCTCCGCGAATTTGTCTGGGGCAAGGGCGCCGCCGGATTGAACATAAATGACATGTGGGGAGAGACAGCCAAGTTGATTCCAGGCCACAATGTCACGGGCAGCTCGCTCGACGATCTTGCGGGCGTGCAGTCCCGAAAGCACTTCGTGCGCAACATAGGCGAAACTAAGGCGCGAACCATAGCTGACAAATCGAACGGACAAGGGCAATCGCCGGCGGATCTGAGCCAGGTTCTCGTCGGTGCCCGTTGCGGTTACGCAATTAGCCTCTTCGAAGAGGGCCTGTTCGAGGGCTTCATGGCCGCCTTTCCACTCAGCCAATTCGAGGCAAGCGCCCAGTTTGGGTTCGGCGTCATAGAGCGAGTGCGCGAAGAGACGGGGCAGAAAAGAGGCGTTGCTGGCGCACTTGATGAATTGCGCCGAGCGTGTCAGCAATCCCAAAAGCATGCTCATCAGCGTGGGATTGGGCAGGTTGCCCGCCGCAAAATGAACGATTAGCTCGGGCGCAATCACAATCGAGCCGCGATTGAGCTTTTGTTCGGGCCCACTGACGACAATTTGGTCCAGCCGATCACTGTGGCCGAGATCCTGTTCGAGCAGCGCTTCGAGGGCTTCAATTGTCAACGCTTTGAAAAAGCCATCCAAACCGGTCTCGAGGGTTGCTCGCGAAAAGCCCGTGGCGCGCGGACCGTCGGCCAGGGCCAGTTTGCGGAAGAGGAATTCAGGGTTGAGCCATTCCTTGGCCAGGTGGCTGAGCACGTGGATCAGGCTGCGGGTTGAGCGCTGGGCCAGGTACAGCTCTCGGTTTCGCTTCAAGGTTTGGCACGCCTCGTGAATCATACCTGGGGTGACCGAGGCTTCGGGCGGCAGATCGGCAATGAAATAATTGGGCAGGTTCATGTCATGAGCGCGATGCTGTCCGGGGACGCCATGCCCGGCTTGATAGCTTCGCGTTTACGGATGGGATTGAGACAGAACAATCCCAAAAGCGAGGTCACTAGCAGCATGGCCAGGAATGCATAAAGAGGATAGTAAGCGCTGACCTGAGCGGCGGCCGGGCCGAGTTGCCGCACTTTCGCACCGACCACCCAGTGCGAGAGATTGCCGATCACCCCACCCGTCATGACAAAGAGGCCAAAGACCCGCCCGCGCACCGCATCGGGCACCGATTCCATGAGCGCCGCCTCCGTCATGGGATAGGCGGCCAGGAAAAAGAAACCGTAAACGACGTAAAGGGGAATGGTCCAACTGAGCGGCATCCAAGGGAAAATGGCGATGAGGACTGCCGCGATTAACAAGGCGACAGTCACCCAGCGTTTGCGGCCGCGATCGCTTAAGCTGCCGAATAAAGGATTGCTGATAGTCGCGGCGAGGTAGATCCCGCTCAGGGCCAACCCGGTCGATTTGGCGTCATAGCCCCTGGCTTTTTGCAAAAAAAGCGAACCAAGACTGCCCATGCTGGCTCCCGCGAAATCCCTCAGACTGAATGCGAGACAGTACGCGAGGAAAAAGAACCATAACGCCCCCGATGGAAAAAGCCGGTCTGGATGCGGGGCTTTGGGAGTCTGAGGCGCGGGTCGTTCGCGCTCGGCCAGCAGGACGAATAGCGCTGCGCCTGCAAGGCCAGCGAAGCCCAATTCCAAAACCGGACGACGCCAGGCTGCTGGACCCAGCACCGGTTCCAGAGCCTCGGCGCGCCAACCGGCGTAAATTGGACCCAGAAAAAAACCGGCTCCGGCTCCGATGCCGACCAGGCCTAGCGCTTTGCCGGTGGCGTTCGGAAACAGGCGAGCAATCATGGCTGTGGCGGCCGGGTGATAAAAGCTGCCTCCCAGGCCGGCCACCACAACAGCCACTAACGCCCAGCTATAAGTGGGTGCCAGGCCCAGGGCGATGAAGCCGATTGCGTTTATCGCCAGGCCGAAGCCAAGCAGGTGCTTGCGATTTAGCTTATCGGCCAAAACCCCGACCACGTAACTGGGACCGAAGCAAGCCACCAGCAACACAGTCATGAGTAAGGTCGCCGCTCCAACACTCTGGAATTTGAAGTCCTGTTGAATGAGCAGATAGAGCGGCATTAACGCAACCTGGTACAGGTGCGTAAAGGCGTGCAGGACGCCCGTTAACCAGAGCGCCCGTGTTTTATGTTTTCGGTCCTGCTCCATGAATTCGGCGGTAATCTCAACTAGCCGGCCATGAGCGAACAACCGCGGGGTTCGGCCATGCTCGCGCGCCCGATTAATTCAAACCCGGTGCCGCGGCGGATCGCCAGGTCTTCTGTCTGGATTGCCAACACTGAGTAAACATTGGCCAGATCGAACACCCGGATCAAACCCGTTTCGCCTTCGGCGACCTCGCGGCCCGTCTCGGGTGAAATGAGTTGAACCCTGGCCCAGGGCGGAAAATGAAAGTCCCTGGGGGCGCCGGCGTGTCGGCGGCTTAGTTTACTCTCAAAGCCATCTTGAACCGGCCGGTCAGATGGCGTGGCGGGCGCGGCACGGTCGTAGGCCTGCGAGCTGAGTTCGCTCATGCCGTATTCGCAAAGGATATGAGCGGCCAGCACCCCGAGTCGATCAGTGATTAAGGCGTGCAACTGGTGTTTAGGCAGAGCACGCGAGCGGCCTTTATACCCACCCGTCTCCAGCACGCGCGATCCCGCGGCTAAATTGAGGCGCAGTCCGCGTTCTTCCAGATGATCCAGCAGGTGGACGTAAGAAAAGGCTGTTCCGAGCAAGAGAACCGGTTGTTTCCCGGCTTCAGCGGAGCACAGCACCTCGATGGCGCCCAAACAATCAACTCGCCAGGATCCGTCGGGCAGGACTTCGCCCACGAAAACGAAATCCCTGGCATTGCGCTGGCGGCGCACCGTCTCGAACATGTGGACGAGCGATGAGTGCGGCGCCTGGGTCGAATCGGGGGTGAGCGACACCACCAATTCCGTTTCTGCACACGATGGAAAATGGGCGGCAAACCAGCCCACAAGCGAGGTCTCGTAGATCGCCAGTGAGTTCTGGTTATGGAAATGGCGACTGGGCCGTTGCTCGGTGGTGCCACTGGAAAGAAACACCCTCGTTCGTTCCTCGACCGGAATGCAGGTGAGTTCCCACTCCTTAAACGCGGAGGTTGGAACCGAAGGGATGTCGGTCCAGTGAGCTGGAATCAATTTGCCTGCGCCACGCACCTCGCAAAACCGGCGATAGGCCGGGTTGGCCTCGAACTGAAGCTGGAACAGTTCCAGTGCCAAATCGTCAAAGGGTAAGGTCCGTTTGCCGTCGGGCTGCAGTGCACAGGCCATGCTCTCGCGCAGATGCGCGCCAAACGCTTGCAGATGATGATCCCTTCTCATGCGGTTTTGATTTGCGCCAGGCTGGTTGTCCGCTACAGCCGGGATTTAATATGTAAGCCGCGCGCTGGCTTGGAGCAAGCCGCGAATGGACACGAATTTCCCCAATTGACATCAAGGGACAGACACCAATTACACCAATTAACACTAAGTGGAAGCCGAACTTTCAGGGCTGGTCAGGAATTATTCGGCGCTCCTTTTGCAAACCGAAAATTCGTGCGAATTCGTGCAATTCGTGTCTAAAAAGACACCAATTACACCAATTAACACTAAGTGGAAGCCCAGCTTTCAGGGCTGATCACGACCTGGTTCCGCGCTGCTTTTGAAATCGGATTCGTGCGAATTCGTGCAATTCGTGTCTCTATTCAGGCAAAAAACGATTTAGCTCGGCCGTCGTAATAGTCTTTTCGAGATAATCGAACGTGCCGCGCTGGCGGGCTTCCGAGGCCGCCGCAATTAAACCCGTGATGGCTGCGCGGTAGAAGGATGAAGCGAAGCTGATGCGCTTAACGCCGGCCTCGAACAACTGCGCCACGCTGAAGGATTTGCCCTTAATACCGACCATAAAGTTCACCGGTTTGGAAACGGCGGAACAAACAGAGCGGACGGCGGCGAGGTCCGGCAGGGCGGGCGCGAATAACACGTCTGCCCCGGCTTGTTCATAGGCTTGCAGGCGCTTGATAGTGTCGTCCAAATCCATTTTGCCCCGCACAAAATTCTCGGCCCTGGCGGTGAGCGTAAAGGGGAACGGCAGAGACTTGGCCATTTGCGCGGCGGCGGCGACGCGCTGCGCGGCGAAATTCAGGTCGTGAAAGGGACGAGTTTTATCGCCAGTAGCATCCTCGATCGAGCATCCAACGAGCCCAATGTCGGCGGCCAATTTGATAGTCTGGGCCACGGCCTCAGGAGTTTCGCCAAAGCCATGCTCGAGATCGGCTGAGACGGGAAGGTCGGTCGCCTCGACAATCGAGCGTGCGCTGCTGAGCGCCTGCTCACGACTGAGCTTTCCGTCGCGTCTGCCAAAGCTGGCGGCCGCCGCGCCGCTGGAAGTGGCGAACGCCTCGAAACCAAGTCCAGCCAGGACGCGAGCGGAGCCGGCATCCCACGGGTTGGGGATTAAGAATGCGCCGTCGCGCTGGTGTAGCGCGCGAAATTGAGAAGCTTTTTCTGTCTGGGTCATCCGGCAATCTTTGTACAAGTTTTGCCTCCACGCAAGTAGCCGAAAGGGGTAGTGTGAGAGCTGTAACAGTAAGGGTTTTTACAATACCTCCTCTCCCCTGCCCTCTGCTCCTGCCTGCGCGGCCGGAGGCGCTCCTTCCGGTTTCGGACGGAACAGGACGACCACGTTGCCGATGCGCGCCACCAAATGGCTCTTGCTCTTGTTCGCGAGTTGAGGGGCAAGCTCCTTTTTCTGCTCTTTGAAATCGTCGAACTTCACCTTAATCAATTCGTGGTGGTTCAAGGCCTGATCCAATGCAGCAAGGAATTGTGGACTTAACCCGTCTTTACCGACCTTCAGAGTTGGTTTCAGGCGTTGAGCCTGGGCCTTAAAGGCACGTATCTGCGCATTGGTGAGGGGAGTTGTTGGTGAGGGCATTGTAAGGGCTGGGTGATCGTCTTTAGGGGCCCGCCAATGAGATGAGTTCTGTGAAACCACAATCCAATCTTACCGTGGGACGCCCGGCTCGACCAGTGGGGGCGTGGACATTCCCAAACAGTATTGGCGGGTCAAAGCCAGATAATCGGTTACATTGCGCTCATGTGGCAAGCCATTCCTGACCGGGTTAGAGCGGCAAACCCGACGGCGTTGATGAAGCTGCTCATCTCCTCGCGCTGGTTGCCGTCATCGACGCGAGTGGCGATCTTCAGTCTTCTAGTTCTGGCAAGAGTCACACAAAGCGCAACGCCGGGGAACGCTCCGCCTTTGCCCCTCACCGGCGTCCGGATAGTTCGCGTGTCTACCGAGTCGCAGTTGCAGACCGCCTTGGGCAATTTGCAGAACGGGGACACGGTTTTGATCGCGGACGGGACGTATAACCTGACTAGCACGCTTTACATTAACGGGCGAAATGACATCACCATCCGCGGCACCGCCGGCAGCACGAATGTTGTTCTGGTCGGAAAAGGCATGGATAACGCAAGCTATGGCAATGTTCCGTTTGGCGTTTGGTCTAACGGCACCAATACAACCGTCGCGCACTTGACCATTCGCGATACGTGGGACAACGAGATCATTTTCAATCCCGGCGCGCAGTCGCCGCTGGTGTACTGCGTGCGCCTGATCAATGCCGGCTCGCAATTCGTCAAATCCAACCCTACCGACGTCAACGCCGGCCTGGGCGTGAACAATGGCGTGGTTGAGTACTGCTGGTTCGAATACACCGGCAACCCGCCGGGGGATCATGGAACAGGGATCGGTTACTTCAACGGCATCAGTGCGCATGCCGCGCAGAACTGGGTCGTGCGAGGGAACTTATTCAAAAACCTGCATAATCCTGATTCGGCGGCCTATCTCTGGAATCCATCCGTGTTGTTCTGGCGCCATTCAGTGGGCACGATTACCGAACAGAACACCTTTGTGAATGTGGATCGCGCGGTGGCGTATGGACTGGATAACACGACACCCTATTTCGACCACAGCGGGGGCGCGGTTCGCAACAATTTCGTGTACCTGTCTCCCGGGTTAATGAGTGCCAGCCGAAAGGCAAGTTCCGATGGATCGCTCATCGCATGGAACTCTCCGGGGACGCAGATGGACCACAACAGCGTGCTGCTCAACGGCAACGAGTTTTACGCCATCGAGTTCCGTTTCTCGACCACCACCAACGGCACCGCTCGCAACAATCTTAGCGACGCCCCTGTGCATCTGCGCGACAATGCGAGCGCCACGCTCAGTTCAAACGCCACCACGGCAGCCTCAGTTATGTTCGTCAATGCCGCCAATGGCGACCTGCACCTGCTGGCCAGCGCGACCAACGTAATCGATCAGGCGCCGGTGCTTAACAGCGTGACCAATGACTTCGATGGCGAACGCCGCCCTCGGGGCGCCCGGTCCGACCTCGGGGCGGATGAGTTCAGCTCCCAAACGCCCCCTTCGTTTAATGGCGTCGTGGTCACGGGCAGCAATGTGGTGCTCCGGATCCTGACTTATCTGGGGGAAAGCTACGATTTGCTGCGGGCCAACGATCTGACCGGCGCCTGGACGGTCGTTGCGGCCGATATTCCGGGTTCGGGCGGATTGGTTTCGGTCACTGGAACCAATCGTCTCCAGCCGCGAGAATTCTATCGCGCGCGTTTGTCGCCATAGCCGGCCGGGCTACTTTCCTCCCATGGCGCGGTATCGTTGAATTAAAGTTTCGAGATCCTTCTTTTGGGCAGCGACCTGTTTGTTAATCCCGGCAATCGCCTCGCGACGGTAGGCCGGGATTATCTTCCCGTCGACTACCTGGAGAATTTCTGCGCGCGCATGCGTGAAATCCGGCTTCTTGCCAGCCTTCAAATCGCGCTCAATGGCAATGCGTGTGGCATCGCGCAGATTCACAGGCAACGAGGCGCCCACCTTGATGTAGGTGTCAAAAATGGCTTGCGGGTCGTTGGGCGCCTTTAACAGGAACAGGAATTCCACGTAATGGCTCAGAGAATGTTTGTCGGTCCACGTCTCCAGGCCGCCAAACATGCCGGGGTCGTCGGTTTCAAACTTGAACTTTTGAAATCTCGGGATTAAAGCCTCGGCAGTTTTGACCGCGTTGCCCAGATCGTCAATTTGTTTCTTCAACTCGGCCAGGGCTTCCGGGTCGGGATGAGCCTTGTAGAAGGCGTCAACCTGAGCCTGGGCGGCGGCTTTGCGCGCCACCAGCGCGGAAAGAATTTTCTTTCGCTTTTCGAGATCGCTTTCCTCGGAAAGTCGGACTGAGCTGATATCGATCTTGGACGCCTTGTCCGAACCGACCCGGACGTAATAGGCGAACCAATCACCGTCGAAGGAAATCACCCACTCGGCTGATTTTTTGAACTTGGCCATGGATTGCCCCAGCCTGGCGTAATCTTTGGCGTCCAAATCATCGACTCGAATGCCGATTTCGTTTTGAACGACATTTCGGGCGGCGAGGTTCTGATTTTTCAACTGCTCCTCTTTTGCGGCGGCGGTCAGTACTTTTAGGGTTTCGGGCATAGTTTTGGTTAATTCATTTACCCAGCTATGCTCCGTTTGAAGCCAAACGTTACAAACAAAGGAGAAATTGTTTTACCCGCGGCGCCCGACCGGAGTTCACCCTATTGCCGCGTTTACGGTGTGGGGGAAGCGTTTTTGTGGAGGTTTAACTATGAAATCGAAAGTGTTGTTCGGGCTGTTTGCGCTCATTGTCCTGCTGGCGACATCAGGTTGCGTGGTCCGCGAAGGACGCGGCGGAGATTGGGACGACCATTGGCACGGTTACGGGCACGAACACTGGGAACACCACGACTGGCACTGACGCTTGGCTCAGCGAGGCGCGGCCGAATCGGGTTTTGCGAAGGTTCTCCTCAGCGCGTCATTCCAGGTGTTAGAGCCGACGAAAATGTCGGCCGAGAATGTCCGATAGTTTGATAACTGAGAGTAGATACTGTCAGATTGGTTGGCGTAAAGCCCCAGGCCGGCGAGGTACTGCAACCGGAGATCACGGTCGCGATTCAGCTGGGCGTTTTTGAGCCACGGTTGCAAGTCGCGCGCCTGGCCGGCATAAGTAGCAACGAGGGTAAAGGCCGAGCGGATGCCAACGTCCCGCAGCGACTGTGCCACCCGTTTGTGATCGGCGCGGTTAAGGCGCCTCTGCAGGATCTCGAGATCCACCTCCAGCGGCTCGGTTTGTCCCAGCAACACCAAATCATAACCGGCTCCGAGATCTTCATTGCTCCAGATTGTCCCGTAAGGGAACACGGAGAAAAAAGTGGCGATTTCACTTTTGACAGTAGCCAGGTCACTTTCATAGAGCGGCACCCACTGGCTGACGAAGCCGCCGGAATTCAAATGACGTTTGCACAACTCGAAGTATTCCTTCGTATAGAGAGTCGCGGCGCCCTTCACCCAGGGGTGGATTGGGTCCGAAGTAATCACATCGAAGGTTTCGCGCGTGGTGAGGATGAAATGGCGCGCATCGTCGTAAGCGAGGTGCACCCGCGGGTCCTGAACCACGTCGTAGTTTTCTTCCGCGAAGAACCGCGCCACCTGCTTTGGAATGAGCGGTTCTATTTCGCACAACCGGATTCTCTCAATGCCGGGATGCACCAGAAATGAGCCGGCGGTCACGCCGGCGCCGCAGCCCACGACCAGGACCGAGCGGGGATCGGGGTGAAACAAAGCTGGGATGTGTGCGAGCATCCGCTGGAGCCGCATGTCCTGTTGTTCGGTTGAGGCTTCAATTTTGCCGCTGACGTGAAAATTCCGGACCCCGCTGCTCAATTCAGTGACTGCCACGGATGCGTTCATGCCTTCACCGACATACAGGGCGGTGCCCAATTCGGTTTTCTGCGGCAAATACCGCCCATACGCGATCAGCTGCCACGCCACCGCGGGCACACTCCACGCAAGCGCCGCGACCATCGCCAACAGCACTAGCCAAAGAGTTCGAGGCAGCACGATTTTCCAGCCCGAAAACGGCGCGCGTCTTCCGTTTTCCCGCTCGCCGATTTTCAGCTGTGCCAGGACCCCCGCCACCGCCGACAGCACAATCAGGATTCGATGCGTTTGCTGTGTTCCGAGCCAGGCGATGAAAAGAACACTCACTAGGGTGCCGCCCAAAATGGATCCAAGCGTATTGGCGGCGTAGAGCTTGCCAACGAGGTCTCTTGCGCCGCCACTGGTGCGTGTGGCGGCCGCCAGGGCCAGCGGAAAACCAGCCCCCCAAAGACACGCAGCCGGGAAAACCGCCCAGGCACATCGCAGTAAATCGAGCTGAAAATTGGACCAAACACTTTTGGAAAGAGAGGGATTAATCGGCCAATAGGGCATTGATTGGTTCAACATCAAGGCCGCCCAGGCCAGTGCGCCGGCCACCAGCCATTGGCTGAACCCGAGCGCAAGAGCGGGATCCCGGGCTCGGCGGGCCAGCAGGGCACCCGCGCCGCTGCCGGCCCCCAGACCCAACAAGAAGACGGCCAGAATGACCGAAAAGGTATACGTCGTTCCGCCGAGGATCAGTGACAATAATCGCGTCCAGAGCACCTCGGCTCCCAAGGCGCAAAACCCGGAAACACCGATCGCGAGATAGATTCCAGTTGGCGGCGGAAAAGACCCGATGGGCCGCGGAGCTGGCTGAGCGACTTCTCCCCGGGAACTTGCATTGCTCGGCATCGAAAGCTGTGGCGCAGCCGCGAGAGCAAACCCCAGCCCCGCCAGCGCCAGGTTGAGGCCCACAGCAATGAAAGTGGCCGCCACCGAATCAAACAATCGCAGCAGAACGAACCCGGCGAGCAGAGCGCCAATAACGGCCCCCAGTGTATTCGCGCCATAGAGCAGCCCGACCAACGAGGCACCGCGTCGCGTCGAGGGTGCCAGGCGTGCCATCACCGGCAGAGTGGCGCCCATTAAAATGGTCGGCGGCAACAAACAGGCCGAACCAAGCACGCCGCGAACAACCAAACCTATAGCTCCGCCCGGCACGATGGCTGCATACACTTTGCCCAGCCAAGGCACCGCGTACAAAACAATGATGCCAAAGAGTCCGACGCCCAATTCGAGCAGTGCCCAAAGCCGCACCGGATGGAACTGCTGAGGGAGCAGTCGCGGAAGTATGAGGCTGCCCAGGCACATCCCGCCCATAAAAGCCGCCAGCAGGACTCCCAACGAGACCGCGGTGGAACCAATCACCAGCTGAAGATTCTGGAACCAGACAATCTCATAGATCAGCGCCGCGCAGCCGCTGCCCAGGAACAACAAGCTGAGAAGGATCCATTGTCGCTTCAAGGGATCCATTCGTACCGACGCTTGCGGCGGCCGCCGGGCCGGTATTGCGGATCGTGGCGCGGCACGTCGATCTCCTCAATAAAGCTCGCCCCCAATTTTTCTATGGTGCGTCGCGAGGGGTGGTTTTCCGGGTCACAAGTGATGATGACGCGAGGATAGAGCGAACGAACAAAAGGCGCAATGGCGTGACACGCGTTCAAGGCATACCCATGTCCGCGGAACGGTTCACGAATTTCGTAGCCGATATGCCCGGCGCTGATCCGGACATGTTCAGAAAGGCCGAGCCTGAAATTGATGTGTCCGACCTCCGTACCGTCGGCCAGCAGGATTAAAAAATGATAATAAGGAACGAGCCCGGCCGACACATCCGCCGGCACGATGCCCGCGAACCGCAGTTTGACGGCACCCCAGCCCAGGCCGTCGGGCGGCGCACAAAGTGCCTGAATGGTCGTTGGCATCTGGTGCCCGAAGCGTGCTCGATCGAGCGGTGCCGCTACTGGCTTTCAGAAATACAATACAGGTTGTGGGCGGTGCGGACAAAGAGCTGGTTCTCCACCAGCGCAATCGACGCATCCGAGCGATTGTCGGCCAATTTATTAAGCGCCAGGACTTCAGGTTTGGCGCCTTTCCTGAGGACGGCACATACCCCGTCGCGCCCGAGAACATAAACACGGTCGCCAGCACAAACCGGCGAAGCATACACTCCTCGCAAGCCTTCCAATCGTTCGCGTTCGTAATAGGGTTCGCCGGTTTTGGCGTTGAAGCAGGAGAGCATCGCGTCATTGCCGGAGATGAGGTAAAGGAAATCGCCCGCCAGCAAAGGCGATGGAACGTAAGGTGTGCTCTTGTCATGGCTCCAGGCGATGGCATCGGTCCCGGTCAAATCTCCGGTTCGCCCGAGCCGGATGGCCTGCAAGGCATTTCCGCGAAACCCGCTCGTTAAGTAAACGAAGTCGCCCTGAGCGACTGGAGAAGGGATCGCGTTAGCGGTTTGTCCGGCGCAAGACCACAGTTCCTTGCCAGTTGCCAAATCGTAGCTGCGCACTTTGCCGGTCGCATTTACGACGACCTGCTTTTGGCCATGATAATCGACGATCAGCGGGGTGGACCAACCGGTGCCTTCGTTGCGAGGCTGGCGCCAGAGTTCTTTGCCGGTCGTCTTGTCCAATGCGGCAATGAAGTCATCGCCCTCGTGATCCCAATTGATGATCAGCGTATCTCCGGAGAGCGCCGGCGAGGCCCCCTCCCCAAACCCCATCTTGGTCTTCATCTGCCCGAAATCCTTCTCCCATTTGAGATTGCCGTCGAAATCGTAACAGTGAAGACCGCGCGAGCCAAAAAAGGCCCAGAGCAGTTGCCCATCGGTGACCGGTGAAGCGGAGGCAAACGTATTATTTTCCTGGCGACCTTCGTGCGGCGCGGTCTCTCGGGCAACCTTCTGCCAGACCACCTTGCCCTCGGAACGATCGACGCAAATGACAGTAAAGCGGAAGGGTCCCAAGCCCTTTTCCTTGCCGGCCGATGCAGCGGCGTCCTCTCCCACGGGAACCGCGGACAGGATGAACACGCGACTGCCCCAAACGACAGGCGTCGAATCGCCCTCGCCGGGGATGGGAAGCTTCCACTTGACGTGGTTCGTTTCGCTCCAGGTCAAGGGCGGGTCAGCATGCGGCGCCACGCCCGTACCAAGCGGCCCTCGCCACTGCGGCCAGAATTTCTCAGCCGATGAATCGGCCGCGTGGGCAGCGCTGCAAAGGAACAACCCGAACAGAGCGGGCAATAACGACTTGGCGCGCATATACTTCCAGTTTTGAGGCTTGCCCTGGGCGATCCAGGCCAGCGCGGTCTGCAATCGTTTCTGTCGAGTCTCTTCGCGTTTGGCCTCCACCAGCCACTGGATGTATTCCTTTTTGTGGCTGTAACTGAATTTTTCAAAATTTCCTTTGGCTTGTTTGTTTTGGCTAAGCGCGGTTGCCAGGAAATCGGGCACGCCGATTTGGCGCTTTTCGCTCGGCTTGGCGCGTTCACGCGGAGCTTTGACCCCGGCGGCATTTAGTTCGGCTGCCTTACGGATGTATCGCAGCAAAGTTTTGTCGGATGGAAGATCCTGGAGGGAGGTGAGCCGCCCAAACTGTCCCATGCCAAGCTGTTCGCCATTCTCGCCTACGATCAGCTTGCCTTTCCAGAAGCCAAAAGTGGCGTGCTGCTTGAACGCGGCCATCATGCACAGAATCCCTTTGAATACAAATGACGGCATACTCCATTTCATCGTCTCTTCGGTCTCGGGACAGCCCCGGTGAACCAACTCTCGAAGGTGATTGAGGATCGGTTGGGCAAACGGGGCCGATTTGGCGATGTAGTTGTCTACCCGAGGATCTTTCTTTCCCATATTACGCTAAATTCACGCCGGTTAAGCAACATTCGGTGATGCACTCTTTATACTCAAGCCGACCAGACTTGCAAGGTCCCTGAACAAATGGGGTGCGAATGGAAGTGTCGGTCTTGGCTGGAAGCCGAAAAAAGCGGCAGAGGACTGCCGCAGTCCAAAACGCTAGCGCGACACGGGCGCGGGCCTCGAGAACCGAAGGTTTTGGAGTGCGGCAGCCCTGCCGATTTTCTGCCGCTCAACACAGAATGACCGACAGATTCAATCACACCTGAACAAATGGCAAATCGAATATTTCAAATGGCACAAGGTGAACCAGGAAAGGCACGCCTCATCTGGCTTCCTCTCTGAGGCCCTCGAGCGTAACCGGAACGTCACGCATTGGTCGCCGGAGCGCGGGTGGACGAGATAAAAGTGGGATTTATCGGGCGCGCGAAGCCCAGAAATCTTCGAAGCGGCCGGAAAGGATGCAGCAGCGCAGAGCGATGATCGCGTTGGCTCCGCGCACTGACCAAC
>Ga0070741_10004178_pt1 | contig 34117 bp, 31 predicted proteins | sample Coa_R1_4_FD_66440 | JGI IMG/M metagenome (GOLD analysis project Ga0070741, IMG submission 66440) | Surface soil microbial communities from Centralia Pennsylvania, which are recovering from an underground coalmine fire - Coalmine... | ecosystem: Environmental > Terrestrial > Soil > Unclassified ... | reverse complement strand
CGCCGGCTCTATGGCGAGCGGTTCCGCGAGCTGACCTTGCGCGCCGTCGCCGATCGCCTGCCCGCAAGCGGCCGCGTCGGCATCTCGCTGAGCGGGCAGCGCGATCGCCGTACGCCACGAGGCGCGCGCGCCGATCCCCCAGACCGACGACGGCCTCAGCGATCCGGTCAGCCGCCGCGTCGAGATCAAGCTCTGACGCGGGTCGGTGTTCACTTCTTCAGGCTGTCCAGCGTCGGCAGGCGGTAACGATCCGCGGGATCGTTCCAGCCCTTGAAGTTGGGCTTTCGCTTCTCGGCGAAAGCCGCCCGCGACTCCATGAGATCGCTCTTGGCGCCATGCTCGTGCAGGGCGGCAGCCAGGCGCTTGTGGTCGCCTGACGGGGCGGGCCGCATCTGGCGCATCATGTGCACGGTATTGACGCGCGATGCCGGCGGCAGGGTCAAGAGGTGCTCGGCCATGGCGAGCGCCTCGGACAGCAGCTTGTCGGCCGGCGCCAGGCGATTGAGGAAGCCGATCTCGTAGAAGCGCTGGGCGGTGAAGCGGAAGCCCAGCGCCATCTCCATGGCGATGGGATAGGGCACGTTGGCGATGTGGCCGTGGTTGTAGCCGCCGAGCAGCCAGCGCTTGGCTTCGGAGACCTCGAACACCGCTTCCGGCACGGCGACGCGAAGGTCGGTGCGTTCGACCAGCATGAAGCCGCCGCCCATGGCGAAGCCGTTGACCGCGGCGATCACCGGCTTCTCCAGCACCCCTGTCATGAACGGGTCGTCGAGGTCGGGCCGCTGGCTGCCCGGTTTGCCGCGCTGCAGCGATTCCTTCATGTCCTCGCCGGCGCAGAAGCCGCGGCCGGTGCCGGTGAAGATCGCCACCTCCAGCTCCTTGCTGTGCCGGAACTCGGTCCAGGTCCGGGCGAGCTCCTCGCGCATCTCGCTGTTCAGCGCGTTCAGCCGCTCCGGCCGGTTCATGCGCACCACCAGGACCTGCCCGTGGCGCTCGGTTTCGACGACGGCCATGCAATTTTTCTCCCGTTTTAAGCGATCGGCGGTGATGGTACAGGTTCTTCCGGGAGGGGGGACATCATGGTCAAGAAGCTTTTTGCAGTGGCTGCAATGACGCTGCTGCTGGGCGCCTGCGGCTTCCGGGAACGGCCGCCGCTCGCCGAGGGGCCCGTCGGCCCGCCGCCCGGCGCCAAATTCTTCACCGTGCAATTTGACAGCGGCAGCTCGACTCTCGACAAGATGGCGATGGGCACGCTCGACAAGGCGGCGGAGAGCTTCAAGGCGGGCGGGGTGAGCCGCGTCACCGTGACCGGCTATGCCGACACCGTGGGCAACGTGAAGTCGAACCAGGAACTCTCCGAGCGGCGGGCCTACGCCGTGCGCGGCGCGCTCTATACGCGTGGCGTGCCGGTCGACGCCATGACCGTGATCGCCAATGGCGAGGACAAGCTCGTGGTGAAGACGGCCGACGAGACGGCGGAAGCGCGCAACCGCGTCGTCACCATCCGGCTGAAATAGGGCGCACCGCGCAGGGCCGGAGCGCACCGGTGTTTCGCCTTCTCCCCACGTCCCTCCTTGTCGGCCTGCTCGCCGGCGCGCTTTCCATCGCCGCCCGCGCCGAGAACTGGCTGAGCAGCGGCGATGCCTGCATGGACCTCGACAGCGTCCATGTCGTCACCGGCGCCAAGGTCGGCGGCGGCGCGCTCGTCGCCTACCAGGCCTCTGCCTGCCAGAACGACCATCCCGACCAGCGCCGGTTCCTGATCGCGGTCAGCCGGGATGACTGTCCTGCCATCCTGAACGGTGCGACGTCCTTCGCCTATTTCATGCACGAGCCGCAATGGCCCGACTGGCGGCAGGTCAGTCTCAGCGGCGCCAACTTCCGCAGCCTCGCCTTCACCGCCTGCGGCAAGAAGGGCGAGCCGGACGGCGTGGTCGAGTTCGACAATGAGATGTCGCACGGCCGGGCGACGGTGTTGGTCGACGGGAGGCAGGTCTGCCAGCTCAATTCGATGGGTGACAGTTTCGTCGGCAACACCTGCAACATCGACCTGCGCCAGTTCGGCGCCAACGCCGAATACCGGCACACGGTGCGCATCGTCACCGGCCTCGGCGACGTCAATGACACGGTGTCGATTTCCGATTGTCACTGGAACTGGCAAGGCACCAAGGTCTTTGAGATCATGGACGAGAAGGTCCATTTCGACTGCATGTAGCGGGAGCGGGGCATGGCACGATCGCTGACCGTCGGCGCGGCGCAGATGGGGCCCATTCAGCGCAGCCATTCGCGGCGCGACGTGGTCGAGCGCCTGGTCGCCCATCTGCGCGAAGCCCGGCGCATGGGCTGCGAGCTGGTGGTGTTCCCCGAGCTCACCCTCACCACGTTCTTTCCGCGCTGGTGGATGACCGACCAGGCCGAGATCGACTCCTTCTTCGAGCGCGAGATGCCGTCGAACGAGACGGCGCCGCTGTTCAACGAGGCGAGGCGCCTCGGGCTGGGCTTCTCATTGGGCTACGCCGAGCTCACGGCCGAGGGACGACGCTTCAACACGGCGATCCTGGTCGACAGGGACGGCAAGATCGTCTCGAAATACCGCAAGATCCATCTGCCGGGCCACAGCGAGCACGAGCCGGCGCGGCCGTTCCAGCATCTCGAGAAGCGCTACTTCGAGGTCGGCAATCTCGGCTTCCCGGTGGTCAAGGCGTTCGGCGGCAACATGGGCATGTGCATCTGCAACGACCGGCGCTGGCCCGAGACCTATCGCGTGATGGGCCTGCAGAACGTCGAGATGGTGATGCTGGGCTACAACACGCCGATCCACAACGCGCCGGCGCCCGACCACGACGAGCATTCGTGGTTCCACAACCAGCTCTCCATGCAGGCCGGCGCCTACCAGAACGGCACCTGGGTGGTGGGCGTGGCCAAGGGCGGCACCGAGGAGGGCGTGCCCTCGCTCGCCGATTCGATGATCGTGGCGCCGTCGGGCAAGGTGGTGGCGCGCGCCAATGGCAGCGGCGACGAGCTGGTCGTGCATCGCTGCGACCTCGACGCCGGGCAAAGCTACAAGCGCACGACCTTCAACTTCGCCCTGCACCGCCAGCCCGACCAGTATCGCCGTATCGTCGAGCTGAAGGGCGCCGTCGATCCTTCCTAGGGGCCGGTGAATTTGCCGTAGGAGCGGTCGGGCGTGCCGCGGAACAGCGACATGTGCGTGTGGGTGGCGACGAACGGATCGCCGACCTTCAGCCGGCCCATCACCGTGGTGGTGCGGCCGCGCCGGTCGAAGCGGTCGCCGTTGGGATGGAAGCCGTCGGATTCCCACACGCCCATGCCGACCGCGGTCAGCCGGTCGGCCGAGACGATCGCCTCGACCTTGGAAAGATCGTAGCGGAAATTGCGGATGGTGCCCCACACGTTGCGCCATTGCTTCTGCTCGGCGAGCTCGCGGCCATGCATGAAGTCGGTGAAGGTGCCGAAGGCGATCATGTCGTCGGCGAAGATCGGCCGCGCGCCCTCGTAGTCGACGGCGCGGCAGTGCTTCGACAGGGTGTCGAACCAGGCGCGCACGGCGGCAAGGTCGTCGGGATGGACGGGCTGGAGAAGCTTCATAGGCCAAAGCGCTGCCAGTGCAGGCGCTCCTCGATGGCGGCGACGGTCGAGGGCCCGAGCTCTTCGAGGCCGGAGCCGAGGCCGAACCGGCTGAGCAGGCGGCGCTTGGGCGCGATCAACGGCAGGTGGACCTTCTCGCCGTAGCGTTGCTGCAACACGGTGCGCAGCTCGCCCAGCGCATCGACCAGGCCGAGCTCGAGGCCGCGCCTGCCGGTCCAGAATTCGCCCGAGAACAGTCCCGCTTCGTCGGCCTTCAACTTGCCGGCGCGGCGCTCGCGCACCCAGTCCTTGAAGCCGTCATGGATCTCGGCCTGCAGGCCCTTCAGCCGCTCGACATCCTCGGGCTTCTCGGGCCGGAAGGAATCGAGCATCGACTTGCGCTCGCCCGACGTGTGCACGCGGCGCTCGATGCCGAAGCGGGCGATCAGGTCCTGGAAGCCGAAGCCCGCGCTGATCACGCCGATCGAGCCCACGATCGAGGCGGCGTCGGCCACGATCTCGTCGGCGGCGCAGGCGAGCCAGTAGCCGCCCGACGCCGCCACATCCTCGACGAAGGCGATCACCGGCAGCTTCTTCTCGGCGGCATGCAGGCGGATGCGCTGGGCGATGAGCGCCGACTGCACCGGCGAGCCGCCCGGCGAATTGATCGACAAAGCCACCGCCTGCGCCCCGCGCAGACTGAACGCCCGGCGCAGCAGCGGCGCCGTCTGCTCGATCGACAGCCCGCGCGAGCCCAGGAGGCTCGACGCCGCGATCACGCCCGACAGGCGTACCACCGGCACGACCGGGCCGCGGCGAAAGCGGTCTTTGATCCATCCCAGCATGGCCGGCACTCTCGCGGCGCCGGCGCTAGAAGGCAAGCGGGGCGGCGTGGCGCAGGATCGCCTCGGCCTCGTCGGTGTAGCCGCCGTCCGTCCGGTGCAGCACCAACGGCGGCGCCGTGCGTCGCCTGGGGGTGGCGGACTTGCCGGCCCGCACGAGCACGCGCGCGGCGAGCGGCTTCACCGCGATGTCGGCCCAGCCCAGCCGCCCGAGATGGCCCACGACCTCCTCCAGCCGGTCGGCGCGATGGATCAAGGTGATCGTGCCGCCAGGCTTTGCCGCGGCCGCGGCCACAGCGAGCCAGCGCGCAAGATCGGCGCTCGATTCCACCGTGGCGAGCGCCTTGCTGGCGTCGGGCGACGGATCGGCGACGGCGGCCGCGAGGTAGGGCGGATTGCTCGCCACGTGATCGAACAAACCAAGATCGGCGGGCAACGGATCCGCGACGTCGTGAACGATCGTTCGCACGCGCGCACTCACATTGTTGAGAGCGGCGTTGCGTTCGGCGAGGCCAGCCAGCTCGCGCTGCAGTTCGATGCCGACGATATCGCAGCCCGGCACGCGCGCCGCGAGACAGAGCCCGACCGCGCCGACGCCGGCGCCCAGGTCGAGCATGCGCTGGCCCGCCGTTGCATCGATTGCCGCGGCCAGCAACGGCGCGTCGACCGCCACGCGATAGCCGCGCTTGGGCTGCAACAAGCTCACGCGGCCGCCCAGCAACCGATCTTCGGTCACGGCCATTTCCATGCTAGGGACGTTCCGCGAAAGGTTCATTCGATGGCAAACGTCGTCTCTCTCGAAGGCAAGCGCAAGGCTCCGAGCCTCGACCCGCTGCTTGCCCTGTGCGCCGCCGACATGGCGCGCGTCGATCGCGAGATCCTGGCGCGCATGCGCTCTCCGGTTGCCCTGATCCCCGAGCTCGCCAATCACCTGGTCGGCGCCGGCGGCAAGCGCATGCGGCCGCTGCTCACGGTGGCGGCGGCGCGGCTGTGCGGCTACGCGCACGACGACGACCGGCATATCAAGCTCGCGACCTGCGTGGAGTTCATCCATTCGGCGACGCTGCTGCACGACGACGTGGTCGATGTCAGTGCGCTCCGCCGCGGCCGGCCGACCGCCAACTCGGTGTGGGGCGACAAGGCCTCGGTGCTGGTCGGCGACTTCCTGTTCACGCGTTCCTTCGAGCTGATGATCGAGGTGGGCTCGCTCGATATTCTGGACGTCCTCTCCAAGGCGTCGTCGACCATCGCCGAAGGCGAGGTGCTGCAGCTCGTCACGCAGCGTGACATCAGCACGCCCGAGGCGCGCTACCTCGAGGTGATCAAGGCCAAGACGGCGCGGCTGTTCGCGGCGGCGGCCGAGGTCGGCGCCATGGTCGCCGGACGCAACGGCGCGGAGCGGGTGGCGCTCGAGAGCTTCGGCATGAATTTGGGCATCGCCTTCCAGCTTGTCGACGACGCGCTCGACTATGCCGGCCGCGAGGCCTCGCTCGGCAAGTCGGTGGGCGACGATTTCCGCGAGGGCAAGATCACCCTGCCGGTGATTCTGGCCTTCCTGCGCGGCGGCGCGGTCGACCGCGAGTTCTGGAAGCGCACCATCCAGCAGCTCGAGCAGAAGCCGGGCGACCTCGAGCAGGCGCAGAGCCTGATCGAGCGCCACAATGCCCTGGCCGACACCCTGGAGCGCGCGCGCCACTACGGCTCGATGGCGCGCGATGCGCTCGGCCTGTTCGGCGACAGCCCGCTCAAGGCGGCGCTGCTCGAAGCGGTCGATTTCGCCATCGACCGCGCGCACTAGCGCGCCGGACGGGGAGGGGGAGGATGGCGGCGAAGCACGTCCTGGCGATCGACCAGGGCACCACCAGCACCCGCGCCATCGTCTTCGATTCGAGCGGCATGCCGGTCGCCAGCGCGCAGAAGGAACTGCCGCAGATCTTTCCCAGGCCGGGCTGGGTCGAGCACGATCCGGAAGAGATCTGGCGCGCCACCGTCGAGGTCTGCCGCGGCGCACTGCGCAAGGCGGAGCTCACGCCGGCCGAGATCGCGGGCATCGGCATCACCAACCAGCGCGAGACGACGGTGGTGTGGGACCGCGCCACCGGCAAGCCGGTGTACAACGCCATCGTCTGGCAGGATCGGCGCACCGCCGATCTGTGCGGGCACCTGAAGAAGGCGGGCCACGAGAAGCTCTTCACCGAGCGTACCGGCCTGCTGCTCGATCCCTATTTCTGCGGCACCAAGCTGGCGTGGATCTTGAGCAACGTGGCGGGCGCCAGGGAAGCGGCCGACAAGGGTGCGCTCGCCTTCGGCACCGTCGAATGCTTCCTGCTGTGGCGCATGACCGGCGGCAAGGTGCATGCCAGCGACGCCACCAATGCCAGCCGCACGCTCCTGCTCGATATCCGCCGCGGCGCCTGGGACGCCGAGCTCGGCAAGATCCTGGGCGTGCCGCAATCGATGCTGCCCAGGGTGGTCGACTGCTCGGGCGAGCTCGGCGTGGCGACGGCCGACTTCCTCGGCGCGCCGGTGCCGGTGCTCGGCATGGCGGGCGACCAGCAGGCCGCCACGGTCGGCCAGGCCTGCACCAAGCCCGGCATGATCAAGGCGACCTATGGCACCGGCTGCTTCGCCGTGCTCAACACCGGCAGCCTGGCGCCGCATTCGCAGAAACGGCTGCTGACCACCATCGCCTATCAGCTCCAGGGCAAGCGCACTTATGCGCTGGAGGGCAGCATCTTCATCGCCGGCGCGGCCGTGCAATGGCTGCGCGACGGGCTCAAGTTGATCCGGCAGTCGAGCGAGGTCGAGAAGCTGGCGAGCGACGCCAGGGAGCACGGCGTCTACATGGTGCCGGCGTTCGTCGGCCTCGGCGCGCCCTACTGGGATGCCAATGCGCGCGGGGCGTTGCTCGGCCTGACGCGCGACACCGGTCCGGCCGAGATCGCCGCCGCCACCCTCGATTCGGTCTGTTACCAGACGCGCGACCTCGCCGAAGCCATGAAGGGCGATGGCGCCGAGATCGGCGAGCTTCGGGTCGATGGCGGCATGGTGGTGAACGACTCCTTGATGCAACGCCTGGCCGACACGGTCGGCCTGCCGGTGGCGCGTCCCAGGGTGATCGAGACGACGGCATTGGGCGCGGCGTTCCTGGCCGGCCTGCACGCCGGGCTGTGGCCCTCGCTCGAGGCGCTGTCGGCGACCTGGGCGCTCGACCGGGCCTTCCAGCCCACCGAGACGGCGCCATCGCGCGACCGCCGCTACGCCGGCTGGCAGGATGCCGTCCGGCGCGTCCGCAGCGCCTAGAGGAATTCGCGTGTCGGCTGCGCATTGACGCGGCCTCCGACTCTTTGCGAACCTGCTCGCTCTGACGAAAACTCCGTTCGCATTGCGGACCTGGAAAGGCGCCCCCCGTGTTGAAGCCGCTTCGCCTCACGCAGCAAGGCATCGTCTTCGCGATCTTCGTGGTGCTGTTCGGCGTCTTCGCGGTCTTCCTGCACGGCTTCCTGAGTGCCGCCAACATGCTGAACCTGCTGCAGAACGTGGCGGTGCTCGGCATCCTCGGCCTCGCCATGGCGATCGTCGTGATCGGCCGCGGCATCGACCTGTCGCTGATCGCGGTGCTCGCCGTGCCGTCGGGCCTGGTGCTGCAACTGGTGCAGGACGGCGACTCCTTCTGGCACTCGCTGCTGCTCTCGGCGCTGCTTACGCTCGCCTTCGGCCTGATCAACGGCTGGTTGATCGCCTATGCCGAGGTGCCGTCGCTCTACGCCACGCTCGCCTCGGGCCTGTTCCTGGCCGGGTTGGGGCAGGCTGCCTTGTTCAAGCTCGACGTCGTGCAGTGGAGCCCCGGCCTCGAAGGCTTCCAGTTCCTGGGCCAGGGCAACCTGCTCGGCGTGCCGATGCCGATCATCGTGTTCGCCGCGACCTGCCTGGTGGTCGCGTTCTTCCTGCGGCGCACGCGCCTCGGCGCCTTCATATATGCGCTGGGCGACAATCCGTTCGCCGCCCGCACGTCGGGCATCCCGACCCGGCCGCTGGTCGTCATCAAATATGTGCTCGCCGCCATGATCGGCCTGCTCGCCGGCCTGGTGCTGGTGGCCTCGGTGAACAGCGGCCCGACCCGCATCTACAACTCGACGCTGATCTACGACGTCATCCTGGTCGTCGTGCTGGGCGGGATCGGCCTGGCGGGCGGCCGCGGCGGCGTGCTGAGCGTCGTCATCGGCACCTTGCTGATCGGCACCATGCTGAACGCCATGACGATCATGGACATGTCCTATTCCGCCCAGAACCTGGTGAAGGGCGTCGTGCTGCTGGTCGCCGTTATTGCCGATTCCTTCCTCAATCCGCGCAACGAGGAGACGGCGCAGCAAGGCGATATCTGAGTGCGCAAGCGTAACGAGCCCGAAAACGAACGGAGAGGAGACCTACCCATGACCCTGTCGAAAATGACCAAGTGGCTGTGCGGGATCGCCGCCGCCTCGGCGCTGCTCGGCGCGGCGGCGCCGGCCTTCGCGCAGAAAGGCCTGGAAGAGCCCTTCCAGGGCCCGTTCAAGGCAGCCCTTGCCGGCAAGACCGTGGCCTACGTGCCGGTCGCCATGAACTTCGACCTGACCGAGGGCTGGTTCGCCGTGCTCAAGCACCAGCTCGAGCCGTACGGCATGAAGGTCGTCGTGCGCGACGCCAACTGGAGCACCAACGCCGGCGCGCAGGCGCTGACCACGCTGATCGGCGAGAAGCCCGCCGCCATCGTCGTGCACAATCCCGACGTCCAGACCTACGCCAAGCTGATCCAGCGCGCCGAGAAGGAAGGCATCTTCATCATCCAGATCAACATGGGATCGGCGTTCCGCTCGACGGCGTTCGTCGGCGCCAACTGGATCGAGATCGGCGAGCGCGACACCGAGGCGGTGGTGAACTACTGCAAGGGCAAGTCGAACAAGATCGCCGTCGTCCAGGGCGCGCTGTCGGCGGCCGCCAGCGCCTATACGCTGAAGGGCGTCGAGAACGTGCTGGCCAAGAATCCCGACGTGAAGGTGGTGTCGAGCCAGGCCGCCGATTGGGACGCCGCCAAGGCCAAGGCGATCACCCAGACGGTGCTGAAGCAGCATCCCGACCTGTGCGGCATCGTCGGCTTCTGGGATGGCATGGACATCGGCACCGCCGCCGCCGTCAAGGAAGCGGGCCTGACCGGCAAGGTGTTCGTCGCCACCTCGGGCGGCGGCGAGCAAAAGGGCGCCTGCGACCTCGTGAAGTCGGGCGCGTTCGACCTCGACTTGAGCTACGACGTGCCGACCCAGGGCTCGGACATGGCGGCGCTGATCAAGTGGCTGCTGTCGTCGGGCATGAAGCCCGGCCAGGTGAAGGGCTCGGTCTACACGACGCTGATCCCGGTGACCAAGGACACCGCCGGCAAGGACGGCACCTGCTGGAAGCTGGAACAGGTCAAGGGCTCGTAAGCATCCGGGGACGCGGCTGCCTTTGGCGGCCGCGTCCAATTCTTCTCGTGACCAGGTCGAAGCATCGTCAGGACCAAGGCTGATGAGAGACGCCGTTCTGCGCCTGCGCTACCGGCTGTGGCCGGACCATCTGCTGGGCGAGATCCTGTCCAAGCGATGGACCGAGACGGCCATCCCGGTGATCGTGCTGCTGATCGTGGCCGTCGCCTTCTCGCAGGCGATCCCCGGCTTCCTGTCGATCAACAGCCTCGGCGATGTCGCGCGCCAGGCGGCGGAAATCGGCTTCGTCGTGCTCGGCATGTCGCTGGTCATCGTCGTCGGCGGCATCGACCTGTCGGTCGGCTCGACCTTCGCGCTGACGGATTTCTGCGCGCTGTTCTGCCTCGACGTGCTGCACCTGCCGGTGGCCGCCGTCGCCGTAATCACCATCGTCGTCGGCGCGCTGCTGGGCGCGGTCAACGGCCTGCTCGTCGGTTACCTCAGGCTGCGCGCCTTCATCACCACCCTGATCACCTTGATCATCTACCGCTCGACCTACGATCTGTTGCTGGTCGACTACTCCAACACCATCGCCGCCTCGTTCCCCGACATCGAAGCGTGGGACTTCATGGGCAATGGCGGCGTGCTCGGCATCCCGAGCGTGACCCTGCTCTACATCGCCGTGGCGATCTTCGGCCACGTCTTCATGACGCGGCTGCGGCCGGGTTGGCACATCACCGCGATCGGCGGCTCGCGCCGCTCGGCCTACAACTCGGGCATCGCCGTGCGCCGCACCATCGCGCGCTGCTACGCCGCGAGCGGCGCGCTGACGGCGGTGGGTGCGCTGTTCTTCGCCGCACGGCTCGGCACCGTGGGCGGCGATGTCGGCGTCGGCCTCGAGGTCACGGTGCTGACGGCGGCGGTGCTGGGCGGCATCAGCCTGGGCGGCGGCCGCGGCTCGGTCGCGCGCGCCCTGGTCGGCACCCTGATCGTGCTCCTGATCACCAACGGCCTGACGACGCTGTCGGTGCGGGGCGGCGTCAATCGCATGGTGCTGGCAGCCATCCTGCTGGTCGCCGCCATGATCGACATACGCTGGCTCAAGAACCGCAACCGCATCATCGCCAAGGTCTATGTCAGCCCGACCTTCCACGAGATGCCGCCGCTGCTGGGGCCGCGGGTCGGCGCGGGCACGCGCTTCGAGCAGAACGACAAGCTGAAGGACGTGAGCCTGATCGGCCTCGGCCGCATCGAGGCGCCGGAGGACGTGATCCTCGACCGGCACGACAATCTCTATGCCGGCTCGCGGCATGGCGACATCATCCGTTTCTTCCCGCCCGACTACGAGAAGATGGAGGTCTATGCCCATATCGGCGGCCAGCCGCTCGGCATGGCGTTCGACCGACAGGACAACCTCTATGTCTGCATCGGCGGCATGGGCCTCTACCGCATCACGCCCGACCGCAAGGTCGAGAAGGCGACCGACGAGACCAACCGCAGCCTCTACTCGGTCAACGACGACAGCCGGCTCAGGCTGGCCGACGATCTCGACATCACCGACGACGGGCGCATCTTCTTCTCCGAGGCCACCGTGCGCTACGAGATGCACGAATGGCCGGTCGACGGCCTCGAGGCGCGCGGCAACGGCCGCATCATCTGCTACGACCCCAACACCAACACCACGTCGACCGTGCTGCGCGGCCTCAGGTTCCCCAACGGCATCTGCGTGTCGCGCAACGGCCAGTCGATCCTGTTCGCCGAGACCTGGGGCTGCTGCGTCAAGCGCTACTGGTTCGACGGTCCCAAGAAGGGCCGGGTCGAGATGGTGATCGACAACCTTCCGGGCTTTCCCGACAACATCAACCTGTCGTCCGACGGCAATTACTGGCTTGCCATGGTCGGCATGCGCTCGCCGGCGCTCGACCTCGCCTGGCGCATGCCGGGCTTCCGACGGCGCATGGCCAAGCGCGTGCCGGTCGACGAATGGCTGTTCCCCAACATCAACACCGGCTGCGTGCTGCGCTTCAACGAGCAGGGCGAGATCCTCGAGACCTACTGGGACATGGCCGGCGTCAATCACCCCATGATCACGTCGATGCGCGAGCACAAGGGCTACCTCTATCTCGGCGGCATCATGAACAACCGCATCGGCCGCTATAAGCTCGCCAACGCCGATCCGGGCTTCGTCCAGTACGATTGGCGCTGGGGCAAGTCCGCATGATCGGGGCATTGCGCCAATTCAGCGATCGGCTGCTGGGCCGCGGCGAGGCCTCGATCACCATTCCGATCTTCGACGGCGCGCTGAAGCCCAACCAGATCCTGGAGCGGGCCGAGATCGTGGCCGAGCTCAAGGACGCCAACGACATCGCCGCCGACGGCGACACGGTCCTGATCGCCGACGGCAGGCGCGTGCTGCGCCACGGCAAGGATGGCAGCAGCGAGGTGGCGGCTTTCGACCGGCGCGTCACCGCCCTCGCGGCTCTTCCGGCGGGCGGCATGGCCGTGGCGCTCGACGGCAAGGAGGTGCGGATCAAGGGCGGTGCGCGCGATGGTTTTGCCTCGACTGGCCTCGCGAACGCGCCCTTCCATGCCGTCAATGCCGTGGCGCCTCTCGCCGACGGCACTCTGGCGGTCAGCGACGGTTCGCTGCGCGAGGATTACGACCGCTGGGTGCACGACCTCATGAGCCGCGGCGCGACCGGGCGGCTGATCGTTCTCGATCCCGGGGACGGGGGCGCGCGCGAGCTGGCGCGCGGCCTGGAATACGCCTTCGGCGCCTGCGAGATCGCGAACGATATCCTCGTGTCCGAGAGCTGGCGCCATCGCGTGCTGGCGGTCGGACGGGACGGCAGCCGTCGTCCGCTGGTCACCCGGTTGCCGGTCTATCCCTCGCGCATCGATGCGGCGTCCGGCGGCGGCTTTTGGCTGACCGCCTTCACCGCGCGCACGCAGCTCGTCGAGTTCGTGCTGCGCGAGAATGCCTTCCGCCGGCGCATGATGAAGGAGATCGCGCCCGAGCACTGGATCGCGCCACGCCTGCGCTCCGGCCAAACCTATCTCGAGCCCATGCAGGGCGCGCACCTGCGCACCATGGGCGTTCTGAAGCCGTGGGCGCCGCCGCGTTCCTACGGGCTGGTGGTCCGTTTGTCGGCCGCCGGACAACCGCTTTACTCGCTGCACAGTCGCGTCGACGGAGCTAATCACGGCGTCGTCGCTTCGGCCGAAGTCGGAGGCTTCCTGTATTTGCTGGCCAAAGGACCGGGCCGTCTGCTGCGCCTGGCCATGGCCGACATCGAGAAGGAGCTGGCGCCATGAGCCAAGCCATCCTCGAATTGCGGCAGGCGACCAAGCTCTATGGCGGCCAGCCGGCGATCGAGAAGGTCGATTTCGAGCTGCGCGAGGGCGAGATCCACGCGCTGGTCGGCGAGAACGGCGCCGGCAAGTCGACGCTCACCAAGGTCATGGCGGGCGTGGTGACGCTCACCTCGGGCACGATGACGATGGGCGGCAAGGAAGTGGCGCCACGCACGCCGCTCGAGGCGCGCAATCTCGGCATCGCCATGGTGTTCCAAGAGAACAGCCTGGTGCCCTCGATGACGGTGGCGCAGAACCTCTTCCTCGGCCAGGAGAAATTCTACAACCGCCTGCGCGGCATCTACATCGCCGCCCAGCAGTTCCTGCAGTCGCTCAATTTCGACGTCGTGCCGACCGCCACCGTGTCGGCGCTGGGCGCGGCCAAGAAGCAGATGGTCGAGATCGCGCGCGCTGTCCTGCACAACGCCCGGATCATCATCTTCGACGAGCCGACGGCCAGCCTGACGCCCGAGGAGAAGAAATACTTCTTCGACCTGGTGCGCGAGCTGAAGCGTCGCGGCGTGTCGGTGATCTTCATCTCGCACGCGCTCGAGGAGGCGCTGCTGATCTCCGACCGCATCACCGTGCTGCGCGACGGCCGCCATGTCGTGACCGACGACACCGCGAAGTTCGACCGCGCGCGCATCGTCCAGGCGATGGTCGGGCGCGACCTGTCGCAGACGCTCTATGCCGAGCGCAAGAGGCGGGTGCGGCCGCCGGGCGAGCGGGTGCTCACCATCGAGAACCTCACCATGCTGCCCATGGTGAAGAACAATTCGCTGTCGGTCTTCGCGGGCCAGGTGACGGGCATCTTCGGCCTGGTCGGCTCGGGCCGCACCGAGACCTTCAAGGTCGCGTCCGGCGTCATGAAGCGCGACTTCTTCCATGGCGGCGAGGTCTTCCTGCGCGGCAAACCGGTGCGGTATCTGACGCCGGCGCCCGCGATCCGCGACGGCATCGCCTACGTCACCGAGGACCGCAAGGTCGAGGGTTTCTTCGAGACCATGTCGATCGCCCGCAACATCTATGTCGGCCTGCTGGCCAAGCTCGGCCGGCGGCGGCCCTTCGTGCTCAACAGGGAGGCCGAAGCGGTCGGCAAGAAGTGGATCGACGCCCTCAAGGTCCGCGCCATCGGCCAGGACGTGAAGGTGGTCGAGCTGTCGGGTGGTAATCAGCAGAAGGTCGTGATCGCCAAGTCGCTGGTGCAGGAGCCCGACATCATCGTGTTCGACGAGCCGACGCGCGGCGTCGACGTGGGCGCCATCACCGAGATCCACGAGCTGATCGACCGGCTGGCCGACCAGGGCAAGGCGGTGGTGATGATCTCGTCCTACCTGCCCGAGATCATGGCCATGTCCGACCGCATCCTGGTGTCCCGCCAGGGCAAGGTGGTGGAGGAATTCGCGGCCCACGACGCCACCGAGGAAAAGATCATGTACGCGGCGATCCACTAGGTTCGTGACAAGGTATTTGCAGTCCGGCTGTCTCAGCCGTCTCAGCCGTATCACGTGTCTCAGCCGTCTCAGGCGTCTCACGCTGTCTCACCAGGGGGGTGGGGGTGTTTCGTGAGACTCGGCGGCAAAACCCTTATGCCATCGACATCGGAGGCGTCTCACGGCCGTGAGACTCGGCGCGACAGAGCGATGAGATTGCTTTAGGTTGCGCCCCGCCATGAAAGCCACCGCCAACCCCGTCTATTGCGGCGTCGACACCACCGATCTGGAGGGCGCCGCCCGGCTGATCCAGTCGATCGGCGGAGCGCCCAGGCCGGCGGTGGGCGGCATCAAGCTCGGGTTGGAATTCTTCCTGGCGCACGGCGCGCCCGGCATCCGCTATGCCTTCCCGGCGCCAGTGCGGGCGACCGGGGTCGGCTTCTTCCTCGACCTCAAGCTCCACGACATCCCCAATACGGTGGCGGGCGGCATCCGCGCCGTGGCCGATCTCGCGCCGACCTACATCACCATCCATTCGAGCGGCGGACGCGACATGCTGAAAGCCGCCGTCGAAGAGGCGGGTAACCAGGCGTCCAAGCTCGGCGTGCCGCGTGCAAGGCTCTTGGGCGTCACCGTGCTGACCTCGCTCGACAAGTCCGATCTCGTGGCGACCGGCGTGAATGCCGAGCCGTCCGACCAGGTATTGCGGCTCGCCGCTCTCGCGCGCGAGGCCGGCCTCGATGGCTGCATCTGCTCGCCGCATGAGATAGCGGCGCTGCGTAAGCAGTGCGGCAAGGAGTTCGTGCTGATGGTGCCCGGCATCCGCCCCGTGGGCAGCGATGCCAACGACCAGAAGCGCGCCATGACTCCGCGCCAAGCGGTCGATCTCGGGGCCACGCATCTCGTGGTCGGCCGCCCGATCTACAAGGCGGCCAACCCGCGCTCCGCCGCCGAGGCGATTGCGCGCGAGGCCGGTGTGAACGACCTATGACTGAAGCAAAAATCTGCGGGCTCTCGACGCCCCAAACGGTCGACGCCGCCGTGGAGGCGGGGGCCGACTATGTCGGCTTCGTTGCCTATCCGCCGTCGCCGCGCCACATTCCGACCGAGACGCTCCGGGCGCTGGGCAAGCGCGTTCCGGGCCTCGTGGTCCGCGTCGGGCTATTCGTCGATCCCGACGATGCGCTGCTCGACGAGAGGGTTGGCACCGGCGCGCTCGACATGCTGCAGCTCCATGGCTCGGAGACGCCCCAGCGCGTCGCCGACATCAAGAAGCGCACCGGCAAGCTGGTGATGAAGGCGATCAAGGTCGGCAAAGCGTCGGATGTCGATCAGGGCATCAAGCTCTACGGCCGCCTGGTCGATCTGCTGATGTTCGACACCGAGGGCGGCGAACTGCCGGGCGGCAATGCCAAGCCCTTCGACTGGACGGTGCTGTCCGGCCGCGCCGTGCCCGTGCCGTGGATGCTGGCGGGCGGCCTCACGCCCGACAATGTCGCCCAGGCCGTCCGCCTCACCGACGCGCCCATCGTCGACGTTTCCTCTGGCGTCGAGGCGACGCGCGGCGTGAAATCGGTCGACAAGATCCGCGCCTTCCTCAAGCGCGTGCACGAGATCGACTAGGGGGACCACATGAAGACCGAACAGCACCTGAAGAAGCTCGGCATCGAGATCGCCGCGCCCTCCTCGCCGATCGCCAACTACGTCAACGCCGTACGCACCGGGAACCTGCTCTATCTCGCGGGCAAGGGGCCCGGCCTGCCGGGCAAGCCGATGCCGAGCGGCAAGGTCGGGCGCGACTTCACCATCGAGCAGGCCTACGGCTTTGCCCGCGAGGTCGGCCTCAACCTGATCGCGGTGATGAAGGCGGAGCTGGGCGATCTCGATCGCGTGAAGCGGATCGTCAAGATCCTGGGCATGGTGAACGCAGTGCCGGAATTCGGGCATCAGCCCGAGGTGATCAACGGCTGCTCCGATCTGATGGTCGAGGTGTTCGGCGAGCGCGGCAAGCATGCCCGCTCGGCGGTCGGCATGGGCTCGCTGCCGCGCGGCATCCCGGTCGAGATCGAGGTCATCGTCGAGGTCGAGGATCTCCCGCCGCGCCGGGCCGCGGCGGCAGCGCCCAAGGCCAAGAAGAAGTCGGCCCGGAAGAAGAAACTCTAGGGCTTTTGACCGCGGCCCCGCGGGGCTGCTAAGTCCGGCGCATCATGGCGGCTTCCTCCAATTCCCTGCGCAATTCCTTGCGCACCGGCCCCGACGAGCGCGGGCATTTCGGCATCTTCGGCGGCCGCTACGTCGCCGAGACGCTGATGCCGCTGATTCTCGACCTGGAGAAGGCCTACAACGAGGCCAAGGCCGATCCTGCCTTCCAGGGCGAGCTCTCGCGGCTGCTGAAGCACTATGCCGGCCGGCCGAGCCCGCTCTACTTCGCCGAGCGGCTGACCAGGCATCTCGGCGGCGCCAAGGTCTACCTGAAGCGCGACGAGCTGAACCACACCGGCTCGCACAAGATCAACAACGTGCTGGGCCAGGTTCTGCTCGCCAAGCGCATGGGCAAGACGCGCGTCATCGCCGAGACCGGCGCGGGCCAGCATGGCGTGGCGACCGCGACGGCGTGCGCGCTGTTCGACATTCCCTGCGTCGTCTTCATGGGCTCGACCGACGTCGAGCGCCAGGCGCCCAACGTCTTTCGCATGAAGATGCTGGGCGCCGAGGTGAAGCCTGTGACGTCGGGCGCCTCGACGCTCAAGGACGCGATGAACGAGGCGCTGCGCGACTGGGTGGCGACCTGCGAGACGACGTTCTACTGCATCGGCACGGTGGCGGGGCCACACCCCTATCCCGCGATGGTGCGCGACTTCCAGTGCGTGATCGGCAACGAAACGCGCGAGCAGATGATGGAGGCCGAGGGCCGCATTCCCGATACCTTGGTCGCCTGCATCGGCGGCGGTTCGAACGCGATGGGCCTGTTCCATCCCTTCCTCGACGATCCGGGCGTGCGCATCATCGGCGTCGAGGCGGCGGGGCACGGCATCGAGACGGGCGAGCATGCGGCGTCGTTGACCGGCGGGCGGCCCGGCGTGCTGCACGGCAACCGCACCTATCTCCTGCAGGACAAGGAAGGCCAGATCACCGAGGCGCACTCGATCTCGGCCGGCCTGGACTATCCGGGCATCGGTCCCGAACATTCGTGGCTGAAGGAGCAGGGCCGGGTCGAGTACGTGTCGGCAACCGACGACGAGGCGCTCGAGGCCTTTCATCTTTTGTGCAAGCTCGAAGGCATCATCCCCGCGCTCGAATCCTCGCATGCGCTGGCGCATGTCTCCAAGCTCGCGCCCACCCTGCCCAAGGACAATCTCCTGGTCGCCAACCTGTCGGGCCGCGGCGACAAGGACGTGCCGCAGGTCGCCGCCCGGATGGGGATCAAGATCTGATGAGCCGGATCGAGAAGCGCTTCGCCGCGCTCAAGGCGGGCAAGCGGGCGGGACTGGTGGCCTATATCAGTGCCGGCGATCCCGACATCAAGACGAGCTACGAGGTGCTGAAGGGCCTCCCCGGCGCCGGCGCCGACCTGATCGAGCTGGGCATGCCGTTCACCGACCCGATGGCCGACGGCCCGTCGATCCAGCTGGGCGGGCAGCGGGCCCTGAAAGCCGGCATCACCGTCGACGCCACGCTCGACATGGTGAAGCGCTTCCGCAAGGAAGGCGACAACGACACGCCCATTCTACTGATGGGCTATTACAATCTGGTTTACCAGCGCGGCGCCGAACGCTTCTGCAAAGAGGCGGCCGAGTCAGGTGTCGATGGCTTCATCCTGGTCGATCTGCCGCCGGAAGAAGCAGACGAACTGAAGCCGCACGCGGAAAAGAACGGCATCGACACGGTTCTTCTCACCGCACCGACCACGGACGACAAGCGTCTGCCGGCGGTGCTGAGATATTCGGCAGGATTTGTCTATTTCGTCTCGGTGCTCGGCATCACCGGCTCCAAGTCGGCGACCGAGGACGCGGTACGCGCGCACGTCTCACGTATCAGGCGCCATACTAAGCTGCCGATCGGCGTGGGCTTCGGCATCAAGACTCCCGAGCAGGCCGCGGCGGTGGCGCGGCACGCCGATGCCGCCGTGGTCGGCACGGCGATCGTTGATCGTGTCAAGGCCGGCCTCGACGAAAAAGGCAACGCCAAACCCGATCTCGTGCCGAACGTTCTTTCCTTCGTGAAGTCGCTCGCAGACGGTGTGCGCAGCGTCGCCAAGGCGTAACGCTTCGTCACCACAACGTCATGAGCTCGACCATTGTTTGGTCGCAATGCCGTCCCTATATCGCGCTCACCAATGAAGCCGCGACTCGGAGGACGGGATGCAACAGCACTCCACCGAACAGAAGAACAGACTACGCCGGAACTTCATCGCAGCGCTTGATCTCCTCGATACGCTGCAACGCGAACCCGATCGGTGGGAAGAAGAGTGTCTCTCCTATGCCCTGAGCGCGATGGCGAGCGGTCTCTATCTGGTGGCCGAAGTCGAGCTGGAGGCGTTCGGCCGGCCGATCGACCAGCGTCCGCGCGAGCTGGTGGCGGCCCTCGAGGCCAAGCCGCGCCGCTTCACCAAGGCGCTGCTGCGGCAGGGCTTCGAGTTCATGCTTAAGAGCAGCGAGCAGCCCGACCTCGAGACGCTGCCGGCCTTCGCCGTGCTGCCGCCGGAGATTCGTGCCCCGCTCTAGCTTGAGCTTTCCTCTTCGTCCTCGAAGTTGAGATCGGCGACGAACGGGTTGGTCTTGCGTTCCCAGCCGAAGGTCGACGTCTGGCCGTGGCCCGGCACGAAGGTAATGTCGTCGCCGTAGGGCCAGAGCCGGCTGCGGATCGAGCTCAGCAGCTGCTCGTGGTTGCCGCGCGGGAAGTCCGTGCGGCCGATCGACCCCCGGAACAGCACGTCGCCGACGAAGGCGATCTTCGCCGGCCTGTGCACGAACACGACGTGGCCCGGCGTATGGCCCGGGCAATGCACGACGTCGAAGGTCTGCTTGCCGAGGCTCACGGTCTCGCCGTGCTCGAGCCAGCGGTCGGGCAGGAAGGGCTTGTAGGCCGGGAAATTGTACTTGCGGCCCGAGTCGGGCAGGCCCTCGATCAGGAACCGGTCGTCCCGGTGGGGCCCCTCGATCTGGACGCCGTAGTGCTCCGCCATCGTGCCGGCGGCCGAGGCATGGTCGACATGGCCGTGGGTCAGCAGGACCTTGGTGATCTTGATGCCCTGCTCGTCGATCGCCTGCTTCAACATGTCGAAGTCCCCGCCGGGATCGACTGCGGTACCCTCCATCGTGTCCTGGCACCACACGATGGAGCAGTTCTGCTGGAACGGCGTGACCGGCGCGATCATCACTTTGATCATGCGACCGGTCTAATGCCTCCCGGCTTGGCAGGGAAGGGCGTACACTAGGGGCAATGAGGGCGGGGGCCTGGCTTGGAATCATAGTCGCGCTGCTGGCGGGCCTGCCGGCGGCGGCGCAGATCGCGCCTGTCAGCACGCCGACCGGGCCGGCGATGGCCGGCCCTTACGTGATGGTCGACGCCGCGACGGGCGAGACGCTGCTGGAGCGCAATCCCGGCGCACCGTGGTATCCCGCCTCGCTCACCAAGCTGATGACCATCTATCTCACCTTCCAGCAGCTGAAGGCGGGGTATCTGTCGCTTTCCAGTCCGGTGCCGTTCTCGGCCCATGCCGCCGGTATGCCGGAGACGCGGCTGGGGGTGGCCCCCGGCACCAAGATCACCGTCGAGCAGGCGCTGGAATCCCTGGTCGTTCACTCGGCCAACGATTCGGCGGTGGCGCTGGGCGAGCTGATCGGCGGTTCGGAGCCGGGCTTCGCCGAGCGCATGAATGACGCCGCCAAGCGGCTTGGCATGACCGCGACGCACTACGTCAACGCCAACGGCCTGCCCAATCCCGGGCAGATCACCACGGCGCGCGATCTCGCACTCCTGGCCGTGGCGCTGACCCGCGACTTCCCGCAATACTATCCCTACTTCCAGACGCACGACTTCGCGTTCGGCAAGCGCCGGTTCACGAGCGGCGTGAAGTTCGTCGAGATGTATTCGCCCTATGCCGACGGCATGAAGACCGGCTTTATCTGCGCCTCGGGATTCAATCTCGTCGGCAGCGCGGTGCGCGACGGCCGCCGCCTGATCGGCGTGTCGCTCGGCTTCCGCCGCGCCGATCTGCGCGACGAATTCATGGTCCGCCTGTTCGACGAGGCCTACCGGCTCAAGACCGGCGGCAACCGGGCCAAGGTCTGGCAGCTGCGCAACCTCGCCGGGGCGCCGCCCAACGTCTTCACCTACGCCGACTGCAACCCGTTCCGCTACGACTATCCCGGTGACGCGGTTTGGCTCGGCACCTACGCCAACTGGCAGATCGCCCGCCGCGCCTACGACCAGGGCCAGGCCGCACTGGCCGAGCTGGGTGCCACCGTGACGGGCAAGGAATGGATCCTCCCCGTCACCGCCGACAAGACGACGCGTCAGGCAGCCTTCATTGCCGACCTCGTGCCGGCCGAGGCGCAGCGGCTTTGCGAGAGCTATCGCTCGCGCAAGCTCTTCTGCCAGGTGGTGAAGCCGCAGGATATCGTGGCGCCGTTCGGCACCTTCTGGCACTGACCTTTTCCCGTCTTCCCATTCGTGCGATAGAGCCGCCATGAACTGGCTGACCAACTTCGTCCGCCCCAAATTGCGCGCCCTGGTGTCCCGCAAGGAGGCGCCGGAGAATCTCTGGATCAAGTGCCCCAAGTGCGAGCAGATGCTGTTCACGCGCGACTGGGAGGCCAACCAGGAGGTCTGCACCCATTGCGGTCACCACATGCGCGTGCGGCCGATGAAGCGCCTGCCGTACCTGTTCGACGACGGCAAGTTCGAGCTGCATCCACTGCCCAAGGTGCCGACCGATCCGCTGAAATTCCGCGACACCAAGCGCTACGATGCGCGGCTCAAGGAGGCCCAAAGCAAATCGGAAGGCGGCAAGAACGAGGGCGGCGATGCGCTCGTCGTAGCAAGCGGCCAGATGGGCGGCCGAACCGTCGTGATGGCGCTGCTCGATTTCGGCTTCATGGGCGGCTCGATGGGCACCGCCGTCGGCGAGGGCCTGGTGATGGCAGCCAACCTCGCGATCGGTCGCAAGGCGCCGCTGATCGCCTTTTCCGCCTCGGGCGGCGCGCGCATGCAGGAGGGCATCCTGTCGCTGATGCAGCTCACGCGCACCACCATCGCCGTGCGCAAGGTGAAGGAGGCGGGACTACCCTACATCGTCGTGCTGACCGATCCGACAACCGGCGGTGTCTCGGCCTCGTTCGCCATGCTGGGTGACGTGCACATCGCCGAGCCTGACGCGATCATCGGCTTCGCCGGCCCGCGCGTGATCCAGGACACGATCCGGCAGGAGCTGCCGGAGGGCTTCCAGCGCTCCGAGTACCTGCTCGAGCACGGCATGGTCGATGCCGTCGTGCATCGCCACAAGCTGCGCGAGACCTTGATTCGGCTGGTCACGCTGCTGATGGATCCGGTCATTTCCGAGGCCCGCAGCGTCGCCGTCGCCGGCCGCTGAAGGCGGCCGCCGTGACCGACGCCATCCTCGAGCGGCTGACCAGGCTACATCCGAAGCTGATCGACCTTGGCCTCGAGCGCATCGAGCGCTTGCTGGCCCAGCTCGGCAATCCGCACCGCAAGCTGCCGCCGATCGTCCATGTCGCCGGCACCAACGGCAAGGGCTCGCTGGTGGCCTACCTGCGTGCCATGTCCGAGGCGGCGGGCTATCGCGTCCATGTCTACACCTCGCCGCACCTCGTGAAGTTCAACGAGCGCATCCGCGTCGCCGGAGAGCTGATCTCCGACGAGATGCTCGACGAGGTCCTGACCGAGTGCGAGCAGGTGAATGCGGGACAGCCCATCACCTTTTTCGAGATCACGACGGTCGCCGCTTATCTCGCGTTCGCGCGGGTGCCGGCCGACCTCACCATCCTCGAGGTCGGCATGGGCGGCCGACGCGACACCACCAACGTCGTGCAGCCGATGCTCTCGGCCATCACGCCGATCGGCTACGACCATACGCAGTTCCTGGGCGATACGCTGGAAAGCATCGCGGCCGAGAAGGCCGGCATCCTGAAGCACGCGGTGCCGGCCGTGATCGGCCGCCAGCGCGCGGCGAGCAGCAAGGTGATCGAGGTCGAAGCCGCCCGGCTGGCCGCGCCGCTGTTCCGCATGGGCCGCGAATGGCAGGTGACGCACAAGCCGTCCGGCTTCCGCTATGAAAGCGATACGTTGGCTCTCGATCTGCCGGCGCCCGCCCTGGTGGGCGACCACCAGCTCGACAACGCGGCAACGGCAGTGGCATGCGTCGAGCGCCTGCGCGCAGCGCGCTTCCAGATCGACGACAAGGCGATCGCTAAGGGTCTGGCAACGGTGGATTGGCCGGCGCGTCTGCAGCGGCTGATACGCGGGCCGCTGCCCGACTGTCTGCCACCCGGCTGTGAGCTCTGGCTCGACGGCGGTCACAACGAGGATTGCGGGCTGGTCCTGGCGCGCCAGGCGAGCGACTGGGCCAGGGAGCCCGGCGCACTGCCGCTCTATCTGATCTTCGGCATGCTCACGACCAAGGACGCGGCGGGCTTCCTGCGGCCGCTGGCGCGGCATGCGCGGGCGGCGCGGGCGGTGCCCTTTCCCGAAGGCCACAGCGCCTACTCGCCTCAGGAAGCCTGCGCCAAGGCGGCCGAAGTCGGGCTCGATTGCTTGCCCGCAAACGACATCGGCGCAGCGCTGGAAGACCTGTTGGCTACCCAGCCCGCGCCGATGCGTATCCTGATTTGCGGGTCGCTCTACCTTGCGGGATCGGTGCTCGTCCGCAACGGCTGAAACCTGCTCAGCTGACGACGGTGTTGATCCAGCTCACCAGCTTCTGCTTGGGCTCGGCGCCGATCTTGGTCGCCGCCACCTGGCCGTTCTTGAACAACAGCAGGGTCGGGATCGAGCGCACGCCGTAGCGCGTCGGCGCCATCGGGTTCTCATCGATATTGACCTTCACGATCTTGAGCTTGCCGTCCATTTCCTTGGAGATGTCCTCGAGCGAGGGGCCGATCATGCGGCAGGGGCCGCACCACTCCGCCCAGAAATCCACGAGCACCGGCGTGTCGGACTTCAGAACTTCCTGCTCGAAGGTGGCGTCGGTAGCTTTGACGGTCATTTTGGGTTCTCCCGAAGACAAAGAAGGCCGGTCGATCGACCGGCGCCGCCCTGTCCGAAAGCTAGGAAGCGCCTGCTGCCAAGTCAAGATGCCGCTGCGTAAGGCATTGAAGCATCGAGGGTTTCGGCCGTGATCTCCATCAGCAGCGGCGCCGCTGTCCACAGCAACATTGCCCGCACTTTGCGGTCCGGATAGAGGCGTGCCAGCAGGGCGCGATAAAGCGCGAGCTGCCGGCGGTAGGCGAGCGGCACTTGCGCTGCGCTCTCGGGCGGCGGGCGGTTGGTCTTGTAGTCGACGATCAGGATCTCGCGATCGGTTATCGCGAGACGGTCGACTTGGCCGCTGACGGTGAAGCTGCCGCGCGGCGTCTTGATGGTGCCGATCAGCGGCACCTCGGCGCGCGAGCCCGGGGCGAACAAAGCTGCATGGCCGGGCGCCTCCATGACCGCCAGGGCTTCACGGGTCCAGCCGTCGATCTCCTCGGGGGCAAGGCCGTGAGCAGGCTGGGCGAGGAAGCGGCGTGCCGCCTCGGCGCGCCCGGCGGGCGGCAGCGCCGGCAGATGGCGTAGCAACTCATGGATCAATTGCCCGCGCTGCCAGCGCCGGCCGTTGTCCGGTCCCAGTGGACTGGATGCTCGTGGCGGCTGCGCTGTTTCGTCGGGCAGCGGCCGCGACGGCGCAAGCGGCATTGGCGGATCGGGTTCGTCGGGCGCGGGCAGGCGAAGCCACGCCGGCAACTCGGCGGTTTGCGGCAGCGGCAGTTCCTGCTGCTCGGGCGCCTTGATCGAGCCTTCGTTGGTGAGCTCGTAGCCTTCACCCTTCCAGCCGTCCGGATCGATCAGCCTGGTGAAGTCGAATTCCCTGGTCGGCGCGCCGCTTTCGGCGAGCCCGGCCGTGATGCGCTCGTACCAGCAACCGCGATCGGGTTTGGTCTTGCCGACCCAGCCGCCGACATAGAGTCGATCCTCGGCGCGCGTCATGGCGACGTACAGCAGCCGGTTCTGTTCCTCGAGCGCGCGGGCGCGCGCCTCTTCTCGCCAAGCGCGCGCAGCCTCGTTGGCATCGTCGCTGCGCGGCAACCAGAGTCGGGCGGTGCCTTCGCCATCGGCAATCAAGCGGTCGGCGTATTTCGGCACTCGGGTCGTGTCGGGCAGATAGACGATCGGCGCCTGCAGGCCCTTGGAGGCGTGCACGGTGAGGATGCGCACCTCCTCGCGGCGATTGGCGTCGAGGTCCCGCTTGATCTCGCCGCCGCCCGTCTCGAACCAGCGCAGGAAGCCCTGCAGCGAGCCCGCTTCGGCGCGCTGGTACTGCAGCGCCCGCGCCAGCAGTTCGTCGATCGGGTCGGACGCCTCGCGGCCCAGCCGTTCCAGCAGGCGCTGGCGGCCGTCTTCCGGGCCGAGCGCCTGGGCGAAGAAATCGAACGGCGTGACGAGGTCGGCCCGCCTGAGCCAGGCCGACAGGCGCTGATGCGCCGGCGCGAAAGCAGGATCGCCCGCCTTCTCGCGCAGGGCGCGCCAGAGATGACCGGTGCGTTTGTAGGCGAGCGTGAAAAGCTGCTCCTCGTCGAGCCCGATCAGCGGCGACTTCAGAAGAGCGGCCAGGTTGAGATCGTCCTGCGGCAGCAGCACGAAGCGCGCCATGGCGAGCAGGTCCTGGATCGCGAGCTCCTCGCCCAGGTTCAGCCGGTCGACGCCGGCAACTTCGATCTGCGCACGCTTGAGCTCCTTGACCAGCGCGTTCACGAACTCGTTGCGCCGCCGCACCAGCACCATGAAGTGGCCAGCATGCAGCTTCTCGCCATTGCGCCCCCGCCGCTCGGTGCCAATCAGGCTTTTGGCGTGGCTCGCGATCAGCCGCGCCAGCCGTTCGTGCGGCAAGGCCTCGGCGCTGCGCGCACCTTCGAGGTCCGTGGTGTCGATTTCCTCCTTGTCCGACTGGCAGAGCGGCCAGACCTGCACCATGCCAGGTTCGTCCTTGCGGCTCGCCAGGTGCTCGACCTCGCCGGGCCGCGCCACGCCGTTCGCCGCCTGATCGTGCTGAAAGACGCGATCGACCGCCTCGAGCACGGCCGGTGTCGAGCGGAACGACACGGTGAGGTCGACCGGCACGAAACCCTGCCGCGCATCGCGGCTCTTGTCGGCGAACCAGTCGCGCATCTCGGCCAATTTGCGCGGATCGGCGCGCTGGAAGCCGAAGATCGACTGCTTGGTATCGCCGACTGCGAAGACGGTCCGCGGCCGGTCGACGGCGCCGGCGCCGGCAAAGAACTCCTCCGTCAGCCGGCGGATCACCTCCCACTGATCGGGATTGGTGTCCTGGGCCTCGTCGACCAATACGTGGTCGATGCCGCCGTCGAGCTTGTAGAGCACCCATGCCGCGCTCTCGCCGCTCTCCAGCAGTCGGCGCGTGGCGACGATCAGATCGTCGTAGTCGAGGGCCGCCTTGCGGCGCTTGGCGCGCCCATAGCGTTCGGTGATGTCGAGCCCGAGCCGCAGCAGCGCCACCGTCAACTCGACGAGCTCGCGGCCGCGCTCGCAATCCAGCCGCTCGGATTCCTGGATCAGGATCGGCTCGATATCCTCCAAGGCAGCGACCGCGGCCTTGCTCGCCAAGGTTTTGCGCAAAACACCCCGGTCGGTGAAGAAAACGCTGCGATAGCTGTCGGTCAAGGCTGCGCGGCCCTCGTCATCGGCGTCGAGCCAGGCCGCGATCGCGGCGCCACGTGGAGGGTCCACTTTGCCGCCGGCTTCGATGAGGGCGCGGGCCGCCGCCCGCAAGCCTCGTTCATCGATCGGCTGCTGCTGGCTGCAATTGAGCCGCCTCATCAGCAGGCGTCGCGCCGCACGCAGCCCGGTCTCGCCGCCGATGCGCGCCAGAAGCCAGGCCCGCTCGCCGAGCAGCGCCGTCATCAGTTCGGCATACTCGGCGATCGATACTTTGTTGGCGACCGCAGCAAGCGCCTCGGCCAGGGGCGCCGGCGCATCCAGCGCGGCGAGGGCGTCGATCTGCTCGTCCTGCGCCGCTCGCAGCAGCGCCTTGGCATCGGCCTCGTCCATGACCTCGAAGCCCGGCGCGACGCCGGCTTCGAGTGGAAACCGCTTCAAGAGTGCCTGGCAGAAGGCATGAATGGTGAGGATGTTGATGCCGCCCGGCGCGTCGAGCACGCGTGCGAACAGCCGGCGGGCCGTCGTGCGCTGGTCCGTCTCCGGCTCCTGGTCGATCAGGCTCTCGATCTCCTCGTCGAGCGTCCTGTCGTCCGCCATGGCCCAGCGCCCGAGCTGAGCGGCGAGACGATTGTGCATCTCGGCAGCGGCGGCCTTGGTGAAGGTGAGGCAGAGGATCCGCTCGGGCTTGACGCCGGCCAGCAGGAGACGCGTCACGCGGTCGGTCAGCACCTTGGTCTTGCCCGTGCCTGCGTTGGCCTCGACCCAGGCCGAGTGGTCCGGATCGGTGGCATTGCGCTGGCGGCGCCGGGCGAAGTCGAGGATGTCGGTCATTCCTCGCCGCTTCCCGCCGTCGACCATTCGGCGACGCGCTCGAGGTGCTCGTAGTCGTTGAAGTACGGGCCGAACTCCGGCCAGGGCAGCGCTTCGTAGGCTGTGCCCTCCCGGGCGAAGTGATCGGCCATCTTTGCGACCAGCGCCAGCATGGCCGGCACCAGCTCGTCGCTCTCCTCGATCTCGGCCACCTTGCCGCCCTGGCCGAGGCCGTTGGCCTGCCAGTAGGAGATGCGTACCGATTTCGGCTTGCCCTTGATCGCGCTGAAACCGCCGCGTTCGGCCATCGCCGCTTCGAGCAGCAACTGGGGCGCAAACAGCGCCTTGAGCTCCTTCTTCGACGGCACCCGGCCGGTCTTGTAGTCGATCACCTCCCAGGCCCCGCCACCGTTGTCGTCGATGCGGTCCGCTCGCGCTTCGATGGTCAGCGGCCCGACGGCCATCGATCCCTGCGTCTCGCTGCCGAGCAGCCGCGCGCCCGCCGCGCGGCGAGAGTTCTCGGTGCCGATGAACCAGCGCGCCAGCCTGCGGAAACGCGGCCACCAGAAGGCGCGCTCGGCGGGCGCCGCGAGGATATCAGCAAGATGCCGTTCGCCGAGGGCTTCGAAGCGCTGCAGCGCGTCCGCCGGCAGCAGGCCGGAAGGATGATCGCGCAGGAACTCGTCGAGCGCATCGTGCAGGGCCGAACCACGTTCGGCGGCGCCAAGCTCGGCCTCGAGCGGATCGAGCGCGTCCAGTCCCAGGATGCTCCGCGCATAGAGGCCATAAGGGTCACGCCGCCATTGCTCGAGCCTCGATACCGAAAGGCGCGTCGGCCGAGCGGCCACCGGCGGACGCGGTTCGGGCCGCGCCACCGGCTTGTATTGGCCGGGTCTGTCGAGCGCATCGGCCCAGGCAAGGTAGCTGCGTCGGCCGCGCTGGATGTATTCTGGCGGCGCCTTGGCGCTCCCGGGTTCGTAGCCGAACAGTGCGTCGAGCCGCGCCAGCCAGCGCGACGGCACGGTGGGAGCGCCCGCGTCGCGTTCGGCACGCGTCAGCAACACGCGCTCGGCCGACAGCGCAGCGGCGAAGTCATGCGCCGATTGGCCGATGCGACGCTCGGGCTGCGGCAAGCCGAGTGCCACCCGCATCGGGCGATTGATCCACGGGCCGGTCTCGACAGAAGGCGGCCAAGAGCCCTCGTTGAGTCCGCCCAGGATTAGCAGATCGGCGCGCTGCAGGCGCGCTTCCAGCGGCCCCCAAATGGCGAGCCTCGGGTGACGCCCGTAGGCGGGCCGCAGGATCTCGGTCGAGAGCATGGCGGCCAGAAGGGCCGGCCATTCGCCGAACGCCACTTCCCGCTGGTCTTGCCAGGCAGCGCCGAGCTTGGCCAGCGCATCGCTCAGGGCTTCGCCGGCGGCGCCCGCCCACAGCGTTTCGCGGGAAGCGATCTTTTCGGCGGCGGCTATCGTCGCCTCAAGCAGGGCCTGCGGCGAGCCGCGTTCGAGGCGGGCGAGATCGACGGTCGCCTCGTCGAGCCGGTCGATGAGGTCGGCGACGGCAGCACGATCGGTCTCGGCGCCGAACTTCGCCGTCTCGACCAGGCGTCGAAGCAAGCCGATGCCAGGCGCAGGCTTCAGCCCGCGCAGCACCTTGCGGTCGAGCCGGCGTGTCGTATCGAGCAGGCCGGTGCGCTTCAGGCCCAAGGTGCAGAGCGGATGCTTGAGCAGTGCCAGCACGTCGACCGGCGCGAAGCCCGAATCGACCGCCGCCACCAGACAGCGCAGCAACGTGGCAGGCGGCGTGTCGAACAACGGCTCGCCCGCCGAATCGTCGATCTCGATGTTCCAGCGGCGCAGTTCGGCCGCCACGCGGCGCGCCAGATCGCGGTCTGGCGTCACCAGCGCAGCCGTGCGCCGGGGTGTCTGCAAGGCCTCGCGCAGCGCGAGCGCGATCACCAGCGCTTCCTGATGCGAGGTCTGGCAGTCCGCGCGCGTCACGTGCTCCAGCGACGCCTCTGCCGGCCTCGACCAGACGTCGCTGGTCTCGGCAGGCCGCATCAACTCGGCAAGCAGCAGGCGCCGCGCTGGATCGCCGCCATCGCCCGGCCAATCCGCAACCGCCTGCCGTTCGCGGCCGAGCGCCGCCAGGAGCTCGCGCAAGGCGTATTGCGGGTGTGTCGGATCGAGCTTCAGCCAGCTCTCCTCATCCATGTCCTTGTCGAGGCCGGGCAGCACGACCGCGCCGTTGGGCAGGTCGGCGATGACCTTCAGGAGCTCGCGCGTGGCGGGCTGCGTGCCGGTCGAACCGGCGGCGATGACGGGCGTGGCTGGCGGCGCGGCTCTCCAGCGATCCGCCTGGGCGCGGATCGATCGTGTACGCCGCTCCAGGGGATCGATTTGCCCGCGCGCCGCCAGCAAGCGAGGCCAATGTTCGCCGACAATGGCCAGGAACTGGACGGTGCGCTGCCAATGATGGGCGAAGTTGCCTTCGACCAGCCGTTCGAGGCGATCGAAGGCAACGCCATCGATCGCCAGTTCGTCGAGCAGGCGCCCCAGCTCGCGCGCCAATTTCAGCGCCTGCGCCGTCGACTGCGCGAGCGGTTCGCCGTCCACGTTGAAGGCCTTGACCAGCTGCGCCAGCAGCGCGTCGCGCTCGGCGGGGTCGATGGCCGGCGGCAAGGCAAGCGCTTGGTCGCCCATCGTGTCCCATTCGCCTTCGTCGAAGTCGCCGAGCGGAGCCATGCCGGGCAGGATCGTGGGCTTGCCATCCGACGCGCGCAGGAATGCCTCGCGTAGCGCGCGCACCGAACGCCGGGTTGGCAACAGGATCAAAAGGTCACTGAGCGCCAGCGGGTCGTTGCCGTGCTCGGCCAGGATGCCGCGCGCCAGCTCGTCGGCGAAGCGTCGGTCGAGGCCGATGGAATAGACGCCGTTCACCTCAGCACCTGCTCGGCCTCGGCCAGGGCGCGCGGCGTGCCGACATGGAACCATTGGCCGTCATGCACCAACCCGTAGAGATGGCCGGCGGCCTGAGCGCGATTCCACAGGCGCAGCAGCGAGAACGGGCCATCCGGCGCGCCGCGGAAAAGGCGGGAGTCGCAGATCGACACACTGGCGAAGAGATAGGGGGCGCTCGGCTCCTCGGCACGGTGGCGCGCCTTGCCGCCTGCGTCGAGAAAATAGTCGCCGCGGTCTCCGGCTTCGCCGCCGATCGTCTTGTCGATCGGGTGGAGCAGCAGCAGAGCATCCATGCGCGAGGGCTCCCAGGCCGCCTCCAGGCGCTTCAGCATCGGCATCGGCCCGTCGGTCCACAGGCCATCGCCGTTCAGCACGAAGAATGGCTCGTCGCCCAGCAAGGGCAGGGCGTTCTTCACACTGCCGCCGGTTTCCAGGAGCTTCTCCTCGCGCACGATATGGGCGCGGCCTGCGCCGACATGGGTCGCGATCTGCTCGCCCAGATGATGCACGTTGATCACGAGATTGCGTATCCCATGCGCCTGCAGGCGGTCCATCGTCCGATCGAGCATCGATCGGCCGGCTACGGGAATCAGCGGTTTGGGCAGGGCGTCCGTGAGTGGCCGCATGCGCTCGCCACGACCTGCCGCCAGGATCATGGCGCTGCGGATCATGCCGCGCCGATCCGGCGCAGTGGCGGCGGCAGCACGCGATCGACCCATTGGCGAAGCGGCGCGAGCGCGTCGTGCTTGAGTGCCCGTTCGAACAAGCGCCAGACGCGCGGCAGGTGCGGCAGATATTCGGGCTTGGCATCGCGCCGCCACAGCCGCACGAACAGGCCGATGACGCGCGCATGGCGCTGTGCGGCCATGAGCGCGAAGCCGGTCTGGAAGTTCGTGACGTCGAGCCCGGTCATGTCGATGTAGCGCGCCAGGCATCGTGCATAAGCCTTGGGCGACACGTCGCGCCGTGCGTCCTCGATCAGCGAGACGAGGTCGTAGGAAGGATGGCCACGCTGGGCGTCCTGGAAATCGAGCAGGCCGCAGGCCTTTGCACCGGGCCGGTCCGGCAGCCAGATGAGATTGTCCTTGTGGTAGTCGCGCAGCAGCAGGCTGTCGCCGTCCGTCGGCAAATGCGCGAGGCAGGCCCGCCACGCGGCGCGATAGGGCTCGAATTCCTCGTCCGGCACCTTCATGCCGCTCGCTTCGGGCAGATACCATTCGGGCAGCAGGATCGCCGCTTCGATGAGATTCTCGCCGAGATAGGCGCCAAGCCCCGGCAGCAGCCCGTGATCGGGCGCCCGATGCAGCGCCACCAGAACGTCGGTTGCGCGTTCGTACAGCGCCACCTCGTCGCCGCCCTTGCTCAGCACCCGGGCGAAGGTGTCGTCACCCAGATCCTCGAGCAGCAGGAATCCATGGGCCAAATCTTCAGCCAGGATCTCGGGTGCGCTGAGACCAAGCGCCTTCAAATGCCGGCCGACCCGCACAAACGGTTCCACAGGTTCGTGCGCTGCGGGCGAATCCATGACGACGACTGTCCTGTCGCCGCAGCGCAGGCGGAAGTACTTGCGGAACGAGGCGTCGCCGGCCAACAGGCTCTCGCGCGCGTCTGCCCAGCCCGAGCGGGCGATGAAGTCGGCGCGCAACTTGTCGCGGTCAGACATCGAGCTGCGCCTTGCGGCCATCGCCGTCCATTTCCAGGGCGACGCTGAGATGTCGCGGCAACAAGCGGCCCAATCGTTCCGGCCATTCGACCAGCACGATGCCGCCGGCGAGCGCTTCCTCCCAACCGAGCTCGTACACCTGCTCGGCCGTCTCCAGGCGATAGAGATCGAAATGCCAGTACGTGCCCGTGGGCGTGTCGTAGACCTCGACCAGCGTGAAGGTGGGGCTGGGCACGATCAACTCCGGATCGCCCGCCGCGGCGCGCAGAATGGCGCGGGCGAGCGTGGTCTTTCCAGAGCCGAGCGGGCCCTTGAGACCGACCACGTCGCCGGGATTCAGCCGCGCGGCGAGGACGGCGCCGAGTTGCTCGGTCGCTTGCTCGTTCGCCAGGGACATGGAAAGGGCCGGCATCTGTCGATGCCGGCCTTTTAACACGACCTGCTTATTAGAGCGGAATGGGATGGAGATGGAACCGCACATGGTTCCATCTCCATCCGATTCGCGCGCAAGGATGATCGTGGTTCCATCATGCTCTAGTAGCGATAGAGGTCGCCCTTGAACGGACCGGCCTCGGGCACGCCGATATATTTGGCCTGATCGGGCCGCAGCTTGGTGAGCTTGGCGCCGACCTTCTCGAGGTGGAGGGCAGCCACTTTCTCGTCGAGCACCTTGGGCAGTGTATAGACCTTCTTCTCGTACTTGCCGGGGTTGGTCCAGATCTCGACCTGCGCCAAGGTCTGGTTGGAGAACGAGGCCGACATCACGAAGCTCGGATGGCCGGTGGCATTGCCCAGGTTCACCAGGCGGCCTTCGGACAGCACGATGATGCGCTTGCCGTCGGGAAACTCGACCTCGTCGACCTGTGGCTTCACGTTGTGCCACTTGTAGTTCCGGAGGTTGGCGATCTGGATCTCGCTGTCGAAGTGGCCGATGTTGCACACGATGGCGCGATGCTTCATGGCGCGCATGTGGTCGTGGGTGATCACGTCGACGTTGCCGGTGGCGGTGACGAAGATGTCGGCCTTGGGTGCGGCCTCCTCCATGGTCACGACCTCGTAACCTTCCATCGCCGCCTGCAGCGCACAGATCGGGTCGATCTCCGAGACCATGACGCGGCAGCCGGCTTGGCGCAGCGAGGCAGCCGAGCCTTTGCCGACGTCGCCGAAGCCTGCGACCATCGCCACCTTGCCCGACATCATGACGTCGGTGCCGCGGCGGATGCCGTCGACCAGCGATTCGCGGCAGCCATAGAGGTTGTCGAACTTCGATTTGGTCACCGAATCGTTGACGTTGATGGCGGGCCACAGGAGCCGACCTTCCTTTTCCATCTGGTAAAGGCGATGCACGCCGGTGGTCGTCTCCTCGGTGACGCCGCGGATATTGGCGCCGAGTTTGGCGTACCAGCCCGGCTGCTCCTTGTTCCTCTTGGTGATCGCCTTGTAGAGGACTTCTTCTTCTTCGTTGGTCGGCTTGGCGATCAGCGACGGATCCTTTTCGGCGCGCATGCCGAGATGGACCAGCAGGGTAGCATCGCCGCCGTCGTCGAGGATCATGTTGGGCGTGCCGCCGTCGCTCCACTCGAAGATCTTGTGGGTGTAGTCCCAATAGTCGGCGAGGCTCTCGCCCTTGATAGCGAACACCGGCGTGCCGCTCTTGGCGATCGCCGCCGCGGCATGATCCTGCGTCGAGTAGATGTTGCACGACGCCCAGCGCACGTCGGCGCCGAGCGCCTTCAGCGTCTCGATCAGCACGCCGGTCTGGATGGTCATGTGCAACGAGCCCGCAATGCGCGCGCCCTTGAGCGGCTTGCGAGGACCGTACTCCTTGCGGATCGCCATCAGGCCCGGCATCTCGGTCTCGGCCATGTCGAGTTCCTTGCGGCCCCAATCGGCGAGCCCGATATCCTTGACGACGTAGTCCTGAGCCATGCGGCGCTCCGGCGGTTCTTGGGTAGGAAAGGTCGTCTCTTAACAGCCGGCCGAAAGCGCCTCAACGCGCCGGATCAACATATAAGGCAGAATTTATCGCGATATGCGCCGGGCTTTATGAAGGCGCCGCTATTCCTCGCCGAATTTGCCCTCGACCAAGGCAGCCAGGGCGGCCATCGCCTCGCTGGCCTGGCGGCCCGAGCAG
>Ga0070741_10004177_pt1 | contig 34136 bp, 31 predicted proteins | sample Coa_R1_4_FD_66440 | JGI IMG/M metagenome (GOLD analysis project Ga0070741, IMG submission 66440) | Surface soil microbial communities from Centralia Pennsylvania, which are recovering from an underground coalmine fire - Coalmine... | ecosystem: Environmental > Terrestrial > Soil > Unclassified ... | reverse complement strand
GCCTTGTAGAAGGCGCCGGCGTTCAGGAACTTCTTCCAGCAGATCTCCGACCCGTGCAGGTCGGTCACGAAGAAGATCTTCACCTGCGCTCCCCCGCCTCGACGCCGTATCTTCGACCCGCGCATCCCAACGGGCAAGGTAGCGGTTGCGGGTGGAGCAACAGCGGCGCGCCGGGCGAGCCGCTCCTGAGGCACACTTCGGCCGCGTGGAACGGGCCTACGATTTCGTGATCGTCGGCGGCGGCTCGGCCGGGTCCTGCCTGGCCAACCGCTTGTCGGCCGACCCGGCGAACCGGGTGCTGGTGCTCGAGGCCGGGCGCCCCGACTACCCCTGGGACGTCTTCATCCACATGCCGGCCGCGCTCACCTTCCCGATCGGCAGCCGCTTCTACGACTGGCGGTACGAGTCGGAGCCCGAGCCCTGCATGCACGGGCGGCGGATCTACCACGCACGGGGCAAGGTGCTCGGCGGCTCGAGCAGCATCAACGGGATGATCTTCCAGCGCGGGAACCCGATGGACTACGAGCGCTGGGCCTCGGTTCCCGGGATGCAGACCTGGGACTACGCGCACTGCCTGCCGTACTTCAAGCGGATGGAGAACTGCCTGGCCGCCGCGCCCGGCGACCCGTTCCGGGGGCGCTCGGGTCCCCTCGTCCTCGAGCGCGGCCCGGCGACCAACCCCCTGTTCGGCGCGTTCTTCGAGGCCGTCCGGCAGGCCGGTTACGAGCTGACGGACGACGTGAACGGATACCGCCAGGAGGGCTTTGCCCCCTTCGACCGCAACGTCCACCGGGGGCGGCGCCTGTCGGCCGCGCGCGCGTACCTGCATCCGGTGATGGGCCGGCCGAACCTCGAGGTGCGCACCCGCGCGTTCGTGACCCGCGTGCTGTTCGAGGGAACGCGGGCGGTCGGCGTCGAGGTGGTGCGGGGGCGGGGCGCCCCCGACCGCATCCGCGCCGGCGAGGTGATCTTGTGCGGCGGCGCGTTCAACACCCCGCAGCTCCTGCAGGTGTCCGGTGTCGGCAACGCCGACGAGCTCCGTGCCCTCGGGATCGAGGTCGTCCAGCACCTGCCCGGCGTCGGCGAGAACCTCCAGGACCACCTGGAGGTGTACGTCCAGTACGCGTGCACGCAGCCGGTCTCGGTGGCTCCCTACCTTCGATACCGGCACCGCCCGTGGATCGGCTTCCAGTGGCTGTTCTTCCGGCGGGGACCTGGGGCGACCAACCACTTCGAGGCCGGGGGCTTCGTGAGGAGCAACGAGGAGGTCGCCTATCCGAACGTGATGTTCCATTTCCTCCCGATCGCGGTGCGCTACGACGGCTCGAAGCCGTCGGGCGACCACGGCTACCAGGTCCATGTGGGTCCGATGACGTCCGACGCGCGCGGCTGGGTGAAGATCCGCAGCGCCGACCCCTTCGTGAAGCCGGCCATCCGCTTCAACTACCTGTCGACCGCGCAGGACCGGCGGGAGTGGGTCGAGGCGATCCGCGTCGCCCGCACGATCCTGAACCAGCCGGCGTTCGATCCGTTCAACGGCGGCGAGCTCTCGCCCGGTCCGTCGGTCGAGACCGACGAGCAGGTCCTCGACTGGGTGGCGAGCGACGGCGAGACCGCCCTGCATCCATCCTGCACCTGCCGGATGGGGAGCGATGAGCTCGCCGTGGTCGACCCCACCTCGATGCGCGTGCACGGGGTGGAGGGCCTGCGGGTCGTCGACGCCTCGGTGTTTCCCTACGTCACGAACGCCAACATCTACGCGCCGGTCATGATGGTCGCCGAGAAGGCGACGGACCTGATCCTGGGGAACACGCCGCTCGCACCCGAGCCGGTGGCCTTCTACCGGCACCGGTCGGGCACGTCCGCGCCGGGCTCGAAGGCGCCCGGCTCGGGCCGGCAACGCAACGAGTCCATCTCGGACTAGTGGGCGACCTCCTCGGGGAGCTCGTACCACTGGACGCGCTCGCCCACCCGCGCGCGAATCTTCCAGCGAAGGCCTTTCGGGACCCGGTCGGCGTGGTGCCGGAGCGCCCGCGCCTGCTCGATGGGGTCGAACGTCGCTCCGGGCGGGACCAGGCGGGCGAGCTCGCCGCCGAGGAGCTCGGCCACCCGATCGAGGTTGCCGGTCACGGTCCGCCACCAACCCCAGTCGTCGGCGACCACCTTGCCGAAGCGACCCAGCCCGATCGTCCCGACCTCGTCCCCCTCGCGGACCTCGAACGCCGAGAGGAGGTACGCGATGTCCTGGACGTCCTTCTCGTTCTGCTCGACGACCTGGAGCTTGGTGAGCAGCAGATCGGTGACGTCGAGCGTGTACGGCATGCGCCCGATCCGGTCCTTGAACTCCAGCACGTGACACATCGTGAGCTGGTCCATGATCACGTCGACCGAGACCCCGCTCCCGGGCGCCTGGAAGTACATCTGCCGGTGCCCGTGCAGCGCGTTGAAGTGGCGGTCGCCGACGAACCCGCGATCGGCGAGGAACTGCATCACGGCCGCCTTCGCGGAGGAGACCGAGGCGAAGTCCATGTCCTGCCCGGCCCGCGCCCGCGGCGGGAAGTCGGGGCAGAGCAGCCGCACCGCCTGACCGCCCAGCAGACGGAGCGGCACGCCGTGCTGCGCCGCGTCGCGGACGACGCCGACCGCGACCTCGAAGGCGTCTCCGCCCGCGTCCGCCAACGCCATGCCTATCGAGCTCCTCGCGAGCGGTTCACTCCCTGGCCACCTGACCGACCCACCGCAAGAGGTCGCGCTCGGTCACGATGCCGACGAGCGCGCCCCGCTCGACCACCGGGAGCCGGCGGATCGCCCTCGAGTTCATCACCTCGAACACGTCCACGACCTCGGCCTCCGGGTCGGTCGTGATCACCGGCGAGGACATGACCTCGCGGACCGGCCGATCGAGCAGCGCGGTGTCGTCCAGGATCCGCCGGCTGAGGTCGCGCTCGGTGAACACGCCGACGGCCCGGTCGCCCTCGGCCACCACCACCGCTCCGATGTCGTGGTCGAGCATCCTGCGCAGGGCCGTCCGGACGGCGTCCTCCGGCGCCACGGTCACCACGCCTCTCGTCATGACGCCGCCGACCTTGTCGGGCGCCCTCGTCATCTGAACCTCCCGCCTCGATCGAGCGCCGGCCGGTGGGGCGCGAGTCGCGGCCCGGAGATCCGATCGGCGCGCACGATGCTAGTACGGTTCGCGCCCGTGGGCGCCCCGGGACCGCTCACTCGATCGGGATCTCCTCGAACGTGGCGTCCAGGTTCACTCCTCGGCGCCGTTGCACGGCGCGCGCCACCTGGTAGATCGCGAACCCGGACACGAAGATGAGGATGTTCAACAGGAACATGTCGAAGCTCCGGCTGTGCAGGAAGATGCCGCCGCCCTCGTGCTTCGGCGTCGCCGAGAGCCCGGACAGCGGGTCCTTCAGGTAGACCCAGGCCATGAAGACGCACGCGACGAGCGAAAGCGCGCCGACGATCGACATGACCGGGAGCCTCCCCCACCGCCAGTTGACCGGCGAGCTCTCCCAGAGCGCCCGCTTCCGGTACGGCATGAGGATCGCGGCGATCGAGGTGACGATGAACGACAGGATGAAGCCGAAGATGCCCACCAGCGTCTTGAACGGCGAGTCCGGCCTCGTGTAGAGCCACAGCGCGGCGATGGAACCGATCCCCATCACGACGAGCGCGTTCACCGGGGTGTGCAGACGCTCGCTCACGTTTCCGAGCCACGAGGGCCCCACCCCGTCGATCCCGTAGGCGAGCAGGTTCCTGGACGCGTTGATGATCTGGCCCGGAAGCCACGCGTACGACCAGAACAGGAAGCCGAACGCGATGAGGAACCCGACGATCGCGTTCCCGTTCACGTACGCGGCCACCTCCGTGTACAGCGGCGCGGTGGAGAACTTCAGGGTGGCGCCGTTGTCGTAGGAGAGGGCGCCGAGGAACGTGGTTCCGGCCGAGCGCTGGAAGAGCCACACCGTGAGCATCGCCACCGCGACCGAGACGACCGCGGCGAACGGCATCGACCAGAGCTGGACCCTTCCGGGCCGCTTGACCTCGCCGCCGATGTAGGCGGAGGACTGGTTGAACACCAGCTCGAGGTAGATCCACGTCATGGGGATGATCGTCCAGTACAGGCTGAACGGCGCCGTGGTGAACCCGCCGCTTCGCGCCGAGCGCAGCACCGCCCCGAAGGTGTCGGCCCGCCCCGAGACCGAGGCGAGGGTGGCGTCGAACGACGACCGGAACTCCGCCGGGCTCTTGCCGAGGAGCGCGAGCATCGTCACCAGCGCCCCGAGCAGCGCCAGCGCGAACAGCACGTTCTGGATCCGGAAGTAGACGTTCAGGCCGAGCGAGAAGATCGCGACGAGCACGACGATGAGGAGCGTTCCCGCGAGGAAGGCCCCGTTCGGCGTCGAGAGCTTGTCGCCGAGCTCGATGAGCCCCGGCCGGTCGAGCAGCACCCCGAGCGTGCGGAACAACGGCGTGAGCCCGTAGTAGGCGAAGAACGCCGACGGCACGCCACCGTAGAGGATCCACCAGACGGTCTGGTTCCAGTTCGACATCATGCCCCAGGCGGGGCCGAGCACGCGGCTCACGTAGACGTAGTCGCCTCCCGAGCGCGGCATCGCCGCCGAGAACATCGCGAAGACCATCGAGGTGGGCAGCACGACGATCAGCGCGATCAGGAACGAGAGCTGGATGCTCGACCCCGGGTAGAACGCGGGAATCAGGAGCATCGCGAACAGCGTCATCAGGCCGATGCTCACGAAGTTGATGTTGTAGATGAGCACGCTCCACGGGCCGCCCTCTCGGACGAGCCCGGTCGCCTGGCGCGCATAGACGCCGGTCACCGCGCCCTGCTTCTCAGCCGACATCACTCACCCCCTTGACGTGCTCGGCGATCTCACCGAGCGTGGCCACCCAGATGCCCCCTCGTTCCTTGATCCGCGCGAGCAGCCTCGCCAGCGCTCGAGCCCTGGCCGGCCGCCCCGACAGGAACGGGTGCATGGTCAGCACACAGCAGGCCCCCTCGGCCTCGTAGGCCAGGACCTCCTCCCACCAGTTCTCCATCACGAACGCGGGGGGCTCGATCACGCCGCTCCCGGTCACGCCGGGCCAGAACGCGTACTTCTCCCAATCGTCGAGCGCCCACGACACGGGGATCTCCACGATCGGGCCCGCGTCGGTCCGCACCGGGTAGGGCACGTCTCGCTCGAACAGGCTGCTGTCGTAGGCGAAGCCGTACTCGGCGAGCAGATCGAGCGTGCGCGGGCTCGTCTCCCACCACGGCGCGCGGTATCCGTTGGGGCGAACCCCGGCGACCCGGTCTAGGGCGTCGAGGCCGGCCTCGAGGAACCGGCGCTCGTCGGATTCCGAGACCCCGACCAGCGACTCGTGGAGGTGGCCGTGGTGGCCGATCTCGTGGCCGGCCCCGACGATCGCCCGCACCGTGTCGGGATGGCGCTCGGCGCTGTCGCCGGGAACGAAGAACGTGGCCCGGACGTCGGCCTCCTCCAGCACGCGGAGCAACCGCGGAACCCCCGTCGTCGGGCCGTACCGCTGGTGCGACATCAGCGACGGGCGATCCGCGAGCGATGGGTCCAGGGCAAGCATCACCGACTCCGCGTCGAGGTCGAAGGTCACGGCGACCGCCGCGCGTCGCCCGTCGGGCCATCGCATCGCCATGTCGTCGCCCACGCTCACCCCATGACGAACTTGTGCGCCTTCAGGCGATCCCCGTCGAGCGACAGGATCACGCCCGCGAGCGTTCCCTCGGTGTACTGCGACCCCGGGTTGCACACGCGGGTCCGCCCCAGGGTGGTCATCCCCCGCGACTCGTGAATGTGTCCGTGGAGGGACAGGAACGGCTGGACCTCCTCGATCGCCTCCCTCACCGCCCGGCTCCCCACCGGCGCGAGCACGGGTTCGCCCCCCGCCGTCTGGATCCGCAGGTCGTCGGTCAGCCGGTACGCGCGGTCGACGGCGGTGTCGAAGGGGGGGTTGTGGAGGTTGAAGATCACCGGCTTGCCCGGTTCGAGCTGCGCGGCGAGCGCGCGGAGCTTGCCGCGCATCTCGTCCTCGGTGATCTCCCGGGGGGAGGCCCAGGGCGTCGGGGTCGAGTACCCGAGGCTCAGGACCTGATACGGGCCGAGCTCCACCACGCGCTCCTCGGCCTGGACGAGCCACCCGGCCCGCTCCAGGACGTCTCTGACGAGCGGCGGGTCGTCGTTGCCGGGCATGACCAGACACGGCAGCCCGGCCTCGCGCAGTCGCTCGTCGGCCATCTCGACCCATCGCTCGACGCTCTCCCCGATGGCGCGGGCGAAGGCGCGGTCCAGGTGCTGCGGGTCGCGGTCGATCTCCGCCAGCTCGTCGGCCGTCGTCCGGTAGGGGTAGAACCCCATCCCGCGGACGCGCGCCTCGAAGTCCTTCAGCTCGTCCTCGGACTCCAGGTGCGTCGGGCGTCCGAAGAAGCGCGCGTCCCACGTTCCGCCCGCCCCGGCGACGACCGGCACGAGGGCCTTGCCGGCGATGTCCCCTCCGAGGATCACGGCGTCCACGCCGTAGAACCGGCCGGCGTTCAGGAACTTGCGGAAGCAGGGCTCCGAGCCGTGCACGTCGGTGGCGAAGTAGATCGAGAACCGGGCCATCAGGCCCTCACCTCCGCGGGGTCGGCCAACGACCGCGCCCGTTCGCGCACTCGCGGGAGCTCGGATGGGTCGGCCAGGATCGCCCGGAGCACGAACGAGGCGATCTGGTCCGGCACCTCGCCCCCGGCCTCGACTCGCCCCCCGCTGAACAACGTGAGCGTACGAATGAGGATGCCGGTGATGGCCTCGCGGACGAGCTGCGGCGACATCTGCACGAACTCCCCTCGCTCCACTCCCTCTCGAACGACTCGCTCGATGGCCCGGTGGAGGCGATCGCGCTTGCGCGCCCACGGCGCGAACGCCGGCTGAGCCATGATCTCCTCCGTGTAGAGCCCGCTCAGGTTGTAGGGCGAGCCGATCAGGTGGACGAGGTCGCGCCGCAGGTAGCGGTACAGGCGCACCGAGGGCTCGCCGCGCGCCGCGGCCATCGCCTCGGCGAACGGAACCGCCTCATCCAGGTCGAACGAGAGCAGGTCCTGCAGGATCGCGTCCTTCGACGGGAAGTGATGGAAGAGCGACGGCTGGCGGATCCCCACGGCGCGTGCGATCTCGCGGGTCGAGGTGCCGTGGTAGCCGCGCTCGGCGAACAGCTTCGAGGCCTCGAACAGGATCCGGTGACGCGTGGAGCTGGCCAACGCGGCCGTCTCGAGCAGGGCGCGGCCGGCCACCGGGCTTCGGATCGGGCTCGCGCTAGGCAACGCGCCTGCCCCCGTTTGCCACCAGCGTCGTGCCGTTGAACGCGCCCCCCTCGGGCGAGGCAAGGGTCGCCACGAGACCGGCGATCTCCTCGGCGGTGGCGATCCGGCCGAGCACGGCGTCCCGCGCGTATCGCGCCTTCATCTCGGCAAGCGGGATCCCCGCGAACGCCGCGTCGGCCCCGAGCTGCTCGGTGTCCACCGTACCCGGGGCGACGGCCGATACCGCGACGCCGCAGCCGGCCACCTCGTCGGCGAGCGCCCGGGTGAGGGCCACGATGCCGCCCTTGGAGGCGCAGTAGTGCGCGGCGCCCGCGACGCCGACGAGGCCCCAGAACGAGGCGACGTTCACGATTCGCCCGAACCCCGCCCTGCACATGCCCGGCAGGACCCGACGCGCGCAGTTCACGACGCCTCCCAGGTTGACGGCCAGGACGCGGTGCCAGAGTCCCAGGTCCATCTCCAGGAATGGCGACATCTGCAGGATTCCGGCGTTGTTCACCAGGACGCGCACCGGCCCGCGCCAGTCCTCGACCGAGCCGATCATCTCGTCGACGGCCCGCGGATCTGCAACATCTGCCGGGAACGGCGCGGCCACTCCACCGGAGTCCACGATGCGGGCGACCGTCCGTTCGGTCTCGCCGGGCTCCAGTCCGTTCACCGCGACGGGAAGCCCCTCCCGGGCGAGGCGCTCCGCGACCGCGGCGCCGATCCCGCGGCCGGCGCCGGTCACCAGCGCGACCCCGTCCCCCGGGCCGCCTGCCGGCCCGGCTGCCCGAGCGCCGCTGGAGCTCGCCCCGACGACCTCGCCGGTGACGTACGCGGCGTCGCTCGAGAGCAGGAGGCGAACCGCCGGCACCGCGGCCTCGACGTCGCCCGCCGGAGCCGAGACCGCGTTCACACGCACCCCGAACGGGCCGAGCTCGACCGCCAGGGCGCGGGCCAACAGGTGTACGGCCCCCGACGCCGCGGCGGCGTGCGCGAGCCCCGAGCCCGGTCGAGCCTCCCATGCCACCAGAGCGACCGCGCCGCCCCCGGCTCTGACGAGCGCCGGGGCGGCGAACCGGCACACGTGCATCGCCGCGGTGAGGGCTCCGTCCAGCGTGCTCTCCCAGAGCTCGGGGTCCACCTCGTGGAACGGTCGCGGAACGATGGATGGGGGAACGACCACAACGGCCTCCGGAGAGCCCCAGGTGTCGACGACGCGCCGGAACGCGGCGGCCGTGGACTCGGGCCTCCTCAGGTCGGCCTCCACCGCCGGCACGTCGTGCGCGCCGGCGCCCGGACCCACCAGCACGATCTCGGTGCCCGGCGCGATCCCGTGGGCGACGGCGGCGGCCGCGCCCGGGTCCGGACCGGCGACGATCGTCGGGGGCATCACATCACCGCCCCGCCGTTGGGCGAGAGCACCTGGCCCGCGTACCAGCTCGCCTCGTCCGAGCACAAGAACGCCACGGTGGCCGCGATCTCGTCGGGGGTTCCCAGCCGCCGCATCGGCAATCGCTCCGCGTACGCGCGGCTGCGCTCCTCCTGCGTGAGGATGCGGGTGTCGGTCGGGCCGGGAGCCACCGCGTTCACCCGGACCCCCAGGTGGGACACCTCGCGCGCGAGCGCCTTGGTCAGCCCCACGATCGCCGCCTTCGACGCCGTGTAGTGGACGAGGAGCGCCTCACCCACCAGGGCGAGCTCGGAGGCGACGTTCACGATGCAGCCTCGACCCCGCTCGAGCATGCCGGGGAGGCAGGCGCGGATGCAGTGGAAGGCGCCGTCCACGTTCGTGCGGAACACCCACCGCCACTCCTCCTCTCGGATCTCGAGGAAGGGCGTGTGCCGGAGCACTCCCGCGTTGTTCACGAGGACGTCGATGGGTCCGAGCTCGCGCTCGACGGCCGAGACCGCCGCATCCACCGATGCCGGCTCGCGCACGTCGCACGCGACCGCCAGCGCGCGCCCGGCGCCGAGGCGCCTCGCGAGCGCCTCGGCGCCGGGCGCGTCCTCGAAGTAGGCGACCCCCACCGCCGCCCCCTCCGAGGCGAGCCTGCGGACCACCGCGGAGCCGATCCCGGTGTTCGCCCCCGTCACGAAGGCCACCCGGCCCTCGAGCCCCTGCACGTCGCGCCGTCACTCCGGGGGGATCTCGGCGAAGGCCTGCTCGACGCGGATCCCCCGCCGACGCTGAATCGCCCTGGCCGCGTAGTACCAGGCGAACCCCGACACGAACACGCCCGGAAGGACGTACTTCATCCACGGCAGGACCTTGACCCCGACGATGGGGTCGACCCAGAACGGGTACTCGGCGATCAACAGGCCGACCAGCGCGATGAACCCCACCACCGCGATCCAGGGGATCCCGGCGATCGTGCCTCTGAGCGGCGAGGTCTCGTACAGATCCTTGCGCCGGAAGGGGAACACGACGGCGGCGAGCGCCGTGATGATGAACGAGATGATCCAGCCGAAGATGCCGGAGATGTTCGTCACCCAGTTCAAGACGTAGGCGATCAGCGCGAACTCGCCCAGCAGCCCGACCAGGACGATCGCCCACGTCGGCGTGTGGGTCTTCGGGTTCACGTAGGCCATCTTCTCCGGGAACACGCGATCGAAGGACCACGCGAGGATCGCCCGCGTCGAGGCCAGGTAGTTGATCGGCAGCCAGACGTAGGTCCAGAAGATGAACGAGAGCCCGAGCAGCCCCACGATGAACGGATTGCTGCGCACGAGCATCGCGACGAGCTCGTTGTAGGTGGGGGAAAACGACATCCCGGCCGCCTTCTGAAGGTCGGCCGGCAGCAGGTACCCGATCGCGCCGAGCAGCGGATACCCCGCGAGCCGCACGACGAGCGCGACGAGGAACACCATCCACGCCGTCACGTAGAGCACCGAGACCGGCATGCCGAGGAACTGGGTCTTCCGCGCGCTGCGGACCTCTCCCCCCAGGAAGCTCGAGGTGATCGCGAAGAGCACGATGTACAGCGGCCACGTCATCGACACGAGCGTCTGGTGCCACGAGAACGGCGCGCCCGGCACGTAGCCCTGGCTCTTCGCGAGCTGCATCACCCGCTGCGCGGCGTTGGCCGGACCGCCGAGGGATCGCGCGTACTCGTTGAACGCCTGCGTGAACCGATCCGGGCTCGCGAAGATCAGGATGATGGCGGCCAGCACGAGACCCAGCGTCGCGATGGCGAACGCGACGTTCTGCACCTTGAAGTACGCGCGCGTCCCGCGCCAGAAGAGGTAGCCGAAGAACGCGATGAGCAGCGTTCCCGCGATGAAGATCCCCCAGTCGGTCGAGAACTTGTTCCCGAGCGACACAAGCCCGGAGTTGTTGAGCGAGGCGCCGAGCATGCGGAAGAACCCCGTCAGCCCGTACTGGCCGAAGAACGCAGCCGGGATCCCCACGTACAGCGTCATCCACGCGACCCAGTTCCACCCGCTCACGAATCCGAGCGCGGGATGCAGGGTGCGGCTGATGTAGATGTAGTCGCCACCCGAGCGAGGCATCACGGTGGAGAAGTAGGCGTAGACGGCGGCCATCGGCACCGCGATCAGACACGAGAGCAGGGTTCCCCAGATCATGCTCGCGCCCGGATACAGCGCCGGGACGAGCAGGATCATGAAGGCGATGCCGATGCCGATGTTCTGGTTGTTGGTGTTGTAGACGAACACGTCCAGGGGGCGGATGTCCTTGGTGAGGCCGGTCGCCTCCCGGACGAACAGTCGCGGCGCCCCCGGAGTCGTCGACACCGTCGTTTCGCCGTGCTCGCTCACCCTCCCTCCCTTCAATGGCTAGCCGGACACCAGCTGGTAGGACTTCACCGTTCCGCCCGCAATCGTCACGAGGGCGCCGTCCAGGACGCCCTCGCCGTAGCGACTGCCCGGGTTGAGCGACAGCGTCCGTCCGATCCGCGCCGACCCGCGAGACTCGTGGATGTGGCCGTGGAGCCCGAGGAGCGGCTGCCACCGGAGCAGGGCCTCGTGGACGCTCTCGCTCCCCACGGGGACCATCTGGATCTCACCGCCTGCTTGCACAGGTCGCAGGTCGTCGGTGAGCAACGGCGCCCAGTCCAGACCCGACGCCCGCGGGGGAACGTGCAGGTTGAACACCGCGGGCCTGGAACCGCTGAGATCGCCGAGCATCGCGGCGATCTTGCGGCCGAGCTCTTCGTCCGGGCACTCGCGCGGACTGTTCCACGGCGTGGGGTTGGCCCACCCGCAGCTCACCATCTCGATCGAGCCGCCCGCGATCTCCACCACACGGCCCTCGGGGTTCGTCACGGTCTCGCTCGTGCCGATGACGTCCTCCACCCCGAACTCGTCGTCGTTGCCCGGCATCACGTAGCACTCGACCCCGGTGCCGGACAGGCGCTCGTCGGCGAGCTCGATCCACCTGCGCAGGCCCGCGCGCATCTGCTCGGAAAACACCGAGCGCATGTAGGCGTGGTCAGCCTCGAGGCGCTCGTACTCGTCCTGGTCGCAGACGTAGGGGTACAGGCCGTTCACCCGAAGCACCCGCTCGAGCTCGTCCAGCTCCTCGCGGGTCTCCGCGCGCCGCACCTCCCCGAGCACGCGGCCGACCCACCCCCCGTCGCGACGGACCAGCGGGACGAGCACCTTGCCGGTCACGTCCCCGCCCAGGATCAGGACGTCGGCCCCGTAGAAGCGAGGGGCGTTCAGGAACTTGCGCCAGCAGCGCTCCGAGCCGTGGATGTCGGCCGCGTAGTAGATCGTCACCCGCTTCATGCGCCGCCCGGTGAGCTCTCCGGGACCGCCCGGTCCCTATCAAACGATAGGCTGATGGGCCCGGAGGATAGGACACCCGGTTGCGGCGGACAAGTCCCCTTTTCGCGCAACGCAGCTCCTCACACGTCCAGCGGGCCGTACTCGGCGTCGGTCAGCCGCCTCAGGCCGTCGGACTCCACGACGTAGTTGTCCTCGACCTTGAGCAGAACGAACCGCCCGTCGACCTCGACCCCGGTCTCCGGCTCCAGCGAGATCACCATCCCTTCCTCGAGCGCCTGATCGCGGCCCATCCGGTCGGCCCGGTGGATCGTGGGGAGCTCGCACGCCCGGAGCCCCACCCCGTGCCCCATCGAGTAGGGGGTGATCGCGAGGCCCCGACCTCGCAGGTACGCGTTCACGGCCTCGTGGACCTCGGAGGCCCGAACCCCGGGTCGCGCAGCCTCCTCCCCGACGCGGAGAGCCTCCAGGAGCTCCCGGTAGGCATCCTGCACGGGGGCCGGTGGCTCCCCCACGAAGCCGGTCCTGGCCATGTCGGAGGCGTACCCACCGCGTCCGTAGCAGCCGATGTCGAAGAAGAACGCGTCGCCCTCGCGCAGCTCGTTGCCGGCCGCGAACCACGTGCCGCTCCCGCGCCGGACGTTGCAGAGCGAGTGGCTGAGGAACTCGACGCCGGCACGCTGCAGGCTGTCCATCGCGAGCCCGAGGACGTCGAAGTCGAGCATGCCGGGACGGGCCCCGCGCATCGCGGCCTCGGCGGCGCGCGAGTTGACGTGGCTCGCGGCGGCGAGCAGCTCGATCTCGAGGGGATCCTTGCGCAGCCGCAGATCCTGCAGGTCGGCGGCGATCGGGACGAGCTCGGCGCCTGCCAGCTCCGAACGCAGACCCTCCAGCAGGTCGCCGTAGACGAGCTCGAAACCCACCCGCCGCGCCCCCCGCGCGCGCAGCGACCCGACGAGCTCGCGCACCCAGTAGCCGAGGTGGGGATGCATCGGGGTCCACGACGGCATCGGGCGCTCCGACGCGATCCAGGGCATCTCCGGGTCCGGATGCTCGCGGACCTCGTCGACCCACGGCACGAAGACGTCGCACTCGCCCTCGACGTCCATAACCACGGCGAACCAGTCGAAGGCCTCGGCGATGATGAGCGACCGGTAGTCGGTCGCGTACCGGATGGCGTCGAACGAGGTCAGCAGCAGGTGATCGAGCCCCCGTCGGGACATCAGCTCCGCGACGCGCTCCCTCCGGCGCGCTCGCAGGGTGCCCTCGTCCACCCGCGGCCACTCGTACATCTCGACCCCCTTCTTTGACGGATCCTGGATGTGAGACGGCAAGCCTGAAATACTTTCTAACGATTCGTCAAGTTGAGAGGGTAGAATCTGAATCGCTGGGCCGCCGTTCCGCTTTCGATTCCGCCGCCCATCGGGGCCGCGGCCCGCCCGGGATGCGCAGCGACGGCGGACCACGCGGGGAGGGACGACATGACCGAGGAGCCCAGAACGCTGTACGACCTGGACGAGATCGACCTCGCGATCATCCGCCTGCTCCAGGAGCAGGGGAGGACCTCCAACGCCCAGATCGCGCGCGTGGTCGGCGTGTCGGAGCCGACCGTCCGCAAACGCATCGACCGGATGGTCGCCGGGGACATCGTCAAGGTCGTCGCGGTGCTCAACCCACATCGCACCGGCTACGCGACGGACGTCCTGATCGGGATTCGCGTGCAGCCCGGCCGGCTGCTCGAGGTAGGCCGGGCCCTCGCCGCGCTCGAGCACGTCGTCTACGTCGGCTACACGACCGGCCGGCACGACATCCTCGCGGAGGCGCTGTTCCGCGACGACGAGGAGCTCTTCGACTTCCTCGAACACGACCTGCCGGCGCTCGGCGGGGTCGTCAGCACGGAGACCGCCCACGTCCTGCGAACCGGCAAGATCAACTACGAGTGGAAGCTCCCGGAGGCGTTCGGTGGGCGGATCCGGTCGGGCTCCGCGCGGCTCAGCCGAGGCCGAGCATCAGGAGGCCGACCACGACGAGCGCGACCCCCACGTACTGGTTCGCGACCGGGCGCTCGCCGAGCAGCGGGATCGCGAGCGCGATCGTGATCAGCGGAAACACCGCGGAGGCGACCAGCACGATCGAGATGAACCCCGCCGCCGCCCCCGCCGAGTAGGCGACCACGCCGACGAGGTCGGCCGCGCCGACGAGCACGGCGGCGCCCGTCCCCCGCCCCGTTCGCGCCCGACGCAGGTCCGCGCGGCGGACCCCGGCGACCACGGTCAGGCCCACGACCTGCGCGACCCGCGAGGCCCAGAGCCCGGGGACCCAGCCGACCCGCTGAGCGAACCAGCCGAGGAAGAACGCTCCGACGCCGAACAGCACCATGGAGGCGAGCGCCCACCGGACGCCCGGGCCGGCGCCCTCCCGCGTTCCGGTGGTGAGCCCCCGAAGGTTGGTCGAGGAGAGCATGACGCCGAGGACCGTCACCACCCCGCCGACGAGGGCGAGGGCACCGGGGCGCTCGCCGAGCAGAGCGACCGCGAGGACGAGGCCGACGAGCGCATAGGCCGCGCCGATCGGCGACACGACGGCGACCGGGCCGAGCTCCAGCGCATGGTAGTGCGCGAGGTACGCGCTCGCGGATACCGTCCCGCTCACCACCACCCAGCCGGCGATCGGCGCGAGCTCCGAGAGCCGGTGGTGGCCCGCGACGAAGAGCGCGGTCATCGCGAGCGCCGTCACCGACTGCGAGACCAGCGCGGTCGCGACGCTTCCCAGCCGGCGACCGGCCACCGCGGCCCCGAAGTCGGCGAGGCCCCAGCCGAGCGCCGCCGCCAGCCCGTAGCCCACGGCCGTTACGCGCCCGGCCTCAGGAGGCCGGACGGGCCTCCGCGAGGGCGTCGACGGCCACCGCTCCGCGGGCCGAGACGATCAAGGGGTTCGCCTCGAGCGACGCGAGCCGGCCACGGAGGTCGTGCGCGGCCCGGGCCAGGGCCTCCACGACGCGCGCGACCGCGCGGAGGTCGTGGGACTCCGGACCGAGCCCGCAGCGCCGAGCCTGCGACTCGACGAACCGCATCGCCTGGCGGCGGCTGAGGGGGGCCGCGACGAACGACGCCTCGCCTGCCTCCGCCATCGCGCCGCCCGCTCGCATGGTGACGGCCGCACCGAACCGCGGGTCCACGACCGCCCCCACGAGCACCTCCGCCCCCGAGACCATCCGCTGCACGAGGACCCTGGGACGGCGGGCGCCCGCGCGCGTTGCCGCTTCAAGGACCTCCGCGGCGGCCACCTCCGCGTCGAGCGCCGCCGCCAGCCCCAGCCGAACGCCCCCCAGGCGCGCCTTGTGCGGCAGCTCCGGGGCGAGCGCCTTGACCGCCACGGGGAACCCAACCGCCCGTGCGGCGGCACCCGCCGCCTCCGGCGAGTCCACCACCCGCTCCTTCGGGCGCGGCACGCCGTAGAGCTCGAGGATCGCGGCGGCGCGCGACTCGTCGAGCGGACCCTCCAGGCCGCGCAGCAGCCGGAGGGCGCGGGCGCGTCCCGGGTGCGGCGGCAGCCGAACCGCCGAGGCGCGCGAGACCTCCTGGAGCTCGACGAGCGCGCGGATCGCGCCGGCCGCGGCGTGATGACCCTGAAGGAACGGCAGGCCCGACCGGGCGACGAAGGATCGGGCGGCGTCGTCGTAGGCGATCGGGCTCATGGCCACGGAGGCGAACGCCACCCCGGTTCGCCGCTGGAGCTCCCGAGCCTTCGCGAGCACCGGCTCGGCCCACACCCCCTCGCCCTCGAGGCGAGGGGGGAACGCGTCGAAGGCCACGAGGCCGACGTTCGGGTCCCCGGCGAGCGCCTCGATCGCCGCGCAGTACATGCCGGTCTCGACGGCCGCCTGCCCGGTCACGTCGAGGGGATTGTTCTGCGAGGCGAACGGCGGGAGCGCGCGGCGCAGCTCGGCCCTCGTCTCCTTCGAGAACTCGGGGAGCACCAGCCCGGCCGCGCCGGCGGCCTCGGCGAACAGCGTACAGGCGCCCCCGGACTGGAGCGCGGCGGCCACGCCGGCCGTCCGCAGCCGCCGGTGGTGCGTGAGCAGCACCGCCGCCTCGAACATCGTCACGGGGTCGGGGACGAGGATCGCGCCGTGTGCCCGGAGCCACGAGTCGCGGAGCGTGGTGTTGCCGGCGAGCGCCCCGGTGTGGGCGACGATCGAGCGCCGGGCGGCCTCGCTCCGGCCGGCCGGCGCGCAGACGAGCACGGGCTTGCCCGCCTCGCGAAGCGCGTCGAGACCGCCGCCGATCCTCCCCACGTCGCGCAGGGTCTCCAGGTACGTGGCGACGAGCGTCGTGTGCGGGTCGGTCGCCGCCCACGCCAGCATGTCGCCGAGGCCGAGCACCGCCTCGTTGCCGACGCCGAGGATGATCCGCAGACCGACCCCGCGGTCGGAGGCCATCTGGTTCATCGTCCAGGCAACGGTTCCGCTCTGCGAGATGACGCTGATGCCGCCCGCCACCGGCCGCGGCGGCGGGGTCGTGCCGTACGGGGCCACCCGGTCGACGTAGTTCACGAAGCCCTCGACGTTCGGGCCGAGAACGGGGAGCCGGTGCCGGAGGGCCGCCTCGCGCAGGCGCTCCTGAAGATGGACGCCCTCGGGACCGGCTTCGGCGAACCCGCTCGAGACCACCATGGCCGATCGGACCCCGGCCGCGGCGCACTCGTCGACCATCCGGACGGCGACGCGTGCGGGGACCACGATCACCGCGAGATCGACGCCGAGGGGCAGCTCGGCCGCCGACGCGCGACAGGGAAGACCCCAGACCTCCTCGTACTTGGGGTTGACGGGGAACAGGTCGCCCCCGAACCCGAGATGGCGAAGGCTCCGGTAGATCTCCGGCGCCCACGAATCGGCCGACTCCGACGCCCCGATCACGGCGATCGAGCGGGGCGCGAGCAGCGGCCGCAGGTTCCAGCGGGTCACGCGCTCACTCCCGGTACCGCGCGTCCCGCCAGGCGATCGCGGCCTTGAGGCCCTGCTCCTGCGTGATTCGCCGGAACTCCGCCCGCTGCGGGAGGTTGGCCGTCTCGATGATCGTGTCGAGCTCCGTGTTGGCCTCCATGGCCGCCCGGAACCCCGAGACCTCCCAGACGCGGTTCAGCGCGCGCTTGGTCATCTGTACAACGAACGGCTCGTTCTTCGCGATCTGCTCCGCGAGCGCCATCGTCTCCTCGTCCAGGCGCTCGCGCGGCACCACCCGGTTGACGAGCCCGATCCGAAGCGCCTCGGCCGCCGGGATCCGATCCTCGCCGGTGAACAGCAGCTCCTTGGCGGTCCGCACGCCGACCACCCAGGGCAGGAACATCGAGACCACGCCTGAGCCGAACCGGATGTCGACGTACCCGAACACGGCATCGTCCGAGCTCACGCACAGGTCGCACGCGAGCATGAGGTCCGCTCCCCCGGCCAGGCAGTAGCCGTGCACCTGTGCGAGGACCGGTTTCGGGTGCTCGAGGAGCTCGAGCATGCGCTGGGTCGAGCGCCGGAGCTCGCGGTGCCAGGCGGCCGAGTCCATCGCGCCGGCTTCGGCGTCCTCGTTCAGGTCGTAGCCGGCCGAGAAGGCCCGTCCGGCGCCTCGCAGGATCAACACGCTCACACCGTCGTCCTCGGCCGCCTCGGCGAGCGCCCGGGACAGCGCGTCGAGGAGCTCGCCGTTCAGCGCGTTCAGCGCGTTCGGCCGGTTGAGGGTCAGTCGGCGCACGGCACCGACGTCCTCGACGAGGAGCGCGGGCCCGTCGGAGCCGGGGTCGCTCACGCTGTTCCCCCCCTTGGTGGTCGGAAGCTCGGAGGGCCCGAATCATACACAGTGGGCTGAACCGACCTTCAGCCGTCCCGCCACGCGGAATCGCCGTGCGGGACACCCCGCCGCCCGAAGCCGGCACGCGCGTTTTGCCCGAAGGGGATTGGCTTGCGCGCCGGAGGGCCCTATGGTACTCAGGCCCTTTGAACCGGCAGTCAATCCAGGGGGGTGCGAGGCGATGGGTCCCAACGGGGGCGCGCGACCGTTCAGCCGGCGTGAGTTCCTTCGCAGATCGGCGGGGGCGGCCGTGGCCCTTCCGAGCGCCGCGGCGATTCTCGCGGCCTGCACCAAGCCGGGAGCCACCTCCGGCACCAAGCCGTCCTCGGTGGAGGAGGACCTCCTCGCCCACCCGGCCCGCCCCGACCACCCCGTGACGCTCCCCCTGTACCAAGACCCGATCCCGGCCTCGACGCCGATCGAGGAGGGGGCCACCCTCCAGGTGTACAACTGGGCCGACTACCTGTGGCCACGGCTGTTCCGCGAGTTCGAGGACGCCTACAGCAAGTACGGCGTGAAGGTCAACCTGACGACCTTCAACGACATCGACGAGGGCGTGGCCAAGCTCGCGTCGGGGCAGGTGACGCCGGACGTCTTCTTCCCCGACCCCTCGCAGATCACGAAGCTCGTCGTCTCGAAGCTCCTCCAGCCGCTGCAGCACGACCTGATCCCGAACCTTGAGGCGAACTACTGGCCGGAGTTCCAGAACCCCTTCTACGACCAGGGCTGGCACTACACGGTCCCGTACACGATCTACACCACGGGGATCGCCTACCGGCGCGACCACATCCCCGACGAGAAGATCCGATCGATGTCCAACCCGTACGAGATCCTGTGGGATCCGGAGTACAAGGGTCGCGTGACCGTCTACGACGATCGGCGCGAGCTCCTCGCGCTCGGTCTGATCAAGAACGGGATCAAGGATGTGAACACCGGCGATCCCTCGCTCATCAACATGGCCAAGGACGACATCCTCAAGCTGATCGACGCCACGAACGCCCAGCTCACGATCAACGGGGTCTACGTGAAGATGGCAGAGGACGTGTTCTGGGTCGGTCAGTCCTGGTCGGGCGACGTGGTGGCGGCGGCCCTGTACTACCTCCCGAAGGGCGTGTCGCCGGACGTGCTCGGCTACTGGTACCCATCCGACGGCGGCGGGGTGATCGGCAACGACACCATGGTCATCCCCGCAAGTGCCAAGAGCCCCCGCCTGGCCCACGAGTTCCTCAACTTCATGCTCGACAAGACCAACGCGTGGAACAACTTCACGAACTGGAACGGGTACCAGCCCCCGCTCACGTCGATCGACCCGACGTCCCTGGTGCCGAAGGTCGTCCCGCCCAGCCTCTCCGAGGCGGTGGTGCTGCCCAAGTACTTCGACACCGGGTCGTTCATCCTGGGCGTCTCGCCGTCGGTGGACGCCCTCTACAACCAGGCCTGGGACGAGATCAAGGCCGGTGCGTAGCGAGGTCACCGCGCCCGCACCGGGAAGGGGGGACCAGCGCGTCACCCGCAAGCGGGCCCGCGCGGTGACGGACGGCGCGCGCTCGCGCGCCCTCTACCCCAGGTGGTACTGGCCGTCGTTCGCGGCCCCCGCCACCGTCTGGCTCGCCGTCCTGTTCGTGCTCCCGTTCTTCGTGGTGTTCGCCGTGGCGTTCGGCACCACCGACCTGTTCGGCAACCCGCTGCCCGTGTACCAGCCGTGGTACTGGAGCACGAGCACGTTCACCGGCACGCTCCAGCGGTTCTTCGGTGCGGACGCCTTCTACCGGCCCGCGCTCGTGCGCACGCTCGTGTTCGTCCCGGTCGCGAGCCTGCTCTGCCTGGTGTTCGGCTACGCGATCGCCTACTACGTGGCCCGACACAGCGGGCGCCGCAAGGGCCTGTTCCTCGTGCTCCTCATCTCGCCCTTTTGGATCAGCTACCTCATGCGGGTGTACGCGTGGCAGGGCCTGCTGCAGCCCGACGGTCTCATCAACAAGGTGCTCGTCGCCGTGCACCTGGTCGGAACGCCGATCAACTGGCTCGAGGGCAAGCCGCTGACGGTGATCCTCGGGCTCGTCTACGGCTACATCCCGTACATGATCCTTCCGCTGTTCGGATTCCTCGACCGCATCGATCCCAACCTCCTGGAGGCCGGGCGCGACCTGGGTGCGAGCCCGGCCAAGACGTTCCTCCGGGTCACGCTGCCGCTCTCGCGGCAGGCGATCCTGGCCGGCATGATCATCGTCGCCCTGCCGATGTTCGGCGACTACTACACGAACGACCTGCTCGGGTCGACCCGGACGGCGATGTTCGGCAACCTGATCGACACCGCGGTCGAGAGCCCCGGGGGCGGGCCCCAGGCCGGCTCCCTTGTCCTGATGCTCATGGTCCTGCTGATCGTGCCGCTCCTGTACTACCTCCACAGCACGCGCAAGGCGCAGGAGGTTGGGTGAGCGCGAACGTCGGCGTTCGCCGCTGGTGGCGGGACCCGTGGCGGAAGCCCCGGGTCCTGCAGACGCTCACCTGGGGATACCTCACGTGGTCGATCGTGCCCGTGCTGATCGCGGTGGCGTTCTCGTTCAACGCCGGGCGATCGCGGAGCGCCTGGCAGGGGTTCTCGCTCCGCTGGTGGGTCGGAAGCCCCAGCGCTGCCGAGTCGCTCCTGTACAGCCCGGACCTCCGAACGGCCGTGGTGCAGAGCCTGCGCCTGTCGTTCCTCACCGTGCTGGTCGCGGTGCCGCTCGGGACGCTGTTCGCGATCGGGATCGACCGCTGGCGCGGGCGCGGCCCCGGCGTCGCGAACTTCACGATGCTCCTGTCCTTCGTCGTGCCCGAGATCATCCTCGGGGTCGCGCTGTTCCTGGCGTTCACCTACCTCATGCGCTCGGTGGTGCACCTCGGGACCTTCGCTCAGGTCCTCGGGCTCGTGACGTTCCAGGTGTCCTACCCGGTGATCGTCGTCCGGGCGAGATTGCTGTCGATCGGCAAGGAGTACGAGGAGGCCGCGATGGACCTCGGCGCGCCCCCCACCCAGTCGATCCGCCGGGTCCTGATGCCGCTGCTGTACCCGGCGATCTTCGCGAGCGCGGCCCTCGTGTTCGCCGACTCGATCGACGACTTCGTGGTCGTGCGGTACCTGTCGAGCACCTCGGCGACCGAGCCGCTCTCGGTCAAGATCTACACGGCCGCTCGTGCGGCCCCGCCGCCCTCGGTGAACGCCGCCGCCTCGTTCATGCTGTTCTCGACCTTGCTCGCGATCACGGTCGGGTTCCTCGTGTACCGGCGGATCACGCGGGGCGAACGGCGCTCGGCGGCGCGGGAGTTCATCGGCTTCCAGGTCTAGCCGCGCCGGAGGGGCGACACCGCCCGGTCCGCCCTACGCCGTCGTGGCCGGCTCGGCGGCCGGCGCCTCGCTCGGGCTCGTGGCCAGGACCCGCAGCGCGCCGGAGGGCAGCTGAACGGTCACCGGCGTGCCCTGCGCGTACGGGAGCGCCTCCCCCTGGTTCGGCACCCAGGACTGCAGCGTCTGCCCGGGGGCGAGGTGCACGAAGACCTGCATGGTGGCGCCCACGTAGACGACCCGCTCGACCATTCCGGGGATGCAGTTCTCCCCCGCCGTCCCCTGGGGCTGGAGGCGGACCCGCTCCGGCCGGATGACCACCTTCGCGGTCCCACGCGCGTCGAGCTCCCCCTGCCCGGCGACGAGCTCGAACTCGCCAAGCCGCACCCGGCACCCGCCCGAGCCGTTCGGACCCGCCGCTTGCGCGTCCATCAGGTTGGAGACGCCGAGGAAGTCGGCGACGTACGCGGTCCTCGGCTCCTCGTAGACCTCGCTCGGCGTGCCGACCTGCTCGACCCGGCCGTTCGACATCACGGCCAGGCGGTCCGACATCGTGAGCGCCTCCTCCTGGTCGTGCGTCACGTAGATGAACGTGATGCCGACCTCCTCCTGGAGCGCCTTGAGCTCGATCTGCAGGGCCTTGCGGAGCTTGGCGTCGAGCGCGCCGAGCGGCTCGTCGAGGAGCAGGACGGCGGGGTTCAGGATCAAGGCGCGGGCGAGCGCCACCCGCTGCTGCTGCCCGCCGGAGAGCTGCGAGGGCCGCCGGCGACCGAGCCCCTCGAGCCGGACGAGCGAGAGCGCCTCGGCGATCTTCCGCCTGGCCTCCTGCTTGGTCACGTTCTTGTAGCGGAGCCCGAACCCGACGTTCTCCTCGACCGTGAGGTGCGGGAACAGCGCGTAGTTCTGGAACACCGTGTTCACGTTTCGCTTGTGCGGAGGGACCTCGGCCATGTCGATGCCGTCGAGCAGGATCTGTCCCTCGTCGGGCCGCTCGAACCCGGCGATGAGCCGGAGCGTGGTGGTCTTGCCGCATCCGGAGGGCCCGAGGAGCGAGAAGAACTCCCCCGGCGGCATCTCCAGGTTGATCCCGGCGACCGCCGTCACGTCGGCGAACCGCTTCACGAGATCGACCAGCCGAACCTCGCCTCCAGCCATGGCAGGGGGGAGGATACACCGGCCGAGCGCAAGACTGCATGGCCGTTCAACCTTCCCACGGCCTCGCGCACGGGGACGCTCGTCTCCGGGCGACCTCACCCTCGCGGGTGTCGCCGGACTTCGAGATCTGGCTCTACCGCGACAGGTTCACCCAGACGTGCTTGCTCTCGAGGTAGTCCTCGACGCCGTGAGCGCCGAGCTCGCGGCCGATCCCGGACTGCTTGTAGCCGCCCCAGGGCGCCTCGGTCGGGGCCGGCTGGGTATCGTTGATCCACACGATCCCGGCCCGAAGCGCGCGCGCCGTCCGGAGCGCCTTCGTGATGTCCCTCGTCCAGACCGCCGCCGCGAGGCCGTAGTCGCTGTCGTTCGACAGCCGGACGACCTCGTCGAGGTCCTCGAAGGGGATCACCGTCATCACCGGCCCGAAGATCTCCTCGCGCGCGATCGTGGCGTCGTTCGTGGCGTCGGCGAAGATCGTGGGGGGGACGAAGTATCCGCCGGCAAGCCGCGGGTCGGACGGACGCTCGCCCATGACGGCCAGGCGCGCCTCGCGCTGACCGATCTCGATGTAGCGCTCGACCCGCTCCTTCTGCTCGAGCGAGACGAGCGGGCCCATCGTGGTGTCCTCCGACCGTCCGTCGCCGAGGCGCACCGCCTTCGCGCGCTCGACCAGCGCCGAGAGCGCGTCGTCGTAGATCCGCCTCTCGATGAACACGCGGGAGCCGGCCGAGCAGATCTCGCCCTGGTTCCAGAAGATGCCGTTGGCCGAGCCCTCCATCGCGGCCTCGAACTCGGCGTCGGCGAACACGATGTTCGGCGACTTGCCGCCGAGCTCGAGCGTCACGCGCTTCAGCGTATCGGCGCCGTTTCGCATGATGATCTTGCCGACGTCGCGCGAGCCGGTGAAGGCCACCTTGTCGACCTTCGGGCTCGCGACGAGCGGCGCGCCGGCCGTCTCGCCGAACCCGGTCAGCACGTGGAGCACGCCGGTCGGCAGGCCGGCCTCCTCCAGGATCTTGGGGATCTCCAGCGCGGTGAGCGGCGTCTGCTCGGCGGGCTTCAGGATCACCGTGCACCCGGCCGCGAGCGCCGGCGCGATCTTCTGCACCGCCATCATCATCGGGTAGTTCCACGGCGTGATCGCGGCGGCGACCCCGACCGGCTCCTTGATCACCATGCTGAGCGCGTCGGGCCCCACCGGTGGCATGTCGCCGTGGATCTTCGTCGCCCACCCGCCGTAGTACTCGAACATGAAGGCCACCTCGGCGATGTCGTCGCGCGACTCGCCGATCGGCTTGCCGACGTCGAGCGTCTCCATCTGTGCGAGCCGCTCGTGCTCGCGACGCACGATCTCGGCGGCCCGGAGCAGGATCCGCCCGCGCTCGCGCTCCGGGGTCCCCGGCCACCAGGTCCCCTCGTCGAACGTCCGGCGGGCGGCGTCGATCGCCCGCTCCGCGTCGGCCGCCTTGGAGTCCGGAGCGGTGGCGATCACCTCGCCGGTCGCCGGGTCGAACACGTCGAAACGGCTCCCGTCGAGCGCGTCGACCCACTTGCCGTCGATGTAGTTCTGCAGCTCCTGCACCACGAACGCCCCCCGATCGCGTTGAACCTCGATTCAGCCTACCGCACCCCGCGGACCCGTCGCCGGCTGCCGCCGTCAGGACACGGGACCGGCGATCCACTCCCCGTCGGTCCACTCCGGCTCGCCCTGCAGGTGCTCGAGGAGCTTTGGATAGTTCGCCTCCGTCGCGGGGTCGTGGACCATCGCGACGTACGCGTCCCTGCTCTCGTACATGACGGCGAGCGCGACCTCCTCGCCCTCCTCCGACACCAGCACGTACGAGCCGCGGTGGCCTGGCATCGCCGCCATCCGCGGGTCCTGCAGGTGAGCGAGGAGATCGCCGAGCTTGCCGGGCTTGACCTTCATCCGGCCGAGGGTCCCGAACATCGTGGCCTCCCTTCCCGAGAGCCCGGAGCATACGCCGGGTCGCCCCTGCGGCGGTAGGCTCGCCGGCCATGGAGCTCGAGCGCACGGTCGCCGCCGATGGGGTCCGGCTCGCCGTCCGCGAGTGGCCGGGCGAGGGCAGGGGGGTCCTGCTCGTGCACGGCCTGGCCTCCTCCTCCCACATCTGGGACCTCGTGGCGCCCAGGCTCGCGCGCGAGCTCCGCGTGGTCGCCTACGACCAGCGAGGGCACGGCAGCTCCGCCAAGCCGTCGGCCGGTTACGGATTCGAGCGCACGGCGGCCGACGCCCTCGCAGTGATCCGGACGCTCGGCCTCGGTCGGGCGATCGTCGTCGGCCACTCCTTTGGGGCGAACGTCGCCCTCGAGCTCGCCGTTCGCCATCGCCGGGCGGTCGCCGGCGCCGTCCTGCTCGACGGCGGATTCCTGAGGATGCGGGACCGCATGGACTGGCCGACGGCCAGGGAGGTGCTCGCGCCCCCGGAGCTCGCCGGCACCCCCGTGCGGGAGTTCCTCGAGAGTCTGCGCGTCCGGCTGGACGAGGTCCTGCAGGTCACGCCCGAGGTCGAGGCGGTGTTCCTCTCGCTCGTGCGCGTGGACCCGCAGGGCCGCATCCACCCGCGGCTCTCGCGCGCCAACCACCTGAGGATCCTGCACGCGCTCTGGGCCCAGGACGCCGTCGACCTCCTGAGGCGGGTGCGGGTCCCGACGCTCGTGCTGGGCGTCCGGTCTCCCTCGCACGCGCCGGACTCCGCGGAGTTCATGCGTGAGAAGGTCCGCGCCGCGCGCGTCGTCCGGCGGATCGGAGGGTTCGTGCGCTTCGAGTGGATCGACGGGATCCACGACGTCCCGCTTCAGCGCCCGGCCGCGGTGGCCGGGCGCATCCTGCGGTTCGCGCGCCGAGTAGGATGAGCCGGTGGCCACGCTGGTCCTGATCCTGCTCCTGCTCGCCGCGGCGTTCGGCGTGCTCGGGGCCGTCCTCAAGGTCGCGCTCGTCCTGGTGCTCGCGTTCGTGCTCGCCGTCGTCGTGGCCGCGTGGGCGGGCGTGTGGTGGCTCCGGAGCCGGTTCCGCGCCGTGGAGCGCGAGCTCCTCCGCCGCGCCCGCGAGGAGGAGCGGCGGCGAAACGCCGTCGACATCCGCCGCGTCCGGAACGAGGCGGAGGAGGACCCGCCCGCGCTCGGCCGACCCTAGCGCCCGCTCAGCGTCCCCGCCGGTACTCGGCCGCGACCTCCTTCAGCTTCGCGTGCGTCCGCGCGTAGGCCTCGCCGCTCGGGAGGTGGCGCTTGGCGACCTTCGCGACGACCGTGTAGTTCGGGTCGCACACGTTCGCGATCGGGGTCTCGGCCACCTGCGTGAGGAGCTGGTACGCGTCGAGCATCTCCAGGCCGAACTCCTCGCCGAGCCAGGCCACCATGTCGGCGTGGGCGATGCGGAACGCGTCCTCGAGCGGGCGCGCCGAGCCCGTCGACATCAGGTAGGCGTCGTTCTCGAGTCGCGGCCATGGGGTGGACCGCCCCTTGATCAGGTCGATCGCGATCACGGTGTCCATCGCCGACTCGACCGCCACCCCACAGGTCTCGCCCTCCCCCTGGCGGCAGTGCCCGTCGCCGAGCGAGAAGAGCGCGCCCTCCACGTTCACGCCGAGGTAGCAGGTCGCGCCGGCGCGCATCTCGGGGGTGTCCATGTTGCCGCCGTGGGCGTCGGGCACGAGCGAGGAACGCGCCTCGAACGCCGCGGGGGCCACGCCCACGGTGCCGTGCATCGGGTCCATCGGAAGCGCCACCGAGTAGTCGCCGTTCCGGGCTCGGTACGCGACGGTCCGGTTCGTCCGATCGATCTCGTAGATCCAGGTCACCTCGCGCAGCGGTTCCTGCAGCGTCGCGGTCTGGTGCGTCGAGGTGAGCGCACCGAACAGCGGCAGAGTGCACGACGCCGCGTGGTCCCGGGACGGCTCGATCGAGACGAAGTGGATGGCGAGCGTGTCGCCGGGCTCGGCCCCTTCGACGAAGAAGGGCCCGGTCTGGGGGTTCACGAACGGGAGCTCGATGACCCGGCTGACCACGTCGTCCGCGCTCGTCACCTTTCCGGCGAACGCGTCCTCGGTCCACAGCTCCAGCACGTCCCCCGGCTTCACCTTCATCACGGGCGGAACGCCGCCGAACGTCCACGCGAACTCCGACGGATCGGGTCGGTAGCTGACCACGTTCATCAGATTCTCGCCTCCACGTCCTCCTCCAGGAACACCTTCGCCGTCTCGTCGACCCGCGTTCGATCCCTGCTCATCAGCACGACCAGGTAGATCACGCCGATCACCATCCAGGCGCCGACCACCGGGCCGGCCACCGAGAGCGGGTGCGGCAGGCGCGAGATGAACTTGAACGCGGGGATGCCGGCTCCGGCGAGGAACGCCGGCACCATGACGGCGATCCCCAGGATCGGGAACAGTCCGTGGAGGATCCAGTTGAACTCGCTCCGCTGGTAGCGCCAGTAGTAGGCCAGGCACGAGAGGTTGCAGATCATGTACAGGGGCACGAACGCGACGACGATCATCGTCGCGATCAGGCCGAAGGCGGTGATCGGGTCGTACTGGAACCCCAGCCAGAGCGCCACGACGAGCCCCACGACGAGCTGCATGACCACCGACACGTGGGGCGACTGGTACCTGTGGTGGACCTTGGCGAGCGCCGCGGGCAGCAACCGGATGCGGCCCATCGCGTACCAGGTCCGGGTCGCCGCGTTCGACCCCGCGTTGGCGTTCGCGATCGTCGAGTTCACGATCGCGAGGAAGATCATGGCGAAGCCGAACGCCCCCCACGCGTCGCGCCCCAGGCCGAGCCAGCCGGCCCCGGTCGCGAAGTCCTTCGCCTTCGAGGGCCCGATGAAGGCCATCACGGCGTACGTGGTCAACACGTAGTACAGCCCGATCGCGATCGCGGAGCCGATCACCGCCAGCCGGACCGTTCTGGTCGGATCCTTTGCCTCTTCGGCGAGCGGGGCCGCAGCCTCGAAGCCGATGAACGCGAGCACGGTGAACACCGAGCCCGCGAAGACCCCCGAGAATCCCGTGAAGTCCGGGTTGTTCGCGTACTTCGTGGTGAACACCGACAGGGTGTTGTGGTCGGCCTTGGCGATCAGCGTGAGCGCGATGAGCCCGAACACCGCGATCTCAAAGACGCCGAGCACGGTTCCGGTCCCGGCGGAGACCCGGATGCCCAGGTACCCGATCGCGAAGACCACGATCGCTCCGGCGATCGCCCACGGCCACCAGAGGTCCGCGGCCCAGTGGAACTCCGTGTGGAACACGTCGGCCGCCGCGAACCCGAGGTTCAGGAACAGGAGCGGCGCGACGAGCGGCTCGACGAACGCGTACGCCCAGCCGACGAGGAACCCGATCGAGGGGTGCAGGGCCCTCGAGGCGTACGTGTAGAACGAGCCCGCCGAGGGCAGGTGCTTGGCGAGCTGCCCGATCGACAGCGCCACGAAGAGCGAGCCCACCAGCGCGATCACGACGGCGAGCGGCGAAGCGCCGCCGGCGAACGCGATTCCGAACGGGATCGAGAAGGCGGTCGCCGCGGCCGGCGCCATGTGCGTGATCGACTGGAACACGACCTCGCGCAGTCCGATGGCCTCGCGGGCCAATCGCTGCGGCGGTGCGGGTGCGGGCGAAGAAGAAGAAGCGTCCATCGCACGGCCTCCTTGACTTCGCTGGGGCGGATTCTGCCAGGGAGAGCCGAACCGCGCCACCCCGGGAACCGCCGGCCGGCCGCCCACGTCGATCCGGTGTGGCGAGCGGGCAGCACGTGGATCCGGCCTGGCGAGCGGGCTCCGTGGACGACGCGCGGCGATGGAGAGCACAATGGGTCGGGTGAGCCCGCGCGCCAACCCGCGGATCGGCGTCCGCGCCGCCGTCGTCCTCGTCATCTCGATCCTGCCGCTGCTCGTGTCGGCGACCCTCATGGACCTGCCGGCTCCCGTCCAGATCACGCTCAACGGTCACGTCCGCTTCCTCCCGCAGGGCACCACGCTCGGCGAGCTCATCCGGGAACGGGATCTCCACCCGCGCTCGGGAAGGCTGCTCGACGTCGAGGGACACGTGCTCCGGTACCGGGCCGACCCGGGCCGGATCCTCCTCAACGGATCGCCGGCCAGACGCACGACCCCGCTCGCGAACGGCGACGCGATCCAGGTCGTGAACGGGGTCGACCGAACCGAGGGGACCCGGACGGTCGTGACGCGGTTGAACGGGCTGCGGCCCGGGAACCCGCAGTTCACGCTCGACACGTCGAGAGTCGAGGAAGTCCGGGTCGAGGGGCGGGTCTCGGGCATCGTCGTGTCGGTGCGGTTCCGCCCGATCGGACCGAGCACCCGGCCCCCCGCGGTCGCGCTCACGTTCGACGACGGCCCGTGGCCGGGCTCAACCCTGCAGATCCTGCGCATCCTCGAGCGGATGCACGTCCGCGCGACGTTCTTCGTCGTCGGCTACCTGGCCCAGCGCTACCCGGGCATCGTCCGCGCGGAGCTGAAGGCCGGCATGACGATCGGCAACCACTCTTGGGACCACCCGAACTCGCCGCCGTTCGATCAGCTCGCGCCGGCGCGCATCCGAATGGAGATGGCAAGGACCAGCCGGTTCCTCCACCGGCGGTTCGGGATTCGGGTCACGCTGTTCCGCCCGCCGGGCGGGAGCTTCGGTGGGCCAGTCGTGACGACCGCGAGCGGCCTGGGCCTGCGGATCGTGCAGTGGAACGTCGACCCCAAGGACTGGATCGCGTCCCGGAACGCGCGAACGATCGCCGACGCCGTGCTGTCGAACGTGCGCCCGGGGTCGATCGTCGACCTGCACGACGGAGGCGGAGACCAGTCCGCGACGGTCCAGGCCCTGCCGCGGATCATCCGCGGCATCCGCAAGATGGGGCTGCGGCTCGTCGCGATCGGCGACCAGACGGGACCCTGAGCCGCTCAGGGCGAGCCGGGCGCCGGACGACGCGGCGCCGGGCCGCCTTCGGGCCCGGCCCGCTCCGGCGTGATGAGGATGATCACCGCCCGGGCCGCGCGCTGCTTCTCCTCCCACGCCGTCCAGTCCTCCGGATCGCCCTCCATGCGCCGGCGGTAGCCGATCAACGCTTTGCGAGCCCCCGGCAGCGCGAGCACCTCCGCCGTCCCGTCGATCTGGATCCAGCGCTTTTCGAAGAACTTGTCGGTCATCACGAGAACCGACGCCCGCGGGTCGCGCCGGAGGTTCACCACCTTGGCCCGTCCCTCGTTCGAGCTGATCTCCAGACGGCCCTCCGGGTCGACGCCGACCAGGCACGGCGAGAGCTGCGGGCTTCCGTCACGCCTGCGCGTCGCGAGAACGGCCCGGTGGTTCTCGCGGACGAACTCGCGCGCTTGGTCGAGGTTCACGCTCGCATTATGGCGGTCGGGCGGCCGCGCACCACCCACGCCTAGAGCTCGAGGAGGGCCGGCGCGAGCTCGCGGAGCTCGTTCAGGCACACGTCGGTCTCGTCGCCGGAGACGACCTGCACGCAGACGTGGTCGGCGCCCGCTTCCAGATGCGCGCGCACGCGGCTCGCGACCCGGTCGACGTCGCCCCACGCGATGACGGCATCGATCAGCGCGTCGCTTCCCCGACCGGCGACGTCCTGCTCGCTCCATCCCATCCGCCTGAGGTTGTTGGCGTAGTTCGGAGACGCGAGGTAGTCGGCGGCGAACATCCGGCCGATCCTCCTCGCCTCGCCCGGGTCCGTCTGGAGCACGACGGTCTGCTCGACCACCAGGACGGGCTCCCGGCCGAGCCGCGCCCGAGCGAACGCCGTGTGCTCCACCGGCACGAAGTAGGGGTGGGCGCCGAGCGCGCGCTCGGCGGCGAGCTCGAGCATCCTCGGGCCGAGCGCCGCCAGCACGCGCCACGGGGACGATGCGGGCTCGGGCGCTGAAGACGCCGCCCGGTCCATCTGGTCGAGGTAGCTGCGCATGCGACTCCAGGGGTGCTCGTAGCGATGGCCTCGGCGCGACACCGAGCCCTGGTGGCTCACGCCGATCCCCAGGACGAACCGCGCCGGATACATGTCGGTGATCGTGCGCCACCCGTTGGCCATCGCCGTCGCGTCCCGCGCCCAGATGTTGGCGATCCCGCTGCCGACCACGGCCCGCTCGGTCGCGCCGAGCAGCAAGGCCGCGTGGGCGAACACCTCCTTGCTCTCGACCGCCTCGGGGAACCAGATGGCTCGGTACCCCATCCCCTCGATCTCGGCCGCCGACGCACGCTCGTCGACGGCCGCCTGGGTTTCGAGGGCGAAGCTCCAGACCCCCACTCGGCCGAGCGCGGCGCGTAGCGCCGCCCGCTGCTGCTCCACACCCGACTCCACCGCGTCGATTCCGTTCATGCCGCCTTCGTCGGCAGACCCTATCAAGACGGACGCGGGGGAGGTCCGTGGGACCTCCCCCGCGTCCGGTGAAGCGATCGCGATCCTCGGGTTACCGCTCGTCCGCCGGAACGGGCTCCACCTCGTCGAGGACGACCGGCTCGATCGAAGGCCGGAGCACATGCTGCGGCTCCCGGCCCTCGATGTTGACCGCGGGGAGCCACTGGAGCCACGCCGGCAGATACCAGTTGAGGTCGCCGAGCAGGCGCATTCCGGCCGGCACGAGCAACGTCCGGACGATCGTCGCGTCCATGAAGACCGCCACGGCAAGGCCGAAGCCCATCTGCTGGAGCGCGCCGATCCGGCCGGACGCGAACCCTGTGAACACCGCCACCATGATCAGCGCCGCGCCCGTGATGATGCCGGCCGTGGTCCGAAGCCCGTAGGCCACGGCCTCCGCGTTGTCCCCGGTCCTGTCGTACTCCTCGCGGATTCGCGAGAGCAGGAACACGTGGTAGTCCATCGACAGACCGAACAGGACCGAGAACAGGAACAGCGGAAGCCACGCCTCGATCGCCTGCGTCTTCTGGAACTGGAACCCGATCGCGTTGAAGATCGCGGTCCCGACACCCTTCTGGAACACGAGCGTCACCGCACCGTAGGCCGCGCCGACCGAGAGCAGGTTCATCAGGATGGCCTTGATCGGCAGCACGATCGAGCGGAACACGACCGTGAGCAGGACGAACGAGAGGCCCAGCACGAAGACCAGCACGATCCACTGGTAGCGATCGGCGACGCTCAAGAAGTCCGTGAAGAACGCCGTGTTCCCGCCGACCAGCACCTCGACCCCGCTCACGCCGCGGAAGGCGTTCGGGACCATCGTGCTTCGGAGGTCCCGGATGCCCTGGAAGGCCGCGTCGTTGGAGGAGTCCGCGCCGGCGAAGAACGCCTCCACCTGAATCGCCGTGCCGTCCCGGCTCGGCACGACCTGCGTCTGCGGAGAGAAGGTCGGATCCTTCGCGATCTCCTGCTGCAGCCGGCCGATCGCCGCCTGGACGGCCGGCGACTGGACGTCGCCGGTGACGACGATCCTGGCCGGATCAGCCAGGTTTCCCCGGAACTCTCGCTGCAGCGTGAGGAAGGCCGACTTCGACGGGAAGTCGGTCGGGAGCTCGCTGACGTTCTGCGACGTCCCACGGTGGAGCTGGAACGTGAAGGCTCCGAGCCCGCCGAGAACGAGGACGCTCGCGACGAGGAACGCGACCGGCCTCGCCATGACCCCACGGGTCACGCGGTCCCAGAAGCCACCGCGCGGGTCGAACGCGGAATCGACGCGCGCCCGCTTGGACAGACGAGGCCAGTTGATCCGGTCCCCGAGCACCGAGAGCAACGCCGGGAGCAGGGTCATCGAGGCGGCGAGCGACGCGACCGTGACGATGATCGCCCCGCCGGCCAGCGCGCGGAAGATCGTGGTGGGGATGATCAGCATCCCCGAGAGGGCGAGGACGACGGTGAGCCCGCTGAAGAACACCGCTCGGTTCGCGGTGGCGCCGGCCGCGCCGATCGCCTCGAGCTTGTCGAAGCCCTTCTTCCGTTCCTCGCGGTAGCGCGACACGATGAACAGCGAGTAGTCGATGCCGACCGCGAGGCCGATCATCGTCACCATGTTCTCGACGAACAGGTTGAAGTGGACGAGCTGCCCGATCAGCGCGACGAGCCCGAGGGCGACGAAGATGGCGAAGATCCCCATCACGATCGGCACGAGGGCGGCCACGATCGACGCGAACACCACGATCAGCACGATCAGCGCGATCGCGACGCCGACCGACTCGCCCTTGCGCAGGTCCTCCTCCGCGATCTTGGTGAAGTCGGCCTGGAGTGCCCCCTGCCCGGCCACCTGCACCGTAAAGCCGCCGCTCCTGACTGAGGCGGCGACGTCGCGGAGCTTGGCGATCGTCGCGTCGTCCACGTCCTTCAGATCGGCCGGCACCAGCGTGTAGTGCTTGTCCCGGGACACGAGCTGACCCGCCGACTGGGGCGCCTTGGACAGGAGGTCGTAGTACGTCACCGGCGGGCTGGAGAGGACCCCCGTCCCGAGCGCGGCGATCCTGGCCTGGACCTGCTGCACGACCGACCGGAACTGAGGGTCGTCCACGGTCGAGGAGCCCGAGTGGACGATGAAGAACTCGGTGTCGGCCGACCGGGTGGTCGCGAACTTCTGGTCCAGCACGTCCTGGGCCCGGACCGACTCGGGGTTGTTCGTGAACGCGATGTCCTGCGTGAGGACGCCGGCGAGCAAGCGCGTGGTCACGGCTCCCATGGCCACGATGAGCGCGATCCAGATGCCCAGCGTCCGCCAGGGGTGACGGCTGCTCGAGCGCGCGAGGGACTCAGGGTTCAGCTTCATCTCTCCCCCACCTTCCGCCCGCGCGGTCGTTGCGCCCGGGCTGCCTTCGGACGTATGCTTACGATGTAAGCCAGTATAGACGTACGGTGTAAGGTGTCAACCGAGGAAACGGTGACCACGTGGTGAACCGATGAAGAAGACGGAACGGGCAAGTGGGAACGTGACGCTTCCTGCCCCGGCCGGCGGGTCCGCGTCCGCGGGGGGGCACCGCCGGGGGCCGCTCACACGCGAGCGGATCCTGCGGACCGCGCTCCGGATCATGGACGAGGAAGGTCTTGACGCGATCACGATGCGCCGGATCGGACGCGAGCTCGGCGTGGAGGCGATGTCCCTCTACAACCACGTCGAGGACAAGGACGACGTCCTCGAGGGCGTGAGCGAGCTCGTGCTGTCGGAGTTCGAGTTCCCCGAGCCGGTCGAGGACTGGGAGGAGTCGGTTCGCGCCGGCGCGCGCGCCTGGCGCAGCCTCCTGCTCGCCCACCCCAACGTCTGTACGCTCCTGTCGGAGCGCCGCAAGCCAATCGGCTCCCCCGAGGCCCTGAAGCCGATCGAGTACGCGCTCGACGTCCTCCACCGGGCCGGTCTGACCGAGAAGGAGACCGTGCAGGCGTTCCGGCTGTTCGGCGGCTACGTCATGGGCTCGGTCACGATGCAGGTCGGCAACATGATGACCGGCGTCGACGGCGCGCCCCTCATGACCCCAGAGGAGCTCGGAGCCGTGCTCCCGCCCGCGCTCGTCCCCCGGTTCCTGCAGATGCTCCCCCACCTGCAGGAGTGCGATCCCGACGAGGACTTCGAGTTTGGGCTCGACGTGCTGATCGCCGGCATCCGGGCCCGGGTCCGTCGCCGGGCGCGAACGGCGTCGGCGACCGGCTAGAGCTTCCTGTTCACAGGTTGAGGTTGCACCTCCCACGCAAGAGGGGTCAGGTGGTGAATCCTTCTGTCGGGTCGAACCAACGGAAGGAGGTAGCCACCGTGACCCCTACCGACATCATCTAC
>Ga0070741_10004176_pt1 | contig 34137 bp, 34 predicted proteins | sample Coa_R1_4_FD_66440 | JGI IMG/M metagenome (GOLD analysis project Ga0070741, IMG submission 66440) | Surface soil microbial communities from Centralia Pennsylvania, which are recovering from an underground coalmine fire - Coalmine... | ecosystem: Environmental > Terrestrial > Soil > Unclassified ... | reverse complement strand
CCACGCCGACCTGGCCGGCATGCAGAAGTACGGCTTCGACGACGCCCGCGACGTCCTGGAGCGGGCCTCGGCCCGGGAGACCGCCGCCCGGGTGGCGGCCGGCACGCTGGCCAAGGCGCTGCTCGGCCACCTCGGCGTGTCGGTGCTGTCCCACGTGATCCAGATCGGCGCCGCCCGGGCCTCGACCGAGCGCCGCCCCACCCCGGCCGACCTCGAGGCCGTCGACGCCTCCGAGGTCCGCTGCTTCGACCCCGCCTCGGAGCAGGCCATGATCAACGAGATCAAGGAGGCGGCCAAGGCCGGCGACTCCCTCGGCGGCGTCGTCGAGGTCCTCGGCTACGGCGTCCCGCCCGGGCTCGGCTCCCACGTCCACTGGGACCGCAAGATCGACGGGCTGCTGGCCCAGGCCCTCATGAGCATCCAGGCCATGAAGGCGGTCGAGATCGGCGAGGGCTTCGACGTGGCCGGCCGGCGGGGGAGCGACGCCCACGACGAGATCCTCTGGGAGCAGGCCTCCGGCACCTACCTCCGGGCCAGCGACCGGGCCGGCGGCACCGAGGGCGGCATGACCACCGGCGCCCTCCTGGTGGCCCGGGTGGCCATGAAGCCCCTGGCCAGCCTCAACCGGCCGGTGCTGCGCACGGTCGACACCGAGACCAAGGAGGAGACCGTCTCCTTCAAGGAGCGGACCGACGTCACCGCCGTGCCCGCCGCCGGGGTGGTGGCCGAGACGATGGTGGCCCTGGTGCTGGCCGGCGAGGTGCTGCGGAAGTTCGGCGGCGACTCGCTCCCCGAGCTGCTCCGCAACCACCAGGGCTACCTGGCGCAGCTCCAGACGCCGGGCTGATGGACGATCAACGCCACCTCGTCCTCATCGGGATGATGGGCGTGGGCAAGAGCTCGGTCGGCCGCCGGCTGGCCCTGCGCCTCGGCCGCCAGTTCCTCGACACCGACAAGATCGTCGAGGAGGCGGCGGGGATGACCGTGGCCGAGATCTTCGCCGCCGAGGGCGAGGCCGGCTTCCGCCAGCGGGAGGCGGCCGCCGTCCGGGAGGCGCTGGAGTCGCAGCCGTGGGCGGTGATCGCCTTCGGCGGGGGCGCCGTCCTCGACCCGATCACCCGGGGCCTGGCCCGCCAGCTGGCGCTGGTGGTGTGGCTCCAGGCGCCGGCCCGGGAGCTGGCCCGGCGGGTGTCGGCCTCGATGCGCCGCTCGGGCGGGACGGCCCGCCCGCTGCTCACCCCCGGGCGGTCGCCGGAGCAGGTGCTCGACGAGCTGGCCCAGAGGCGGGAGGAGGCCTACCGCTCGGCGGCCCACGTGCTCGTCGACACCGCCGGCCGATCTCCGGGCCAGGCCGCCACCGCCGTTCTCGTGGCCACCGGCTGGCCCACGCCATGAGCCCGTCCACCGCCGGGCGGCGCACGATCCGGGTCGAGCTCGGCCCCCGGAGCTACGACATCACCGTGGGGACGGGCGTCCTGGCCGGAGCGGCCGCCGCCCTGCCCGGCCGGGCCCGCGTCGCCGTCGTCAGCCAGGAGGCCATCGCCGCCCGCTACGCCGACGTCCTCCTCGCCGCCTTCGACGCCGCCGGAACGGACGCCCGTGTCTTCCTCATCGACGACGGCGAGGAGGCCAAGAGCCTGGCCACGGTGGAGTCGCTCTGCCGCCGTTTCGCCGCCTGGGGGCTGCTGCGGGGCGACGCCGTCGTGGCCCTCGGCGGCGGCGTGGTCGGCGACACCGCCGGCTTCACCGCCGCCGCCTACCACCGGGGCGTGGCCTGCCTCCAGGCGCCGACCACGCTGCTGGCCCAGGTCGACGCGGCCATCGGCGGCAAGACCGGCGTCAACCTGCCCGAGGGCAAGAACCTCGTCGGGGCCTTCCACCAGCCCGTCGGGGTGCTGTGCGACGTGGCCACGCTGGCCAGCCTCCCGGAGCGGGAGTTCCGGGCCGGCCTCGGCGAGGTGGCCAAGTACGCCTTCATGGGCGACGCCGAACTCGGCGCCACCCTGGCCGACGAAGGCTCCGCCGCCGCCCTCCTGGCCCGCGACCCCACGGTCCTCACCGACGTCGTGGCCCGCTCGGCGGCCATCAAGGCGGCGGTGGTCTCGGCCGACGAGCACGAGCGCACCGGCCTGCGGGCCACCCTCAACTACGGCCACACCCTGGCCCACGCCCTCGAGACCCTCGGCCGCTACGGCCTCCTCCACGGCGAGGCGGTGGCGGTCGGTCTCGTCTTCGCCACCGAGCTGGCCGCCGCCCTCGACCGCCTCCCGGCCGCCGCCCCGGCCGCCACCCGGGCGATGCTGGCCCGCTTCGGCCTGCCGACGGCCGCCCCCGACGGCTTGGCCGCCGCCGACCTGATCACCCTCATGCGCCGGGACAAGAAGGCGGCCGGCGGGCTCACCTTCGTGCTGCCGGCCCCGGGCGGCGGGCCCCTGGAACGGGTCGACGACCCGCCCGCCGCCGCCCTGGAGCGGGCCTTCGCCGCCGTCGGCGTCGCCCCCTGAGGGTCCGGTACGGTCCCCCGCCGTGACCGCCTACGACCTCGACTCCTTCCTCGCCCTGCCCCGGGTGTCGGGGTTGGCCCTCTCGCCGGACGGGTCGCGCCTCGTCACGGCGGTGGCCACCGTGGCGCCCGACGGGACGAAGTTCGTCTCGGCCCTGTGGCAGCTCGACCCGGCCGGGGAGGCGCCGCCCCGCCGGCTCACCCGCTCGGCCAAGGGGGAGAGCAACGCCGCCTTCCTGCCCGACGGGTCGGTGGCGTTCACGTCGGCCCGCCCCGATCCGGGGGCCAAGCCGGGCGACGACGGCGACGAGCGGGCCGCCCTGTGGCTCCTCCCGGCCGGCGGCGGCGAGGCCCGCCTCCTGGCCGACCCGCCGGCCGGCGTGGACGGCCTCGCCGTGGCCGGCCGGGCCGGCACCGTCGTCGTCGGGGTCGGCGCCCACCCCGGGGCGGCGGCCCTGGAGGACGACGCCGCCAAGCACAAGGCCCGCAAGGACGCCGGCGTCACCGCCCAGCTGTTCGAGTCGTATCCGATCCGGTTCTGGGACCACTACCTCGGCCCCCGTCACCGCCGGCTCTACCGCCTCCCGCCCCCCGACACCGCCGCCACCGACGACGACCGGCCCGACCTCGACCTCGTGGCCGACGGGACCGGCCTCCACCTCCACGAGGCGTCGTTCGACGTCACCCCCGACGGCGCCACCGTCGTCACCGGCTGGTCACCCCGGACCGGCTTCGGTGACCTCTCCACCCACCTCGTGGCCGTCGACGCCGCGGCGGGGCCCGATGGCGCCGGGCGCCGGACGCTCATCGCCGGCGACGTCAGCTGCTCGGCCGTGCGCTGCTCGCCGGACGGGCGCTCCGCCGTCTGCGTCGTGGAGACGCTGGGCACGCCCGAACGGGCCGAGGAGGTCACGCTGGTGGCCGTCGACCTCGACAGCGGCGCCACCCGGGACCTCACCCCCGACCTCGACCTCTGGCCGCAGGCCCCGGTGTGGGCCCCCGACTCCCGGGCGGTGTACTTCGTGGCCGACGAGGCCGGCCGGTGCCCGGTCTTCCGGGTCGACGTCGCCTCCGGCCGGATCGTCCGCCTCTCGGCCGCCGGGGCCTTCTCGGATCTCTGCCCGTCCCCCGACGGCGCCACCGTCTACGCCCTGCGCAACACCGTCGGCTCGCCCCCGGTGGCCGTGGCCCTCGACACCGCCACCGCCGACCAGGAGCCCCGGCTCCTGCCCACGCCGGGATGGCCGGCGGCCGTGCCCGGGCGCCTGGAGGAGACGACGGCCACCGCCCCCGACGGCACGCCGGTCCACTCCTGGCTGGCGCTGCCCGCCGGGGCCTCGGCCGCCGAACCGGCCCCGCTGGTGGTGTGGATCCACGGCGGGCCCTACAGCTCCTGGAACAGCTGGCACTGGCGCTGGAACCCCTGGCTGCTGGTGGCCCGGGGCTACGCCGTGCTGATGCCCGACCCCGGCCTGTCGACGGGCTACGGGCAGGCCTTCGCCGGCCGGGGGCGGGGGAACTGGGGCGGCGAGCCCTTCACCGACCTCATGGCCGCCACCGACGCCTGCACCGCCCGGGACGACATCGACGGGACGAGGACGGCGGCCATGGGCGGGTCGTTCGGTGGCTACATGGCCAACTGGGTGGCGGGCCGCACCGACCGGTTCCGGTGCCTGGTGACCCACGCCGGCCTGTGGGCCATGGACCAGATGTACGGCACCACCGACCACGCCGCCTGGGCCGACTCCGAGTGGGCCGGCCCGGCCGCCCTGGAGGCCAACTCCCCGCACCGCGGAGCCGCCGCCATCACGACGCCGATGCTGGTCGTCCACGGCGAGCGCGACTACCGGGTGCCGATCGGCGAGGCCCTGCGGCTCTGGGCCGATTTGAATCGCCACGGCGTCGAGGCCAAGTTCCTCTACTTCCCCGACGAGAACCACTGGATTCTCAAGCCCCAGCACGCCCGGGTCTGGTACGAGACGGTGCTGGCCTTCCTCGACCACCACGTCCTGGGGACGGCCTGGGTCCGGCCCGGTCTGCTGTGAGCGACGACCCCGTCGTCCGCCGCCGGGAGCAGGCCGCCCGGCTCGCCTCGCTGGCCCGCCGGGCCGGCTGGTCGCTGTTCGGCCTGGCCGTGGTGGCCTTCGTCTTCGGGCTGGCCGTCGGCCTGACCGGGGTCGTCGTGGCCGTGGTGGTGGGCAGCCTGGCCCTCGGATCGGCCCTGCTGCTGCCGGCCATCATCGTCGGCTTCGGCGTGGCGGCCGCCGAGCGCGAGGATCGCGGGTGATGCCGTCCAAGCTGATCCTCGTGCTGTCGGGCCCCAACCTCAACCTCCTCGGGCAGCGGGAGCCCGGGATCTACGGGAAGGCCACGCTCGACGACCACGTGGCCACCGCCCGGGAGGCGGCCGCCGCCGCCGGCTACGAGGTCGAACACCTCCAGTCGAACCACGAGGGCGCCCTGATCGACGCCATCCACGGCGCCCGGGGCCGGGCGGCGGCCATCGTCTTCAATCCGGGCGCTTTCACCCACTACGCCCACGCCCTGGCCGACGCCCTGGCCGCCTACGATGGAGTCGTCGTCGAGGTCCACCTGTCCAACCCCGCCGCCCGCGAGGCGTGGCGCCGCACCTCGGTGATCGCCCCCGTCGCCACCGGCACCATCGCCGGGTTCGGCGGCACCGGCTACCGCCTCGCCGTCGAAGCCGCCCTGTCCGTCCTGGAGGACGCTGCACCATGAGCGCTGCATCATGACCACCGCCGAGCTGCCCGCTCTCGACGTCGCCGGCCGCATCGACCGGCTCCGGGCGCTGTTCCCCGAGGCCGGCATCGACGCCCTGTTCGTCACCCGCCTCGTCAACATCCGCTACCTCACCGGCTTCACCGGCTCGGCCGCCCTCCTCCTGGTCGGGCCCGACGAGGTGCTCTTCGTCAGCGACGGCCGCTACAAGGACCAGTCGGCCGACCAGCTGGCGGCGGCGGGCGTGCCGGCCCGGATCGAGATCTCCGGCACCGAGCAGAAGAAGATCGTCCACGACGCCGCCGCCGCCGGGGGCTACGCCCGGGTCGGCCTCGAGGCCCACGGCGTGACCTGGTCGCAGCAGCGCAGCTTCGCCTCGGAGTGGTTCCCCGGCGCCGAGCTGGTCCCCACCGAGAACCTCGTCGAGGGCCTGCGCCGGGTGAAGGACGCCGGCGAGGTGGCCCGCATCCGGGCGGCCTGCGCCATCGCCGACGCCGCCTTCGCCAACGTCGCCCCCCGCCTGCGCGACCGGCCGACCGAGCTGGAGTTCGGGCTCGACCTGGAGTTCGAGATGCGCCGGCTCGGCGCCTCGGCCATGAGCTTCGAGCCGATCGTGGCCGCCGGCCCCAACGGTGCCAAGCCCCACGCCCGCCCGTCGGCCCGGCGCATCGAGCCCGGCGAGCTGCTGGTGCTCGATTTCGGCTGCATCGTCGACGGGTACTGCTCCGACATGACCCGCACGGTGTCGGTCGGCGACCCCGGCCCCGAGGCCCGCCACATGTACGACGTCGTCCTCGAGAGCCAGCGGGCCGGCCGGGAGGCCGTCCGCCAGGGCGTCGAGACGGCGGCCGTCGACAAGGCCTGCCGCGACGTCATCGCCGAAGCCGGCTGGGCCGACGCCTTCCTCCACGGCACCGGCCACGGCGTGGGCCTCGAGATCCACGAGGACCCGAGGGTCTCGGCCACCGGCCGTGGTACTTTGGCTACCGGCTACGTCGTCACCGTGGAGCCGGGTGTGTACCTCACGGGCATCGGCGGCGTCCGCATCGAGGACACCGTGGTTGTGACCCCCGGCGGCTGCGACATCCTGACTGCCTCTCCCAAGGATCTTGTGCTTTGAGCATCTCCACCAACGACCTGAAGAACGGCATGGCCCTCAACCTTCCCGAGGGCCTGATGACCGTCATCGAGTTCCAGCACGTCAAGCCGGGCAAGGGCGGCGCCTTCGTGCGCACCAAGCTCCGCAACTACCGGACCGGCGCGGTCTTCGAGCGGACCTACCGGGCCGACGAGAAGCTGACGCTGGCCCACATCGAGAAGAAGGAGATGCAGTACCTCTACCGCGACGGCGACTCCCTCACGTTCATGGACAACGAGTCCTACGAGCAGATGGGCGTCGACCCGACCGTCCTCGGCGACGCCACCAAGTACATCAAGGAGGGCGACAGCGTCATCCTCCCGATGTACCAGGGCCAGGTCGTGGGCGTGGAGCTGCCGGCGGCGGTGGAGCTCGAGGTCTCCCAGACCGACCCCGGCGTCCAGGGCGACCGGGTGTCGGGGGCCAAGAAGCCGGCCACGCTGGAAACCGGCGCCGTCGTCCAGGTTCCGCTGTTCGTCGAGACGGGCGACCGCATCAAGGTCGACACCCGCACCGGCGAGTACCTCACCCGGGTCTGAACCGGTCCGCCATGGTTCGCACACGGAGGGACGCCCGGGAGCGGGCCCTCTCCCTGTGTTACGAGCTCGACGTGCGGGGAAACTGTCTGGATGACCTGCTCGTCGAGCTGCCGGTGGCCCCGGCCCCCTACGCCGTCGAGCTGGCCCGCGGCGTGGAGGACCACCACGACGAGATCGACGCCATCATCACGAAGTTCGCCGACCGCTGGTCGATCGACCGGATGCCGGTCATCGACCGCAACCTCCTCCGCATCGCCGTCTTCGAGCTGGGCTGGCAGCCGGAGATCCCCCTCGGGGTGGCCATCAGCGAAGCCGTCGACCTGGCCAAGCGCTACTCGACCGACGATTCGGGGAGGTTCGTGAACGGCATGCTCGGGCGCATCGGCGAACACCTCCGGAACGAGACGCAGACCACCGGCTGATGACCGCCCCGTTGGAGACGCCGACCATCGTCGATCCCGACATCGACGAGACCGTCGACGTGGCCCGGCCCTGGGTGGTGGTGGTCTGGAACGACCCCATCAACCTCATGTCGTACGTCGTCTACGTGTTCCAGAAGCTCTTCGGCTACCCCAAGGAGAAGGCCACCCAGCTGATGCTCGACGTGCACTACAAGGGCAAGGCGGCGGTCTCGTCCGGCAACCGGGAGCAGGCCGAATCCGACGTCTCCCGCCTCCACGCCCACGGCCTGTGGGCCACGATGCAGCGCGACTAGGCGGCCCCGCCGTGCCCCGCAGCACCTTCCGGCGCAACCGCGCCAGTGGCTTCGACGTCGTCCTCGAGGCGGGGGAGCTGGCCGTCCTCACCCGGCTGTGCGAGGAGCTGACGACGCTCCTCAGCACCGACGAGCCCGGCGACGAGGGCGACCCCGTCCTCGAGCGGCTCTTCCCCCGGGCCTACCTCGACCCGACCGAGGAGGAGGCGGAGACCGACTGGCAGCGCTTCGCCCACGGCGACCTGGTGGACGGGCGCCGCCGGGCGCTGGCCACGGTGGAGGGGACGCTGGCCGGGGCGGAGGTCCGCCGGGGCCGCTACGAGCTGACCCTCGACGAGGAGCAGGCCCTGGCCTGGCTGTCGGTCCTCAACGACGCCCGCCTGGCTCTCGGCACCCGCCTCCAGGTGACGGAGGACATGGACCTGGCCGGCCTCGACCCCGACGACCCCGACACGGCGCCCTTCGCCGTCTACTGGTGGCTCGGCGTCACCGAGGAGCGCCTGATCGACGTTCTGTCCGCTTAGCGCCCATCCGGCAGGAGCGGGGCGGCCCGGCGGAGAACGTGTCGCCCGTATGGGCAACCGTCGGGTCGGGCCGGCAGGGTGGAACGCGGTGTCCGGGCGCGTCCGGGTGCCGGTCCTGGTGGGCGTCGTGGCGGCCCTGGCCGCCGCCGGCGCCGGGCTCGGGGTCCTGCGCTCCGGCGACTCGGCGGCGCCGGCCCGGTCCCGGCACCAGGCCGGGGCGACGTCCCCGGCCGGGGGCACCCTGACCCAGGACGGCTCGATCGCCGCGCCGCCGTCGCCGGCCGGGCCGGGCGCCACCTCGCCCGCCGCTCCCGCCGGCGGCGTGAAGGGCGCGCCGGCGGCCCACGGCGGCACCGCCTCGACCGGCGCGACCGGCGCCACCGGCGCCACCGGCGGGCCGGCCGCCTCGTCGCCGGCCGCCCCGGGCCCGGCCGCCACCGGCGGCGCCCCGGCGGGCGGAGCGGCCCCGCCCCGGCGTCCGGTCCCCGCTCCCGCCCCCGCCCCGGCCGCCCCCGGGAGCGGCCGCTGGGACACGCTGCCCGGCTCGCCCATCGGCGGCCGGGTGGACCACGCCGCGGTGTGGACCGGCCGGGAGATGGTCGTGTGGGGCGGGCTGGCCGACCTCGACTCCGACCCGCTGACCGACGGCGCCGCCTACGACCCCGCCGCCGGCACCTGGCGGACGGTCCCCGCCGCCCCGCTCGCCGCCCGCTACGAACCCGCCGTCGTGTGGACCGGCCGGGAGATGCTGGTCTTCGGCGGCACCTCGACCGGCGGCGACGTCCTGGCCGACGGCGCCGCCTGGGACCCGGACACCAACCGCTGGCGGGCGCTGCCGGCCTCGCCGCTCGGCGCCCGCGACGGCGCGGTGGTCGCCTGGGCCGGCGACCGCCTGGTGGTGTGGGGCGGCGCCACCGTCCTGCCCGACAACGCCCCCGACGACGCCCAGTCGGAGATGAAGGCCGACGGCGCCGCCTATGTCCCGGCCACCGACCGCTGGGTCCCGGTCGACCCGGCGCCCCTGGCCGCCCGCAGCGGCGCCGAATCGGTGTGGACGGGCTCCCGCCTGCTGGTCACCGGCGGCTACCACGACGGCGACGACGACGACCGGGCCGACAGCGCCGCCTTCGACCCCGTCTCGGGCGGGTGGTCGCCCATGGCCGCCCGGCCGGCCCCCGGCTCCTGCGGCGGCGCCGACCACCCCTGCGCCGGGGTGTGGACCGGGACGCGGGCGCTGTTCCCGGCCGACGGGCTGGCCTACGACCCCGCCGCCGACCGCTGGTCGGCGCTGGCGCCCTACCCCTCGGCCGACAGCACCCTGGCCTCCGCCCCGGCGGTGTGGACCGGATCCCGCCTGGTGACCTGGGGCTCGCCCAGCGCCGGCGACGCCGCCGCCGGCGACGCCGCCGGTGACCCGGCCGCCGACAGCGGCGACGAGGCCCCGGCCGCCCCGGCGGCGGGCGCCTACGACCCCGCCGCCGACCGGTGGCAGCCCCTGGCCGCCGGGCCGCTGTCGGGACGGGTCCAGCACACCGCCGTGTGGACCGGGCAGGCCGTCCTCGTGTGGGGCGGCACCGACGGCAGCACCGGCCTGGCCGACGGCGCGGCCTTCCTACCAGGGTCCTGACGGCCCGGCGTTAAGCTCCGGCGCTGACCCCCATGGAGAACCTCGCGCTCGTCGCCGTCGTCGCCATCGCCCTGGCCTTCGACTTCACCAACGGCTTCCACGACGCGGCCAACTCCATCGCCACCGTCGTGGCCACCCGCGTGCTCACCCCCCGGCTGGCCGTCGTCTGGGCGGCGGCCTTCAACTTCATCGCCTTCCTCATCCTGAAGACCCACGTGGCGGCGGCCATCGCCAAGGACGTGGTCCACTCCGACGTCCTGTCGATCGGCGTCGTCTTCGCCGGGCTGCTCGGGGCCATCGCCTGGAACCTGGTGACGTACTACCTCGGGCTGCCCAGCTCGTCGTCCCACGCCCTCGTCGGCGGCATGGTGGGGGCGGGCGTGGCCAAGGCCGGGCTGTCGGCGGTGATCTCCGACGGCCTGTCCAAGATCGCCGTGTTCATCGTCCTGTCGCCGCTCATCGGCCTGGCCCTGGCCTTCATCTTCATGGTGGTGATCCTCCAGATCTCGGCCCGGGTCCACAACGTCGAACTCCTGAACCGGGGGTTCCGGAAGCTGCAGCTCGTCTCGGCCGCCGCCTACAGCCTGGGCCACGGCGGCAACGACGCCCAGAAGACGATGGGCCTGATCTTCGCCCTGCTCATCGCCACCCACAAGATCTCGGCCAACGCCGGCGTGCCGCTGTGGGTCGTGCTGGCGGCCCACACGGCCATCGCCGCCGGCACGTTGACCGGCGGCTGGCGGGTCGTCCACACGCTGGGCTCCCGCATCACCAGGCTCCAGCCCCACGGCGGCGTGGCGGCGGAGTCGGCCGCCGCCGCCACCATCTTCTTCGTCACCGCCCACGGCATCCCGGTCTCCACCACCCACACCATCACCGGCTCGATCGTCGGCGTGGGGTCGATCCAGCGGCTGTCGGCCGTCCGCTGGGGGGTGGCCGGCCGCGTGGTCTGGGCCTGGATCCTGACGATCCCCGGGGCGGCGCTGGTGGCCGCCGCCTCCTACGGCCTGCTCAAGGTGTTCTGAGCATGGACCGCCGGGCGATCTTCTTCCTGGGGGCGGCGGCGGCCGCGGCCCTGCTCATCCCCGCCACCGAGGAGGGCCTCCGCTGGGTCCCGATCTGGGTGGCCGTCATCTACGTCGTGCTGGCCGTCGCCAGCTGGCTCGACTGGCGGTCGAGCCACCGCTAGCAGCTACCCGGGGATGCCCCGCCCGGGGAGCATGCCGGTCATTCCCGACAGACCGCCCATCATGGTCTGCACGAACTTCTGGAGCAGCCCGGCGACGTCGACGGTGACCGCACCGGCCGGGGCCGTCACCGGGGCGGCGTCGCGGTCGATGTCGACCCGCACCGCCACCCGGCCCGGGCCGGCCTTGGTGTCGAACTGGTTGAGCGGCAGCTCGAGGCGGACGATGCGCCCGCTCTTCACCCAGGCGTCGATCGTGACCGGCCGGTCGGGGACCTCGCCGGCGGCCGGCGGCTTGCCGGTCGGGATGGGGAACTGCGACAGCACCGGCAGGACGGCGGCGTAGAGCCCCCGGAGCGAGTTGACGGTGACGACGTAGTGGTCGCCGGTGTCGTCGCTCTTCTGCCGGGCGACGGCGGTGTTGTCCCGCAGGGCCTTGCCGATGGCGTCCTTGGCCTGCTGGAACTGGCCGGCCGAGGGGCCGCTGGACGAGGTGGTGGCGCCGCCCGCCGCCGCCCCGCCGAACTGGCGGGCCAGGCCCTTGAACATGTCGCCCATGCCGCCGAGGTCGGCCTCCAGCCACCGGCCGGCGGCGGCGTCGTTGAGGAAGCCGAAGCCGGCCTGGGCCAGGCCCTGCACCGTGGCGTTGATCTCGGCGGGCGAGGCGTCCATCAGCTTGGCGATGGCCGGCACGTCGGCCCGGACGTAGAGCTTCTTGTCGAGGTAGCGCAGCTCGACGGCGTGGTCGATCTCGCCGACCTTGACGTCGAGGCCGAACACGTTCCGGGCGGTGGTCAGCGAGATGTGGCTCTGGCCGAGCAGCTGCAGGCCCTTGCGGTCCTCGTCCGACAGCTTCGCCCCGTCGTTGAGCACGGTGTTGAGGTCGGCCTCCGAGCCCACGATGCTGAACGTGAACGTCCCCTGCCGGGCCTTGACCGTCGAGTTGGCGGCGTCCCGCATGGCCAGCTGGGGCGAAACCTTCTCCCCCGCACCGCAGCCCGCCAGCACCAGGGCGGCGAGGACAGTGGCGACAACCGTGGCGCGAAGCTTCATTCCGTCCTCCTGCGGCTCACCCAACCGCGCGCAGCGTAGCGACGCCGGAGGGCATTGTCGCCCGGGTTCCGGTCGGTGTGCCCGTTCTCGCCCGGGTCGTGGTACGTTCGGTCCGGTAACCGTGAAGGGGATCCCGTGAGGTCCCCACGGAGGCGAGAGGCATTGCGGAATCCCCCTGCGTGGACTGCCCCTGACCCGAGCTCGGGTCCGGGGCATTGGCTTCTCCGGGCCCGGGTCTTCGAGGCCGACGATCTGAAGCGGGCCATCACCCGGATCGCCCACGAGATCGTGGAGCGCAACCACGGCGCCGGCGACGTGGTGCTGGTGGGCCTCTACACCCGCGGCGTGTACGTCGCCCGCCGGCTGGCGGCGGCCATCGCCTCCTTCGAGGGCGTCGAGGTGCCGGTGGGCTCCCTCGACGTCTCCTTCTACCGGGACGACATCGCCCTGCGCCGCGTCTCGCCGCTGGGGCCGACCCAGCTGCCGGGCGACGTGAAGGACAGCGTCGTCGTCCTCTGCGACGACGTCCTCTTCACCGGCCGGACGGTGCGGGCGGCCATGGACGCCGTCGTCGACTTCGGCCGCCCCCGGGCCGTCCAGCTGGCCGTGCTGGTCGACCGGGGGCACCGGGAGCTGCCGATCCGGGCCGACTACGTCGGCAAGAACCTGCCCACCAAGTGGGACGAGGACGTCCGGGTCCACTTCGAGGAGATCGACGGCGACGACGGCATCGAGATCTGGGAGTACCTCGACGACGAGGGAGGGGAGCCGTGAAACACCTGCTGGGGATCGACGACCTCGGAGCGGACGGCATCGGCGAGGTCCTGCGCCTGGCCGACTCCTTCCTCGAGGTGACGAGGCGCGACATCCCGAAGGTCCCGGCCCTGCGGGGCAAGACGGTGGTGTCGATGTTCTACGAGGACTCCACCCGGACCCGGCTGTCGTTCGAGACGGCGGCCAAGCGCCTGTCGGCCGACACGATGACGTTCTCGGCCGGGTCGTCGTCGCTCCGCAAGGGCGAGTCGCTGCTCGACACCGTCCGCACCGTCGAGGCCATGGGCATCGACGCCCTCGTCGTCCGCCACCGCTCCTCCGGCGTGCCGCAGCGGATCGCCGGCTGGATCGACGCCTCCATCGTCAACGCCGGCGACGGCTGGCACGAGCACCCCACCCAGGCGCTGCTCGACGCCTTCACCCTCCGGCGCCACCGGGGCGACAACTTCGCCGGCATGAAGGTGTCGATCGTCGGCGACATCAAGCACTCCCGGGTGGCCCGCTCCAACGTCAAGGCGCTGTCGTCGCTCGGCGCCGAGGTCACCCTGGTCGGCCCGCCGACGCTGATGCCCCCCGACCTCGAGGGCTGGCCGGTCACCGTCAACTACGACATCGACGAGGTCCTGCCGACCACCGACGTCCTCTACGTGCTGCGCATCCAGCGGGAGCGCCAGTCGGAAGCGCTGTTCCCCTCCCTGAGGGAGTACGCCACCCGCTACGGCGTCACCACCGAGCGCCTGGCCCGCCTGCCCGCCGACGCCCTGGTCATGCACCCCGGCCCCACCAACCGGGGGGTGGAGATCGACGCCCTGGTGGCCGACGATCCCCGCTCGGTCATCAACGAACAGGTCGCCAACGGGGTGGCCGTCCGCATGGCCGTGCTCTACATGCTCCTCGGCTCGGGCGAGGGGAGGGCGGCATGAACCTGCTCATCCAGGGCGGAACGGTCATCGACGCCGGCGGCTCCCGCCGGGCCGACGTCGTGGTGCGCGACGGCGTCATCGCCGAAGTCGGCGAGAAGCTCACGGCGGCCGGCGCCACCGTCCTCGAGGCCGACGGGTGCATCGTCTCGCCCGGCTTCGTCGACCTCCACACCCACCTCCGGGAACCGGGCGGTGAGGACGCCGAGACCATCGAGACCGGCGCCCGGGCCGGGGCCCTGGGCGGCTACACGGCCCTGGTGGCCATGCCCAACACCAACCCGCCGATCGACACCGCGGCGGTGGTCGAGCAGGTGCTGCGGGTCGGGCGGGCGGCGCCCTGCGACGTGTACCCCTCGGCCTGCATCACCAAGGCCCGGGCCGGCGAGGAGCTGGCCCCCCTTGGCGAGCTCCACGGCCTCGGGGTGCGGATCTTCACCGACGACGGGACCTGCGTGGCCGACGCCGGCCTGATGCGCCGGGCCCTGGAGTACGCCCGGGCCCTGCCCGGCGCCGTGCTGGCCCAGCACTGCGAGGACCCGCAGCTGGCCCGGGGCGGGCACATGAACGAAGGGTCGATGTCGAGCTGGCTCGGCGTCCCCGGCATGCCGGCCGAGGCCGAGTCGGTGGTGGTGGCCCGCGACATCGCCCTGGCCGGCCTCACCGGCGGGCGGGTCCACTTCCTCCACCTGTCGACGGCGGCGTCGATCGAGCTGGTCCGCGCGGCCAAGGCCAAGGGCCTGGCCGTCACCGCCGAGGCCGCCCCCCACCACTTCACGCTGACCGACGCCCTGTGCTGCGGCTACGACCCGCTGTTCAAGGTCAACCCGCCGCTGCGGACCGACGACGACGTGAAGGCGGTGAAGGAGGGCCTGGCCGACGGCACGATCGACGCCATCGCCACCGATCACGCCCCCCACCCGGCCCAGGAGAAGGAGAAGGCCTTCGACGAGGCGCCGCCGGGGATGCTGGGCCTGGAGACGGCGCTGGCCCTCACGCTGACCGAGCTGGTCATCCCCGGCCTGATCGACCTGCCCCGGGCGCTGGCGCTGCTGTCGTGGCAGCCCGCCCGGCTGGCCGGGATCGCCGGCCACGGCGGCCCGATCGCCCCCGGGCGGCCGGCGCAGCTCGCCGTCTTCGACCCCGAAGCGGTGTGGGAGGTCGACCCCACCCGGCTGGCCAGCCGGTCCCGCAATACGCCCTACGCCGGCCGCAAGCTGACCGGCAAGGTCCGCCACACGGTGCTGGCCGGCGAGCCGGTCGTGATCGACGGGCAGGCCCAGCGTTGACCGCCCGCCGCATCGTCCCCCGTCCCCAACCGGCGTTCACGAGCCCGGATACAGCGGCGGAAGAACGCCGGTTCGTGGCGGCCCGGCCGGCACCACCGACGAGCGTGCCTCCCCGCCCGTCCCCAACCGGCGTTCACGAGCCCGGATACAGCGGCGGAAGAACGCCGGTCTGTGGCGGACGGGCGGGCACGGCCAACCGGCGTGCATCTGCCCGGATATGGCGGCGGAAGAACGCCGGTTTGTGGGGGACGGGCGGGGTGGCGGCGTGAGCGCGGCCCTGCGGCCCGAGCCGGCGCTGCTCGTTCTGGCGGACGGGGCGGAGTTCGAGGGGGAGGCGATCGGGGCGTTCGCCGACCCCGAGGCCGAACTCGGCGTCGCCACCGGCGAGTTCGTGTTCAACACCGCCCTGTCGGGTTACCAGGAGGTCCTGACCGACCCGTCCTACGCCGGGCAGGTGGTCACGTTCACCTACCCCCACATCGGCAACTACGGGACGAACCGGGCCGACGAGGAGAGCGGCGGCGTCCACTGCGCCGGGATCGTGGTGCGGGAGCTGGCCCGCCGCCCGTCGAACTGGCGGGCCGACGAGGGCCTCGACGCCTACCTCCGCCGCCACCGGGTCCCCGGACTGGCCGGGGTCGACACCCGCCGGCTCACCCGGCACCTCCGGAGTCACGGCGCCCTCCCGGGCGCCTTCGGGACCGACGAGGCCGCCGTCCGGGCGGCGGCCGCCCGGGCCCGGGGCACCGACGGCCTCGACCTCGTCGCCACGGTGACGTGCGCCGAGCCCTACCTCGCCCCCGGCAGCCACGCCGGGGCGCCGTTCTCGGTGGTGGCCTACGACTTCGGGATCAAGGCCTCGATCCTCCGCCGCCTCGTCGCCGCCGGCTGCCGGGTGGAGGTCGTGCCGGCCTCGACGGCGGCGGCCGACGTGCTGGCCCGCCGGCCCGACGGCGTCTTCCTGTCCAACGGCCCCGGCGACCCGGCCGGCGTGGCCGGGGCTCCCGGGGCGATCGCCGGGCTGCTGGGCGAGGTGCCGGTGTTCGGGATCTGCCTCGGCCACCAGCTGCTCGGCCTGGCGCTGGGCGGCACCACCTCGAAGCTGCCCTTCGGGCACCACGGCGCCAACCACCCCGTCCGCCGGATCCACGGCGGAACGGTGGAGATCACCAGCCAGAACCACAACTACGCCGTCGACCCCGGCTCGCTGGAGGGCGCCGAGGTCACCCACGTCAACCTGAACGACGGCGTGGTCGAGGGCCTCAAGGTCGAGCGCCTCCGGGCCTTCTCGGTCCAGTACCACCCCGAGGCCGCCCCCGGGCCCCACGACGCCACGTACCTGTTCGACGATTTCACCGCGCTGATGGAGGCCTCCCGCTAAGTGCCGAAGCGCACCGACATCGAGAGCATCCTGGTCATCGGCTCCGGGCCGATCATCATCGGCCAGGCCTGCGAGTTCGACTACTCCGGCACCCAGGCCTGCCGGGTGCTCCGGGCCGAGGGCTACCGGGTGATCCTGGTCAACTCCAACCCGGCCACGATCATGACCGACCCCGAGCTGGCCGACGCCACCTACGTCGAACCCCTCGACCTCGACACGCTGACCCGGGTCATCGAGCAGGAGCGGCCCGACGCCCTCCTGCCGACGCTGGGCGGGCAGACGGCGCTCAACCTGGCGGTGGCCGCCGCCGAGGCCGGCGTCCTCGACCGCTTCGGGGTGGAGCTGATCGGCGCCGGCGTCGAGGCCATCCACACCGCCGAGGACCGGCGCCGCTTCAAGGCGGCCATGGTCGAGATCGGCCTGTCGGTGCCGCGCTCGGGGATCGCCTACTCGCTGGAGGAGGCGCTGGCCGTCGGCGAGGAGATCGGCTACCCGCTGATCTGCCGGCCGTCGTTCATCCTCGGCGGCGGCGGCACCGGTTTCGCCGCCGACCCCTCGGAGCTCGAGACGGTGGCGGCCAACGGCCTGGCCGCCAGCCCGGTGGGGGAGATCCTGCTGGAGCAGTCGATCGCCGGCTGGAAGGAGTACGAGCTCGAGGTGATGCGCGACGGCGCCGACAACGCCGTCGTCGTGTGCTCCATCGAGAACCTCGACCCGATGGGCACCCACACCGGCGACTCCATCACCGTCGCCCCGGCCCAGACGCTGACCGACGTCGAGTACCAGACGATGCGCGACGCCGCCTTCGCCTGCATCCGCCGGATCGGGGTGGAGACCGGCGGGTCCAACATCCAGTTCGCCGTCAACCCGGCCGACGGCGAGATGGTCGTCATCGAGATGAACCCCCGGGTGTCGCGCAGCTCGGCGCTGGCCTCCAAGGCCACCGGGTTCCCCATCGCCAAGATCGCCGCCAAGCTGGCCGTCGGCTACCGCCTCGACGAGGTGATGAACGACATCACCGGCGAGACCCCCGCCTGCTTCGAGCCGACCATCGACTACGTGGTGGTCAAGATCCCCCGGTTCGCCTTCGAGAAGTTCACCGGCGTGGCGCCGGTGCTGGGCACGAAGATGCAGTCGGTCGGCGAGGTCATGGCGCTCGGCCGCACGTTCACCGAATCGGTGCAGAAGGCCTGCCGGTCGCTCGAGACCGGCCGCCTCGGCCTCAACGGCGACCCGGCCGAGGCCGCCTACGACGCCCTCGACGACGACGAGCTCGTCCGCCGGGCGGCCGTCTCCACGCCCGAGCGGCTGTTCCACCTCGAAGCGGCGCTGCGCCGGGGCGTCTCGGTCGAGCGGCTCCACGAGGCCAGCGGCGTCGACCCCTGGTTCCTCGACCAGATCGCCTCGCTGGTGGAGGAGCGGGCCTGGCTGGTCTCGGCCGAGGCCGGCTCGCCGGCGGCGCTGTCCCGGGCCGACTGGCGCCGCGTCAAGCGGGCGGGCTTCGCCGACGCCCAGCTGGCCTGGCTGTGGGGCGTTCCCGAGGCCGAGGTGCGCGACGCCCGCACCGCCGCCGGGGTCACGGTCACCTACAAGACGGTCGACACCTGCGCCGCCGAGTTCGCCGCCCGCACCCCCTACCACTACTCCACCTGGGAGGACGAGGACGAGGTCGCCCCGCTGGAGCGGCCGGCCGTCGTCATCCTGGGCAGCGGGCCCAACCGCATCGGCCAGGGGATCGAGTTCGACTACTGCTGCGTGCACGCCGCCTTCGAGCTGTCGGCCGCCGGCTTCGAGACCGTGATGGTCAACTGCAACCCCGAGACCGTGTCCACCGACTACGACACCTCGGACCGCCTCTTCTTCGAGCCCCTGACCCCGGAGGACGTCCTGAACGTCTGCGGGGCGCTGGCCGCCGCCTTGCCCGGGGGAGCGGGGGTGTCCCCCGGCTTGAAGGGCGTGATCGTCAGCCTCGGAGGACAGACGCCGCTCAAGCTGGCCCACGATTTGGAGGCGGCCGGCATCCCCGTCCTCGGGACGAGCCCCGACTCCATCGACCTGGCCGAGGACCGGGAACGGTTCAACGACCTGTGCGAGCGGCTCGGCATTCCCCAGCCGCCCGGCGGCACGGCCACCGACGTCGAGGCCGCCGTGGCGGTGGCCGACCGGGTCGAGTACCCGGTGCTGGTGCGGCCGTCCTACGTGCTGGGCGGGCGGGCCATGGAGATCGTCTACGACGAGGGCGGCCTGCGGGCGGCCATGGCGGCGCTGGCCGCCTCGGCCGAGGGCGGGGCCGGGGGAGGGTTGTCGGCCACACGGCCCGTCCTCATCGACCGCTTCCTGGAGGACGCCACCGAGGTGGACGTCGACGCGGTGCGCGACCGCAGCGGCGAAGTCCTCATCGGCGGGGTCATGGAGCACATCGAGGAGGCCGGGGTGCACTCCGGCGACTCGGCCTGCGCCATTCCGCCCCCCACGCTGCCCGGCGACGTCGTGGCCGTGATCGAGCGCCACACCCGGGCCCTGGCCGGCGCCCTCGGCGTCATCGGCGTCATCAACGTCCAGTACGCCGTGAAGGACGGGACCGTCTACATCCTCGAGGCCAACCCCCGGGCCAGCCGCACGGTGCCGTTCGTGTCCAAGGCCACCGCCGTGCCGCTGGCCAAGGTGGCCGCCCGGGTCATGGTCGGCGCCACGCTGGCCGAGCTGCGGGCCGAGGGGCTCATCCCGGCCAACGCCGGCCCCGACGCCGGCGGGCACGTGGCCGTCAAGGAGGCGGCGCTGCCCTTCGACCGCTTCGGCGTCGACACGCTGCTCGGGCCGGAGATGCGCTCCACCGGTGAGGTCATGGGCATCGACCGCACCTTCGGCGTGGCCTTCGCCAAGAGCCAGACGGCGGTGGGCAACAAGCTGCCCGACCGCGGCTCGGTGTTCCTGTCGCTGGCCGACCGGGACAAGGCGTCGGGCCTGACCGCCGCCCGGCGCTTCGCCGACCTCGGCTTCACCATCGTGGCCACCGCCGGCACGGCCTCGGCCTGCGAGGCCGAGGGCATCCCGGTCGGCGGCGTGGTGGCCAAGCGGGGCGACGACGTCGGCATCGACGCCGTCGACCTCATCGCCTCGGGCAAGGTCCACCTGGTGGTGAACACGCCCCGGGGCCGGGGGCCCCGGGCCGACGGCGCCCACATCCGCCTGGCCGCCAGCGCCCACGGCGTCCCCTGCCTCACCACCGTCGCCGCCGCCCTCGCCGCCGCCGCCGGCATCGCCGAATCCCGCAGCGAGGAACCCCGGGTCCGCTCGCTGCAGGAGTACCACCGCGACGCCCAGCTCCGCCTGCCGCTGTGAGCGCCGTCGACCTGACCTGCCGCCTCGGGCCCCTCACGCTTCCCAACCCCGTCGTCACGGCGTCGGGGACGTTCGGCCGCGGCGACGAGGTCGCCCGGCTGGGCGACCCGGCGAAGCTCGGGGCGGTGACGGCCAAGTCCCTGTCACACTTTTCCTGGGAGGGGAATCCAGCTCCCCGGGTGTGGGAGGCCACGGCCGGGATGCTCAACTCCGTCGGGCTGCAGAACCCCGGCGTCGAGGCGTGGCTCGACCACGACCTGCCGCCGCTCCTGGCCCGGGGGGCCCGGGTCATCGTGTCGATCTGGGGCCGGTCGGTCGACGACTACGCCAAGGCGGCCGCCGCGCTGGTGCCGGCGCTGCCCCGGCTGACCGCCGTGGAGGTCAACGTCAGCTGTCCCAACCTCGAGGCCCGCGGCCACATGTTCGCCGCTGATCCCGAGGCCACCGCCGCCGTCGTCGTGGCCACCCGCGAGCAGTTCCCTGCGGAGGTGGCGGTATTCGCCAAACTCTCGCCCACCGTGACCGACCTCGTGGCCGTGGCCGACGCCGCGGTGGCCGCCGGCGCCACCGGCCTCACGCTGATCAACACCGTCCTCGGCCTGGCCATCGACGCCGAGACGCGCCGCCCCCGCCTCGGCGCCGGCGGCGGCGGGCTGTCGGGGCCGGCCATCAAGCCGGTGGCGTTGCGGGCCGTGGCCGACGTCGCCGCGGCCCTGCCCGGCACGCCGATCATCGGGACGGGCGGGGTCCGCACCGGCCTCGACGCCGTCGAGATGCTCCTGGCCGGGGCGAGCGCCGTAGGTGTCGGTACGGCCACGTTCTTCGATCCCCGGGCCGCCGAGCACGTCGTGACCGGGCTGGCCCGGTGGTGCGCCGATCACGGCGTCGCCCGCAGCGCCGATCTCGTCGGAGGATTGCAGTGGTGAATCGACCGATAACCGGGCCGCGCCGGTGACGTCGATCCGCGACCGCCTGGCCCTGGCGCTCGACGTCGACGACCTCGACGCCGCCGTGGCGCTGGCCGACCGCCTCCACCCCTGGTTCGGGGTGGTCAAGGTCGGCCTCGAGCTGTTCGTCGGCTGCGGCCCGGCCGCCGTCGAGAAGCTGTCGGCGCCCGGCCGGCGGGTCTTCCTCGACCTCAAGCTCCACGACATCCCGACCACGGTGGGCCGGGCCGCCCGGCAGGCCGGCCGGCTCGGCGTCGGCTTCGTCACGCTCCACACCGCCGGCGGCGTCGACATGCTGCGGGCCGGCGCCGACGGGCTCGCCGCCGGGGCCGCCGAGGCCGGCGCGCCGGCGCCCGTCGCCCTCGGCGTCACCGTCCTCACCAGCGACCCCGACGCCTCGGCCTTCCCGGCCCGGCTCGAGGCCGCCCGGGCGGGGGGCTGCGGCGGCGTCGTCTGCTCGGTCCGCGAGCTCGCCGCCGTGAAGGAACGTTCACCGCTGCTGGCCGTCGTCCCCGGCATCCGGCTCCCCGGCGGCGCGGCCCACGACCAGGCCCGGGTCGGCACCCCGGCCGAAGCCATCGCCGCCGGAGCCGACCTCCTCGTCGTCGGCCGGGCGGTCACCGCCGCTACCGACCCCGAGGCGGCCGCCGCCGCGCTGACGGAAGCGGCGGCGATCGGGTGACACCCGCGGGCCAACCTGTTCCTCCCCTGTCACGTCCGTGACGCGAAAACCGTTTCTGGGGACCGATTTCCCGTGAAAACACCGTTACGGACGGGTTGTGCGGGCAGGGCCTCTGCCTATACTGACCAGGTTCATCGGTGTCTGCCCGGCGGCGTTTCCCCGTCGCCGTCCCGGCCCCGAACAAGGTTTCGTAGACGCCTCCGGAGGTTTCACGGATGCCCCTCCCGCCGTCGCTCGATCCCGCGCAGCGCCAGGCGGCGCTCGAGAAGGCAGCTGCCGCCCGCCGTCAGCGGGCCGAGCTGAAGGAGAAACTGAAGGCAGGGTCGATCACGCTGAGCGAGCTACTCGAACAGGGCGAAAAGGACGACGCCGTCGCCAAGCTGAAGGTGGTCACGGTGCTCGAGTCCCTCCCCGGCGTCGGGAAGGTGAAGGCCCGGCGCACGATGGAGGAGCTGGAGATCAGCGAGAACCGTCGCGTCCGCGGCCTCGGCACGCACCAGCGGCGCGCCCTCCTCGCCCACTTCGAGCGCTAGGGCTCCCTGGGCGTCCTGCTCGTCCTCTCGGGTCCCTCCGGAGCCGGAAAGGGGACCGTCACCGCCCGCCTCCTCGACCGGGAGCCCCGGGCGTGGTTGTCGGTGTCGGCGACCACGAGGCCGGCGCGCCCCGGCGAGGTCGACGGCCGCGACTATCTCTTCCTCGACCGCGCCACCTTCGAGAAGTGGCAGGAGGCGGGCGACTTCGTCGAGTCGTTCGAGGTCTTCGGCCACTGCTACGGCACGCCCCGGCGGCCCCTGGTCGACCACCTCGCCGCCGGGGACGACGTCATCCTCGAAATCGACGTGCAGGGGGCCATGGCCGTCCGGCAGGCCTTTCCCGACGCGGTGCTGGTCTTCCTCCGGCCGCCGAGCCGGGAGGTGCAGCGGGAGCGGCTGCTGGCCCGGGCGGGCGACGCCCTCGACACCATCGAGCGCCGCCTGGCCAAGGCCGACGCCGAGGAGGCCATGGCCTCCGAGTTCGACCTCGTGGTGGTCAACGACGACCTCGAAGCGGCCGTGGAGCAGGTCGCTGCTATCCTCGAAGCCCGCCGCACCCCGTAGGAGAGGAACCTCGTGGAACGCCGCCCCTCGCTGATGCACCCGCTGCTGGAGAACCTGACCGACCAGGTCGACTCCAAGTTCACGCTGGTGTCGCTGGCCGCCAAGCGGGCCCGCCAGATCAACTCCTACTTCAACCAGCTCGGTGAGGGGCTCGGCACGATCGTGCCGCCCCAGGTGACCTCGCTGTCCCGCAAGCCCCTGTCGATCTCCCTGGAGGAGATCGAGGCGGGCAAGATCGTCTTCGAGCGGCCCGAGGTCGTCGAGCGGTCGATCAAGTAGCACCGTTGGAGGCGCTCGCCGGCCGGCGCGTCGTCCTGGGCGTCTCCGGCGGGATCGCCGCCTACAAGGCCGTCGAGATCTGCCGGCGCCTCGTCGACGCCGGCGCCCACGTGATGCCCGTCCTCACCGCCGGGGCGGCCCGCTTCGTCGGGCCCCTGACGTTCTCGGCGCTGGCCTCCGAGCCGGCCCGCACGTCCCTCTTCGACGGGCCCGAGCCGATCCCCCACACCCGCCTCGGCCAGACCTGCGACCTCGTCGTGGTCGCCCCGGCCACCGCCCGCGTCCTCGGCCACTACGCCGCCGGCATCTCCAACGACCTGCTGACGGCCACGCTGCTCGCCACCCGGGCCCCGGTGCTGGTCGCCCCGGCCATGCACACCGAGATGTGGGAGCACCCGGCCGTCCAGGACAACCTCGCCGTCCTCCGCCGCCGGGGGGTCCACGTCGTCGAACCGGAATCCGGCCGCCTGGCCGGTGGCGACATCGGCGCCGGGCGCCTGGCCGACCCCGCCCGGATCGTGGCCGCCGCCGCCGCCGTGCTGACCGGCCGGCCCCCCGATCTCGCCGGCCGCCGGGTCCTGGTGACGGCCGGCGGCACCCGGGAGGCGATCGACCCCGTCCGGTTCATCGGGAACCGCTCCTCGGGGAAGATGGGCTACGCCCTGGCCGAGGCCGCCGCCCGCCGGGGGGCGACGGTGACGCTGGTGACCACCGTGGCCCGGGAGGCGCCGCCCGGCGTGGCCGACGTCGTGCGGGTCGAGTCGGCGGCCGAGATGGCCGACGCCGTCCTCGGCCGCTACGCCGAGGTCGAGGTCGTCGTCATGGCGGCGGCGGTGGCCGATTTCCGCCCCAAAGCGTCGGCGGCCCACAAGATCAAGAAGGCGTCCGGCCCGCCGGAGATCGTCCTCGAGCCGACGACCGACATCCTGGCCGAACTGGGTCGGAAAAAATTCATGCAATTCCTCGTAGGATTCGCCGCAGAGACGGAGCGCCTCGTCGAGCAGGCGGCGGCCAAGATGGCGGCCAAAGGGGTCGACCTGATGGTCGCCAACGACGTCACCGCTCCCGGCTCCGGTTTCGAAGTCGACACCAACCGGGCCGTGCTGATCACCCCCGACGGCACGGCCGACCAATTGCCGCAAATGCCGAAAATCGAACTCGCCGACGCCATCTGGGACCGGGTGGCGCCCGCACTGGCCCGCAGAGCTGAGGAGGCCCCGTGAGCAGCAACCGCTGGAGGTTCACGTCGGAGTCGGTGACCGAGGGTCACCCCGACAAGATGGCCGACCAGATCAGTGACTCGATCCTCGACGCCATCCTGAAGGAAGACCCGACGGGCCGGGTGGCCTGCGAGACGCTGCTGACGACGGGGCTGATCGTGGTGGCCGGCGAGATCAGCACCACCGCCTATGTCGAGATCCCCAAACTGGCCCGGGAGACCGTCTGCGCCATCGGCTACGACCGCGAGTCGTACGGCTTCGACGGCCACACCTGTGGCGTGGTGGTGTCGATCGACGAGCAGTCGCCCAACATCGCCCAGGGCGTCAACACCGCCATCGAGCGGCGGACGGGCGGGGCCGACGACGCCCTCGACGCCGTCGGTGCCGGCGACCAGGGGATGATGTTCGGCTACGCCTGCGACGAGACGGCCGACCTCATGCCGATGCCGATCTGGCTGGCCCACCGGATGGCCCACCGCCTGTCGGAGGTCCGCAAGGCCGGTGTCCTGCCCTACCTCCGGCCGGACGGCAAGACCCAGGTGACCATCGAGTACGAGGGCAACCGGCCCGTCCGCCTCGACACGGTGCTCATCTCCACCCAGCACCAGCCGGGCATCGACATGGACACGCTGCTCAAGCCCGACCTGCGCGACCACGTCATCCGTCCGCTGCTGCCGCCGCAGTTCGCCGACGACGACTTCACGCTGCTGTGCAACCCGACCGGCACGTTCGAGCTCGGCGGCCCCCACGCCGACACGGGCCTGACCGGCCGGAAGATCATCGTCGACACCTACGGCGGCATGGCCCGCCACGGCGGCGGCGCCTTCTCCGGCAAGGACCCGACGAAGGTCGACCGGTCGGCCGCCTACGCCACCCGCCAGGTCGCCAAGGCCGTGGTGGCCGCCGGCCTGGCCCACCGCTGCGAGGTCCAGGTGGCCTACGCCATCGGCAAGGCCCGGCCCGTCTCGGTGCTCGTCGAGACGTTCGGCACGGCCGAGGTCGACCCCGAGAAGCTGCCCGACCTCATCCAGGACGCCTTCGACCTGCGGCCGGCGGCCATCATCGACCGGCTCGACCTGCGCCGCCCGATCTACCGCAAGACGGCGGCCTACGGGCACTTCGGCCGGCCCGACAAGGAGTTCACCTGGGAGCAGGTCGACGAGATCGCCGCCGACCTCCGCTCCGCCTTCGGGGGCTGACTCTTCCCTACGCTGCAGATGTGTTGACGACGACGGCGACCCGGGTGTGCCGGGTCGCCGTCGACGTGCTGGCCGTCGAGCGCCTCTTCGACTACACGGTCCCCGAGCCCCTGGCGCCGACCGTCGGCGTCGGCACCATCGTGCGGGTCAACCTCGGCGGCCGCCGGGTGCGGGCCTGGGTGGTGGACGACGACGTCGTCCCCGAGGCCGCGCCGGAGAAGCTCCGCCCGCTGGTGGCCGCCGTCTCCGCCGGACCCTCGGCGGAGGTCGTCGCCCTGACCGCCTGGGCCGCCCGGCGCTTCGCCGGCCCCCGCCTGCCCCTGCTCCGGGCCGCCTCCCCCGCCGCCCTCGTCCCGCCCGGCCCCGCCCCCGCCCCGGCGCCCGGCCGCCGATCACCCCCGCCGGGCGCCGGAGTCCCGGCGATCGGCGCAGCGGGGCCCGGCCGCGAGGATGCGGGTCATCCGCCCGCCCCCCCGGCCGGCACGCCCGCTGCGGGTGACCCGGCCGGCGACCTGTCCGGCGCGCCCGCTGCTGCTGGTCGGCCCGGCGACCTGGCGGGCGTGTCCGCTGCGGGTGGTCGGCCCGGCGACCTGGCCGGCGCGCCCGCTGCCGGTGATCTGGCCGCGGATGCCCGGGGGCGGGCGCTGGCGGTGGTCCGGTGGCCGCCGGCGGCCGACACCGGCGACCTGCTGGCCGGCCTGGTGGCCGGCTACGGCTCGACGATCGTCGTCGTTCCGGACGGGCGGCTCGGGGCGCTGGCGGCCCGGCTGCGGGCGGCCGGGGCGACGGTCGTCCCCTGGCTGACCGAGGGCCGCCCCCGGGACCGGGCCCGGGCCTGGGACCGGTGCCGGTGGGGATCGTGTCTGGTCCTCGGCGGCCGCAGCGCCGTCCTCGCCCCGGTCCCCGACCTGGCCGCGGTGGTCATCGTGGACGACGGCTCGGAAGCCCTGAAAGAGGAACGCTCGCCCACCTGGCACGCCCGCGACCTCGCCGCCGAACGTGTCCGCCGCCTCGCCGCCGGCCACGTCCCGGCCGGCCCCGCGGCCCGCACCGCCGCCGCTGGTGACCCCCCGGCCGGCCCCGCCGCCCGGCTGACGATCGTGTCGCCCGTCCCGCCGCTCGAGGCCCCCGGGCCGCTCCTCATCCCCGCCCGGACCGCCGAACGGGCCGGCTGGCCGATCACCGAGGTGATCGATCGCCGCAACGAACCGCCCGGCCTCGGCCTCTTCTCCCCCCGGGCCGTCGCCGCCCTGCGGGCCGCCGCCGAGCCGGAGCGGAATACCCCCGCTTACGGGGGGCAAACCGCTCCGGCATCGGCTCCGGGGCGGCGGGCCGGGCCGGCGTCTTCTCCCGACCGGCCGGTGCGGGCCATCTGCGTGCTCAACCGCAAAGGCCGCGCCCGGCTGCTGGCCTGCGCCGCCTGCGGCGAGCTGGCCCGCTGCGAGCGCTGCGACGCCGCCGTCAGCGAACTCGACACCGCCGGCGACACGCCGGTCCTCGGCTGCGCCCGGTGCGGCGCGACCCGGCCCCGGGTCTGCGTCCGGTGCGGGAGCACGAAGCTCAAGGTGCTGCGGTCGGGGGTGGGCAAGGTCCGGGACGAGGTGGCCGCCCTGCTCCCCGGGGTCGGCGTGGCCATGGTCGACGCCGGGACCGGCGAGCTGCCGGCCGAGCCCGTCCTCATCGGCACGGAGGCGGTCCTCCACCGGGTGGCGCCCCATCCGGCCGGCGCCACCGCCGTCGTCGTCTTCCTCGACTTCGACGCCGAGCTGCTGGCGCCCCGGTTCCGGGCGGCGGAGCAGGCGCTGTGGCTGCTGGTGCGGGCGGCCCGGCTCGTCGGGCCCCGGGGGGCCGGCGGCCGCCTCCTGGTCCAGACCCGGCTGCCCCGCCACGAGGTGCTCGAGGCCGCCGTCCGGGCCGACCCCGGCCTGCTGGCCGACGCCGAGCGGCCCCGCCGCAAGCTCCTCGACCTCCCGCCCTACGCCGCCCTGGCCCGCCTCACCGGCGACCCGGCCGCCCTCGCCGCCGCCTCCGCCGCCCTCCGGGCCGGCCGGGGCCACCGGGCCGTCGGGATCTCCGGCGGCGGCGGCGACGTCCTCGTCCGGGCCCCCGACCACGACACCCTGGCCGGCGCCCTGGCCGGGGCCCTGGCCGCCGGCCGCGCCGCCGGGCGGATCCGGGCCGAGGTCGACCCGCTCCGGGTCTGATCCCGGGGCCGGGGGACCGGTAGTCTCGGCCCTCATGGCGACATTCCCCATCCGGGTCTTCGGCGATCTCGGCCTCAAGCAGCGCTGCCCCGACGTCACCGAGTTCGACGGGGCGCTCGCCCGGCTGGCCGACGACATGATCGAGACGATGTACGCCGCGCCGGGGGTGGGGCTGGCCGCCAACCAGATCGGCATCCAGAAGCGGATCTTCGTCTACGACGCCGGCGAGGGGCCCTTCACCGTCGTCAATCCCACGATCGTCGAGACGTCGGAGTCGTGGGAGTACGAGGAGGGCTGCCTGTCGGTGCCGGGGATGTACTTCCCGATCATCCGCCCCCGCTGCGTCACCCTGAAGGGCTACGACCTCGACGGCAAGGAGTTCACCCGGGAGGGCCAGGACCTCCTCGGCCGGATCTTCCTCCACGAGACCGACCACCTCGACGGGTTCCTGCTCCTCGATCGGCTCGAACCCGACATGCGCAAGGAGGCCATGCGGGTCCTGCGGGGTGGCGGCACCGGCGGCCAGGTCCGCCGGTTCGGCGTCACCGACGGCGCCGGGGCGCCCCCCCGGCCGGAGTAGGGTCACGGGCCCATGCGGCTCGTCTTCCTCGGCAGCCCCCCGGAAGCGCAGGGGGCCCTCCGGGCCCTCCACGACGCCGGCCACGAGATCGCCCTCGTCGTCACCCAGCCCGACCGCAGGCGCGGCCGGGGCGGCGACCTCGTCCCCAGCCCGGTCAAGCGGACGGCCACCGAACTGGGGCTGCCGGTGGTCACCCCGGAGCGCTGCAAGGAGGTGCTCGACGACATCGCCGCCACCGGCGCCGAGCTCGGCGTGGTGGTGGCCTTCGGGCAGCTGATCCCGCCGTCGGTGCTGGCCGCCCTGCCGTCGGGCTACGTCAACGTCCACTTCTCGCTGCTGCCAAGGTGGCGGGGGGCGGCGCCGGTGGAGCGGGCCATCCTGGCCGGCGACACGGAGACCGGCGTGTGCCTCATGCAGCTCGAGGCGGGGCTCGACACCGGCCCGGTCTACGCCTGCCGGACGATCCCCATCACCGCCGACGACACCGCCGGCGACCTCCGGCGGCGGCTGGCCGAGCTCGGCACCGAGCTCCTCGTGGCCGAGATCGACTCCGTGCCCGGCCGCACCCCGAGCCCCCAGGAGGGCGAGGAGACCTACGCCGCCAAGCTGTCCGTCGAGGAGTTCGCCGTCGACTGGTCCCGGCCCGCCGCCGAGCTGGCCCGCCTGGTGATGGCCGGCAACCCCAAGCCCGGCGCCTGGACGACGGCCAGGGGCGGGCGCCTCAAGCTCCTCCGGGCCCGGGTCGACGACGGTGCGGCCGGCGTCGGCGACGACGGAGCCGGGCCCGGCGCGCTGGTGGGCCCGGGGCGGGTCGCCACCGGCGACGGCGTCCTGCTGCTGGTCGAGGTGCAGCCCGAGGGCAAGGCCGCCATGCCCGCCACCGCCTGGGCCGCCGGTTTCCGCGGCGACCGTCTGGGCGCTTGAGCCCCCGCCGGACGGGCGCCCCCGGACCCGGGACGCCAGGCGCCGGCCGGTCGACGGGGGGTGGCCGGCCGGGACGAAGGCCGCCGGCGGCGGGTGTCGCCGCCCGGACCGTCGCCATGGAGGCGCTCGTCCGCGTCGAAGCGGGCGGCTACTCCAACCTGGTGCTCCCGGCCCTCCTCCGCCAGTCGGGGCTCGACTCCCGGGACCGGGCGCTGGTGACCGACCTCGTCTACGGCACGCTCCGCCTCCAGGGGCAGGCCGACTTCCTGCTGGCCCAGGCGTCGCACCGTCCGCTGGCGGAGCTCGACGCCCCCGTCCGGGCGGCGCTGCGGCTCGGCGCCTACCAGCTGCTGTCGGGCGTGGCGCCCCACGCCGCCGTCGGCGTGACGGTCGGCGCCCTCGCCGCCTGGCCGTCGCCGGCCGCCGTCCGGCGGGCCGCGCCGTTCGCCAACGCCGTCCTCCGCCGGGTGGCCGGCCTCGGCCCCGACTGGCCCTGGCCGGCCGGCGCCGGCGCCGAGGCCGTGGCCGTCCGGACCTCGCACCCCCGGTGGATCGTCGAGCTCCTCCGCCGCGACCTCGGCGCCGACGCCGACGCGGTCCTGGCCGCGGCCAACGAGCCCCCGGCCGTGACGCTGCGCCCGAACCCCCTGCGGACGACCAGCGATGACCTCGTCGCCGAGCTCACCGCCACCGCCAGCGCCGCCGCCGTGGAACGGGGCCGCCTCGTGCCGTCGGCCGTCGTGGTCCGCGGCGTCGGCGACCTCGCCCGCCTGCCGGCGGTGGCCGAGGGCCGGGCCACGCCCCAGGACCAGGCCAGCCAGGCGGTGGCCGCCGCCGTCGGCGCCCGGCCCGGCGAGCGGATCCTCGACCTGGCCGCCGCCCCCGGCGGCAAGGCGACCGCCCTGGCCGAGGCCATGGGGGACGACGGCCTCGTCGTGGCCGCCGACCTCCGGCCCGGCCGGGCCGCCCGGGTCCAAGAGGCGGCCCGGCGCCTCGGCCTCCGCTCCGTCCAGGTGATCGCCGCCGACGGCCGCCACCTGCCGCTGCGCCCCCCGGGGTGGGGCGAGCCCGCCCCCGCCCCCCCGGCTGCACCGGCCGGCACCGCCTCGGCCGCCGCCGCCTCGGCCGCCGCCGCCTCGGCCGCCGCCGCCTCGGCCGCCGCCGCCTCGGCCGGTGCCGCCTCGGCCGCCGCCGCCCTGGCCGGTGCCGCCTCGGCCGCCGCCGCGCCGGCCGGCGCCCCCTTCGCCGGCTCGGCTTCGGCCGGGCCGGAGGCGGACGCCGGCGCGGGGGCCGGTTTCGACCGGGTCCTGCTCGACGCCCCCTGTTCCGGCCTCGGCGTCCTGCGCCGCCGGCCGGAGGCCCGCTGGCGGCTCGAGCCGGCCGCCATCGGGACGGCCGCCGCCCTCCAGCGCCAGCTGTTCGCCGCCGCCGCCGCCCGGGTCCGGCCCGGCGGAGTCCTCGTCTACTCCGTGTGCACGCTGACCCGGGAGGAGACCCGGGACATCGACGACTGGGCGGCGGCCACGTTCCCCGACTTCACCGCCGACGGCGGCCCGGGCCTGCCCTGGCGCCCCCACGGCCGGGGGGCGCTGCTGCTCCCGCCGGCGGCCGGCACCGACGGCATGTTCCTGCTGCGGCTACGGCGGGCCGGGCCGGCCTGAGGCGCCCACCGGATCGTCGAGGGCGGCGATGGCCGACACCTTCTCCTCGAAACCGGCCAGCAGCCGCGACACCCGCTCCACCGCCCCGAAGGGGTCGCTGCCCACCGCCGTCTCCCCGGTCAGCACCAGACCCGACACGCCGTCGAGCAGCAGGTTGGCCACGTCGTTGGCCTCGGCCACCGAAGCGGTGGCGATGGCGTGACCCCCGGTCCGGCCGGTGGCGGCCCACACCGGCGTCCCCGCCTCCACCCCCTCGCGGGCGATGGCCTTCTGGAGGAACGGCACCTGCTCGATGGGCAGCTCGGCGGCGAGGTGGCCCCGGCCCACCACGACGGTGTCGGCGGCGGCCAGGATCTCGGCCCGCCGGTCGGCCCCGGCCCGGCTGTCGATGCGGGCGAGCACGTGGGCGCCGGGCGGCACCAGCGCCCGCAGCTCCTCCACGCCGGCCGCCGAGGCGGCGTAGCCCAGCGTGAAGTGGTTGACGCCGGCGGCGGCGGCCACGTCGACGGCCGTCCGGTCCTTGTCGGTCAACGCCGGCAGCGCCGGGACCGGGTCGAGCACCACCGGCCGGTTCGACCGCACCCGGCCGCCGACCACGACGATGGCGGTGGCCCGCCCGTCCTCCACCACCGCCACCCGCAGCACCGTCTCGTCCACCGCCACGGTGGCCCCCGGCTCGAGGGTGTCGAACAGCGTCTCGGGCCGCAGCGACAGCTGCCGTTCGGTCCCCAGCGCCTTCTCCCGCACGAGCCGGACGGGCTGGCCGACCCGCAGCGCCACGCCGGTGGCCACCAGCCCGACCCGGACCTGGGCGCCCTCGGTGTCGAGGCACAGGGGGAGGTGCGAGTGGACCCGGGCCGTCCGCAGCGTGTCTTCGAGGTCGCCCAGCGCCACGTGCGACAGGTTCAGCCGCAGGAGGTCGACCCCCTGCGGGGCGAAGCTGCGCAGCACCGCCGGCCGTAGCGACGCCGGCCCCAGCGTGGCGACCAGCCGCGTCGTCCGTTCCTGCGCCATCCGCTGCCCCTTCCGCCCCGAAAAGTCGCCGGTAACTTACGTAAACTTTTCCTGACAAGCAACAGGGACAACCGCCGCAACACCGCTTTCACGTTCAGCCGCCGGTTAGCATCGCCGGGATGCCGCTCTTCGCCAAAGTGCTCACAGTGTCGGACGGGGTCGTGGCCGGCACCCGGGACGACTCCTCCGGCCGGGCCCTCAGCCAGCGCCTCGTCGACGAAGGGTTCGTGGTCGTCGAGCACCGCATCACCGAGGACGGGATCGAGCCCGTGGCCGCCGCCCTCCGGGCCCTCGTCGAGGGATTCGCCGGCCTCGTCGTCACCACCGGCGGTACCGGCTTCGGGCCCCGGGACCTGACCCCGGAGGGCACCCGGGCGGTCATCGAGCGGGAGGCCCCCGGCCTGGCCGAGGCCATGCGGCTGATCAGCCACGGCCGCAACGCCAACGGGATGCTCTCCCGCAGCGTGTGCGGCGCCGTCGGGCAGGCCCTGATCTGCAACCTGCCGGGCTCCTCCAAGGGCGCCATCGAATGCCTCGAGGCGGTCCTCCCCGCCGTCCCCCACGCCCTCGACCTCCTGGCCGGAGGCCGTCCGCACTAGGCGGCATCGCTACCGTGACCTCCCGGAGACGGAAGGGAGGGGGCGCGGTGCCGAGCGACGAGGCGGCGATGGCCGAGGCGGTGGCGCAGGGGGAGCGCGGCCGGCTGACGGCGGCGCCGAATCCCTGGGTCGGCTGCGTCGTGGTCGACCGGGCCGGCGACGTCGTCGGGCGGGGGTTCCACCGCCGGGCCGGGGAGCCGCACGCCGAGATCCACGCCCTGCGGGAGGCGGGGGAGCGGGCCCGGGGGGCGACGGCCTACGTCACGCTCGAGCCCTGCGCCCACCTGGGCCGGACGCCGCCCTGCGCCCCGGCGCTGGTGGAGGCGGGCGTCGCCCGGGTGGTGGTCGCCGTCCCCGACCCCGACGACCGGGTGGCCGGCCGCGGGATCGAGATCCTGCGCTCGGCCGGCGTGGCCGTCGACGTCGGGCCCGGCGCCGCCGCCGCCTCCCGGTCGCTGGCGCCCTACCTCCACCACCGCCGCACCGGCCGCCCGCTCTGCCTCCTCAAGACGGCCGGCTCCCTCGACGGCCGGACCGCCGCCGCCGACGGCACATCCCAGTGGATCACCGGCCCCGAAGCCCGGGCCGACGCCCACCGGCTCCGGGCGGAGTCCGGCGCCGTGGTCGTCGGCGCCGGCACCGCCCTGGCCGACCGCCCGACCCTCACCTGGCGGAACCTCGCCTTCGAGGACGGGCTCGTCCCGCCGCAGCCGTGGCGCGTCCTCCTCGACGCCTCGGGCCGCGTCCCGGCGGCCGGCCCGCTGTTCGACCCGGCGCTGGCGCCGACGCTCGTCATCACGACCGCCCGGGCCGAACCCGCCGTGAAACAGGCCTGGAAAGATGCCGGCGCCGAGGTGGAGGAGGTGCCGGAGCAGAAAACCCCCCCTCAGCGGGGGTTTTCCGCTCCGGCACCGGCCGTCGACCTGGCCGGCGCCCTCGACGTGCTCGGACGGCGGGGTGTCCTCCAGGCCATGGTCGAGGGGGGCCCCACGCTGCACGGCGCACTGCTGGCCGCCGGCCTGGCCGATCGCCTCGTCGTCTACAGCGGCGGGGTCGTGCTCGGCCCCGAGGGGCTGCCGCTCCTGGCCGGGCCCGGTCCGGGGACGCTGGCCGAGGCGTCCCGCTGGCGGCTGACCGGGCTCCGCCGGATCGGCGGCGACGCCCGCCTCGACTGGGAACCGGTGGAACCGGGAGACTTGGGGGGTTCACCTGCCTCCCCCAAGGGAGATTGATCGGCGTGTTCACCGGCATCGTCGAGGAGCTCGGCACGATCCGGGCGGTCAAGCCCAACGCCACCGGGGCGCGCCTCGAGATCGAAGCGTCCACCGTCCTGGAGGACGTCGTCCTCGGCGCCTCCATCGCCGTCAACGGCTGCTGCCTGACCGTGGTCGAATTCTCGGGGGTCGGGTGCGGCGACGGCTGGTGGGCGGCCGACGCGGTGGAGGAGACGTTGCGCCGCACGTGCCTCGGAGCCCTGCGGCCCGGCGACCGGGTGAACCTCGAACGGCCCGTCCGCCTGACCGACCGCCTCGGCGGCCACATCGTCCAGGGCCACGTCGACGGCGTCGGCGAGATCGCCGGCAAGGAGCCGCTGGCCGACGGGTCGACCCGTGTCACCGTCGGCGCCGACGAGGCGGTCCTCCGCTACGTCGTGGAGAAGGGGTCGATCACCGTCGACGGCGCCAGCCTCACCGTGGCCGCGGTCGGCGAGAAGACCTTCGACTTCGCCATGATCCCCCACACCGCTACCGTGACCACTCTCGGCATCAAGGGCCCGGGCGATCCGGTGAACCTCGAGGTCGACCTGGTGGCCAAGTACGTCGAGCGCCTGATGTCCCACCCGGGGCCCGGGGTGTCCCCGGCAAGAGAGAAGGGCTGAGCCACATGCCGTTCGCGCCGATCGACGAGGCGGTCGCCGCCATCGCCCGGGGGGAGTTCGTCGTCGTGGTCGACGACGCCGACCGGGAGAACGAGGGCGACCTGATCATCGCCGCCGAGAAG
>Ga0070741_10004175_pt1 | contig 34141 bp, 31 predicted proteins | sample Coa_R1_4_FD_66440 | JGI IMG/M metagenome (GOLD analysis project Ga0070741, IMG submission 66440) | Surface soil microbial communities from Centralia Pennsylvania, which are recovering from an underground coalmine fire - Coalmine... | ecosystem: Environmental > Terrestrial > Soil > Unclassified ... | reverse complement strand
AAGGAAAGAAGTTGTACCGAAAAAAGCGAGAGTAAAAGCCCGCTTAGCACCCGGCGCGGTCGGAAATCTAGGGCAGTGCGCAAAGTTCTTCACATCGGGGTAGCTTGGAAGTAACCCCTCCCATCACATTACGAAAGTACTATCGACCGTCAAAACAGCAGGTATATGGCTGTATTCCAAGAGCTTAAGCGACTGCGCAATTTTACAAACAGAAATAGCATTTGCATTGCGTGTCTGTGTTAACTCTCATATTATCCAGAGTATGCAGGAACTTCGCCGGGGGCACAGAACCGCTGGCAGTTATCGTGCATCGTAAGTAGCTGAAGTTCACCGGGGATAGGTCAGATGTCGAAGGTTCGTTTCTTAGCCATCCGTTGTGCGCTTGCAGTAAGCCTCGCATTGTTGCTGCATAGCTCAGGCTTTGCGGCGCACGTGAGCACTGGCTCGCTGAATTCCAGGAAACCAAAATCCACCAAGGTTACAGAGAGTCAACATGCCACCCGGCGTATGCATCGTCTGGCGCGCAGCCGCGCGGCACGCACGCGCAATGCAAGTCTGCGGCGGCGGCATCGCTATTATGAGCGCTTTTACACAAGTTCTTTTGCTGACGAAATAGCCGATAGAGATATAACCGCGGGCGAAGATCCTGTTGTGCGCCAGGCCGCCATGGAAGCCTTGGGCAACATGAACGGAACGGTGGTGGCAATCGAACCCACGAGCGGCCGCATCCTCGCCATGGTCAACCAGCCACTGGCGCTCTCCAGTGGCGCACAGCCTTGCTCCACAATTAAGCTTTCCGTCGCCCTAGCGGCATTGAGCGAAGGACTGATCGACAAGACGACCGAGGTCTCGCTGGGCGGGCGCTATCGCATGAATCTCACCGACGCGCTGGCTCACTCGAATAACGCATACTTCGAGGCGCTCGGACGCAAACTGGGTTTTGAAAAAGTTTCGTACTATGCGCACCAATACGGTTTGGGTGAGCTTGCCGGGTACAACATCGAAGGCGAACACCTGGGCACGTATCCGGACGAAGAAATTCCCGAGAAGCTCGGCGGCGTTGGTAAGATGTGCTCGTTCGGAGAAGGCGTCTCCATGACCCCGCTGCAGCTGGGCGCCTTGGTTGCCGCCATTGCAAACGGCGGAACGCTCTATTACCTGCAGCATCCGACCACACCCGAGGAAGTGGCCAATTTCCAACCACGCGTGAAGCGTCACCTTGATATTGCTCCCATCATTCCCGAAATTTCGGACGGCATGTCTGGCGCAGTGCGGTACGGCACGGCGCGTACGGTACGACTGAACTTTAACGAAGAATCCATTCTCGGCAAGACCGGAACTTGCTCGCGTGCGGGTACTCGCTTCGGCTGGTTTGCCTCTTACGCCAACACTGACGTGGGCAGGATCGTCACCGTGGTCTTCCTGCAAGGGGGCAGGCCCACTTATGGTCCCAAGGCCGCGGAGATTGCGGGACGTCTGTACCGCACCTTGTACGACCACAATTTCTTCATGGTTCGCCCAACACTGCCCGCGACCACAGCGGACGTCAAAACCGTAAGCGATAGCCAGTAGTCTCGCTTTAGCATCAGGATCAGCCAAGGCTTTTGCAAAGAAGCCTTTCAATTTTGGGCAAATTCTCGAAATCCAGGAATTTAGACGCCGCAATTTTCGTTTACTCTGGCACACGTTGGCGCTTGTCCCACATTCTCGAGCCGCCTTAATCTTGGCGAAACAGTACCCGAAAGCGGAAAGAGAGGGCCAAAAGAGCGGCCCCCTTTTTCTTTGCTGTTCTAAGCGGAACTTTAGAACTGCTATCTTTCCGCGCGGAAAACTACACGGGGCACGTTCTCGGGATGGCCGACGAGGTAGTTAGTTCACCACCAGCGGTGCGGTCACGCTCCCGATGCGTCCACTCAGGTTATCGCGTACTACAAAGCGAACTGCGTAGGCGCCGGGCTCGAGGTCAAGGACATTGCTGTAGCCCATCCCACTCGATTTGAGACGTTCGAGATTGGCAGGTGTCAGTGCTCCCTTAACGGTTTGGCCCACTGTGGCGGCATTTTTGCCGCTCTTCTCCGCGATAGCCAGGAAATCCACGTTGAACTCGTTGTGAACGCCCTCAACCGCGAGATTGTTTCGCGCGACGTGTACTACAAATCCCACTTCTTTCTTGTTGCCCGCTTTTTCCTTCGGCTCCGTTTCGGGTTTCCATTGCACCAGAATGGGTAAGCCTGTAGCTTCAAATGGAGATGTCGTGGCAAACGCGATGTCCTGCTCGCGTGTCAATTCCGGGTTCATGGTGGTGTTTGTAACCAGGAAGCCTTGCCGGGCGCGCACCTCCACACTCTTCTGATCGACTTTGACCTTCAGTTGCCGCCATCCTGCTTTAGTGTTTCGAGTGTCGAGATAGTAGCCCAGCATGTAGTAAGACGCGGCATCGTCTTCAGCCCGCTTAAAAGCTCCCGCAAGATCATTGGTGTTGTAGAAGGCGCGCCCGCCGGTCACTTCGGCGAACTCGTTCAGTGTGTCGAGAGTTGTCTGATGCAGCCAGGCGCGAGCATTGACAGACTGCACCGCAGCAGGACCACTGGGCCGGTTGCGCCGGGTGGCGTCGGCGGCAGGCATGTAATTGACCAAGCCGCGAGCATCGACGGGGTAAATCGACATCTTTGCGTCGTTCAGTGCCTGCATGGTGCGCTCGTAAAGCGAAGACAGCCATCCACCCGGCAAAGCTGCCGGCGAATCCATGTAAAAGGGGAAGCTACCCGTTACCCAGATCAAGGTTTTGCGCCCAGGTATGCCCGAGAGCGACCAGGCCAACCCCTGAAACGCACGAAGCGTAGTTTCGATCGCGTCTTGCTGTTTGAACTGCCCGTATTGAAGGTCGCCTTCGCCGATGAACTCCTGCAATGCTCCGGCCGTGTCGGCTATTGCGCCCGGACCCAGCAGTCCAGGGGTTGGCGCAGTTACACCGGAATACCCGGGAATCGTTTCCCCGGCAGCGGCGGTGGCTTGAGTGTCGACGTCCACGTTCTGCATGTCGGGCGCCGCTCCGCTGATCTTCTTGAGGCTCGCAACCAGTTTGGCGGAATCGGTAGTCAGACCCTGCACGATTTTCATGCCGTTGCCTCCGATCACAACCATGCCCAGGGGCTGTGCCGGATTCACATTTTCCGACAAATACTTCAGCAGTTCCTTGCGCGCATATGCCTGGTCGAGAAACGGCGTGTTCACGGTGTCGATGGCCAGCACTGTGAGTGAAAGCGGCTGCTGCGTGTTAGTAAGCACGTTAGTAAATTCGCCAGTAGGAACCTTGAGCGGGGTAGGTCGCGTATTGCTGGCGACGACTTCTTCGAAGGCGGAAATGCTCTGCTCTTTGCCGTTCTCAAGGATCTGGAAATCTTCCTTTTTCAGATTGTGGATGTGATTCCCGGAGTTATCGGTGACTACTGTAGGGACCTGCACGAGAATGGTCTGGGAGCGGAATTCCACTTTCCCTTCGTCATCAGCATGATGCGCGTTCGGAGGCACAATCGCGTTCAGGCTATTGCCGCTTCCAATCGGGCTGCCAACGCTGCGGGGAGGTGGCCCGGCGCTGCCGGGTCGCGAGGTAGGGGGCGTCGGCCTCCCCCCGCCCCCGGTTCGTTGTGTCCAGGCACATAGCGACGAGGCCACAAGGGCGAGCGTCCAGTATACGACATACCTGCCGAAAAGCTGAGATTTCATATACATGGCACCCTCGCGGCAAGTATAAACCCGAATGGCGGTGGTTTGTTTTTTCGACGTGAGCAGCGTATATTTGTGTTTGGAAACTGTTGTGTAGTACCAGGATTGGCGAAACACACCAGTGGGCGAAAGCCCACTTTTTAGTTTCGGCAGGTCCTCAGTCGCCGAGAACCCAGCTAAGTCACTGTAGCAATGGCGTTTGAACAAGATCGTGTGCGCGAAGTTGTGGAAAGAGTCGCGGCCACAAGCGGACTTGAGGTGGTCGAGATCGAATTTCGCGGCGGCGGCAAAAGCCGCATGCTCCGGATCTTTATCGACAAGCCTGATGGCGTAACTCACGAAGATTGCGCCAACCTGAGTCGGGAAGTGGGCACGATTCTCGACGTGGAAGATGCCGTTCCGGGTGGACCCTACGTTCTGGAAGTTTCGTCCCCAGGGCTTGATCGCAAGCTGTTGCGAGCGAAAGATTACGAACGGTTCACCGGAAGCCGCGTCAAGTTGACTACGCGCGATCCGGTCAACGGAAACCGTTTCTTTGAAGGCCGGCTGCAGCAGTTTCGAGAGAATCGTCTCACGCTGGATCTGAGCGCGGCGCGCAAAAAGAAGCGGCCTGCGCCAGCCACAGCCCAGACGGTTGAGATTGATCTGGCGAATGTGGAGAAGGCAAACCTGGTACCGGAGCTGTAGCCAACGTCTCGAGCAGCACTGGTACTCACGGGAAAGAATTTATTAGCGGAATTTATATGGCAAGCGAGCTCTATAACACGATTGACGCCCTCAGCCGAGAGAAGGGCATTGACCCGCAGATTGTAGTAAGCGCGGTGGAAGACGCTATCGTTGTCGCCACTCGTAAATACTACAAGTCCCAGGAAAATCTCCGTGCGCAGCTGGACAAGGAGACGGGGAAGATTCGCGCTTTCGCCGTGAAGACGGTTGTCGAGTCTCCTGAGCAGGTGGAAGATCCCAACTTGCAAGTCACGGTGGATGACGCTCGCAAGATCGATCCGAACGTCGAAGCGGGCGGCGAATTGCAGATTCCGAAAGTGACGGAAGGAATTCTGGGCAGGATTGCCGCGCAATTGGCCAAGCAAGTCATTTTTCAGAAGGTGCGCGAGGCCGAGCGCGACACGGTTTACAACGAGTACATCGGTCGTGTTGGTGAAATTGTCAATGCGACGGTCAAGCGGATCGAAGGTCCGGACGTCATATTTGACATCGGCAAGGCGGAAGCCAGAATGCCGCGCAAGGAACAATCGCGCCTCGAGTCATTTGCGGCGGGAGAACGTGTGCGGGTGGTCATCTCGCGCGTCGAAAAGGCGTCCAAGGGACCGCAAGTGGTTGTCTCCCGCGCCGCGCCCGAGCTGGTCACCCACCTTTTCCAGACGGAAGTTCCGGAAATTTATGACGGCACTGTGGTCATTCGCGCCATTGCCCGTGAAGCCGGCGAGCGCACTAAGATCGCCGTAATGTCAAAAGACAAAGACGTGGACGCGGTGGGCGCATGTGTCGGCATGAAAGGCATGCGCGTGCAATCGATTATTCGTGAATTGCGCGGAGAAAAGATCGACATTATCGAGTACCACGAAGATGCGGTTACGTTTGCGGAGAAGGCTTTGCAGCCCGCAAAGGTGAGCCGGGTCACCGTGCTTGATACCAGTGACAAGCACCTGGAAGTTGTGGTCGATGACAGCCAGCTTTCTCTTGCCATCGGCAAGAAGGGGCAGAACGTCCGCCTCGCAGCCAAGCTGCTGGGCTGGAAAATTGATATTAAGAGCGAGGAAGAGAAGCGCCAGGAAGTGGAGCAGCAGATGTCGGCGCTGGTTACCCAAACCTCTACTCCTTTAGAGAATGTGCCGGGCCTCGGAGAAGGCCTGGTCGAGAAGCTGAGTGCAGCAGGTATCACGACCGTGGAAACACTGGCTGACATGACTCCGGAGCAGTTAGAGGCGATCGAGGGCATCGGCCCCAAGACGGTGGAAAAAATCAGCCTGGCGGTCAATAATTATTTTTCCAGCCTGGAAGCGAGCGAAGCCGGAGTGCCCGCAGCCGAAGCGGAAGCGACTGAAGCGAGTCCTGCAGAGTCCACTGAGACGGTATCGACGGAAGGCGAGGTCACCGCTGGTGCAGCAGAAGCGGAAGGGCTCACGGTTGTGGACGATATTGCGGCGGGAGCCGAAGAACAGCCGCAAGCTGCCGATCAGTCAGGCGCATCAACGGAAGAAGTTTCCAGCGAAGCAGCCGGGGAAGATACCAAAGAACTGCTTCCTGGCGACAAGATTTAATGACACCCCGTGCAAATGAAGAGTGCGGGATGGGAAACAAAACCGACTGCCTGAGGTTGACATGAAGACTTAACGGGACAGCGCGGAGGAAAAAGGGGCGGATGAGCAAGATTCGAATCAACGATCTGGCTAGGGAGTTGGAAGTTAAGAGCAAAGCCATTTTAGACGTGTTGCCGGAAGTGGGCGTCACGGAGAAGAAAACGCACTCCAGTTCTCTCGAGGAACATGAGGCTGCAAAAGTACGCGCCCATTTCCAAGGTGCTAACGAAAGCCAGGGATCGGCCGCAGGTAAATCGAGTCGTGCGGCGCGCGTGGAAGGCGACGAGATCAAGACCAAGATCGACCTCTCGCATATCTCCCGCCCCGGCGATGTTCTGAAGGCAATCACGCAGCAGCAGGCCGCCACGCATCCGCCTGTTCGTCCCGCAGCCCCGGTCGCGCCCAAGCCCCCGACACCTGCTCCTGTTACGCCGATTGCGAAGCCTCCCGCTGCCGTGCAACCACCGCCAGCGCAGCAACCGCCACCGCGGTTGATTGTTCCGCAACCCCCAGCGCCGCGCGTGATCATGCCACCGGCGGCGAAGCCGCCCGTCACGACAACTCCGGCGGCGCCCACCGCGCCTCCAGAGCCGGCCGAAAAACCGGTTGCCGCGACGCCAGAGACGGCTACAACCGCATCTTCTGTGCGCCCGCCAGCCGCTGACAGCACACCGCCAAGTGCTCCCATTGTTCCGCCGAGACCGCCATCGACGCCAGTGCAGCCGGTAGCCGCGGCTCCAAGCAGGCCCACAACGCCGCCGCCGGCTTCGCAACAGCCTATCGCGGCGAGGCCGCGCATGATTGTGCCGCAGACGGGTCCAAGGCCGGTTTACAAGGCGCCTACACCCGCGCCAGTGCAGCCACGCCCGCCACAGCCGGGTGTTCCGATCGGACAAGGTGTTCGTCCTGCGCCTGGACGGCCGGTGCCCGGCCAGCCAATTTTCCAGCGTCCTCGTCCGGGTGCGCCGGGAACTCGTCCCCCGTTGCGGCCAGGTGAACGACGGCCGATGCATCCCACTCGACAAGCTCCCGGTGGCCCCAGGCCGTTGGGAGTCGGACCGGGCCCAGGCGCATTACCTCCTCCTGGCCCAACGCGTCCGGGTAGCCGTCCCGGAGGTCCCTCGCGCCGTCCTGGACAGCGCTACGTACCGCGCGGCGTAAAGGAAGGCCCGATGAAGGGCTACGTGCCGCCTCCGCGTCTCGTAGTCTCGAACGAGCCTCAGCCGATTACGCGCAGCATCACGATTACCGAAGGCATTAGCGTCAAGGACCTGGCGGAGAAACTGGGAGTGCGCGCAAAGGATCTCATTGCGCGCCTGCTCGGTCGCGGTGTGTTCGCCACGATTAACCAGACGCTCGACGCAGAACTTGCTACCGACATGGCTCGCTTCTTTGGTGCGGACACGAACGTGATCACCTTTGAAGAGCAGGCCGCCAAGGAAGTGGCGGATTCCGGATCCGCTGGTGAAGACGGCGCCGCGGCGGTAGAAGGCATTCCGCGCCCACCGGTTGTCACCATCATGGGCCACGTCGATCACGGAAAAACTACGTTGCTCGATGCCATCCGTTCCACCAACGTGGCGGAAGGCGAAGCGGGTGGAATTACTCAGCACATTGGCGCTTACAAGGTGCGCATCCAGGACACGGAGTCTCCGGCATACGGCCGCGAGATCGTATTCCTCGATACCCCGGGTCATGAAGCCTTCACCCGTATGCGTGCCCGAGGCGCGAAGTCGACGGACATTGTGGTTCTCGTGGTCGCCGCCGACGATGGCGTGATGCCGCAGACCCTGGAAGCAATCGATCACGCGCACGCCGCGGAAGTGCCCATCATTGTTGCGGTCAACAAGATCGACAAGCCCGAGGCGTTACCTGACCGGGTGAAAAAGCAGCTCGCAGATCGCGGGCTTATGCCCGAAGATTGGGGCGGCAGCACGGTATTCGTCGACGTCTCGGCAAAACAGAAGACAAATCTCAATCTGCTGATGGAGATGATTTGCCTCGTTGCCGACCTGCAGGAGCTTAAAGCCACTCCGGATCGTCCTGCGAGCGGTGTCGTGCTGGAAGCCAAGCTCGATCGCGGCCGGGGACCGGTTGCAACTGTCCTGGTTCAGAATGGCACCCTTCGGGCAAGCGACAACTTTGTTGTCGGCAATGTGTACGGCAAAGTCCGCGCCATGTTTGACGATCGCGGGAATCCGTTGGAACAAGCTCCGCCATCCACGCCGGTTGAGATCCTGGGTATGGAAGGTTTGCCGCAAGCCGGCGATCAATTTGTAGTAGTAGCGGATCGCGAAAAAGCGCGCGGCGTTTCCGAATACCGGGAGCAAAAAGCGCGTGAAGCCGCCTTGGCCAAGAGCTCGCGCGTGTCGCTTGAAGGTCTCGCCGAACAGATGGCGACGGCAGGGATTAAGGAACTCAATATCATCCTTAAGGCTGACGTGCAGGGCTCGGTGGAGGTGCTCACCGACTTGCTCAGCAAGCTGTCGAACGACAAGGTCCGGCTCAAAGTTTTGCGCTCGGGTGTAGGCGCTATCACCGAATCCGATGTGCTCCTCGCTTCCGCTTCCAACGCCATCATCATCGGCTTCAGTGTGCGGCCGGAACGCAAGGCCCAGGAACTCGCAGAACAGGAAAAGGTCGACATCCGCCTGCATTCGATCATTTACGAACTGCAGGATGAGATCAAGCGCGCCATGACTGGCCTGCTGGAACCGACGATCAAGGAGACGTACCAGGGTCGTGCTTCAGTGCGCGATACCTTCCGTATCCCCAAGGTTGGTACTGTCGCCGGTTGCCAGGTGCTGGATGGCAGCATCAAGCGCGATTCCGAAGTGCGCCTGCTGCGTGACAATGTGGTGGTCTTCACCGGTAAAGTCGGTTCACTGCGGCGCTTCAAAGATGATGTAAGTGAAGTACGCAACGGCATGGAGTGCGGTATTTCCATCGCGAACTACGGCGACATCAAGGTCGGAGATGTGATCGAGGCATTCGCGACCGAGCGCGTTGCGGCGGAAGTCACCGCATAAAAGCGTTGCCCTCTCGGTATTAGTTCTCAACGCGCAGCAATGCAAGCGAGACTAACTGCTGAGAACTGCGAACCGACTACTCAATGCCGATTGCTTTCCTCACTCTGGAGCTTAGCATCGAGCATGCGCAATCCTTGAAAGACAAGCGCCAGGTGGTGCGCAGTTTGAAGGACCGCCTGCGCGCCAGTTTCAACGTGTCGATTGCTGAGTTGGACTCCACCAGCCTGTGGAACCGCGCCACCATTGGTGTAGTCAGCATTTCCGCTTCACGCGATTATCTGGACGGTCTCATGAAAAACGTGGAGCGCCAGGCAATGCGCATTGCCAACAACGGTGGCGCGGAAGTGACGGATTCTTTCGTGGAATTCTTGTAATCCATGGTGGTCCAGATGGGTTCTGTTCGAATCCTAAATATCTGATCTGTTGCGATTTGCTACATCAGAGTATCCGAAACTCAGAGCCGCGAGCCCGAATGACGGGACTGGCAGCGCTTTTTCTGATATTCTCTTTCGTTTTTTAGCTTGAGGTGAAAATGCCGGAGAGGCGCGGGCAAAAATATCGTCGTGAGCGCCTAGGAGAAGCACTTCGCGAGGAAATCGAAATCATTCTAGAGGGCGAGCTGGGCGACCCGCGCATCGGCCTGGTAAATGTCAGCGAGGTCCATCTTGCGCCCGACGGTCGTACTGCACGCGTGTTCGTCGTGGTCGAAGGTGACGATGAAGAGGCCGAGAGCACTATGCAAGGCTTGTCAGCGGCCGTGGGCTTCATTCGCCGTGAACTCGCTGAGCAACTGAATCTCCGCCGCCCGCCAGAACTAGTGTTTCAGTTGGACCGCTCGCAAGAGTACAAGACGCGCATCGAGACCTTATTGAAGCGCACCACGAAGAAATCGGGCCCCGCACGGTGATCGTCGCCAGAGAGATACCCGAATGTTGCAGGAAGTCCTCAAAAACATCGAGCGACGCCAACGCTTCATCCTGACCTCGCACGCCCGTCCCGACGGCGATGCGATCGGCTCTGCTCTTGCCTGTGGACAGATTCTGCGCAGTCTCGGCAAGGAAGCCGAAGTGGTCATGCATGATCCCGTTCCCCGCATTTACCGGCCCCTGCCTTTTGCCGACAGGATTGTGCATGCGGATCGGGTGAATGGTGGTTTTGAAGCGGCAATCATTCTGGAATGTGACAGTATTCAGCGCACACGCTTGGATGGGCTGGACCAGAAGTTCCTGATCAGTATCGATCATCACGTCAGTGGCCGTCCCTTCGCTCATGTCAACTGGATCGATCCTAAAGCCGTGGCCACCGGAGAAATGGTTTACCGCCTCGCGCGCGAAGCGAAAGTGCAGATCACCCCGGAAATCGCAACCTGTCTGTACACGGCGCTGATGACAGACACTGGATCTTTCATGTTCGAAGGCACCAATGAGCGCACTTTTTCCTTGGCGCGCGAACTGGTCATGGCGGGTGCCGACCCCGCGCAGTGTGCGCGCAATATCTACTTCGGTCATTCCACTGAAAAAATGCGTCTGCTGGGCGCGGCACTTTCCAACCTGCATCGCGAAGGCGCGTTCGCCTGGATCTGGATCACGCGCGAGCAGATGGAACATGCCGAGGCGAAAGAGGAAGACTGCGAAGGTCTGGTCAACTATGTGCTCTCGATCCAGGGAGTCGAGGTCGCGGCATTCTTCCGGGAATTGTCCGATGGCCGTTATCGTGTCAGCATGCGCAGCAAGGGAAAACTCAACGTCTCGAACATCGCCGAGCATTTCGGTGGTGGTGGCCACAGCTGCGCAAGCGGATGTTCGGTTGAGGGGCCGCTCTCCGTGGCGGTGGCCCGGGTCATGGCACAACTTCGGCTAGGTTCCCCCTTACAATAGATCGCTATGAACATTGCAGCGGCGCGGCAGATCGCGTCATTCGTCGGTGCGCTGTTGATCCTTATCGCTTACGGTGGAAGTCAACTAGGGTGGATGAATTCTCGCCGTCCGAGCTACAACATCCTGAATGCCATCGGCTCGGCGATTCTCGCCTATATCGCCTTTCATCCATTCCAGATCGGGTTTGTAATTCTGGAAGTGGTTTGGACGCTCATCAGTATCTATGCTCTACTCAGGCCCGGTAGAATGGCGAAGAGCGAAGCCAGTTGAAAGATCCTCGATTGTCAGCCAAATACAAATCAGGGCAGAAGCGTGGACCGCACATCCCGGCCTTCACCTCGTGGTAGGCCTTTGCGTATGAGCTCACGCGCCCGCACTGACTGGCTTCTTCTTGCGGGTTTCTGCGCTTTTCTGTTCTTCTTCGGACTCAACTATTTCGGTTTTATCGGCGCTGATGAGCCTCGTTACGCTCAAGTCGCTCGCGAAATGCTTGCCCGCCACGATTGGATAACCCCAATCCTGGGCGGAAAGCCATGGCTTGAAAAACCGCCGCTCTTCTACTGGCAATCCATGATCGTCTTCTCCGTAGCCGGGGTGCATGACTGGGCCGCCCGCTTGCCATCGGCTTTTGACGCCACCCTCATGGTGATTGCGGTCTATTGGTTTTTTTGTCGGTTGCGTCCAGGGTTCGAGCTCGATGCTGCCCTGATTACCGCTTCCTGTGCTGCGGTCGTGGGTTTTGCGCGCGCCGCATCGACGGACATGCCCCTTGCCGCGACCTTCACGATTACTTTGCTCGCCTGGTATGCGTGGCACGAGATCGGAAGAAACCTTTATCTTCTCGTTTCCTATGCTTTCCTCGCCTTCGCAATGCTTGCGAAGGGGCCCGTCGCGCCATTTCTCGCGCTCTTGATAGTCGGGATTTTCGCGCTCGCAAAAGGGGACGCGCGTATCCTCCTGCGCAGCTTCTGGATTCCGGGCCTGGTGCTATTCTTCGTGCTCGCACTGCCGTGGTTCTTCGCTGTACAACTGCGCAACCCTGAGTTCCTTCGGGTTTTTATTTTGCAGCACAATCTCGAGCGCTTTGGCACAAATCTTTATCATCATTCTCAGCCATTCTGGTATTACCTGCCCGTGACCATTCTCGCCATGGTGCCTTGGGTCGTTTTTGTGATCGCGGCTGTCGCAGAACTGGTTCGCAGCTGGTGGTCGAAAGGGGCATCCCTCTTGCAATCCGCCGATGCCTTGAATGTGTTCCTGCTGATCTGGCTAGCCATTCCAGTCATCTTTTTCTCGCTGTCGCAATCCAAGTTGCCGGGTTACATCCTGCCGGCGATTCCTGCCGGCGCAATGATGCTGGCGGAATACATTCGCCGCCACGTAGTCGACGATGAGGAGCCACCTGCGTGGCTACTGGTGCTGCACTCCACGCTTGCAGCTTTGCCGCTGATTCCGGCTCTCATGCTCTGGTACATCGTTCTGCAGCACCGTTTTCCATGGGGCACGGGCACGTTTATCGCCTGTTCTGCCGCGCTGATCGTGGCGGTCGCCATGGCTATTACCCTGCTGCGGCCTTCAGGGTTGCGGCTTCTCCGTTTCGTGACGTTAATTCCCGTAGTGCTGAGTGTTGCTGCCATTTTGAAGATTGGTGCACCGGCACTGGACATGGCGCTGTCTGCGCGGCCCCTGGCGCTTGAAATCAGCCAGATGGAAACCAAGCCCCTCCCCATGGCTGTATTCAAGGTTCGGCGCGAAGTGGAGTACGGGCTCGCCTTTTATCGCAATCAGGTTCTCTCGCATTACGATTTAGGTCAGATTCCCCCCGTGGAGCACTTGCTGGTCGCGCCGGAAGGAAGCGAGGAGCAAGTTAAAAAGCTTGTCGCGGACCGGCGGGTTTCCCATCTGGGTGCCTTTACGCCGCAGCATATCGACTATTTTTGGGTTTCCGCAGCCGGCACGATGCCGGGCATGCAGATGCCGGGAATGCAGATGCCCGGCATGCATTGAGGCGAGCTGACAGGTGAAAGCTCGCAAGCCGCTTGTGTACCTCCTTCGCCACCTTCGCCGGCTATGTCCGTTTGCCTCTCCCCGGCTTCCGGCACTAGACTGCAATTTCGCGCCCGCCGCGGTCGCACCATATGGCGCAAGCTGAGCTGCTCACCTACAGGAGCCCCGTGGAGATCCTCGATCTCAGGCATTTCTCTGGTGTCGACCTGCGCTCTTTGCTCGATGACGAAACTCGTGCCTGGTCGCGCCTGCTCTCGTGGGACTATAGCGGCTCCGCGGACATGATCCTGCGCTACATGGACGCCAAAATTCTGCCCGGCTATGCCGCCATCGATCGCGGGCGCATCTTCGGCTATGCCTTTTTCGTATATGAAGGCAGCAAGGGAGTGATCGGAGACCTCTTCGTCGCTAATGGCGGCCGCAATCACGACGTGCGTGAAACCGAGCAGCGTCTAGCCACCCATGTGATCGAAACCCTGCAGCAGTCGCCGGGCATCCACCGGGTCGAGGCTCAACTGCTGGTGCACGAAGCGGGAGCCGTCGCGCAGCCCTTTGTAGATCAGGGTTTCCAGCGCTATCCGCGCTTGTTCATGAGCATGCCGCTCGATCGCCCTGCTACCACTCCGGCGTCGCATCCGGACGTGGAATTTCGTCGCTGGTCGGATCAGGATTATCAGCCGGCAGCGGCCGTTATTACAGCCGCCTACCGGGGTCATGTGGACTCGCAAATCAATGATCAGTACCGCACCTTGACGGGATCTCTGCGCTTTCTTAACAATATCGTGCGCTTTCCCGGGTGCGGTCTGTTCGATTCGGAATCCTCGCACGTGGCCATACACCGCTCTTCGCGCGCCATGATCGGCCTTATTCTCTGCTCGCGCGTCAGGCATGATGTGGGACACGTAACCCAGGTCTGTGTGTTGCCGGAGTATCGCTCAAAGGGAATGGGAGAAGTGTTGCTGGCCGCCGCGGCTCAGAATCTGCGTCGCCGCAACTTTACCCAGCTTTCGCTCACCGTCACGGAAGCCAACTCCCGGGCCGTTGATCTCTACCGGCGCCTGGGATTTACATCGAATCGCATATTCGATGCCTTTGTTTGGGAAGGGTAGCCAGGAAAGACTCGGAAGCCGCCGCTCGAATCCGGGAATTACCTGCGAATGATCCACATCAACCACCCCGCCACGAATACGCCGCCGACGAACATCGCGAAGCAGTAAAGGCCGTAGCGGACCTGTTCCTGAGCCGTATTGCGTTGAGTGATGCCGAAGACTATGGATGCAAACACCGCGAACAGGAGCGCGGCGCTGAAATGGGTGAGTTCGAGAGTCATGCCTTCTTCCCGATGGCAATATGATACGCATCCGCCACACTGATAAAGTTCAGAAGACCAGCGACGATCAGGTACTTGGTCCCATAATCCGCCGTGGCATGAGCGATGGCACCCTGTCCCCAATCCATGGCGCGGGTCACTATATATAACCCGCCTGCCCCAACATCCCCCACGAAGCCAAGGATGTCCAGAATGTCGCCACCATTCGGTTTGTACACTCGCCCCTGCATGGCTAATCCCAGCAGGAACATCGTTACTACGGAGAACATCAGGAGCAGCCCGCGAATCCAGCGTTTCTGGATCAGGTGCCCGGCACCGGGAACCAGCCATGCGACCGCGGGAGCGACTACCGACATAGTGGTGACCGGTTGCGACTCGACTCGCACTTTTTCGACGTCACTCTTGGGTTTTAGTTGGGTGGAATTTGCCATTCAGATAATCACGATCTCGCGTTGAATTCGTCCCGTCACTTCCGCGGCTTTTGGGCCGACCAGGACATTGACTTCGCTGCGCACCCCAAACTCCGGCAGGTAGATGCCCGGCTCGATGGAGAAGCACGAGTTTGGCAGGATGCGTCGCTCATCATGGATCTCGAGGTCGTCCATGTTGGCCCCATTTGCATGTACTTCGGTGCCGATCGAGTGACCTGTCCGGTGAATGAAATAGTCGCCATAGCCGGCATTATTGATGTGATTGCGGGCGGCACGGTCGACTTCCCATCCCGCTATGGGGCGCTGGGCCGCAATCGCTTCGCGGACCGTATTTACTCCTGCGTCCCGCGCATCGCGCACGATCTCGAAAATCTTGTGCTGCTGCACGGAAGGAGATTTACCCACGAACCCGGTCCACGTGATGTCGTAATAGACCGCTCCGGGCTTGTTCAGTTTGGCCCAGACATCGAGCAGCACAAAGTCGCCCTCGCGAATTGGCGTCGAACGCTCCGCGTTCGGCTCGTAATGCGGATTCCCGCTGTTTCCATTCACCGCAACAATCGGGGGATCGTCGGTCACCATATCTTCCCGACGAAACGCTTCCATGAACCATTCCTGCATCGCGTGCTCGGTAGTGCCGCCGTTGCGCACCCGCCGGCCGATCTCTTTGAACGCCTCCGCTGTGATCGCGTCGACTTTATCGCGCGCCGTGTAGTGTGTCTGGATCTGTTCCTCGGTCAGGGTGGCCTCAAATTGCGCGACCAGATCCCCTGAACTCACAACGTTCTTGCCTAATCCGCGAATCAAGTCCAAGGTGCCGCCATCGACAAGCGAGACGGTGAAGACCAGGTTGTTGGGAGAGTACTGCATTGCAATATCCCGGTGCGGCGCCAGAATAGCCTTAACTCCCTCGAAGAGCTCCTGCCATCCGGAATACATGCGCTTGCTGCCGGGCAGAGTGTCCAGATGCCCCGCCTCGATCCTGTGCACCAGTTTGCTGGGGTCGCCCTCTGCGGGAATCAGGTAGAACCAGCGACGGGTCACCATGAGGCTTTGCGGCAATCCAAGCACACGATAAGCAATAGGGTCGCGATGATGGTGATCGTAGAAGAGCCACGCGTCGATGTTGCGCTCGCGCAGGGCAGACTGAATGGCAGCCAGGTTCATGGGCGAAGCTCTATTCTAACAACTGCGAGTAGTTTCAGCGAATTTAGAACCGGGCTGTGACCAGCAAACATGCACGCGAACTTTGCCCGCGCGGCGCGCTTCGCCGATGGCTTGTTCCATGCACCGCAAAGCGCTGTTGTTTGTTACAGGCGCGTGTTCAGGTTCGCAAATTAGCCGTGGTTTGCGAAGTCGCGCACGAATTCTACCAGTGAACGAACGGCAATCCCCGACGGCCCTTTGGCAATCCAGGCTTTGCTGTCTTCGGTCCAGGCAGTGCCGGCGATGTCCAGGTGAATCCATGGAGTGTCTTCGGCAAATTCCTTCAGAAACATCGCCGCCGTAACAGCTCCACCCCAGCGTCCGCCCGAGTTGATAATATCGGCGATATTCGAACGAATGCTCTCTTTATATTCGTCATCGATTGGCATTCGCCACATCTTCTCGCCGGCTCGTCCTGAGGCCCTGTTGAAGCGCTCGTACATCTCATCATCGTTGGTGAAGATCCCGGCATTCACATACCCGAGCGCGACTACGACAGCGCCCGTCAGGGTGGCCGCATCGATAAGGTGAGTGCAGCCGAGTTGGCGGGCGTAGTAGAGGCCATCGGCAAGCACCAGCCGTCCTTCGGCATCGGTATTGATGATCTCAATCGATTTACCTGACATCGCGATCTGCACGTCTCCCGGCTTCTGAGCCTTTCCGGAAGGCATGTTCTCGGTCGCGCACACGATGGCGGTCACTTTGACGTTGGGTTTCAAGAGCGCAATGGCCCGCATTACGCCGATCATGGTCGCTCCCCCCGCCATGTCGTACTTCATCTTTTCCATGCCATCGGCTGGCTTGATCGAGATGCCGCCAGTGTCGAACGTAATTCCCTTGCCGACTAAGCCCAGCACCGGTTGCTCAGGCGAGCCCGCAGGTTCATATTTCAAGATGATCAGCGCCGGCGGTTCGTCCGAACCCTGGGCGACGCTCCAGAAAGCGCCCATCTTTAATTCTTTGATCTTGTCTGCTCCGTGTACTTCACATTTCAGCCCGACTTCTTGCGCCATCTTCTTCGCTCGCTCGCCGAGTATCGTGGGAGTCATGCGATTGCTGGGTTCGTTCACCAAGTCGCGCGTGAAGTTCTGGCATTCGCCGACGATGCGCCCTAGCTCTAGCGCGTCCTTTAACTTGCGCTCGTCGCCTTGCGCAGCAACCGTAAGTGACTCGATCTTCTGCTCCTTGCGGTCGCTTTTGTAGTAGTCGGGCTCAAAGTTCCCAACAAAGGCGCCCTCAACAATCGATCTCACCGCGTCTTCAGGTGCAAGCCTCCCGGGCGCCACGAAAGCGAAACTACGAACGCCTTTAGCTTTCAGCGAGCGCACTGCCGTTCCCGACATTTTCCGCAGCTCGAGCGCGGAAAAGTTTTTTGCTTTGCCGCCACCAATCAGCAACAGGCGCTTCGCTTTAAGGTTTTTCGGATGGTGAAGGAGAGTGGTTTCGAATACTTTCGCCGATGCTTCGCCGCTGGCGATCACTTCCCGACTAGCCTCTACCATGCTGTTATCGGCAGTTTCGAGTCTCACGTCGGTTTTGTCTTTGTCCCCATGATCGAGCGCGACTACGACGAGACAATCGGTTTCTACGGCGGCGGGAGCAGAAAGAGAAAGATTGGTTTTCATGGTTTACCTATCAGTATCCTAGGGCGCAGGGGAATTGCGCAAGCCAGCCGGCTAAGCGGAACGTCTGCTCTGTGGCACTTGTAATTGTTGGTTGCGAGTGCACGACAGTGAACCGTAGGTGGCGCGCCTTACCTCTTTCGCCCTCGTGCGATTGCCTCTCGCGCTTCCTTGTCAGCAGTACGTCGCCGCTCCGTCTCGCGCTTGTCCCACAACTGTTTGCCCTTAGCTAGTGACATCTCAACTTTCACCCGCCCATTCTTGAAGTACATGCGAGTGGGTATCAGTGTTAAGCCCTTCTGCTGAGTTTTCCCGATAAGCTTGCGAAGTTCCTCGGCATGCACCAGCAGCTTGCGGGTCCGCAACGGCGCGTGATTGAAAATGTTGCCGTGCTCGTAAGGACCGATATGGGCATTCAGCAGCCAGAGTTCGCCATCCTTGATTAACCCGTACGCATCCTTCAGGTTAGCTCGGCCGGCGCGCACCGACTTGACCTCGGTCCCAGTCAGCACGATGCCCGTTTCAAATTTTTCCAGCAAGAAATAGTTATGTGCAGCGATCCTGTTAACAGCGGCATCGCGTTCGCCTGCCGCCGTAGGGTCACGGCGCGGATTTTTCTCCGGATTGGGCCGAGTTTGGTGCACTGGTGGACGGGCCATGGTCTAGCAAAACGGTATCACAGCGGGTGAGCGTAGCGTACGGGCCGCCTTACTCTCAGGCTTACAGCATCCCAGGAGCCCGCGTTGAGTCGCGATACGAAGCAACAGAGACCAGCTTAACTGCTACCCGCGCAGTAACTTCGGTGGGCAATGTTGCGATGCTATAATCACGCATTCTGCCACTCGATTTTTGTGATGGGACCAGCCAGACCGAGTCTTGGCCGACCCAGAGACTGCCTGTGAGGAATAGATCATTGAACACACGCCTGATCCGCCCGGCGGCTGTGCTGTTTCTTGTCATGGCCCTGATGCTCCCGCTCGCCGCCGATAAGGCCAAGTCTCTGTATGAGAAAGGCCAGGATGCTGAGGCGCGCCAGAACTACGAGCAGGCTTTCGACTACTACAAACAGGCCTACGACCTTAAACCGAAAGATCTCCGCTATCGCACGACCTACGAGCGCGTAAAGTTCCTCGCCGCCTCTTCGCATGTGCACCGCGGCCAGATTCTGCGGGACGGTGGCAAGTTGGATGAAGCTCTCGCCGAATTCCAGAAGGCCCTCGACATCGATCCTTCCAGCTTCATCGCCCAGCAAGAGGTGCGCCGCACGCAGCAAATGGTCAACGAGGCCAAGAATCCGCCGCCGCAGGCGGCTGCACCGCCCGGCGATCTCAAACACCTGATCGATCAAGCCCAAGGCCCCGTCGAACTTGCTCCCATCTCAAACGCCCCCATTACTCTCAAGCTGACCGAAGACAGCAAAGTGATTTACGAGACGGTGGGTAAGCTTGCTGGAATTAATGTGCTGTTTGATCCGGACTACACTTCGCGTCGCATCAAGGTTGAACTGAATGGCGTGTCGCTGCCGCAGGCGTTGGAGATCATCGCTCTCGAATCGAAGACTTTCTGGCGCCCCGTGACCGGCAATACCGTGTTCGTGGCAGCCGATAATCCTGCAAAGCGCAAGGAACTGGAACAAAGCGTCATCAAGACTTTTTACCTTTCTAATCTTTCGCAGCCTACCGAACTGCAGGATGTGGTCAATGCCATGCGCACAATCCTGGAGGTCAGCCGCATTCAACAGCTGCCCTCGCAAGGGGCAATCGTGGTACGCGGAACGCCCGACCAGATCGCCCTGGCGCAGAAACTCGTCGACGACCTCGACAAGGCTCGTCCGGAAGTAATTGTGGAAGTCGCGATCATGCAGGTGAGCCGCGACAAAGTGAAGCAGTACGGCATCAATCCCCCGACCAGTGCGACCGTCGCCCTTCAGAACAACATCAACAACACGACGACGAACAACACGAACGGAACCACGACTCCCACGGGAGCGACGGGGACGACCGGCGGCACACCCAACCAGGTTAATCTCAATCGACTGGGCAACCTCAACGCGACCGACTTCACGGTAACCATTCCCCAGGCGACAGCCTCGGCGATGTTGAACGACACGGATACCAAGATCATTCAAAATCCTCAGATCCGGGCCCTTGATGGACAAAAGGCATCGCTGAAAATCGGCGATCGCGTCCCGGTGGCGACCGGTTCGTTCCAGCCCGGCATTGGCGGCGTCGGCATCAATCCGCTGGTGAACACCCAGTTTCAATACCTTGACGTCGGCGTAAACATCGACATCACTCCTCGAGTGCATGCCGATCGCGAGGTGACGCTGAAAATAGCCCTCGATGTTTCGGCGGTCACATCGACGACCAACATCGGCGGCATCAACCAGCCGGTGATCGGACAACGCAAGATTGAACACGAGATCCGCTTGAAAGATGGCGAAGTCAATTTGCTGGGCGGCATTCTCGAAGATTCCCAAACCCGGGCGCTCAGCGGCATCCCCGGCCTCGCGCAGGTCCCGATTCTCAAGTACCTGTTCTCCCAGACCAACACCGAGCACCGTGAGAACGAGATTGTGTTTGCGTTGATACCGCACATCGTGCGGCGGCCGGACATCTCCCGCGTCAACCAGGAAGTGCTCGACGTGGGGACCGCCAATGCGATCGAGCTGCGGCGTTTCAGCCAGGCGCCTGCCAATGCCCCCGCGCCTGCTGCGACGCGCACCGCACCTCAGGGTACACAAACTCCGCCGCCGGGCGCGGGACAGAATGCGCCTCCGGCTCAGGCGCCCCCACAGGCGCAGAATGGCGGTCCCGCTGCTACGGCAAGTTTCGCGTTCGATCCGCCGACCATCACACAGGCAAAAGGCGCCACGTTCACGGAGAACATTCTCATGAGCGGTGGACAGAATGTTTATTCAGTTCCCATCCAGGTGAACTACGATCCCAATACTTTGCAGATGGTGAACGTTTCCAACGGCGGCTTCCTTTCGCAGGACGGTCAAGCAGTGGCGTTAGTGCATCGCGACGACCCGAGCAGCGGCACTCTGCAGATTACGGCGACGCGGCCTCCAAACGCGGGTGGCGTGTCCGGCCAAGGTACGGTGGTCACGTTGACCTTCCAGGCTAAGGCTGCCGGGCAAACCATGCTGACCATCACAAAGGGAGGTGCCCGCGATCCCGGGATGCAAGCGATTCCCGTTAACGGAGCGCAGGCGAGCGTATCGATTCAGTGATTCCATCGCTGTTCAGTAGCGCTAAACAGGAACGCCGTCGCGGCGCGGTTCGGTCGTACCACACTCGTGGTTTTACGCTGATCGAACTGATTGTCGCCATCACCATCATGGTGATCCTCACCGGCATGGCCATTCCGGTGGCGCGTCTCGGCATCACACGTGAGAAAGAGAAGGAACTCCGTTACGACTTGTGGATGATGCGCGACGCCATTGACCGGTACAAAGATGCAGCCGATCGAGGCGCATTTCAAATCAAGGTGGGCACGGAAGGTTATCCTCCGGATCTGGACACCCTGGTGAATGGCGTCGATGTGGGAGGGAAAAAGGTCCGCTTCTTACGCAAGGTTCCGGTCGACCCCATGACAGGTAAGGCGGAATGGGGGATGCGCTCTATGCAGGATGACCCCGCTTCCGATTCCTGGGGCGGCCAGAACGTTTTCGACGTATATACAAAGTCAGAAGGCACGGCGCTGGACGGGACTAAGTACAAGGATTGGTAATGCCGAGAACACGCACATCCGCGCGCAGCCGTGGCTTCACCTTGATCGAGTTGATGATTGTGATCAGCATCATTCTGATCCTGGTCTCGATCTCTATCCCTATTTACAACCAGTCCATTCTGCGGGCCCGTGAGTCTGTGCTGCGCCAGGACCTTTTCACTCTACGTTCCGTGATTTCTCAGTACACCTTGGACAAACAGAAGGCGCCGCAATCACTCGATGACCTCGTCCAGGCGGGATATATGAAACAGATCCCCAAGGACCCTATGACGGGAGAACCCAACTGGCAGGTCGAGCAGGAAGACGTCCTGCTGGCCGTCGATCAGCAAGAGCCTGGGATTGATGACGTCCACAGTTCTTCGAATCTTACGGGCACCGACGGTACCGCCTACACTTCATGGTAACTGCCTTATTCCTACCGTTTGCACCGGACCGCATCCTCCCACTACCATGAATCTATGGCCGTTGATATCGAAGTGAGTCGGTCTGCCTACTCTCGTATTCGTGCGCCCCGGGGGACGTCTCTCTCCTGCAAAGGCTGGCAGCAGGAAGCTGCCATGCGCATGCTTATGAACAATCTCGATGAGGAAGTGGCAGAGCGCCCGCAGGACCTGGTGGTCTATGGGGGTACGGGGAAAGCCGCGCGGAACTGGGATTGTTACCACGCCATCGTCGAAACTCTTAAAAAACTCGGGGACGACGAAACCCTGCTCGTGCAGTCGGGTAAGCCAGTCGGTGTATTCAAGACACACGAATATGCGCCGCGGGTGCTGATCGCCAACTCCAACCTGGTTGGCCACTGGTCCAATTGGGAGAAGTTCAATGAACTTGAGCGAGCCGGCTTAATGATGTACGGCCAGATGACCGCCGGCTCGTGGATCTATATCGGTTCGCAGGGAATTGTGCAAGGCACCTTCGAGACGTTTGCCGCTGCCGCTGAAAAAAGTTTCGCAGGCGACCTTAGCGGGAAGCTGATTGTGTCCGGCGGCATGGGTGGGATGGGTGGTGCTCAGCCCCTCGCGGCAACCATGAACGGCGCGGTCTTCCTGGGGATTGATGTCGATGCCGAGCGCATCAAAAAACGCCTGAAGACCGGCTATTGCGATTTCCTCGTGACTACCCTTGATGAGGCGCTGCGGATCATAAAGAACGCAGTGCGCAAGAAAGAAGCTGTTTCCGTCGGGCTCGTGGGCAATTGCGCCGATATTGTTCCGGAACTCGCCGAACGTGGCGTCGTCCCCGATATTCTCACTGACCAGACCTCTGCACACGATCCGCTGAATGGCTATGTCCCCAATGGCATGTCGTTGGCGGAGGCCCTGGAACTGCGACGCAACGATCCAGCAACCTATCAGGAGAAATCGCTCGACTCGATCGCACGCCATGTCGAAGGCATGCTGCGCCTGCAGAAGATGGGCGCCGTCACTTTTGATTACGGTAATAACATCCGGACCTTTGCATTTCAGCGCGGGGTCAGCAATGCGTACGATTTCCCGGGATTTGTGCCGGCGTACATACGCCCGCTCTTCTGCGAAGGCCGTGGTCCTTTCCGCTGGGCGGCGCTGTCGGGGGAGCCAGCAGATATCCACGTGACGGATCAGCTTGTGCTCGAGCTGTTCCCGGACAATCGCATCCTGCGCCGCTGGATTGAGCTCGCGAAGAAGCGCATCCACTTTCAGGGATTGCCGTCCCGTATCTGCTGGCTGGGTTACGGCGAGCGGGCACAGTTCGGGCTCGCGATGAATGAGTTGGTCAGGAAAGGCAAGATCCAAGCGCCCATCGTAATTGGTCGCGACCATCTCGACTGCGGCTCAGTGGCCTCGCCGTTCCGCGAAACCGAGAGTATGCAGGATGGCAGTGATGCAGTCGCCGACTGGCCTCTGCTCAATGCCATGCTCAATACTGCTGCGGGCGCCTCGTGGGTCTCCATTCACAACGGCGGGGGCGTCGGTATCGGCTACTCATTGCACGCGGGACAGGTCACCGTGGCGGATGGCACCGAGATGATGGAAAAGCGCATCGAACGCGTGCTGACCACCGACCCGGGTATGGGTATTGTGCGCCACGTGGACGCGGGCTACGAAAAAGCCCGGCAGTTCGCGCAAGAAAACGGAGTCAAGGTGCCAATGATGAAGTGAGAATTATCCCGGCGGCAAGTAACCGGCGGTTTATCCGAGCGTTTCATTTCATCCTGCAAATACAAAACTGAGAAAGTCCCGATTGCCTTCGCCAGCTTCCAATCAGGAATTCAAGCACCAGCCGATATTGCTGGTGAATATCGGCCAGTTGCTCACGTTGCAATCCGCATCATCATCTGGCCCGCGCCGTGGCAAGCATCTCGGCGACCTGGGTATCGTCGAAGATGGTGCTGTTCTGTGCGTGGGCGGCAAGATTGTTTCCGTGGGAACCACCAAAGAGGCCCTTCGCGATCCCTGGCTGGTCAAGCGCCGCAAGGAGATGCTTGAGATTGATTGTGAAGGCCGCGTGGTTCTTCCCGGTTTTGTCGATGCTCACACCCACCCAGCATTTATCAATCCGCGGCTGGTGGACTTTGAAAAACGCATAAGCGGCTCTACCTACGAAGAAATCGCGGAGGCCGGCGGAGGCATCCGTTCCAGCATGGAAAGCGTTCGTAAAACCGCCAAAAGTGCGCTTCAGCAGAAAATTGCAAGCGCATTTCGCGAGATGTCCCGCCAGGGTACAACCACGGTAGAGGCCAAGTCAGGTTACGGTCTGTCGTTCGACTCAGAACTGAAGTCGCTCCAGGCAATCCGTGAAGCGGCTTGCTGCTGGCCCGGCATCGTGGTTCCTACTTTGCTGGGAGCTCACGTATTGCCTCCCGAGTTCCGCGACAAGAGCAAGGAGTATGTTGAGATTGTCTGCCAGGAGATGATTCCGACTGTAGCAAAACGCAACCTGGCAAGTTTCGTCGACGTTTTCTGCGACCGTGGAGCGTTCAGTCCCGTCGACGCCAGCAACATTTTTTCTGCCGCGCGGCAGCATGGGCTCGGCGTCCGAGCCCACATGTGTCAGCTCACTGAATGTAAACTCGGTCCGTTGCTGCGCTTCCAGCCTGCATCTCTCGACCACCTCGATCATGTCAGCATGCACGACATCAGCCAGCTCGCCAAAACCGACACGCTCGCGACGCTAGTCCCCGGCGCCAATTACTTCCTGGGACTGCCCACGTATCCGCCGGCTAGAAAGCTGATTGATTCTGGCGTAGCGGTCGCGCTCGCCACCGACTACAATCCCGGCACTTCACCCACCAGCAGCATGCCACTGGTGCTCTCGCTTGCCTGCACGCAGATGAAAATGTCTCCCGCCGAAGCCATTACCGCCGCCACAATGAATGGCGCGTGGTCTGTGCGCATGCAAGACCGGAAGGGCTCCCTGGAGTGCGGAAAAGACGCTGATCTGGCTGTGTTCGATACCCGCGATTATCGCGAAATCGCGTACTGGTTCGGCTCTAACCATTGCGCCCTGACAGTGCTGAACGGCTCTCTCATCGATCCCTGCTGAGTTTGCACCCAGATTGAGTGAGAGTTCGACAGCCGGCTTGCACTGAGAGTTCGAATCCGTGTTTGCGTGAGAGTTCGAATGCCGCATTGCGTTGAGAGAATGGAACGACGTTGCTATAATCAGTGCGGTTCTGCACGCAACTGGAGGTATTAGCCTCGTCTGTCGCCCCGACCGTGAAGGGCTTCAAGGCGACTCGCCCGACAGTTTCTCGTCTCGTGGCCAGGTAGCTCAGGTGGTAGAGCGCAGCCCTGAAAAGGCTGGCGTCGGCGGTTCAACTCCGTCCCTGGCCACCATGTCTCTCAATGGTTTTAGCGGACCAAACATGATGACCGCAGTTTTAAAAGAAAAAAGAGCCATTGATTTCGCTCGGGATTGAGAAACTGTAAATCCCTTGTCTGCGACTATGAGCGGCGACATGGAAGGTTTGGCGTGCTGGCATTCTAAGTCGCTCATCCAACCTTCATTGCAGGATTTATAGAAAACTTTGGCTCCCAGCCTGATGGCAAAATTGTGGCGGGGGGTCACGCAACTACCGCTAATGCTACAGATCGGTTTACTCTCATTCGCTACAACGCCAATGGCAAAATGGATCGTACCTTCGGCAGCAACAGCATAGTCACTATTAATTTCGGAAGAGTCCTGCAAAGTGTAGGTAATGGTGGGCTGGCACTCCAACCCGATGGCAAGATTGTGGCAGTAGGATTTGCCTCAGGTGAGGGATCAACGGACGACTTCTTAGTTTCGCGTATTCTGCCCACCGGTCAACTGGATCCCAGTTTCGGAATCAAAGGAAAAGTCACTACGTCTTTCGGCAATCTGACCGGAAGCTCCTTCGCAACTGCCCTGCAACCGATGGGAGAATCGTAGCAGTGGGTTTTCAGGCAACTACCACTGAAAGGGTTGACCCTTGCGGTCGCACGTTATCTGGCCAAATTACGCCCGTGACGTGAGCACGAACAATGTTCGTTGGGTGCGTCGTTGCCCGGGTAGTGTTGTAGGCACCGGACTTTAAGACCCCCTGAATCAGGCAGGATCAGTCTGACTTGGCGAAAAGACGGGAGTTGATTAGGAGCCGAGTCGATTCGGGACTACCGGAGAGGACTTCTCAGTTCTCTCCGGTTTACCCCTTCTTCTCATAGAAGCGGAGTGTCAAGGCCGGAAGACCAGAGTGGGGACGTTGCCAGTCGGCGTAGTTTCCGATTCGCCGAAAACCCACCCTAGACAGTACAACGCGTCGTTATCGATATTCAACAACATAGAGGTTTGAAAGCAGGGTCGTGTTCGCACGCCGCGAGCCCTCCTGAACGAAACGGGTTAGAAGTGAAAGCCTAGCTCGGCCGTGTACGTACGTGGGGTGAGAAAGTGCGTCCCGCTGAAGGTAGACAAAAAATTGTACAGCGCAACCTTGTTGGTGACGTTAATAGCAGTTAAACGGAGACTCCATTTGTATTTGTCACCGCGAAAAATGTTGTCATCGCCAACTGCGATGTCGAACAGGTGTCGAGGCGCGATCCGTGGAGGATTGTGATCATCATTCTCGGTGCCGGGGACCGGAATTGTAACTCGCGTTGAGCCATACTGCGATGGCGCACAAGTCGTGAGCGGTGAAATCAACGTGGGGAACACATTTCCACAGAATAATCCCGCCTGCATCTGCTGGTCCGCTGTGAGTCCAGTCAGGTCAACAGGGTTATGTGCGTCTGTAGCGAATGGAACCGCGCCCGCCACCATGCCGCTATCGTAGCGCCAGTTGAAGCCAATCCAAGGACCTTTCGGCGACGGTTGGTATTGCAAATGGGTTGTCTGGTTGAATTTCTCGTCATGGTCGATGCGGAAGACCCCAGAAGGGGCGGAAGGTGTCGCTCCGGCACCGCTGACCTGGGGGAGAAAGAAGCGCGCTGAAACCGTGGAGAAGACCATTTGTGCAGAAAATCCATGCAGGTTCGGTACGCTGATGCGCCCCGCGAATCCGGGAATTTTAGATCTGTCCCATGCGATCGGGAAGAAGATCGGGGTGTTTCCGAGAATGCTGAAATCATACGCATTGTGGGTGTACTTCCAAATATACTCACCGGAGAACACCAGATATTTCCCTGCGGCTTGTTGCAATCCGGCGTGGAATTCATTGCGCCAACCTGGACTCAATGGAGTTGAACTTGATGCAGCACAGCCGAGCAGCGGGTTTAAGACGGAACTGTCGCATCCCACGCTGGCAACGATCAAATTTTCGTTGAACGGCGTTTCCAGCACTCTCGCATAGGAAAGGCGAAGGACTGTGCTCGTCCGCTTGTTGTTGTAGGCGAGGCCCAGGCGAGGCTCGAGTTCTTTATGCGTGCTCAAACCGTTGTAGAAGTCTGTCCGCAAACCGACATTGAATGACCAGTTCCCCTTCGTGATCTGATCCTGAACGTAGAGCGCGAGTTGTTTTACGTCCGTGTGACCGCGAAAAGCAAACAGGCCTCCTCCACGTGTCAGGTCAAATGGAAGCAGATTTGAGCATGGAGCGTCTAGAGCAACCCCATTCACAAAGCACGGATCGCCTTTCGCATCAGTGAGGGACGGAAGCAGACCTTTATCCACAATCGCGAGATCGTCATTCTCGTTCAGGAATGTCTGTTGGTAAGTAGCTCCTAGCTTAACGTTGTGGACGCCCTTCACATAGGACAGCGCCGTCCGCAAGCCCGCATTCGTCAGGGTTCGATCCTGAGCAACCGACTCCTGCTGGATAGGGGACAAGTCATCGAAGAGATTTCGGCTTGGATAATAATTGTATTGATCGTGCCGGATGAAGCCTCCGAACGTGAAGACCGCGTTGGTGCTGAGCAATCGCGTCCAGGATGGTGCAATATTGAAGGTTCTAATCTGGGACCTCTGGTCTGTTGGGCTAAGCCGATTGCCAGCAGGATCGGTTTGCCCGGTGTGCAGAACGTTATCGAAGCTGTTTGGATTTTGGAACCACGACCTTGTGAAGCCCACGTTTAGTTGGATCGAGTCAACCTTCGATAACTGATAATCAACCCTGTCAAAGACATTCTCTTCATTGCCCTTCGCGTGGATAACAGTGAACTCTGGCGGGTCGAGGAATCGCCCCGTGTTCAAACCGCTTGCCGACACGAAGTTGCCCCACTTCGGGCCACCGTATCCGACGTTGATGCCAACCGTCGACGTCCCGAAACTGCCATAGCTGGTCGTGATGCTGCCGGCTGGTGTGGTAAGGCCCTGACCTGAACGCGTAGTGGCGTTAATGACTACACTTGTTTTTTCACCGAACTCCGCTGGAGGCGCACCTGCGATGACCTCCATCGATGCGATTGAATCGAGAGGAATCTGGTTGGAAAAGACCTTACTTTGCTGATCTGTGATCGGCTGCCCGTCAACCATGAAGGAATTTTCTGCATGGTCACCCATCCCATGAAAGAGACCGTTTGAATCTGCAGCAATTCCTGGAGAAGACAAAGTTACCAGGGAGCTTAACGATGACGACTGGCTTTCCAGAGGCAGTTTGTCGAATAGGCCGCGATCCACGTCGGTGTGAAACGTAGATGTAGTCTCGATGAGATCTCCACCGTTGGCTTCCACAGTCACGCTTTCCGCCGAACCACCTACCTTCAAGGTGATGTTGAGATTCACGGGAACAGTCGAACGGAGATCAACATCTGCAGAGTAGGGCGCAAAACCTTCACCGGTAACCGTCAGGTGATAAGGATTGAATGGGACGTTGGGGATGACGAATTTTCCACCCGCATCAGTCACTGCATTCCGAGAAAAGCCGCTAACAGGATTACGGACTTCAACGGTCGCGTTGGTTACGACTGCCCCCGATGGATCAACTACGGTGCCCGTAATAGAGGTGGAGCTGCCTGATTGCGCTTGAGCGATGGAACTCAATACAACAAAAATCGTGAGCAGAAAAGTCGCGGAACGCGACTTCACATATGAAGCCAGCATAAAGTCCTCCCGAAGAAATGAAAGACAGATTCCGAACGACAGCTCGATCTTCTGAGCAGCTAGATCACGGGAGGTGGGCGAACGCTGAGCGCGAATGCCACGAAGACTTGTGCGGCAACCACAGGCTCAGGCAGGAAGGTAGATGTGGGAGTGAACTTCGCCTTTAGCAGGCTGGCAGTGGCTTTAGGAGCCGCAGAATGGGCTGCCACGCAGACGGTACATTTGGCCGCTTCGGTAGGATTGGAATGATGGTGCGCAGCAAAGGCCATCGCTGACCAGAACGTCAGCAACAAGCACATCACCGCCAAATACTTCACAATCGACCGCACGTGGATGACCCCGCCAAAAGCGTTCTCTGAAATCTACACCGAAATAAAGATCTGATGCAATGAGAGCACCGCAATCCGCACACTTCGCATTTTCACCAAGGTGAGCGCACCTAGGTAACGGCAACTCGGCGCGGTCTGGCTGCCGGATACTCTCTTCTGGATGGTTGACGGGCCAACCGGAACTTAATCTCCCCATAGCCGACACTCCGACAAAAAGTCCGCGTTTCACCAGAATCAGTTCTTATCCGGGGAGGTACTCAGCGCGAAGGTCGTACCCAGCCCGGCGAAAAGGTAACGGTCACCAAACGCTTTCTTCAGGGCTGTGAAAGCTGGTTCGCCGGTGCAGTGGCCGGGGGCGACGTACTGCACATTCAACATGTCGTGCAGCGCCGTCACGATCTTCTGGATGTCCGCATCGCTTGCCACTACGAGGTGGAAGCCGCCGACAATAAAATGGATGCGCTGATCGATGGTGCTAGCCGCTTCGACGATCTTGTCAATGCCGGGATGTGAACATCCCACCACCAGCACCATGCCGTCTGGCGCTTTGATAGCCAGCGACAGCTCGTGCAGTTCCAGTGTCCCCGGTTTATCGGAGACCGAAGAGATGAGGTAGACATCCGGTACGACCTCGACCGTCTTGTCCACGAGTTGGAAGTTTGCACCGGGCCAGGCAGATCCAAACCGGATGATATCGGGAGGCGCGCCGCCGTAATAGCGCTGTTCCGATGGCAGAGATGAGTCCTTGCGATAGAAGCTGCTCGGTAAGTCGCCGCCATAGACACCAAACCCCTCCTTCGGCGCGTAGATCTTCACTTTGGGGTTCACCTTTAACAGGTACGCCAGTCCTCCCATGTGATCGCCATGGCGGTGCGACATGACAACGAAATCCAGGCTCCCCAGGTCGATGCTTTTTGCCTTTGCGTTCTGGGCAAGGACTTCCGGGTTGTTGCCGGTGTCGAACAGGATTCGCTTCCCTCCGTATTCCACCAGCGCAGCATAACCCCAGTCCTTCTGCATGGCCGGGTCTTTGCCGAAAGCATCATAGACAATGGTGATTTGCGCTTTGGAGGGACTGGCACTTGCCACAGGCGTAGCGGAACTTGTCACACTTCCGACGAGAAGTAGGAATGCTGCGGAACAAAGAAATGCCGGGAAATAGGCTGTCATTGTGGCCTCCTGCAAGACACGGGTAGGCATACTGTTTAGTGCAAGCCCTCGACTTCTCTAATTAGATATGGCCCGCACGTCTGAGGAGCGGAACACCGCCATTCATGGCTCCAACAACAACCGAATCCAAGCGTCCAGCAGCCAATACTCGAACTCCTTGGGCGACCAACCACGATCTTCCACCATCAGAAGATAAAACTCCGACGAATTCATGCTCCAAACAATGTCTGCCACCTTAGCAACGGAAAGATGGGGGCGGACACGTCCGGTCGCATCTAAGTCGGCGGCGAACAGGCGCATGTTCTTGGCGCGACGTTCGGAAATACCTTTCCACAGCGCTGCTAGTTCTGGATCGAGTGGCGCCGCACCCTGAAGCACCCGGAAGAGCGGAGCGAGCCTCTGTTGAATACTGCGAAGAGCCTTTGCGTAGATCCTAAGTTTCTCTGCGGCGTTTGTTTCCGCTCGAATCGCCCGAACATAGTCTCGTTCTTCGACAGGTAGCGTTGTGCCTTCACCCGAGATGGCCGTCTCGATCAATAATCGGAAGAGGGCAGGCTTCTTCCCAGCGGTTGCGTAGACTGTGTCGAGGGCGACCCCGGCAGCGTGTGCGATCGCCGGCATGGTCGCAGCAGCATAGCCCTTCTCGAGAAATAAACGCCGGGCCGCGTCAAGAATCGCGTTTCGGGTAAGCCTGGCCCCCTCTTTCCGCGAACTGGAGTCATACGCGCGTTTCCTGGTTGTCCGAGTCATATTCTACTTGACGTCCTAATTAATCCGAAATATATTCGGATTAATATTGAAGTATATTCGAATCGATCCGTAGCGCATTAGGATCAATATAGTTCAGGCCGAATGGATGCGAAAGGAGAATCTGATGTTTGCGTTCGTGATCAACTTTGCCGACCTGGTCCTGGCCGCGCTGCTGGTGGGCGCCGTGTTTGGCGCATGGCTCTTCCTCAATCCCCAAGGGTTGAACGCCAACTCCTATATCACTCTGCAACAACAAGCCATCCGAACAATGAACATCGTGATGCCGGCGCTGGGGGCAGCCACGACACTGGTAACAATCACCGCTACCGTCCTTGGACGAGGCGACCGTGGGCAGCTTTGCTTGCTGGCAGGGGCGGCTGCGTGTTTTGTGACGCTCGGCTTGATCACCCGGTTCCTAAACCAGCCTATCAACGAAATCGTGATGACCTGGAGAGTCGATCTCCCGCCGCCGAACTGGACTGTGCTCCGCGATGACTGGTGGAAGTGGCACCACGTTCGTTTGGTGACAGGGCTAGTGGGACTGTGCCTCCTTATCGCTGCGACGCTGAAGCGTGGCTAGCGTGATAGCCTCGGGAAAAAGCCAACTCATTCAAGTAATCAAGGTGCTTCCTCGGAGCGAGTGGTCGCCCGAGGAAGTTCGCGGCCAGATCTGTCCTCGCAATACGGACGTATGACTAACAAATCGAAGGAGAAGCTTGAAATGGGAAGATTCCTAACTACGTTGATGGCCTACTACTTCGTTCTAGTCATTGCGGGAAGCTGAGCGTCGCCCAGGATTTCAAACAGTACCCCGGCTCCGCCCTTGACGACAAGGCAAGCCGACAGGCTTCTGCTGTCGAAAAAGGAATGGAGGTTCAAGTTTATACAACCGGCGATACCGTAGAGAAAGTCCACGGCTTTTACAAGTCCCTCTACAAAGAGGTCGCGGTTCCCTTTCCCAAGGCGGACGCTCCCCAACGGATGAGAAGTGAACTGGGCATTCTTTGTCTTGGATGACGCCAAAGACCTCATGCACTCGAACTACTGGATGAAGGTGCAGCGTCCTTATATCGGCAGCGTCGACGACGAGGCTAGTTTCCAGGACGTGCGCGAGGTGATCGTCATTCAAACCGTGCGTCGGCATACGCCGGCGTCTAAAAGGAGCCGCCCGTTGGATATTTCGGGGAAATAAAAAGCAGCGCAACACCGCGCAGCAGGGCAACAATTAATTCGGCATTCATTTGAGAAGGAGATTTCATGAGCACAGCACCAATCGAGGCCGCTTCGAACCAAGAGGCTACTTATCGTCCCTCGCCGGATAAGTTCTTCGAAACGATGGTCGCTTACCAACGCACGGCCGCACTAAAAGCCGCGCTTGACCTTGATCTATTCACAGCCATCGGAGAAGGGCAAAAGACTGTATCCGCGTTGGCAGCGAGAGTTCATGGAGTGGAGCGCGCCATGCGCATGCTTTGCGACAGCCTCGTCGCTCTTGGGTTTCTTAACAAGGGTGAAAATAGCTATGGCCTGACCGCGGACTCTGCCGCCTTTCTGGACAAGCGTTCGCCCGCGTATGTCGGAACGGCAAGAAACTTCCTGGCATCGCCGTTGGTCGTGGATGGATTCCGCGATCTTGCGGCAGTCGTGCGCTCGGGGCGCCCCATGTCGGATCAACCCTTCGCGGAGGAATACAAGCACGCAGCCTGGGCGGAGTTTGCCCGGAACATGGCGCCGCTCTCCTACTTGGTCGCGCAGGAGACCGCGAAACTGCTCGATCAAAATTCAACAATCAAAGTGCTCGACGTGGCCGCGGGGCACGGAATGTTCGGAATCGCCATGGCACAGCAGAACCCGAGAGCGAAGATCGTCGCTCTAGACTGGCCACCCATCTTGGCAGTCGCTGAGGAGAACGCAAAGCGCTTCGCCGTTTCGGAACGGTACACCCTGCTTCCGGGAAATGCCCTCGAAGCGGATTTGGGCACCGGATTCGACGCTGCCGTAATGCCCAATGTGATGCATCTCTGGGACCGACCGACGAACGTGCGTTTCCTGAAGAAAATACACGCGGCGCTGGCACCGAAAGGCCGCGTCGTGATCGTTGAGTTCGTTCCCAACGAGGACCGCGTTTCGCCGCCGGTTCCCGCACTCTTCGCGTTGAACATGCTGGCCAATACGTCCGCAGGCGACATCTACACCGTGTCGGAACATCGGGCTATGCTGCGCGAGGCGGGATTCCCGGCTTGTCAGGTACAGCAACTACCGCGGACTCCTCACACAACGATCACCGCGAGCAAACCGTAGATCGGTGTATACAAGGGGCCAATATCGACTTGACGAAAGGAACTTCAATGCATTTTCGATTCGCCGCCGGAGCACTAGCGATCTTGTTGTGCGGAATTGCTGCCGGCCAGCAATCTACTCGTTCCCAAGCCACCACGAATGCTCTCATTCTCGAAAAGCAAGAAGGAGAGCGGAGAGTGCATAGATCGGCAGGGACCTCGACCGGGAATGCTCCATTCATCCTCAAATTCGACCCTGCGAACGGACCCTCCCAGCACTTGGTCATGTTTACGGAAGATTTGCCACCCGGTGGCTCGATACCCGTCCACAAACACCCGCAGCGCGAAGAGATTCTGATCTTGCAGACCGGGCACTCTCGCGTCCACCTGGGGACCACAACGAGAGAGGTAGGACCCGGCGCCTCTGTGTTGATTCCGCCCGATACCTGGATCTCCGTGGATGTGGTCGGGAATGAACCCGTCAGCCTGATCGCCATTTTCTCCGAGCCTGGGTTCGAACAATACATGCGGGCGATCTCGGTTCAGGAAGGAGAGCCGAACACTCCAATCTCAAAAACCGAACTGAAGTCAATTCGTGAACATCACAACCATGCTGTGAACTACAAGTGAGCGGACAGCCCGCGATTGCTCTAGGTATGGCGAAGGAGGTCACGGCCCATGAATGCCGGTTGGATGCGTTGACGCACGAGCGCGAGGCCCGCAACCTCGCGGCGGAGAAGGCGAGCGCTCCGAAACTGGATCTTCGCTGCCGGTGGCTGGGGTGACTTTGGACGGCCGCGAATTTTGCGGCCGTTGGTCGGGCCGATTTCGTGTGCCTATTGCTGTGCCGCGCGCGCGC
>Ga0070741_10004174_pt1 | contig 34146 bp, 49 predicted proteins | sample Coa_R1_4_FD_66440 | JGI IMG/M metagenome (GOLD analysis project Ga0070741, IMG submission 66440) | Surface soil microbial communities from Centralia Pennsylvania, which are recovering from an underground coalmine fire - Coalmine... | ecosystem: Environmental > Terrestrial > Soil > Unclassified ... | reverse complement strand
CAATTACGAGATCGCGCAGGAAAAGAGCAAAAGCGGGAAGAAGTAGGCCGGGCTAAGCGGGTTGGCTGAAGGCAAGGCAGGCAAATCCAGCCGGATTTCTTACTTAACATAATATCGCTTGTAACACATTACCGTGTAGATATTACGGACCCCCCCTGTCTCACGCGGTGGTTATTTGCTCATTTCGTCCGAAGCCCGGCGTACACAGGACAGATTCCCGGCCAGCGATAGTCTTTACCGCGGCCATAATTTCGTCGCGATGCGTGCGCAGATATAACGCGACCCCGGCCTCAATTGCCTTCTCAATCGCTTGTTCCTGCAACTCCCTTGCTTGCCGTTTTAACCTCGCGAATTCATCGAGCCTCGCTAACTGGAAATCTCCAGCGGTTCGCTCCGAGCAAGTCAACAAAAACTCCAACGGCAGATTCATGGCTGGGCTGGCCCCCTTTTGCCTGCGAAACAGCACAGGCGTGGTTATTGTTAACGGAAGTTACCATCACGTTACGACAGACTGCAAGATGCTCGCTTGTGGAAAACATCTGGATTTCTGCGGAGGCCAATCATGGGCGAGGAACTAAAACAAGTGCCATCGAAACACGGAGCCGCCGAGATCGCGCAAATTGACGACATCGTGCGGCGCCACCGGATTGCCGGCGGCCGCGATGGCCGCTCTACTCTAATTCGCCACGCTGTCAAAACTTGGCTGCGCATGTTCCAGGCGGGAATCGTGCGCTTAGCGGAAGACGAATGCAACGGTGTACCGGGTGATGTATACGACGTACACCAACTCAACTTCGATTTTCCGGCGAGTGATCCCCCACGGAAGCCGCTCCAGCGTGTAACCGAGCCACCTCGCACGCTGGGGCGGCGTATTGCGCGACTCGCGCTTAATCCAGCGAATCGTTCGGCGGATGTGGAAGCGGCGGCATACAGCATCACCTCCTTTCCACACAGGAGTATAGCCGCATGAGATATCCGCTGACCTTTTTCAGTGTGGTTGCGTTGATCTGGTGCTCATGCTGCGTCTTGCGGTCGTCAGTTTCTTGGACAGTCTGTGCTTGCGTGATTTCGCAGACGTTCTTCGGGCTGCTATCAGTCCTTGCTTTGCAGAAACACCGTCCAGAAGGGGGAGCTTACGAGCTCTTTTTTGGTGCTGGCATTGGCGCAATTCTTCTCTTCGCCTGCTGGTTCGCGCTGAAGTCCAGTACGCCGTCATTCGCGCTGGTCACAGCCGTGTGGTGTGCGTGCCTGGCGCTGTTTCTCTTACAGAAAAAACCCTCAAATCCCATGCTGATTTATTTTGGCGCCGCCCTGATTTGGTGCGGCGTACTTGCCATCGTGTCGCTATCCGAGAACCTTAGACCGGAGGCGTCCTACTCCACATTTGCGCTAGGAATGTTTTGGCTGCTGCTTGGAATCGTCTTCGTGTGTTGTTCCATTGGCGCGGTGCGGAACCAGGCATTGTGGCAACTAATTGGCGACCTGCTACCACCCACTCTCGTAATCGTGTGTTTCGGCGGGCTCGCCTTCATGTTGTGGGGAGGTCCGCAGGCCGAACTCAGCCGTCAATCCATACCTGCTCTGGTGGAGTCACGATGATTACCAACAGAAGAACCGGACTCCGAGAGCATCCATTGCCGGCATCCGAGCGCAAACCGGTGGAGGTTGCGCGGCTGGGATTGCACGCACACAACTGTTCGGAATGCGGAGCGCTTTGCATTTGCTACCAGCATCCGTGCGAGTTTCGCGGACGCGCCAGCGCACGTGTGTTGTGCGGAAATGACCGCTGCCTTAGAAAGGAAACGCCGTGATGAGCTTCTATCGCCGCCAGCGCGTGAAGCGTTTGGATGACTTCCTTATTCGGTTCCACCAGGAGGCACCACTGCTCTTTTGGATATTCGCCATCGCGCTTGGCGCAGCCGCCGCGCTGGCCATCATGGTCCTTATGGAGACGCTCTCATGACGCAAGATGAACGCGAAATGCTCCTATCGGAATTGATGCGCGGCATTCCCAAGTCCGCGCCAGTCTACCGGGAGCTGGAATGCTTTGAATCAGCCGATGTGGACCGTCTCGAACCCATCATTGAGAGGATTATCCGCAGCCGGCTGCTCGAGTTTGCCCGGTTTTTATTTGGCACGGTCTTCATGCCTGAGCAGCTCATTGAGATTCACGAGCGTGTGTTACGGCTGGGATGGAGCAAATCTGAGCAGTTCTCCGCAGGGAAAGATGTTTTATGAGGAAAACAAAAAAAGCAACACTCGAACTCCCACTTACACAGAGGCAACTGCGAAGCCTGCGCAGCGGTGATGCTCAGGTCCGCGAATTGTTGCGGGTTATGCAAGCAGGCTGGACGCGCCTTGTCATCCTGATGCCGTTCCAGCGCAGCGACCGGAGGATCGCCCGGTGATCCTTGCTGGCTACGAGATCGGGAGTGGGAAGCCGGTGCACATTCCGGTGACGCATATGGCCATCACCGGGCAAACGCAACGCAGCGGCAAAACCACGGCTATGGAAGCGCTGGCCGAACGCAGCGGCTTCCGCTCCGTTGCCTTCCTCACAAAGCGGGGAGAATCCGCGTTTCAATTTGGGCATGAGGTTCCGCCCTATTTCGAGGAGCGCGCCGACTGGAAATTCGTCAAGGACCTCTTCGAGCAAATCACAGGCTATTCGCAAAATGATAAGGAGGCGGAGATTATCCGCCTGTGCCAGGGAGCGAAATCCCTCGAAACAGTCTGGCGTCGCGTTCAGCGGCAGCTTGGGATTGACCCTGACGCGCCTGCGGCAAAAGCGAAACCACGGCTCAGCAAGCGCGCGGACGATATGTACATCCGCATGAACGCCTATTTCGAGGAAATCATGCCGAAATTGTGCATGGTTCCGCGCTCGAAGAGGCTTGAGCTGCGCCGCGGCATGAACGTCATTGACCTTCGCCCGTATGAGCAAAGCATACAGCAGTTGCTCCTGACGAATGCGTTTCAGTGGGTCTACGAGAACGAAGAGCGCGTGATCTTCATCGTCCCGGAAGCCTGGTATTTCTTGAGCGAAGAGCGCGGCAGCATCACGCGGACCGCTGGCCGCGAATTCATCCGCCGCTCCGCCGCCCTGCAAAATTTTCTTTGGGCGGACTGCCAGGATATCCGGGGGCTCGATAAGACCATTCTGGGACAGATGGGCGTATGGCTGGTTGGCAACCAGCGCGAGTTGAATGAAGTCGCGAGGACGATCAAGAGTTTCGTCAGCGATCCTCAGCCGCCAACCGTAACGGACATCATGACGCTGGGTATCGGCGAATTCTATGTGCTGCACGGACCGGAGAGCCACCGCACTTATGTGCAGCCAGTATGGGCGGATGCGCATACCTGCGCCCTCTACGCGAAAGATCGCGACCCAGCCGGGCGGCCGCGGCGAGCCCTACCAAAAATGCCGCCGCCGCCAAAACGAAACGATATCCCTGCGGACGAAAAACCGAATGCGAGAGAAAACGCAAACGGACCAGAGATCACCGCAAGCTCCGCAGGGACCACTTTTCCAGCGCATTCTCTGCCGGGCAGCATCCCGCGTCAGAGCGCAGGCGGCGCAGAATCGCCAGGACATGCTTCACCGGCGGTTCCGGGCGAGCATTCTAGAGGTGCAGCTAATCCTCAGCGCTACTCGCCCGAGTCGCCGCCGATTGAGATTGCACAATTGCGGGCCGAAGTCAGCCGTTTGCGGAACGAAGTCAGGATGTTGTCCGCCGCCTTGAATAGCACATTGAAATACGAAGGATCTGCTATGCCGAAAACAGAAACTACAGGAAAAACCACGGCAACCCGCGATCTGCCGGACCTCGAGCAAATCTGGCAATTCATCAAGCGCCGGGCGCTGCAAGACCCGGACGTGCTCGCCGTGCTGGCCGCCAAGCCGGAGATCCGCGTCACTATCGCGCGCCCGATTATCGAGACGGATGGGAATACTCTTCGCGGACGCCTGGCGCTGCTCATTCAGAGAGACTTTTTCCGGGAACCTGTCAGCGCTTCTCGCGCGTACGACGAGCTGGTGCGGACGTGGCGGAACGTGGGCAAACCCAACGTGTATAAGGAATGCGACGCGCTCACCGAACTTGGATTTCTCACAAAAGAGGACGACGGATATCAAGCCGTTCCTGGCATGAAAATTTCCCTGATCGAGGCTGCGAAATGACATGGTTCTCAAGGTAACGCGAAAGCACATTCAGCAAGCCATCGAGGCGTCGTGGCCTCGTCCGTGGCCGTGAGGCATGTTCGAGTCGCCAATCATTTTCGCGCTCAAGGATGCTGGCTTCGAGACTCCTTGCATATTCCGGGAATTGTTCACGGTTTTTTACAAAGGCCGTCGCATAGACCTTCGCGCCTCAAAGCGCATTCAGGAGCACGTGAAAGCCTATGACGCGGGCGAGAAAATGAAACCAGAAGTTTTCGTGATTCGCGGACTAAAAAGGCCAAAGCGGAAAAATGGCTGAGACAACTGGCATCGAGTGGACGGACGCAACGTGGAATCCGTGGTACGGATGCCGGAAGGTTTCGCCCGCGTGCGCTCATTGCTACGCCGAGCGAGAAATGACGCGCTACGGTCGTGACTTTAGCGTGGTTACCAGAGCGAAAGATGCGACGTTTTTCGCGCCGTTGAAATGGCGAAACCCGCGAAAGGTGTTCACGTGTAGCTGGTCTGATTTCTTCATCGAACAAGCCGATAAGTGGCGAACGGAAGCATGGAACGTCATCATGCAGACTCCGCAGCATACCTATCAGGTGCTCACGAAGCGGCCAGAGCGAATCGGCAAGAGCAACCTCGAATGGCCTGAGAATATCTGGCTAGGGGTTTCGGTCGAGACCCCCCGGCAGTATCACCGCATCGACACACTGCGGGAGATCCCAGCGCACATCCGATTCCTGAGCATGGAGCCGTTGCTGAGCGACCCGCGCGCCGTGCGGCTGGATGGAATTCACTGGGTAATCGCCGGCACGGAGAGCGGCTCTGGCGCACGGCCCACAGACTGGGACTGGATTCGGCGGATCCGCGATAACTGTAAGGCCGCAGGAGTTGCATTTTTCGTAAAGCAGCTAACGGCGGAGGGAATCAAGATTCCTTTCGCGATCTGGCCGGAAGATTTGCGCGTCCGCGAATGGCCGGCTGAGGAAGGCCGCAAGTGAAAGCGCTCACGCTGCATGAGCCGTGGGCGACTCTCATCGCCCGCGGCCTCAAGGAAGTGGAAACCCGCGACTGGTACACCAGTTACCGCGGTCCGCTGGCCATTCATGCTGGCTTGCGCAAGCCCTCGGCAATCGAGGTTTCCCGCATCACCTTCGCGCTCGGCGAGCGAGGGATCGAGCCCCCGTTCGATGTGAAATCGTTTCTTCGCGGAGCGGGGCCGAACTTCGGCGCCATCGTGGCCACGTGCCGTCTTGTGGCTTGCCTCCCCGCGCCGCTGGCGGAATACAAAGCCAAGCAGCTCAAAGAGTGGTTTGAGCCTCGGCGCGGCTGGGAGTTCGAGCGCCTGTTTGGCGATTACGCTCCCGGACGCTGGGCGTGGATACTTCGCGATGTCGTTGCCGTCGAGCCTCCTGCCGCCGCGCGTGGCATGCGCAAGCTATGGGACTGGGAACCGGCGAACCGCCAGCATGCGCCCGCTCTAGGGGGTTCGCGGTGAACGCGATTGCGCGTCCGGCGCTGCGTTATTTCGGCGGCAAATGGCGGCTCGCGCCGTGGCTGATCCGTCTGTTTCCTTCGCATCACGTTTACACGGAAGCCTTTGGCGGCGGAGCAAGCGTGCTCCTGCAGAAACCGCGAAGCCACGGCGAAATCTACAACGACCTGGACGGCGAAGTCGTCAACGTATTCCGCGTGCTGCAAGACCCGCATAAAGCCAAACGCCTCGAAGCATTGCTTCGGATGACTCCATTTGCGCGTGAAGAGTTTGACCTATCTTACAAGAGATCCCGTGACGACGTGGAACGCGCCCGCCGCACCATCGTGCGCTCCTTCATGGGATTTGGCTCCGATTCCATCACTCGAACAGGCAGAGCGGAGCGCAGGACAATATCGACTGGTTTTCGCACGAACTCGTGGAGAGCCAATACCTGCGCTGCGGAGGACTGGGCGAACTACGCGAATCATATCCGCCACTTCTGCGCGAGGCTGCAGGGAGTCGTCATCGAAAACCGGGACGCGATGAAGGTCATCGAGTCAGCCGACAGGGAAGACACGCTGCATTACGTCGACCCGCCCTATCCGCATGATGTACGGAAAAGCAAGTCGAACTATCGCTACGAGATGACGATGGAGCAGCACCGGAAACTTGCCGACTTACTCCACAGTGTGAAGGGTATGGTGCTGATCTCGAGTTATCCGGGCCCGTACGACGATCTGTATCGCGATTGGAATTGGCTGAGCTACAGCGGAACGCAGTTTTGTCATGGCGCGCAAGAACGCAGAGAAAGGGTCTGGTTCAACCCAGCGGCGCAGAAGCGCCAGGGAGCAATGCGGTTGTGGTGATGTAGATGACACACAGGTCAACTTTTCGCGGTCGAAAAGGGGGTAAGCATGCGAGAAACGGAGAAAATGGCTGGCTCAGGGTACGTAGCAGCTGGAGAGAGGCGCTCCGCCAGGCGTCTAGACGCCTACAGTGCGCCAGCCACTCCTCCTGTTGTGCCGGTCGCGAGTTCCGCGCCAGTCAAAACCGTGGCGGATAAGCGCGAGCTCCAGAAGCTGAGACGCGACCTCGAAACGAAGAAGGCGCTCGAAAGATGGCGTTCGCGCGCGGCGCGCGGACCCTTGACGCCAGACGAGCTCGCGCAACTCTTCGCGGATGGCCTCGCGCAGTGCAAACACCCTGGCTGCGCGAATTTGTTTCGTCCGCGTCTCCGCGGCAGTACGCAGCTCTATTGCTCCGCGCGCTGCCGCAAGGATCACTGGTTTCGGCGCCACTATGCGCCGATTGAGCCAGCGAAATGAGACTGCCATTTACCTCGGGACTCATCCCTACGACGCATTTTGACGACGAGATGCGGCGGCTCGCTGACAGGCACTACTCGAGGCGCACTCCGGGCGCTCGCCAGTTTGCTTACAGTGGCAGAAAGCTAGTGCTTAGGAACGCCGAAGGCACGGTTCTCGTCGTATGGATGTATCCTCGGCCAGAGATGCGCATGGACGGCCAGACGGGATATAACTGCGCTATTTTTCACAACGAATCCCCGAGAAAGGCCAGCGATATTTTGCTCGAAGCCGAGACCTGGGCATTCGCCGAGTGGGGGCCTAACCGACTCTACACCTACATTGACCCGAGCAAGACTGCGCCGATAAAGCGGCATGGCGAGCACATAGTTGGTTTCTGCTTTCGTAAGGCTGGCTGGAAACCGATGGTCAACAAGGACGGCACGCCTAGGCTTTCCAGTAAGGGGTTGTGGCTGTTTGTGAAGCTCCCTTGGCCGAAAGTCGAGCGTCTCCCGCGGCAGTACGCAGCTCTGATTCCCCAGGAGAACACGCCATGAAGGAGCACACGATTTTCGAACAGCAATGCCCGTTTTGCGGCCATCGCAGAGAGCTGCGGCTGCGGCGTGCATCACCGCGCGAGCTGACCAGGCTCAAATCTGATCCAGATTGGCGGAAAGTCGAGCGGATGCGCAGGGCCATCCGGCATTCGCAACACCTTCGCATCTAATTGACAATATTGACGTTATATACTTTCGCCTTTTCTTCAAAAATTTTGCGCCACCCCTCATTTTTCACTTGACACCCGTAAGGTAGTCATGTACTATGCGCATAGTCACGCGGCAGAGGTATCGGCCACTTCCCTCAGAGGACGAAACGCGATAGCTGCACTATCGCGTCCGCGAGTATTACTCGCGCTGACCGCGTGACTGCGGCAGTGGCTTGCCCGCGCTGCGGAGCGCGGCGCGGCGAGCCTTGCCGCAACCCTGTGCCGCACGACGCGGCGCGAGGACCGCAGGACTATCGCCCCCAGCCGCAGCGTCCCCACCAGGAGCGCCGCCGCGCCTGGCAGGCAGAGCAATGACGCCGCGCGAATATCTTGAGGCAGTGCGCTGGCCGGAGGGCGTCCGATGCGCGCGCTGCGGCCGCGGCGAGCGCATCACCATCCGAAAAGACGGCTACTATCGCTGCAATGCCTGCCGGTTTGATTTCACGGTTCGCACCGGAACTGTCCTCGCCCGGTCGCATGTGCCGCTCGAAAAATGGCTGCAAGCCATCGAGCTGCTGGCCGCAAGGCATCGGACGTCTGCAGAGCTCGCCCGCGAGCTCGGCATCACGCTGAAATCCGCATGGCTGGTTCGCCGCCGCCTTGAAAGGGCCTGCGGCGAGAATCCAGTCAATCTCGCATCGGTTTTGTCGTTTAAGAATCCGCGAAAACTGAGGGGGCGCGGAAAAAAAAATGAGGTGAAAAATGCCTGTATCAATCGTCGATAATTCCGAAGTTATCCCGGTGCGCTCCAAGCTCTCGGGACTCATGTACGGAACCGAAGAGGGCCGGCGCGGCCCGGCACGCCGCTTCGCAGCGTAATGCGCTGCCTGATGAGATCAGCCAGCAACCAGCTGGCAAGGAGGAAAGAAAATGGTCATAGTCGGCGGTAACATCAAGTACACCCACAGAGTCAACGGCCAGCAGGTCACGGAGGTCATCCCAGTCAAGCGGCGCGTGTTGTCGCGGCGAGTGAGCGTCGTCGAGGAAGAGATCGCCAGCGACGGCAGCGTAATCCCTCTGGATTTTCGCGGTCGCCAGCTCAATTGGGCGCTGGCAGAAGATGGTCGAGTCTTTCGGACGGCGTGGAGCGGCCGCTATCGACTCGTCTACCCGCACGAAACCCCGCCGAAGGTCTTGTTTCTGTAAGCGATCTCCGTTAGTTCGCTCCTCCGCGACTGCGGAGCGTGTGGCTGGTAACCACGACGGCGGGTACGCAATCCCGCCACTTTTTTTGGCGTAAAAAAATGAAACGTCCGCCAAGTCATGAAGAACCCGCGCTGATCCACATCACTGAGCAGACTGTCGCAGACCTAGAGCAGTGTGCGGCCATTTTAGTCGTGAGGGGGACTATGAAGAAAAAACGCAAATATACGCGACGACATGGCGCGAAACCGCCAGGCCGCCCGAAGGGCAAATACCAAGGGAAATTTGTTACGGAGGTTGGGGAACTAGCCTTGCGCGAAGGTATTTCGCGTCAGGCTGCATGGTACCGGCTGCGCCGCGCAAATGGCAAGCCGCCCGGCAGGCCGAGAAAGGCTAGTTCGCCGGACCGAATGATCCCTTGAGTTTCTGGACGCAGAGCTCGATCAGCATGTTGATGATCGAGTCTTTTGCGTCGATGCCCGCGGCTTTCGCGGCATCGGCGATCTTTGCGAAGGCCGCGGCTTTTTTATCCGTGCCGGCGGCCAGCGCTTCCGCTTCCTGCACCGCGGTCCACGCGATCTTGCCCAGGTCCGTTTTCAGGATGCCTTCCGCGGCCGTCGCCAGGTTATGCGCCGCATCCTCTCCGAAAATCTTAACGAAGAGGTCGCTCACGAAGACTCCGGCGTTGTGAAAGAAATGCCCGATCTTCGTCCAGAAGCTAGACTTTGCCGGCGGTGCCGGCGTCACTGTGCTCGTTGCCATGGTGTCACGTTCCTTTCGATGATGAAACAAACTCCGTCTGGAACTTTGCGAGGTTATCCGGCTCCAGCAGATCTTGCGGCACGGAGAGCGTCAGGAATTTGGCGGACTCGAGCCGCGAAAGCGTCAGGTACATGGCGGTGGCGGCATCCTGCAGCGCTTTGCCTTCACCGGTCCATTGCGCCCATTTCGAGCTGCCCGAGCGCCAGAGAAACGAAATCTGCGCGGAGTAGGCCATGCTGACAAAGGCGTTGAGTTCGGAGCGCTCAAGTCCCGCGTTCTTCGCTCCTTCAAACCAGCTCACCGGATTCGGGAATTCAATCAGGCCCATGTGTCTTGATATCCCTTACCGTCCGGCTTCTAGCTTCTCGAGGCGTTTGCGCATGCCGGCTTTGAAGGCGGCGGGCGTCTTGGGGGTTCTGCAGGGCCTTTTTGATTCCGCGGATTTGCGCTTCCACCGGGATTTTCATTTTTCTGGGCATGACCATTTCCTTTCGAGAGGCTGCTTATTTTTCGGCTTCATCGCGCTGGTTGTCTTCGTCGTTATGCGAGCCGGCCCAAGCCGTGAGCAGCACAAAGATCAAGATCAGCGCAATCATGATTCCATCGGCGAGATTCACGCGGCCCATCCATTCCGCCGCAGCAGCTCGGCGACGTCATCCCGCCGCAGCCAGAGCGTCTTTCTGCCGTCTTCGTCGTCCATCTGGCGCGCTTCGAGCGCATCGAGCATGCGTTCTCCGGCGCCGCTGCGCAGCTCATTGATCGTGTCATCGGGCCCGGAAACGCGCTGCGTCTCGCTCATGGCGCAATCTCCCAGGGTTTTTTCCCCGCCGCACCGGCGCGCGCCTGCCGGCTGATGGCTTCCATGCCGATCTCGCTCTGCAACGCGGCGGGCAGGGAAATGAAAACGGAGACAGCTCGAACCAGGCGCTCCTTTGCATCCGCGGCTTCGTCCAGCTCGGGTATGGCCGTATTGAGCAAATGCCGCATGATATCGAGTGCTTCCTTTGCGGTCATGGCCGCGCTCCGGCCAGAATCTCTTGATAGAGCTGCAGCCGGGCCAGGCCGCGCGGGACGTACTGCGGATCCGCCGTGGGCGCATGTGGCCGGCCGGTATTCCAGCAATCGAAGAGTTCGGCGAAATCTTTCGCGAGGTCCAGGCCGAAGCGGCTGGCGAACTGCGCCAGCAGCCGCGAAGTGATCACCAGCGAGCTGAGCGGCTGGCGGAGCGCCTCCACGCCATGCGTATGAAACGCGATCGCCTCATAACCCATCACCTGGGTAAGACCATAAGACGTCGCAAGGCTCCCCAGCCGCTGCACCTGATTGGCGAAGCCGCGGCGCGCTGCATCAGCCGCATCCGCATCTGCTGCCGCGTTTCCCGCCCCATTCGCCGGTAGCGCTCCTGGCACTGCCCACAGCAGCAAATCCTGAGCGCCGATGCTTCCGTAAGCCGCTTTGTGTCCCAGCAGAACTTCGCCGAGAGCTGCAAACACTGCCGGTTCGAATCGCGTGGCATCAGGGTCCCCGCCGGACTCATTCGCAATCAGCGCGGCCAGGAACTCCGGCCTGGCGCTCGAGCTCTGCGCCACCGAATCGAGCAGCGGCCCATAGCGCTCGTGAATCCGTTTCATCAGGTCAGCGTCCGTCATCATCGCCACTCAATTCGCAATCATGCGCTTAATCGCATCCTTGACGATGCGGCCACAAGGCAAGCAGAAATCGTAGTAAGACCCGCTGAGTCCACAGCTCACGGAAACTGTGTAGTAGACACTTCTTTTTTGTCTCCGAAGCCCACGGACTTCCGGCGAATTGATTTCCTGCCCGCAGCGGTCGCACTTGCGGGATCTCGCTCACAGATACACCGCCCGCAGGAAACGATTTTCGGTTTCCCCTTTTTTCAGCGCGCCATGAAACGTGATGATGTGTCCGCGCACGGCGGCAATCCAGTTCTCGAAGCTCGGCGCTTCCTCGGGATCGCCAAAATTTTTCTTGATCAGCCGGCAATGCGAACAGAGGAACTGCATGCGCTTGATGGCGAAGGCGGGCTGGGCTGGACGGATCATTGAAAAAATCGAATCTGCTGGAGAGCCGCGGAAGGCAGCGAAGCGCGCTTGGCCCACTTCCCCCGCTTCTCCGCTGCTCGCCCGCGTTTTGTCCCAGCCTGCGGCGGAAGATGGCGCAGAGTCCTCCATTGCGTCAAGGGAGTTGCGGAAAAAACCTGCCAGTAGGCGTCAAGACGCTATGGGAGTGGCTGCTAGGAGCGCCTCAGCCAGCCGAGCGCGAGAATGGCCGCCAGCGCCATCCCGCCATAGAGCACCGGATCGGGCAGGGAAGAGAGATTCAGCGTGCTGGCGTCGATGGTCTGCGGCGCGCTGGAATCCTCCTCGATGGGCAATCCCGTGCTCGCGTCAATGGTGAGCGGCGCGGCGGCAGCGCTTTGCTGCGCCGGGGCATTCTGCATGGATGGCGGAACCAGCGGCGAAGGCGCGGCGGAAAGAAATGCCTGATAGGCGCCGCTCTTATACGTGCTCCAGGGAGAGAAGCTCGAGCCCGCCGCGGTGTAAATGGCAAACGCGGCATTGGCGTTGGTCTGCGGGTCGCGCAGGTTCACGTTCGCGAATTCCGGGTGTGCTCTGAGATTGATCTGCCAGAGTCCCACGGAGGTCCCTAGATTCAGGTCTCCCACGGCATTGGGATTGCCTCCGCTTTCCGCCAGCGCGATGGCCACGGCGGTTTGCAGCGCGGGTCCGCTGAAGCCGGCGTTCGCGGCGTATTGCGCGATAGTCGCGGGGTCCAGATTGCCAAGCGCCCCGAGGCCGCGAGCTCGGCCCATGCGGGCCCGGGCAGGGAAGCGAAGCGGAACGTAGGTGCGCGTGCTCACTCTTCTTCGTCCTCGTATTCGTACTCTTCTTCTTCCTCTTCGGCGAGTCCGATAAATTCCTCGAGGTCGCTCACATCGGGCGCGGGCAGCGCTTCCAGCTCGACTCCGATATCTATGGTCTGGTCATTGCGGTAGGCGGGGCCGAATTTCGGGCAAGCCTCGGCGTGTTTCTTGAGGTTGTCTTCGGCCTCTTCTTCCGTTTTGCCAAAGAAAATATGGCCAACACGGATTTCGCCATCGGAATCCACCTTGAAGCTGTAAATCGCGTGCGCCATTCGATTCTCCCTCAGTGAGATGCCGGAGCGGGCCCGGATGCGGATCCGTTCTTGGGTTTCGTGGCTTGCCAGACGATCTCGTTCATCACGAATTGCTTTGCCCAGGCCCAGAGCCCGGCCAGCACGGCTCCCAGAGTCAGCCCGCTGATCACCAGCGTATGTTCGGGGCCGTTCCACGTGGCGGAGATTCCCACGGCCGTGCCCGCGGCGGCCAGCGCGGAGAGCGTGCGCAGCAGCTTGGTTTTTTCCTCGGTGATCCACGGGAAATATCGCGAGCGCTTGAGCCATTGCAGCACGAAGACGGTGATCCCGCTGCTCGTCAAATGGGTCATAACCAAGTTTGCATCCGCCGCCATTTTTCAGCCCTCCTTGCCGTGGAAACCCACGCCCAGCACAAGCATCATCACTTCCTCGCGCTTTTCTTCCGGGCAGATGCGCACGATCGCCGCGATGGCGCGGTTCAAGCGCCCGCCCAGGCCATTGATTTCCCGGCGCGAATGCCGCAGCGCGAAGACCCAGCCGCCGGCGGCGAAAGCCGCGCCGAGCGCCGGCAGCACGAACGCGAAAAACATGGCTTCCGCGTTCATTTCTTTCCCGCCACCAGAATCGCTTCGACGTCCGCCAGCTCCTGCATCAGCGTGCCTTCCCTGGCCACCAGCGCATTGCGGCTGGCCTCGCGAATTTTCCGCAGCTCATCGGCGCGCGCCAGCAGCAGCTCTTTCCGCAGATAGGGCCGCAGCGCCGTGGCGATATCCGCGTAATCCACGATATCCGAGCGGCGCTCGCTGCGGTTGCGCTGCTCGAAGCGGTGGAAGACGTCCATCACCACCGCGGCCATGCGTTCCTCCGGCGTTTCCGCCCCTTCATACCTGGCCCCGTTCATTTGCGTCGCTAAGGACCCATCCGCAAATCGACGATATACGTGCTTCCAGCGCCCGGAGTGCCCTGGAACGTCCAGACCGGCGCCGTCGCCGATATCGTCGTCTGCGAAATCATCGTCAGTGTCCCGGTTCCTCCGGTCATCTGCGCCGTGCCTATCGGAGGGCTTACCGTCATCGTGATGGGCACTGGCAGCGTCCACGTAATCGTCGGGTTCGCTGCTTGCCCCGTTCCGCTCGCCGTAATCGTGATGCGGCAAGTCTGGCCGTACCCGGCCACCGCGCTCACCGTCGCCGTGTTTCCCCATCCCGCGGAAATCGCGAATTGCGAAGCAGCACACGGCGCGCTTCGGTCGGCGTAAAACGCGACTCCGTGCTGCGGCTGTGTCCAATCCTGCTCGGAATCGAGATGCGCGAAGGGATGCAGGTTTCCGCCGCTCCAGTTGTCGAATGCCACCGTGCCGCCCGCGTTCTGGAAGAGCCATGCTCCCGGCACACCCGAGTCATAGCCTTGCGTTCCGCTGTCCGTGAATGTCGCTACGACGGAGCCATTCTTCCAGAACGTGATCGTATTTCCTCCGCTCGCAAAGCTCCCGCGCACTTCGCAGCGCAGCACGTCGCCAACCGCAGGCGTCAGCGTAAACGTCGTAAGAGTAGTTGCCGTTACTCCGGCAACTCGAGCGATAGAACTCCCGTTTGCCCCGGGACTCTCATTGCAGATGTACATCGTTCCGCCATTGGCGCTGTTCATTCGCACGCCGAGAACGATGGTATATGGCGCAGCCCCGGGAATCTGCGTCACGGTGTACTGCGAAAACTGATCATTCGCGAAAGCGGCTCCTGTGTACATCGAGATGAACGATCCGCTGGCAGTGGAGTCCGCAACTTGGTTGCTGACGATGCTCAGACCTCCCGCCGCTCCTGTGTACGTTGTCCAGTTCGACCCGAGTCCGCCATTCGCGCGATTGAACGTATCGTACGCCGTGTTCACGTAGCCGCTCACTTCGCTGATGCCGGATAAATCTGGCACAGAGCGTGTTCGCGTCGCCGTAAATGTCCCGCTCTCCAGGCTCGTGAATCCCCCTCCCGTGAGATAGATATTCGGCGTCCCCAATCCATTTACTCCCATCGTCGGGGATTGTCCGGCAGCGGCGAAAGCGCCATTGGCATTCAGGAAGTTGGGTCCGTTCGATATCGTGAATCGGAAATCTGGCTGATTATCAGTGAAAACTGTGCCCTGAAAGTTTTTTCCCGCTCCTAGCGTGTCCGCGCACGGAATATTTGTCGGGCTATGGCCACGGCAGAGTTCCGTGGATACTTGGCCTGCTACGAGATTCACCGTTATCTGCAAAGCCTGACTGCCGTTCGAGGTAAAGGGGCCCATGATTGCCGAACCCTTGCTGACGTTTCCGTTTATATCCACTGCGTAGATTTGATAGTAATACGTCCCGCTCGCCAGACTTCCCGCCACTTGCGTCACGCCGGCGATAGATGGCGTCGCGAGCGCGTATCCTATGTTCGCGTTATTTGCAGCTTCGATTGTCGCGGCTCCGATTGCTACGTAGGAAGAGTTCGTTCGGCTCGATAAGCTGCTTAAATTGACAACGCAGGCTCCTCCAGAGAAATCCACTTGCGTGGTGCTTGGTATCGCGGAAACCCCAGCTTGCGAACCATTGGCGCATGTCGCTCCTGTACTTTCCCAGTTGAACGCATCGACGCTGCTGTCGCCTAGCTCCACAACAGGAGGCGCAATCAGCCCGAGAGAATCAGCATAGGTGAAGTTAAGAAATTTGAATCCGCTGGCGAACATATTCGGCGCGATGTTCAAATGTACCGCAGGATACTGGCTGTTCTCGATGAGGATATTGCTGAAATCCCACACTCCGGGTTGAGTCCCTGCGTTGTTAAAGAATAGATTGGCGCCCGCATCGAAGAGGAACTCTCCGCCTTCTAGCGTCGCGTTCCTGAATTGCGAGAGATACATCAGCCCTTGCTGATTCTGTCCAAGCCCCTTATTCACCGTGTCCAGAATCACCGGCGGATAGCCCCAGTCATTGCCGTTCACGGCAACGCCGAAGGTCCCGCCATTAATCAGCAAATCGAATCCTCCCCCCATGTGCAGCGGGATCGAGCCGCGCGTTCCCGTTATGCTTGTTCGCGTCAGTGTGATGTCCGTAACACCGGCGCCGCTCGCATCCTCATCCAGATAAAGCCCCGAAAAGTAGGGGTTGGCCACGGCCATGAAAATGTCTTGATACGAGATGCTATTGACGTTGCCTCCGCTCGGCTTGAATGTTTGCAGGAAACATGGATTCGTCGCGCAGATCATCCATTCCACCGGCAAAGTCGTAAACGATGGTATTTGGTTGTTGTTTCCCGTTGCGCGTCCTTCGAAGAAAGAATAAGAGGCCGGGATGATCGGCTGGTTCACCTGCATCACTGCATTCAGAATGTGATGCTGCTGTCCCGCGGAGCAGTTATAGAGTTTCAGCGGGGAATTGATGACGATGACGGAAATGGATCCGGGAGCCGATGGATACCAGATATCCACTCCCGCTGTAAAACGCGAGTTGCATGCGTTCATGATATTCGCGGCATTGTCGTGCAGCACCGTCGCGCTCGCTACGCTTGCCGTGGCCGCATTCGCCAGCGTAAGCGTGTTTCCATTGATTGCCGTTATCGTTGTCGCCAGATAACCATTTTTCGGCGCCGCCAGAGGAGTCGCGCTGAGATACGCTGCATCGGCTGGAGCGAGCGTCAGCGCCCCGAATCCCCAGTCCGTGAAGCTCGAATCTTGTCCTGGAAGAATGGCAACAAGAGAATAAGCCCCCGCTCCCTGCGCCCGCCAAACCGCGTAGCGCATCGCGTTGTAGGGCTGCGGAGTCCAGCGAACGAAGTTTTTTGCCACGACTTGCAGCGTTCCTCCCGAAGGGCAGGAGACAGGAGTTTGCGCCGACCATTGCGCTATCGTTACTGTCGTGCTCGTCGGAGCGCCCGCTGTGACGAACGATCCGCTGAGTCCCACTGAGCCGGTGATATTCGTGAAAATCTCAATATCCGGCGAATTGGGTATGTTGTGCGCGGTCGTCGTTGTGAACGTCACAAGTCCCGTCGTGCTGTTGTATGAACATCCGTTGTTGGCGATGGTATACGTCTGCACACCGAGCGTTGCCATTCCTGAAGTCGTTCCGAATGCGGCGCTTCCCGCGCTCCAGGCGCCGTTGAAATCCTGTGCGGCTACGATGTAGTTCCATGTCGTCGATCCGCCAACTTGCTCGATGGGCGTAACCGTCGCGGCTGTCGTGGGTATCACCGTCGCGCTTCCCCCAATGCTGCATGGGTTGCAGTCCGCGTGCGTGAAGCTCGCCGTGAACGCGCCAGCATTAACAACTGCGTACGAAGTGTACGTGCCATTCAGCGAGGAATCGGAAGCTCCCGCTACGATGACCGAGGCTCCGTTCGTTGCCGTCATCGTCGTCGAAAGATGAAATGTCGCCACGTTCGACGAAATCGAGAGGCTGCTGATGCCTACCGGCGTATTTGGCGTAATCACCGTTGGAGCGGGTCCGGCCAGCGGAATGGATACTCCTTGCCCTACAGCGAAATCGCTCGTCCCTCCGCTGCATGTCACTGATGTGCTGCTCGCCGTCGTCGCGCATGTAATCGAAGGCGGAGTGAATCCTCCGAGGTAAACGCCGTAGTTCGAGAGATCGATGTAGGGATTCGGCCCCTTAAAATGCGTATCACAGTTGTTGTTTACGGGGCCCGTGGCGAGGCTGGGGAAGGTCTGGCAGGGAGTGCCGCCGAGCAGCCCGTTGTTATTGACCTGCGTCTGCGAGGGAGAGCCTCCCGCGGCGGGCGTGACGTTGTTCGCGAGGCTGGGGCAACTGAAACTCGAGGAAATATCCTGCGAACCGCCGCTGATGGTGACCAGCGCCGAGCAGGTCTGCGGACCCGTGCCGAGCGGCGGCTGGACACCGGGAGAGAGCGAAACAATGAACTGCCATTGGGTTCCCGGAGTCGAGATCGAGGCATTCGGGCAGAGATTGACGCTGAAAAACCCGTTGGCGTTGGCCGTGAAGGGATTCGGATTCTGCACCTGGCTGGCGCCAGCGCAGATCGCGGGCCCGGTGGGAGCGGGAACCAACTGCACGACAATCGTCGCATTGGTGTAAGGCAAGCCGTTCGGGTCCGTGATGGTGGCGGTCACCTGCGTGGTGGCGCTCTGCGCATAGACGCTCACCAGCAGATCGAAGGGGCCTCCATCGACAAGGTGATTCAAGAACACGAAGAGAAGCGGCAGAAGAACGAAACGCCAGTGCGCGAATTTCAATTTTTCCCTCTGGCAAGTTTTTTCATGTGCTCGGCCATTTCCCGCTGGATTTCCGCGAGCTGGCGCTGCGGCAGGATATTTAGCACAAGCGAATAGGTCTCCCACTCTCCCGTCTGCGGATTATGCCCGCGGAAATCAAAGGCCCAGATCGCGGATCGTCTCTTGAACATCTCGCGCAAGGCGAACTGGAACTGCGCGGTGAACCACTCGAGCAACGGCGCGGGAATCTCCTGGCTTCCCGTCGCAGCGGGTGTCTTTCCGTGTTCCGTCAATTCTGGCGCTGGCTGACTCATGTCCCGCCTGGTCATTGCACGTAGGTCATTACGCCTTGAGCGTTCACCGTAGCGCCTGTCGTGACAGCGCAAATGCTGTTGTTGAGCGGCGTAGCCCGCAGAGGCAACTCATGAACAAGCTGCTGTTCGGCGAGCGTCCCTGGTCCCATAGCGCCTGTCAGCAGCACTGTGCCCGTGCCACAAGAAGCTCCGCTGCCATATTCGAATTGAATGGTCTGGCTTGCGCCAATCAGCGATATCGACCATCCGCACACGTACGTTTGCCCGGTTGAGAATGGCCCTATGAGGGTAGTCGTTGATGCGCTGGTGATGTTGATCGGCACGCTGTTTTTCGCGATGTTTGGGTTGCTGCATGGGTCGATGCCTGTAATCGCAAACTGCGGATTCGTGCCGCCGGCGAGGCCAGGAACGTCGAACACGTATTCAAGGCTTACACCTTGCGCCGAACCTCCATGTCCATAACCTACTTGGACCTGAGGGCATGTCGCGGCCGGAACACGGAAAGTTTGCAATGCGGTTGTATTCGCTAAATTTGCAACTACGAGAGGAGATCCTGAAGAGCCGGAAGGACCAAGTGTTAAACATCCAACGGAAAGGGTGCTGCCCGCGACACTGGAACCTACATACTGGAAGAAAAGCGTTCCCGAAGTATTCCCGAAGGGAGTCTGGAAGGTATCCGATTGGTCCACATTGCCAGGAGCGTTGTTGAAATTCACCTTGTCGATTTGAGCGGAGAGAAAAGTGCCGCTGTTGACGTTGCTCGTCGCGGAAGTGCCGTTGTAGGTGAGCGTGTAGGTTGCGGTATTGGGTGAGCACGTCACCATGACCTGAATGCGAGAAAAGCGGCCCGTTCCCGTCAGCGTCCCTTGGCGCAGCACGGCGATCCCGGCAAATTCCAAAATATCGGAAATCCGGTAGACGTTGCCCGCTGTGTCGATGCCATCAATCTCCATCTGAAATTTTTGCGCGTTGGTGATCGACACGCTGGCGTAATGCTGTGTTTGTCCGAGATTGACAAAACCGGATTGCGAGTTCGGCTGCGTGACGTACGTCTGCGCTGACCCGTTGCACGCTTGGTTCGTCGCGAGCGTGGCATCCACCGTCTGCGGAAGAATATAGGTGGATTGACCACACGCCAGCGAAGGCATGAAGAGCAGCAAGAAAAGCACCGCTCCATAAAGAATTTGTTTTTGGCGTCTCATTTCTTCAGTAATACATGCCGGGCGGCTCTTCTTTCTCCGGGTAGAGCCAGCCGGCGATGCTCCCTTCGATGATTTGCCCGGCGGGGACAATGGAGACGTTCGAGACCTGGAGCTGTACCAATCGCGCGTTCAAGAGCCTTACGGGAGCAATTTCCCTCGGCACCTGGTTTGTTCCCAGCGAGACCGCTATGCTCTCCAATCCCGGCACCGTCCTGTTATCAATCAGCAGGCGCCAGAGAATGGAGCCGCTGCCATCGGTGAATCCGCCACCGACAAACTGATTCGAGAACCACTTGATGACGCCGTTTTTGCCGCGGTCAATCTGGACACGCACGATATCGGTGAAGCCCGCGCCGATCGCCGGGATGATGATGGCGTTGGCGGCGATGAGGTTCCGCGCGCTGGCGGGAGGAAATATCCAGGGCGGCAGGCGGCGTACAGCGACCGGACACTGATCCTCGGCGAGGAGGCGTTGCTGATATGCGGTGACGGGAACGTTGGTAGCCATGGTCGTTAGCTGAAGCTTGGCGCTCCCAGGACGCCGAAAAGAGTGATCTGCGGATTGTTGGGGTTGACCGCGTGAAAGTTGTTGATGCGGCAGATGAGCTGCGTCCCTGCTTTCACGTAATGAGGACGCCGCAGAAGGAACGGGAGCTGCCCGCTGCCGCCGAGAGAGAGCGCATTCGATTGGGCCTGCGTCCAGAGGCTATCGAGTTCTCCGGAAGATTCAAAAATCTGCGCGGAAAAATCTGTGTTGGGCGTGCCGGCGGAATCCACCGCGCCGGCCATGATCGCCAGCACGATGAAATCGTTGATCGAGGTCACGTTGTCATCGGCGTTGCTGCTGGGAGCCATGGCCGAGAAATTCGGATTGGGGAAGCCGAGATTGAACCAATACGGCTGGCGACCCACGAGCCCCATGCGGTACTTCTGCCCAGGAACCCAGGCGGAGCTCGCCAGCTTGCGATAGCTGAGAAACAATCCCAGCGCCCACCGGCCTGGCACTCCGGGCACGCGGTCCTGCTGGAAGACGTTTGGGTCGCGGTTGGACATTTAGCGCCTCGATTTGCGCGATTTTTTGCGGGATTGTTTTCTTCCGCCCTCGTGAGCGCGCTTCGCGGAATAGTCATAGGAAGCGCGAATAGGATGGAAAACTCCAAGGTCGTCGTAAAAGCCAGCAGCCACATTTTTGAACTGCCGGAAAAACTTGCGCGCTTTTTGAATCGCGTTTTTTTTCTTTCCGGTAAAAATGATTTCCGGTCCGTTGTATGGGTTGGTGTAGAAACGCATGGCGTATCCTCTCCTCCTGCCCCTCTCAGGAATTCTGGAAGACCTGGCCGGCCGTGCCTTGTTGCGGAGCGGACTGCGGAAAGAGTTTGTAGCCGCGGAGGACGAGCTGGATGGTGTTCGGCGCTCCGCTCAGATCGCTGAAACTGGCCTGAACGGAAGTGGAGCGCGCGAGCAAATAGGGTTCGACCAGCGGGAAGGGAAGCTGCGCCGTCCCCATGAAGTTCGCGCTATTCACCGGAGAATTTGAGAGATTGCGCCCGGTGGACGTGTCCTGCAACTGTACAGTGAACGCACCAGTCGACGTGCCCACCACCCAGATCCATTCGAAATCCGCGTCATACTGGATCTGCAGCACGCTGGGGCCATTGCCATTGGCGGCCAGCGTGACGCTCGGAAACACATAGTCGAAAAAGACGCGATACACCTTCTGCGGGGTGACGCCGGAACCATCGCATTTGGGGCAAACCTGAGTCTGCCGCGCGGCGTTCGTCACGGCTCCGCGGCCGGCGCAAATCTTGCACGTCTGAGAAGCGGGTTGTGCCATTGCCATTTTTCCTTTGCGCCGCTAAGGGCGCGCGTAATTCGGCCCCTGAACAAAAAATTTTCAGAAGGGGCGGGAAAGAGCGGAAACGCTCTTTCCCGCTGCCTTCGGACTTCCCGGCTTGCGACGGTCGCGGCAGCTCCCAGCCTCAGCCGGAGAAAGCGAGAACCAGCAGGGCTTGCCTACTGGATTCCGCGGAAAAGGATGCCGTCGAGCTCGAACTTCACCGAAAGGCCCGTGCCGGGCCCGGTGGCCGTCGTGCCCGCGCTCGCCAGAGTCTTGAACGCGCCGAGGTTTTCCTGCGTCGGGTCAAGAATCACGGAGAACGTCTGGGTTTGCTCGATGGAGATCCCGTCATACACCGTGCTCCACATGTTGCGGGTATCGGGGAAGCCATTGTTGCTGATACCCGTCACTATGGTGGTGGTAGTGGCAGTGGTGGCTCCACCCAAGGCCGCTTGCGCGCCGCCGCCCTGAGGCAGCTCGGCGGCTTCGCCCTGGAAATACGGCTTATCGTTCACGGTGAAGTTCACGAGCGTGCCGTAAAGGAAGCTCAGCAGGTCCACCGGGTTGACGATGTTCTGCTGTGTCCCCGAAGGTTCGCCGGAAACGCGAATCTTCAGCGAGCGCACCAGATGCTTATTGGGCGACTGGAGCACGCCGGCGAGCTTCATGTTGGTGTGCAGCAGCGTCTTCTGAAACGCGACCGCGACACCGCTGTTGTATTGCCCGCCGATGGGAACCGCGAAGAGCACCACCGTTGGCGCCGTGGTGTTCGCATCCACGCGATAGATGTCATAGAGCGCTTGCCGCAGCCCTTCGAGTCCTCCCGATACAATCGGATTGCGGAAACGAAGATGCGGACGTCCTAGCTCATGCTCATCCACCACGCGATCGGTCCACGGCTTGCCAAAACCAGATAGTGTTGGATTCATAAGTGTTTCTCTCTTCTCCGGATAACGGAGAGGAATTTGTTTCCCCGCATCGCTTCCATACTCGGTGGCCGGCTTCCCGTCCCAGAAGCCGGCAGACCGGAAAAAATCCATTCAGCGCGCTTCACTGCGCGGATATCGCGCCGCCAGGAGCGCTAAGACGCCCAGGGGTTCATCCAGACCCCGGGCGCGGAGCTGGGCGCTGACGTGGTAGCTAGCGCCGCGTTCGCGCCGCCAGCTCCGCCAGGCGATACAGCCGTGGTGCCGGCCGCGGTGGTTACCGGAGTCGGCGCCATGCCCGGCAAAGCGAGCGTATTTTGCGGCGTGCTGCCCGTGTAGCCAGGGTTCAGCAGCAGCGGCCCGGAGCCAGCGGTCGGCAGCGGGAAGCTATTATTGATGTAGAAACCGAGCTCTCCGCCCAGGTCTCCACTCAAGCCGCCGCCCAGCGCGTTCTGTCCCATCGTGTCGCTGAGAATGCGAGACGCGACGGCAACCGCTGCGCCAAGCAGCGCCCCGTGTCCCGCCTTCTGCGAGAACTTGCCGGCCAGCCATGCTCCTGCCAGCCCGGTGATGGCGTTCGCGCCGTAGCCCACAACGCCTGTGTTATTGCTGCCAAGGATCATTTGCGGAACAACGCGAGTGGCCACACCGTTGACAACCGCGGCAGCCGTCTCGACGAGCAAATCGCCCCCGGACATTCCCAGGATCGGATTGCGGCGGCGATGCCGGCGGAATCCGAAGAAACCCGGATTGCGATGGCGGCGGCTGCTGCGATGCCTTCTATGAAATCTGTGTGCCATGTGTCCTCCTTTCCGACTGCTGCCGCGTGACAGTCCAAAATGCCCGCGGCTGCGCCGCGGGGATGGGTTTACGATTCGAACGATGGGCATTGTCACTGCCCCCTCATAAATCTTTTGCAGGCCGCGCTCATTGCTAATCCATCACCCCTGGCCTGGAAATCACGTACTGGCCGCCATAGAAATGCGCTTCGCCTGTCTGGTGGTCAAGCAGAAGCGCCATGTGCGTGGCCGGATTCACCGATTGGTTGGCGGAACACGTGGCGATCCAGCCTTCGGCAAGGCCATGCGGCTTGAGCAGCAGTTGCGCGACGCGCTCATAGACGATGAAGTTCGTCCCGCGCAGAATGCCGCGGGAAAAATTGCGCAGCGGCTGAGGCACCATCTTGACGGAGGGCGCGGGAGAGAGCTTGCCCGTCCAGCGCTCGATGCCGTTCGAATCTTTTTCCATGATCGGAGTGCGGCCAGAAGAGGGCGGCATCCAGGAGGCATCCGGTTTATCGGGGAACCCTACCTTGCCATCCTTGCGGAGAATCGGAGCAAGCGGCAGGAGAAAATCCGCCTGGCCAGCGATCTTCACAATGCCGAGCGGGAGCCAGTTTTCCTGCCCGAAGAAATCAATGGAGATTCCTTCGGGGTCGTTTTTGAGCCGGCCCTCGAGCTCGGGAGGGATATACATTTCATCGGTGCGCTCGAAGACGATCTTCTGAAGATGAGCGAAATACTCATACTTGCGCATGCGCAGGCAATCGCGCTGATGCTGGATGATGCCATGCACATCCACAGGAGCTGCCGTTAGAACCGCTGGTGCCGTCGTCACATCATTCCTTTCTCGCGCCTTGGCGCGTCTCATCGAATCAACAGCAAAAGAACCGCGGCCGCGGCGGCATAAATCGCCCAAGAGGGCAAGCTCGCCGCGCTCGATGCCGAACTGGCGGATGAAGCCGCCGCGGGACTTGAGGCTGCCGCCGCTGCCTGCATATCCTGGAACTGGCTTGCCATCTGCGCCGCAATCGCCTTGAGCTCCGCGATGACCACGCAACCCGCGTTGCAGCCGCCGCTGGATGCGGGCCCCTGTCCGCTCGCCACGGATTGCACCGCGGAAGTGAAATCCGCGACGAGCGAATTGAGCGCGTCGATGCCCTGCTGCGGAGTGGATTGGCCGCTCGAAACCGCCTGCTGAATGAGCTGCAAGTAGTTGTTCGCGGCGGGCACGGCGGTGCAGAGCACGTTCTGCTCTTTCTTCACCGCGGCGGCGTGGTGCCCAAAAATCGTCCCGAAAAGGCCGATGATGGCGGAACCGATGGCGACGGCTGGCGCGGCGGGGCCCGTCAAGGGAGCAATCTTCGCGCCGGTGGCGGCGATGCTCGATAGCGCGACCTGCGCGGCGCCAACTCCTGATGCGGCGCAATCGGCCGAGCCAGGCACATAAGCCGGCTGGCCGCCGTTATCGAGGATTTGCCCGGCGGAAACCGAAGCGAGAATCGCGTTATAGACGGCTTGGTTGTGTCCGGGAGTGTTCGTGATTTTGGACGAGGGAAAAATTTGTTCCGTGGCTTGCTCCGGGCTGAGCGCGCCGAGTCCGCGCGTCGCGACGCGATAGCGCCGCCGGGCGAGAGCGGCGGGCGAAGGAACGAAGATGCCCAATGGGCCGATGGATTTTATCGCTGGCTGCATCAATTGATGATCCCCGGAGCTTTGACGACGTATTCGCCGCCAGTGAAAAAGATTTCGCGCTTCAGCTTGTCGTAGGCCAGGCGGGGCGGGCGGTTGGATTCTTCGCCGAGAATATGCCAGTAGAGCGCGGAGCCGTGGTTGACATGAGCTTTCTCGGTGATATAGCGGACGCAGATGCAAAAGCCGAGATCCACTTGATCCTTGGTGGGATCCGCACCGAGATCGAGCAGGCACGGGCTGAGGTCCTGATTGCCGCCGATGAGATAGAGCTGAGTGCCGCCAGCGTTGGATGCGAGCGTGACTTTATCGCCGGAAAATTCGATGATGCCGGTATTGGCCGGCTTGTGTACACGGCCGAGATTGCCGTTCTCCGCTCCCATCTCCTCGCGGAAGCGGGCGAATTCCTCTTGCGTGAACCCATCGGCGACGACGAGCGTATCGAGGCGCCCGAGTCCGGTGTAATCCGTGCGCATGCGGGCGGAGCGCTGCGCTTCCAAGGTTTCCTTGGGCGCTTCGCCATGAAATTCCTCATAGAGTTCGGCTGCCTTTTCCGCTTCCGATGAATCTGGATTGGGAAGACCGAAAATGACCAGCTCGGCGGGATTCTTTTTGCCATCGGAGAGTTCCCGGTTGGCGAGCTCCACGGCGCGCCGCGGCGTCACGTCGCAGGAAGGATTTTCCGCGCGCGGATGAAGAATCTGGAGCAGTCGCCCCGAGCCGCGCTTGCGTCCGCCCGGCGGGAAGCCGATGCGGAGCTCGTGTCCCGTGTCCGTGACAATCGTGCGCACGCGCCAGCCGGCGGGCTTTGTCTGCACGTGCTCGGTTCGGAATTCAGACACGCTTCGCTCCTGATTTCTTTCGCCGAACTGGACGGGATGCGGCGATCGCCGCGTTACGGATCCGCTGAACAGCGCGTACCGGCCCGCGCACGGTTATGGTCATCGAAACGATGCTGGCCGGCGCTTTGAGTCTCTGTGTCATTTGCTCCTTCCGTCCGCTAGTACCATTGCTCTAGGCTGCACTGCCCATTGACGTTATCAGGCGCCCATGTCCACAATATCGTTCAGGAGAATCCCAGCCATGTCTTCCTATCGGAGTTACTGGGTCAAGATTGGCATCATCATCGGCATTTTGTTCGCGCTGGTGATTCTGCGAGGCGGCGGATGCCAGCAGGCACCACAACGCCTTCCGACGTTGCATCGATAGAAAGGAAAAGTCCCACCCATGAAAAAAGTTCGGCTTGTTTTGTCGATTGTCGCTAGCTTTGCCGCTGGGATGTTCATAACAAGCATCCACTACCGTGCGGCTCAGGGCGCTAATTCGCAGTTCCTTCGTCAGCTTCTTGATGAAGGCAAGGACTTGGACCACTGGACCTATCAGCCAGGCGGCGGATGGGTCATGACGACGGACATTTACACGGCAAGTTGGAATGGAAAGAGAAAAGAAGATATCCCTCTCGAACAGAGGGCCGAGGCGGAAATCGAGCGGTTGCGCTCCCAGGCGAATATGTGCAATGCCAAGCTGCAAACAATCGAGCTGCGAGCTTCCGCGGCGGAGCGCCAGAACGCGCCTCCCCAAGCGCTGGTCGAGTTGCTGAACCTGATTCGTCCAGGCTTGGGCAACTTGCTGCATTAGAGCAACCTCTTCAAAAGCGGCACACCAACCAAAATGCCGCCACCGATAGCTAAGAGCATCCAGTTGGGAATTCCGGGAACTATTGCTTGCGATTGATCAGACCACCAACTGGGTGAAGAGTCTGCTGGCAGTACAGAACTGGGGTCCCCGATGGGGAGCGTCGAAAGGTCTTGCGGGGGAGCGGTGCTGCCGCCCGTCGTGGCCGCAGGATATGAGGTCACAGAAATTTTCGATGATGTGATTCTCGCCCCGGCAGCATTGTAAAAAGCCCCGTCTATCACGCTTTTGATATCTTGCAGCGCGCCGTATGCCGTCCTGGTTTGGAGTTGAAAGACAACGGTCGGAGTGCCAAACACCGCTCCGCTGGACTGCTGACTCGTGACGGTTATTCCCCATTGTGAGTCTAGATTTTGGGCAACCGCAGCAATCACGCTATTGATGTTGTAGAACGATGGAGAGAGAGGATTTTCCGTTGGCGTAAACGTGGCGTTATAAAGAAGCCTTGTTCCAGCAGGAATGCCATCGTCGCCAAGTCTCCCCAGCCGGCCAAGCCGCTGCATTCTGCCGAGACGTGCTGGCCCGCTAAGCCGGGCTACGCGAAAATTACGTAGACCGCTCAGGCGCTGGCCGTTGGTCTGCATGGCGAAATTCCAGGGACGAAACCCCGTGGGATTGGCCGTGGAAAGATGGAAATAGGGCATCAGCTCTTCGCCTCGAGCGCTTTGATTCGCGCTTTGTATTTCGCAATTTTGCGCTGGCGCCGCGCCGCGGCCGCGGAACGAAGCGCATCCGAGCCGCGGCGCGCGACACCAACGAAAAGCAAAATGCCAATGCCGATGAGTCCCACTGTGCCCCAATCAACACTTTGCAGGTCCGTGGTGATATCACCGATCGCTCCGCGCAAGGGCGAGGCCAGGGGGCCGGCCAGGCGCGCAAAACCCAGCGCGGCCATGCGGCGGCGCTGGGTCTCTCCGGGGTTCGCGTCGAAATAGGGCATCGGTGTGCGTTGGCCTCGGCTTTAGCGCTTTCCTCCAAGCGCGAATGCAAGCGCGAGCACTCCGGCGGCTCCAATCAGCAGCGTGCTGGTGGAAATTCCGCCGATGGTGCCCGGCAGGGAAACTTGAGCGTTCTTAAGCTGCTGAATTTGCGCAGCGGTGAGCGGAGGAACTCCAGAGGCGCTGGCGGGCGCGGCGGCCATTACGGCGGCGGATTGCGCCGGCGTCAACTGCATGAGGTTCGTCGTGCCGTAATACTGCTGCGCAAGCTGCTGTTGCGGAGAAAGCAGCGGAATGGTGTTGCTGTAGCTTGGCTGCGTCAGTGTGCCGCTGATGGGCACGCTGACTGTGCTAATCGGAAAGGTAGCGGGATTCGAGACGGGTCCGCAATTCGCGCGCGGGTCGTCGCAGGGCAGGCCAGTCACTACGTCGATATCCGTCGAATCATCTCCAAGCCGAAAACCACGGAGTCTTCCGCGCAGGCCTGCAAGGGGATTTCGCTGCTGGCATTGCCCGCAGCCCAGCCCACGCAAGCCGTTGAGACTTCGCACGCGCGGGTCAAACGCGCTGAGTGTACGCACGCGGGGATCGAAGGCGGAAACTCTCATCTTCCCCTCCGCATGAGCAACAGAGCAACAGCCGCGCCGGCGGCGAGCAGTCCCCAGTTGGGGATGCCGGTTATGAGTTCCTGCGAAGGATCAGTGAACCAGCTTGGTGTGCTCGCCGGCGTCGTCGCGGTCACCGCGGCCGTCTGCGACGGCGCCGAAGCGGCAACTTGCGCTGCCGGAACAGAAGCTGCCGCGGGCGGAGGAGAAATCTGCTGCGCGATGGTGCCAGGCGTGACAGGCACAAGCGGAACAGACGGAGGCATGCTGAAAACCGGCGGCTGGCCATACACGGGCCCAACCGGCGCAGGAACAGGAACGGTGCTCGATGGAGGAGCGGGAAATACCGGGCTGTAGATTGGTCCCACAGGAGCTGGCGCGGGAGTATTCACCGGAAGGGAGATTCTTGCCGGCAAAGCCTCTCCCCGGTAAACGACAGGACCCAGACCGAGGCCTGCGCTTAGCGGCTGATACACGGGAGCGGGTTCGCCGTAACTCGCTTTGCCGGAAAATTTAGAGATCGAGAGCATGGGGATGTTCCGATTCGCCCCGCTCCAGCCCAGGGATTTCGGAGGAAGAGTCGCTTGCGGGAGAGGAAAATCGGCGCGCAGATAGAAGCCCATGCGGCGCCTGCCGCTCAATCCTCCGGCGAATGCGAAATTCCAGGGACGCACGCCGGTTGGATTGGCCGTTGAATAGGGGATGTACGCGCGCATCAGCTCATCGCCTCAGTAGAAGTATTCCGCCAAGCACGGCAGCGCCAAGCAGCAACGTGCTTGTCGGAATGAGCGTGCCGAAAAAATTTACGTAGCCTGCAGGAGCTACAGCGGTGGAGACACCAACGGGAGAAACGACTGGAGTAGTAAGCGGAGAAATTGTGGATGGGAAGATATTCTGGTTGGCGGCTCGTGAAGCCAGAATGATATTCGAGGCGCCCTGCGCCCCGGCTGTCACGGCCTGCGCGATGCCGCTCCAATCAATATCGTCGCCGAGAAAGCCGATTCCAGCTCGCCGCCGCCGGGCGCGGGATTGCGCAAGCGCCTGCAAACCGGAAAGGCGGATCGGCTGGACCGCGCGGTAGCTCTGATGCAGCTCGCGCGCGGATTGCCCGAGCCCATAGCCGGCAAGCCCGAGTTGCTGCGGCTCATAGGGATTGGGCCAACTGAATCTGCGGATGTAGTGTTCCGGGCCGCGGGCGTAGCGGGCATCAGGCCGCGCCGGATCCACCACAATCCAGCGCCGGCCATCATAGACTTCGCCGAAGACATGCGAAAAATCCGGGTCATCGGCATGCGTCTGAATCGTGGTGATGCGGATCGGATTGCCCGTGGTCTTTAGCAGAGCGCAGATAAGCACCGTCATGCAGTCGCAGTCGCCCGCGCCGCGCATCGCGGTTTCTCGGGCAGTGCGCAGCGTTTCAACTCCGGCGATATCCCGCACGAAGCGAATATTCTTCTGGACCCAGGCGAAGAGAGCGCGGCGCTGCGCGTTGAAGTCATAAGGCCGCGGATTTGCGGCCTTGATGATGGAGAGCGCAAGCGCGTTGATGTACGGGTCTTTCGCGCCCTGGTCCACGAGCTGGTACATCAGCGCTACGGTCTGCGCTGTTCCCGGATCTCCATCACTGATGAGAAATGAGGCGGCGGGAAGCGGGCTAGCGGCGAGCGGCAGCGGTTGTGTGCTCATGTGTTTCCGAATCTTTATGGGCCGGCGCGGGGAATGCGTTGGATCGGACGCTGAGCACGCCGCGTGACGGCCCGGTATCGTGCTCGAAGGGCAGCGTGCGCGAGAAAGCAAAACTATGGCAAGTAATCATTTATTACAAAAGCGGACATAAATCGTTGTCATAACGAACAACCCGGACTAAATTTGGGGTGTTGTATTGGGCACCAGCCGCCCGGAAAGAGGGAAATGCCTACGGCGACAAGGACTCGACAGACCGCATCCAGAATCACGAAAGCCGAAAACGTCACCATCAACTACCCGCAGCCGGAAACTCCGGTGACGGTGGAGCCCCCGAAGAAAAAAGATTTCTGGGAAGAGCAGCAGATACTCAATACGCCGGAAGGCAAGGATTACGTCATCTACCTGACGCGGTTGAATCCCGTTTTGCCGGGCATGAAGGGATACATCGCGAAATATTCGTCGCCAGTCACCATCGAGGAAATCCAGGAGAGCTTTGGCGGTTATGAGTACCGCATATCGCTGCACAAGGGCAGCAAATGGATTTGCTCGGATATTTTTTCGATTGCAGCGCCACCGAAAGCCGCGGGGGTCGCGGATCCGAATCTGCTGGGCTTGACAGGACAGCCGGCGGGCGGCGCGAATGACTCGACGGTACGGCAGATTCTGGAGTTTGTGGATAAGCGGCTCGAGGAAGAAAAGAAAAACAAGGCGAGTGATCCCGCGTTCATTTCATCGCTTGAGCTGGTGAGAGAGAGCGCCAAACAAGCGATTGCCGCTGCTTACAGCCAGAGCCGGAACCCGGCGGCGGAAACCATGCAAACGCAGATGATGTCCATGATGATGACGAGCATGAACAACATCATGACCGCTCTGCTACAGCGCGGACTCGAACGCCCGGAGACAGGCGGCGTCGCGGGCCTGCGCGAGATGCTCGGGTTGGTCAAAGAGCTGAGTACAGGAGGCGTTCCGGGGACGGGCAAGGTGGATGCGCTGACCGCCATCGGACAAACGCTTGTGAATGCAGCTCCGCAGATACTCCAGGCTGGCGCGCAGTTCATGGAGAAATACCATGCGATTGCGCGTGAGCGGACGGTTCAAACGCAATTGCAATACAACGCGATTGCCCTGCAGCGCGGAGCCGCGGTGGCTCCGCCAGCGCAGACAATTGAGACTCTGCCGCCAGCACAGCCGGTGCAACCAGCCGTGACGCCTTTTCCTACGGTGGATTTCAGCCCTGGCACGCCTGCGACAACGTCGTCAACTAGTCCAGAGCAGGGAAGTCCGAGTATGGATTGGCTGAAGGGCAGGATCGTGGCTCTCATCGCGAACGGAATGTCTGGCGAGGGATTGTTTGATTTCATCAAGGGTGTGGATGAAAATTTCGCGCGGACTTTGTTGACCATCAGCGCCGATCAAATCCGCGCATTCATGGCTGGCGACCCAATCCTCAGCAAGGCGGTGACTTTGCCGAACTTCGACCAAGTTCTCGGCGAACTCATGGAGTACATGCACCCGGATGGAGAACCGCAAACGGTCACTCCTAACTGAGCGTCGCAGACACCTAGGAACGGATTGTCCGCCCACTGGGTACTTTGCCTCTTGACTATGTTTTCTTCTGATGCTATTTGATTGCCCGTTTTCTCCGCGGAAATCAGTTTGGGCCGGGTTTCTAGAGTCGCGAGCTTGGAGAAGCCCGGTCCTCACTTTTTTCTCCGCGGCCTAGCTCGCGCTCATGTCAACTGTCCCGATCCGCGCCGCCGTTCCGCGCCTCAGAAACGAAGTTGCCGAACAGCTTCAGCGCACCGCCGTGAATCTCGATGCGGAGCGCAATGTCCTTGGCGCTGTCCTCATCGACCCAAACACTCCTAACCTGGCATTGAAAACGGCGCGGGAGACGCTGCTGCCGGATGATTTCTTCCTCGAACAGCACCGCCGCATTTATCGCAACATGCTTTTTTTGGCGGACTCGCAGCAGCCCATTGAAATCGTAAGCATGGTGGAAAATCTGACGGGGAATCGTGAGCTGGAGCTCGCCGGAGGAGCGGCTTACATCAGCTCTCTGATGGACGGAATGCCCCGCCTTTCCAATGTCGGATACTACGCGAGAATCGTCAAAGAAAAATCCCGCCTGCGGCAAATCATCTACAAGACGGAACAGCTCCAGAGCGAAGCGCTTGCCGGCCACGTGTCGGCCGATCTGCTTTCCGCGGAGATGGAGTCCTTCGCCAGGCAGCCCGTAACGGGAAACAACCCTGCCGTCGTGGTGAGCTTCGTTGACCTGCTCAGCATGCAAATGCCGCCGCTTGATTTTGCGTTCGAGCCTTTACTGACAATCGGTGGAACGGGAGAAATCTGGGGCTGGCGCGGCGTGGGAAAGAGTTGGTTCGCCACCGAGATTGCGATGAGCCTCGCGCTCGGCAAGCCGGTCCTGTTTCCGAATACAGAACCCTGCGGAGGAAATTGGCCGGTTAAGCGTCCGTTTCGGGTCGCCTATGTGTATGGCGAAATGCACGCCTCGCAGATAAAACAGCGAGCGATACAGATCGCTCATGGACATGGCAACGAGCTCCCTCCTCATGATGGCTTCGGACTCTTTTCTAAAGATTTTCAGAAAAATTGGCGGCCCCGGCTGAACGAAGCGAGCAGCAGGCGGTACATCGAAGAGCGCATCCTGGGCGGCGGGTATGAAGTCTTGATCTTGGATAATCTATCGACGCTCTGGCCAACCTCACAAGAAGGCGAAGGAGAGCGCACAGCCATCCTCTCGGATTGGTTCGCTGATTTGAACCAGAAAAACGTGAGCGTTATTTATCTTCATCACGCCGGCAAGGGGGGCGACCAGCGCGGCGGGTCGGAAAAAGAAGACATGCTCGATTTTGTAATCAGCCTGAAAAATCCCCCTGGTTACAAGCGCGAACAGCAGCTCCGTATCGACGTCGAGATCACCAAGATTCGCGCCGAATGCCGGAAACCATCCTGGCTGGTGCCCTTCGAGCTGAGCTTGACGACGGACCGCGATGCGACGATCTGGTTGATGCGGCCCAGCGAACACGCGAAATTCCGCGCATGTTTCGAGCATTTCGGCAACGGGATGAAACCAGGGACCGATCTCGCCCACGAGATCCAAGCGAGCCGAGCGAGCACGTATCGGTGGCATAAAAAATACCAGCAAAACCCGGACGCCCAATACTGGATCGACCGCGACAGCCTCTAGCCTACCCTGTAGCCTGCCACTGTCTCACCTAAAACACCTGATACAAATCCAGAGACACACGTAATATATTGACTCTAATACACTTACAAAATAGGTGTCTCAGGTCGATTTCCCTGAGACACCTCATAAATAACACAATACAAAGAAGATATTAGGAAGGTGTCTCTCAAACCCACACCCCGGCTATATCTGACACATTGCGAGCGGGGAGGCTCCCTGATACAAAAACAACATAACTCTTTTTTTTTTAATAGTATAACAAAAACAGCCTGAGACAAACCGCCTCGTATCTCATTGATTCTACGTGTTTGCCTGAGACACTTTACCTGAGACACCCTGAGACAGTCAGTATTTATGCGGCTTTTTGCGAGGTCGCCACTAAAAAAAAGTGTCTCAGGCTAATTTTCCCATTGACAAGTGGTGTAGTGTAGTGTATAGAGGTATATCAATGCCAAGCACAACCATCCACCTGAAACTATCCGGCGAGCTGCTACAGCAGCTCGACGCAATGGCCCAGGCCGATCGCCGAGATCGGACAGACTTCCTGCGGTTACTTGTGGAGGATGAGTGGATGCGCCGGAAAGGACCTAAGGCAGAAAGGACTCCCAGCCATGAGCGAGACCACACCTGACCTGGAATTGTTAAAAAAATGGGCAGCGCTAAAAGCCGAAGAGGAGAAGAAGCGGCGCACACGCAAGATTTGGCTAAACGGCTTTGTGTTTGGCGTTCTAGCTTGCTCGATTGTATCTGTTGGTATCGTCTACGGTCTCGTGATGCCCAATGTGCAGGCCGCGCGGATATCAACCGAACAAGCGATCTTCACCGCCACCACACAGCGGCAAGCGTGTGAAGCGAGATTCGAGAAAGCTACCGTCTTGTGGGACAGTGCTGCCGCTCCTCCTCGGCAAATTCCGCTTTTTAACGGACTGCTCAACGTAACGCCTGGCGCCGCGCTGGGCGGCGAACAATCCGCTGTTCCTTCGTGGTTCGTCCCAGCCGATGTGCCGGTCATATTCTATGGAGACCCTGGCAAAGCTCAGGTGGTCACCATCGACCGCCAGGGTATTGTGCTCTCACGCACCGCCCCTCTCACGCTCGCCCAAGTACGAGCGAACCCCGACTTACTGAAAATCAAGAACTGAGAGCCTCCATGCTGGACGTTTCGCTTAGTAAACATAATATCGCTTATAGGACGCCGTGTCAAGGGGAATTTTGGGGTTTTCCTCAGGTTTTTTGGGGCCTTTGTTGGCGTGGCAGGAAGGCTGGCGGGGTCCGAAGGGGGCAGACAAGGT
>Ga0070741_10004173_pt1 | contig 34152 bp, 35 predicted proteins | sample Coa_R1_4_FD_66440 | JGI IMG/M metagenome (GOLD analysis project Ga0070741, IMG submission 66440) | Surface soil microbial communities from Centralia Pennsylvania, which are recovering from an underground coalmine fire - Coalmine... | ecosystem: Environmental > Terrestrial > Soil > Unclassified ... | reverse complement strand
ATCGGCGGCGTGCAGTCCAACCACACCCGCATGGTGGCGGCGACCGCCGCCAAGATCGGCATGAAATGCGTGGTGATCCAGGAAAGCTGGGTGCCGCATGAAGACGCCGTCTACGACCGCGTCGGCAACATCCTCTTGACGCGGCTGATGGGCGCCGAGAGCCGCATCGTCGATGACGGGTTCGACATCGGCATCCGCAAGAGCTGGGAGGATGCGATCCAGTCGGTCAAGAATGCCGGCGGCAAGCCCTACCCGATTCCGGCCGGCGCCTCCGTGCACAAATATGGCGGGCTCGGCTATGTCGGCTTCGCCGAGGAGGTGCGCGCCCAGGAAGCGCAGATAGGCATCAAATTCGACTACATCATCGTCTGCGTCGTGACGGGATCGACCCAGGGCGGGATGATCGTTGGATTTGCCGCCGACGACCGCGCGCACCGGGTGATCGGCATCGACGGCTCGGGCACGCCAAAGCAGCTCCGCGCTCAGGTGCGCGAGATCGTCGACAACACCGCCGAGCTGGTCGAACTCGGCCGCAAGGTGCGCGACGACGAGATCGTGATTCTCGAGGACTACGCCTATCCGGCCTATGGCGTCCCGAGCCATGAGACGAACGAAGCAATTCGATTTGCCGCGCGCACCGAGGCGATGATCACCGACCCCGTCTACGAAGGCAAATCGATGCAGGGCATGATCGATCTCGTGAAGAAGGGTTTTTTCCCGGAGGGATCGAAGGTGCTCTACGCTCATCTCGGCGGCGCGCCGGCGCTGAACGGATACAGCTACACGTACAGGAATGGATGAGGACGCGACTTCTGCGTGGGCCGTTGGTACAGAGCTCGTCATGGCCGGGCTTGACCCGGCCATCCACGTCTCTCTGATAGGCGGCGCCAAAGACGTGGATGCCCGGCTCAAGGCCGGGCATGACGATCTCTAGAAAAGGCTCTATCGCGCGCCCTACGCCTTCCCATTCTTCGCTGGCTTCTTCGCCCGATTGAGATCGACCGCGGCGCGGACCAGGTCTTTCAGCGCCTTCTCATTGATCTTGTCATCTTCGGCGATATCGATCGCGCGCCTTGTGTTGCCTTCGAGGCTGGAGTTGAAGAGCTTTGCCGGATCCTTCAGCGCCGCGCCGTGCGCAAACGTCAGCTTCACGACGCTCTTGTAGGTCTCGCCGGTGCAGATGATGCCGTCGTGCTCCCACACCGGGACGCCGCGCCATTTCCATTCCTCGGCCACATCGGGATCGGCCTGCTTGATGAGCGCACGAATGCGCGCCAGCGTCTCGCCGCGCCAGTCACCGAGCTCCTTGATCCTGCCGTCGATGAGCCTGGAGGGAGAGGTTCCCTCCTTCGCCCTGGTCGCGGCGCTTTTCGATGCTGCTTTCATGATCGTCCCTTAGCCAGATAAGGCAGAGCGAACAAGTAGAGACCGCTGAGGAGCAGCAGGATCAGCGGGAACAGCGCCAGCAGGCCGACCCAGATGACTTGTTCCTCCTGCATCAGAAAGATCAGGTTCAGGATGACCGCCAGGGTGAAGGCGATCGACAGCCAGCGATGCGTTTGTCGTATCAGCGCGTTCCAGTTCAATTCCACCTCCCGTGAAAACAATGCGATGCGGATGTCACGCGTTCGCCGCCACCTGCTCCAGCTTGGCAAACATCTGCTGCCATCCGGCATTGGCGCCGCCGAAGGCCTGGCGCTGATCGGGCCGGAAGCCGGCCTGCTCCATGCGAAGCCGCGTGCCCGCCGCGGTCGGCGTCAGCGTGAATGTCACTACGCTCTGCAGGCTGAAGGCGGGGTCGTCATGCGCATGATTCCAGGTGTAGGCAAGCTCCTTGTTCGGCTCGACCACGAGCACCTCGCAGTCCAATACGCCGCCCCACTCGCCGCGCAGATTGAAGCGGTGGCCGACGACCGGCGCAAAATCGTTCTGCATCAGCCACTCCGCGATCAGATGCGGCTGGGTGAGCGCGCGCCAGAGCTTTTCGGGCGGATGCGGCATCTCACGTTCGACGACGACGGAGCGGGTTTCTGCGGTCATTGGTCCATCCTCTTGAGCAGGTCCTCGAGGTCATCGAACCGCTTCTGCCAAAATCCGGCCATCTGGCTGGTCCAGTCGATCAATGGAGCCAGCGCCGATAGCTGCGCGCTGTAATGCGTCTGGCGGCCCTCCTGGCGATCGCGCACCAGGCCGGCCTGCTTCAGCACGCCGAGATGTTTCGACACCGCGGGCTGCGAAACCCCGGCCCGCGCCGTCAGCGCGCCGACCGTCTGCTCGCCGCCGCGGCACAGCCGCTCGAAAATGGCGCGCCTTGTGGGGTCGGCGAGCGTCCGAAACAGCACATCCTGCGCCTTCGACATTTGATCGATAACCCGTTGGTTATGGATTTACTCATAACCACTGAGTTATAGATAGGTCAAGAGGAATTTCCGGGAACTTCAGGATGGAACCGCCATCACCCGGCGCCAGAACGCCACCATGTCCTCGCGGAACGCCTTGGCGTCGCCGTCGCGGCTGCCGATCCTGGCGCCCTTGCGGCCGTAGCCGGCTTTCAGCCCGTAGACCATGAGGTCGCGGTCGACCAGCGCCGCGTTCGGCCTTCCATCGATCGGATGAACGAAGGCGCCGTCGTCGGCAATGTACGCGGTCGGCGCTGCCGGCGAGACCGCGGCGTCGGGCACGTTCACGATATCGGTGCCGCGATCGAAACTGTGCTGCGCGCCGGCGAACAGCCGCATGCTTGCGCTGCTGCCTGCCAGCCGCAACGCCTGGACATGTCCCTGCGCCTGCATCGGCGAGCACCACTCGTCGGCATCGCCCATCAGCACGCGCACTTCCGTGGTGCCGACACGCGGATCCAGGAACTGATGGCCGCACCAGGGATAGGCCGCGAGGATCGCGATCAGCCCCCTGCCCTTGCCGATCACGGCATCGGCGAAACGGCGCGTCGCCGCCGAGAGCACTGCGGAGCCGCCGCGGCTGTGGCCTTGCGCGCCGATCCGCGTGGCATCGATCTCCGGATGCGCTGCGAGGACGGCCCAAGCCGCGAGGACGTCGTAGGCGCTGGCTGCAAACGAGAACTGCGTCTGGTTGGCGACCGTCGAAGTGACGTCGCGGCCGCCGAAATTGTCGAGCACGAAAGCGGCGATGCCGTTATCGGTGAGGATCTCGGCATGGGTCACGTGCGATGGCGCAACGCCGAGACTGCCGGGAACGACAATGACGAGCGGCAATCTGCCGGAAGCACGCTTGCCCGACGGCGGAAGGAACAGCTTGCCGTCGAGTTCCGCCTTCGGCATGCCGCCGCGCGCGGTGATGACGTGATGGTAGTTGGCTGGCGAGGCCGACGGGATCGCGATATTCGCGCCAACCGCGCCGTTGGCGAAGGTGATCGCCTTGTCGCGGAAGCGGATCGGTGCGTTGTTCGCCACGGCTCAATAGCTCCGCATGCGAGCGAGCCGGTCGGCATGGAAATTGGCGTCGCCGAACAATTCCTCGCAGACCCGCGCGCGCTTCATGAAGAAGCCGATGTCGAACTGGTCGGTCATGCCCATGCCGCCATGCATCTGCACACCCTCCTGCACTGCGCGGGTCGCGGTGGTGCCGGCGCGCGCTTTGGCGACGGCCACTGCGTTCGCAGCCTTGTCGAAATCGCCGTCCAGCGTCTGCAACGCCTTCAGCACGGCGGCGCGCGTGATCTCGATGTCGATATAGAGCTGCGCGGCGCGATGCTGCAGCGCCTGGAATTCGCCGATCGCCTTGCCGAACTGCTTGCGCTCCTTCAGATACGTCACCGTGCGGCCGAAGACCTCCTCGCTCAGACCCACCATTTCGGAAGCGACCGCGCCGCGGCCGATATTGAGCACGCCTTCGAGCAGGGCGTGGCCCTGGTCAACCTCGCCGAGCACGTGATCGCTGTCGACCTCGACATCGGCGAATTCGATGCGCGCGGCGTTGTGGGAATCGACCATGATGGTCCGTTCGGTGGCGATGCCCCTGGCCTTGGGATCGACGAGGAACAGCGTGATGCCGTTGCTGTCGCCGGCCGCTCCCGCGCTGCGCGCCGCCACGATCAAAAGCCCCGCGACATGGCCGTCGACCACGAGTGCCTTGGAGCCTGACAGCTTGAAGCCGTTGCCGGAACGCACCGCCTTCAGGCTGGTTTGCAGCGGGCGATGCTTGGCGCCTTCGTCGACCGCGAGTGCCGCAATCAATTCGCCGGACGAAATCTTCGGCAAATGCTCGGCCTTCTGCGCCGCGCTGCCGCCGCGCGACAAGGCGGAGGCAGCAAGCACCGCGGTCGACAGGAAAGGCGACGGCATCAGGGTGCGGCCGATCTCCTCCATCACGATGCCGGCCTCGACGCAGCCGAGCGCGCTGCCGCCGAACTCCTCGGGCACCAGCAGGCCGGCAAATCCCATTTCGGCAAAACTCTTCCAGAGCGCGCGGGAGAAGCCGGTGGCGTCCTTGGCGTCGCGCAGCTGCCGCAGATGCGACACCGGCGCCTTGTCTGATATCAGGCCGCGCGCGCTGTCGCGCAGCATCGATTGTTCTTCTGTGAGGACGAGGGCCACGAGTGATTCCGCTATGCTGTTCTTCGATCGATTCCGCTGTAGACCCTCATGGTGAGGAGGCGCGCAAGCGCCGTCTCGAACCATGAGGCCGATGTCGTGGCCTCATCCTTCGAGACGCGCTTCGCGCTCCTCAGGATGAGGGATTCCATCTACGCCCCCGGCAGATCGAGGATGCGCTTGGCGACGATGCCGAGCATCACCTCGCTCGTGCCGCCCTCGATCGAGTTGGCCTTGGTGCGCAGCCAGGCGCGCGGGCGCGCGCCGCCGCGCGAGCGCTCGCTCTCCCATTCCAGCGCGTCGATGCCGCCCGCCGACATCAGGATCTCGTAGCGGCGCTTGTTGAGCTCGGTGCCGTAATACTTCATTGCCGAGGAAAACGCCGGATGCGCCTGGCCTGCCTTGGCGAGATCGACCATGCGCTCGGCGGCGGCGGAGAGCGCCGCCTCGTCGACCTCGAAGTTCGCGATCTGGCTGCGCAGCCCGGCATCGTCCAGCCGTCCCTGCTCGTCGGCGCCGATCGAGTCCGCGGCGACCTGGCCGAGCGGACGCCCCACCCCGCGCTCGCCCATGCCGGAGATCATCGCGCGCTCGTGCTGCAGCAGATATTTCGCGACATCCCAGCCGCGATTGACCTGGCCTACCACATGCGACTTCGGCACGCGGACATTGTCGAAGAAGGTCTCGCAGAACGGCGAGTAGCCGGAGATCAGGAGGATCGGCTTGGTCGAGACGCCTTTTGAAGCCATGTCGAACAGGATGAAGCTGATGCCGTCATGCTTCTTGGCCGCGGGATCGGTGCGCACCAGGCAGAAGATCCAGTCGGCGTAGTTCGCGTAACTCGTCCAGATCTTCTGGCCGTTGATGATGTAGTCGTCGCCATCAGCGACCGCGCGGGTCTGCAGCGAGGCGAGATCGGAGCCGGCATTCGGCTCGGAATAGCCCTGGCACCAGCGGATCAGTCCCGCGGTGATTTTCGGCAGGTGCTCCTTCTTCTGTGCCTCGGTCCCGTATTTGAGCAGCGCCGGTCCGAGCATGGAGATGCCGAACGAGGTCAACGGTTGGCGCGCGCCGATCGCCGCCATCTCCTGGCGCACGATCTTGGCTTCCTCGCCGTCGAGGCCGCCGCCGCCATATTCCCTGGGCCAATGCGGCACGGTCCAGCCCTTGTCGCGCATGCGCTCGAACCAGACGCGCTGCGGCTCGGAGGAGAATTTCGCGTTGCGGCCGCCCCAGAAGGTGTCGGTATCCGCCGTCATCGGCTTGCGCATTTCGCTCGGGCAGTTCGCCTCGAGCCAGGCGCGGGTTTCCTTGCGGAATGTGTCCAGATCGGCCATCGCTTGATTTCCACTGTAAAGATCGTTGCGCCGACCTTAGCGAGGCGCTGGCGGATTTCAACATCTCTATGCAAATGCCGGCTGTGTCGCAGGTTGCCGCGATCGGATATACCGGTGCGCGCCAACGATTGAAAAACAAGAGGAAACGACGATGCGGCTGAAATTGCTTTCGCCTGGCGAAATGAACGCCGACCAGAAACAGACCTATGAGGAGGCGATCGCGGGCAAGCGCGGCTCGGCGCCGGCGCCGATGATGGCCTGGCTCAACAGCCCGGCGATGGCGCGGCACGCGACGCGGCTCGGCGAAGAGCTGCGTTTCAACACCATGTTTCCGCCAAAGCTGTCGGAGATCGCGATCCTCGTCACCGCGCGGCATTTCACCGCGCATTACGAATGGTGGGCGCACAGGCGGCTGGCACTGAAGGGCGGCATGGATCCTGATATCATCGACGCGATCCGCGACCGCCGCACGCCCGTCTTCGACGATCCCAAGGGCAAGACCATCTATGAGGTGGCGAAATCGCTGCACGAAGGTCATGGGCTGTCGAAGACGCTCTATGACGAAGCGGTGAGCGTCTTGACGGAGCGCGGGCTGGTCGAGGTGATCGGGCTGTGCGGCTATTACACGCTGGTGAGCTTCACGCTGAACACGTTCGAGTTCGCTTTGCCGAACGGCGAGAAGTCGGAGCTGACTTGAGGAAAGCAGCGAAACTCAGCATTTCGCAACAAGCACGCTTCGTAGGGTGGGCAAAGCGAAGCGTGCCCACCACATAATGCGAGATCGTCAAGGTGGGCACGGCGCAAGCGCGCCTTTGCCCACCCTACAATTCTTCTCCCCCGCATCCGCCTTCGCTAAAGCTTCGGCGGACAAGCGCAGGGAGAGGTGAAGAAAAGAAAGTGGAGCAGACCATGTCCCGAAACCCGCCCGTCGTATCAGGCACGCGCATCGGGCACGTGCATCTGAAGGTCGCCGATCTCGAGCGCGCGCTCGGCTTCTATTGCGATGTGCTCGGCTTCGAGCTGCAGCAGCGGCGCGGCGACGGCGCGGCGTTCATCTCGGCCGGCGGCTACCATCACCACATCGGGCTGAACACCTGGGAGAGCAAGGGCGGGCATCCGCCGCCGCCCGGCACCACCGGCCTCTATCACACCGCGATCCTCTACCCGACACGGCCGGCGCTGGCGGATGCGCTTTATCGGGTGCTGAGCGCCGGCATTCCATTCGACGGCGCCAGCGACCATGGCGTCAGCGAGGCGCTGTATCTGCGCGACCCCGACGAGAACGGCGTCGAGCTCTATTGGGGCCGTCCGAAGGAGTCGTGGCCGCGCACGGCCGACGGCGCGCTCGCGATGTTCACGAAACGGCTGGACCTGGAGGATTTGCTGAGGCAACGGCAAGCCTAACTTTCGTCATCCGGTAGCCCGCATGAGCGCAGTGACATGCGGGGGCCCCCGGGTGTCGCTTCCGCCTTCGCTTGTTGAGCTACGGCGGACGCGGTCGCTCACCCGGGATACGCTCCTCGCAATGACGACTTCTTCCCCCGAATCATGACCAGCACGGCTGCGATCAATTCCAGCGCGATCGCGCAATAGAACGGCGCGGTGTAACTGCCGGAGAGATCGCGCAGCACGCCGATCACCCCGGGACCGAACGCATAAGTCACTTGCGTGATCGCGGTCAGCAAGGCCACGAGCACGCCGAACGATTGCGGGTCGAACTCGCGCTGCACGATCAGCGACGGCAGCGTGATCACGTTGCCGACGGAGAAACCGAACACCGCACACGCCGCGATCAACAACCACTCGATCCGGAAATTGATGATGACCACAAGCGCGACGGCCTGGCTGAAAAAGGAGGCGGCAGAGGCCAGCCGCTGATTGAGGCGGTCGATCACCGTCGAGAACAGCACGCGCCCGGCCACCGCCATGGCCGCGAGCAGCGCCAGCGCGGTCGCGGCGCTGGCGCGACCGATCACGGGATCGAGGAACGAAATCAGATGCACGATGAAGCCGACTTGGGCGAACAGCACCAGCGCGAACGCCGTCGTTACCGAGAGGAATGAGATGTCGCGCAAGGCGAAAGAACGGACCTGCATGCCCGACGGCGCATCCGCCGAAACCGCGGCGCTGCCGATATGCAGTGGCGGCCGACCAACGAACGACAGAACGGTGGGAACCACCAGCGCGAGCATCACGCAGGCCGCGACGATCATCGCCTTTGGAAACCCGAAATAGCCGATCGCAGCCACCAGCAAAGGCACGCCGGCGATGCCGGCAAAACTGGCGCCGTTCAGCGCGAGGCTGATCGCCATGCCGCGCTTGCGGTCGAACCACAGACCCAGCGTATTGGTGATCATGCCCAGACTCATGCCCGCCCAGCCGCAGGCGAGCACGGCGTCGGCGAGATAGAGCTGCCATGGCGCGTTGACCTGGCCGATGCCGATCGCTGCGAGCGCGGTCGCGCAGGTGCCCGCGATCAGGCAATTGCGCGGGCCGAACTTGCGCACGGCTTCCGCGACGAACACGACGACACCGGCGCCGAACAGATAGAAGAACGTGGTCGCTCCCGACACCAGCGAGGCCGGCCAGCCGTGGGCGCGGTGCATCTCGGCGAGATAGACGCTCTGGCCATAGAAGCCGAACGCCCAGCCGAAGGTCGCGACCAGGAAGCAGACGCCGACGATGCGCCAGCCTTCATAGTGCAGCGAGCTCTCGTCGGCAGTAACAGGCATGGAAGCGTCCAAGGCGGGCTCTTTCGCTTTTTTGGTCGTTGGCACGTTCCGGCCAGCGACGACACCCGATTTCCGCTCAACTCGTCATGCCCGGCCTTGGACCGGGCATCCACGTCTTTACTTTCTGCGGCGTGAAAGACGTGGATGGCCGGGACAAGCCCGGCCATGACGACGCTGTTAGCAGAGCAGCGAGAGAAAAGCTTCGACGGGCGACGAACTGTCAGCAGATGGCATTAGCGGCTGATCGTGGCCGGATCGTAGAAGAAGCGCTCGCGGAAGATTTTGTCACGGCGCCATTCCTGCCAGGCGATCTCGTCGAAGCGACGCGTCTTGCCGATGTCAGGCAATCAGGTGGGATCGGGAAATTCGCCCATTTCCTCGAAATGCATCGCGCGCCGCTTGGCGAACGACACCAGCGTGAGCACGACGAGCCCGAGCACGACCGGCGGATAGACCACGAGGTTGACGGCATTCCAGCCGTAATTCGCGAGCAACTGGCCGGAGGAGAACGATCCGATCGCCATGGTGCCGAACACCAGGAAATCGTTGAAGGCCTGCACCTTGTTCTTCTCCTGCGGCAGGTGCGTTTCCAGGACCAGCGCGGATGCGCCGACGAAGCCGAAATTCCAGCCCAGCCCGAGCACCATCAAGGTCGCCCAGAAATGCGGCGCGGTGATGCCGGTGAGACCGATGGTGGCGGCGACGGCTTCCAGCGTGAGCCCCAGCGCGACGATGCGCGGCGCGCCGAAGCGTGCGATCAGCGAGCCCGTGAAAAAGCTCGGGCCGTACATCGCAACCATGTGCCACTGGATGCCGAAATTGGAGTCGGAGACCGTCAACCCGCACATCTTCATGGCGAGCGGCGCCGAGGTCATCACAAGGTTCATGATGGGATAGGCGATGACGCCGCAGAGTGCTGCGGCGATGAAGCGCGGCTGGCGCGCGATCTCGAACAGCGGACGGCCGCCATGCAGATCGGCCGCCGCGGGCTTCGGCGCGTCGACGCCGGCGAGGATCGCCATCGCCACCAGCGCGACCACGGCCTGCATCGCGAAGGAGAACGCGAACATGTAGGGCGGCCAGATGTCCATGGTCCATTGCACGAGTTGCGGACCGAGCACGCCGGCGAACACCCCACCCGCCATCACCCACGACACGGCCTTGGGCCGGAAGGCGGCGCTGGCGCCGTCGGCGGCGGCAAAGCGATAGGATTGCGCCACCGCGCCATAGAGCCCGCCGAGAAAGGTCGCGCAGCAGAACAGCCAGAAGGATGCATGCAGAACCGCGAACGCGCCGAGCAGGCCGGTCAGCGCGCCCAGCGTCGTGCCGATCATGAAGGCGACCTTGCGGCCATGGGCGCGCGAGATCGCGCCGGTCGGCAAGGTGCCGGCGGCCATGCCCAGCACATAGAGCGAGAGCGGCACGGTCGCGAGCGAAATGTTGGGCGCCAAGGTCGCGCCGATGATCGAGCCGGTGGCGAAGATCACCGCGCCATTGGCGCCGGTCAGCGCCTGCGCTGCGGCGAGCCGCAGCACGTTCGCGCGCACGCGCGCATCGTCGTTAGTCCCATCGCTGGCCGTCACATCGATCATTGGCATTTCCGCCCCGGGGCGCGCAGGTCGCTTCGTTGATTCCGCGACACTATTAGTGGACACGCCGCGCCGATCAACTCCCGCCAGCGGGCGCGGGCCATGCGTGAATGGCGCTACCGTTTCTTCGCGGCCTGCCTCTCGGCGCGTAGCCCGCCGGTCTTGCGGGCCTTGGAACGCGGCTCGGTGAGCTGCACCCGCCAGTAACCCAGCGGCACTTCGAGCGCCATCTTGACCGCGAGGCCGAAAAAGCTGGAGCGGCTCATGCCGTACTCGGCGGCGCGCCTGTCGGCCTGCGCGATCAGGCTCTTCGGCAGATAGATATTGACGCGTTCGGACGGATCGGGCGGATCGACCCCGACGATGAAATAGGCGACGACATGAGAGCCTTTCGGCAGCACGATCCGTTCGATCGGCGTCGGCTCCGGCAACGCCCTGCCCTGCTCGGCCCAGGCGTCCACCGCCTGCGCCAGCGCATGCTCTGCGCGCGCGATGGCGTCCGCCTGCGATTTCCCGGCAGCAACGCAATCGAGAAAATCGGGAAACCACGCGCCGAAGGTGCCCTTGGGCCCGCGCTCCATCACCGCCGGATAAAGCCGTCTCGCCATGATGGCCTCCGTCGACCGGGTATGCTATTTAACACACATGCGTGTGTCAAATGACACATTCGCTCGGCAAGGAAGCAGTCATGGACCCGCAAGCCGAACTCCGCATCATCCGCGCCGCTTATGCCAAGCAGATCCTGGCCGCCGCCAACATCCGCGATCCACGCCTTGCCGCGGCATTCGCCGCTGTTCCGCGCGAGGACTTCCTCGGCCCCGGCCCGTGGCTGATCGTGCGATGGGGGACGCGCGATTATGTGCCGACGCCCGACACCGATCCGGTCTACCTTTACACCGACGATCTGGTCGCGCTGCTGCCGGAACGCCGGCTCAACAACGGGCAGCCGTCGCTGCACGTGCACCTGATCCATCGGGCCTCGCCGGCCGCCGGCGAACACGTGGTGCATATCGGCGCCGGCACGGGGTACTATACGGCGATCCTGGCGCATCTGGTTGGACCTTCCGGTCGCGTGACAGGAATCGAATATGATCCAGACCTCGCCGAACGCGCCCGCACCAATCTCGCGCCGTATGCAAATGTCAGGATTCGCGAAGGCGACGGCACGCGCCTATCATTCGATTCAGCGGACGTGATCTATGTCAACGCCGGCTGCACCCGCCCCGCCGAACACTGGCTCGACAGCCTTGCCGATGGCGGCCGCCTGATCCTGCCGCTGACGTCGGATCAGGGATTCAAAGTCGGCACGCCGGAGCAGGTGGCACGCGCCGGCGCGGTGTTCCGAATCCGGCGCGATGGAGCGGATTATCACGCCGCATGGATATCAGCCGTCGCCATCTTTCCATGCGCAGGCGGCCGGGATGAGATGTCAGAACGGACACTGGCCGAAGCCTTTGCGCGCGGCGGCTGGCAAAAAGTCACGCGGCTCTACCGCGATTCGGAGGTTCCCGACGCGCGCTGCTGGCTGCGCGGGCCGGGCTGGTGCCTGGCCTACGATTGAGCGGCATCGTTTCGCGCAAACATCAGCATCATGTTGTTGGCAGGCATGTCGAAGGTCTCGGCGAGTCGCAAGTCGTTCGCCGTCGCAAGCTTCTCCAGCTCGACAATATCGCGCACGCCCCATTCCGGATTGTTTTCGCGCAGGCTGCTGTCGAATACGGCATTGCTCACCGCGGTGTGCTGGCCGTCGCGCTTGAACGGTCCATAGAGGAACAGCCGGCCGTCGCCGCGAAGAATGCGGCCGGCGCCCGCGAACAATCCTTCCGCGACGCGCCATGGCGCGATGTGGATCACATTGGCGCAAAACAGCGCGAGCAGTTTTTTCGGACCGCCGGCCGCCGCCATCGCCGCGTCCCAGGCGGGATCGGACAGATCGATGCGCTGCGGCGGGCGGATGTTCGGCAGGTGCGCATGTTCACGCCACGCCGCGATGCTTCTCAGATGCGCCTCGTTGAGATCGCTCGGCCACCAGGTGATATCGGGGCTATGGTGCGCGAAATGCACCACATGCTGGCCGGTGCCGCTGCCGGCCTCCAGCACGTCGCCGGTTTGCCCGGTGAGGAAGGGTTGCAGCACCGCCCAGATCGGCGCGTGGTTGCGATGAAAGGCCGCGGCGTCGAGCCGGCCGTCGGCCTCGGCCCGCCCGTCCTTGCCGAATTCGACCACGTACTCAGCCATCCCTGGAACAAGCCTCCTGGGCGTCTCGCAAAAGCCATCTTAACCGGGTTTTGCAGGCCTCAAAGGTCGGATTGCCAGACAATGGCCTTTGTGCTTTTCACAGCCTATATTTTGCGCAAGAAACCACCGGAAACGCCCGTGATCGCCTCTCCCGCCAAAACCGCGCTCACCGCGCTTGCATTGCTCCTGTCTGCGAGCGCCGCACACGCCCAAGCGGGCGCCGCCGACGGTGAGAGGCTCGCCTTCGACCGCGGCAAGGGCAATTGCCTGAGCTGTCATGCAATCAAGGGCGGCGATTCGCCCGGCACGATCGGACCGGCGCTGGCCGACATCAAGGCGAAATATCCCGACCGCAAGGATCTCGTCGCCATCGTCCGCGACGAGACCAAGCGCAATCCGCAGACCGTGATGCCGCCATTCGGGCGCAACCGCATCCTCACCGAGAAGGAAATCAACGCGATCGTCGATTTCCTGCAAACGCTGTAATTTGGAGACCTGAGATCATGAACACTTTCCCGACACGCCGTCTGATCCTGCAGGGTGCAGGCGCGGTCGCGCTGTTCGGCCTCGGCAGCTTCCCGTTCGCGCCCGCGCTCGCGGCGGCCAACGACAAATACCCGGAAGACGCCTTCAAGCAGAAGACCGACGCGGACGCGATCAAGGCGCTCTATGGCAAGACCGCGGAAGCGAGCGACAAGGTCAAACTCGATGCGCCTGAAATCGCCGAGAACGGCGCGGTGGTGCCGGTCGCGGTGACGACGACGCTTTCCGACGTCACCTCGATCTCGTTCTTCGTCAGCGAAAATCCGAATGCGCTTGCCGCGTCCTATGTCATCCCGGCGGGCACGATCCCCGCCGTCGCCAATCGCCTCAAGATGGCCAAGACCTGCAATGTGATTGCGATCGTCGAATCCGGCGGCAAGCTCTACAGCGCCGCCAAGGAAGTCAAAGTCACCGTCGGCGGCTGCGGCGGTTAGTTACAGGAGTTACAGGACAGAAAATCATGGCATCGACCATTCGCGTGCGCGCCATCAATAACGGCGACACCACCGAGGTGCAGGCGCTGATCCAGCACCCGATGGATTCCGGCTTCGTGAAGGACGCCAAGGGCGAGATCATCCCGCCGCACTTCATCCAGCAGCTCACCTTCGAGCACAACGGCAAGACCGTGTTCCTGGCGGATTGGGGACCGGCGGTGTCGAAAGACCCCTATGTCAAATTCGCGTTCAAGGGCGGCGCCAAGGGCGACGAGCTGAAGATCAGCTGGGTCGACAACAAGGGCACCTCCGATTCCACCACCGCAAAGATCGCGTGACACATGCGCAAGGCGCTCCCCCTCGCTTCCATCCTCGCGCTGGCGCTGCTCGCGCCCGCGCTCGCGGACGACAAGCCGAATCCCGCGGCCGACCAGAAGGCGTTCCAGACTTACTTCATCAAGAGATTTCCCAAGGTGAAGTACGAGGACTTCGTCAACGGGCCCTATTCGATGGACGCCGGCCTGCGCAAGCAGTGGGAGGAGAAGGAGGAGTTTCCGCCTTACGAGTTCGCGGTCGAAACCGGCAAGGAGATGTTTGCGACGCCGTTCAAGAACGGCAAGACCTACGCCGACTGCTTTGCCAACAAGGGCATCGGCATCCGCCAGAATTATCCCTATTTCGACGAGAAGGAAGGCAAGGTCGTCACGCTGGAGCTCGCGCTCAACCGCTGCCGCGAGGCCAATGGCGAGGCGCCCTACAACTATCTCAAGGATGAGATGGCCTCGCTGACCGCCTACATGGCGTTCACCTCGCGGGACAAGAAGATGGATATCAAGATCCCCGACGATCCGCGCGCGCTGGAAGCCTACGAGAACGGCAAGCGCTATTTCTACACCCGCCGCGGCCAGCTCAATTTCTCCTGCGCTTCCTGTCACGTGCAGAGCCCGGGCGAGCACATCCGCTCCGAGGTGCTGGCGCCCGCGCTCGGCATCATGAATGCGATGCCGATCTACCGCTCGGAATGGAGCGGCATGGGCACCACCAGTCGGCGCCTGGTGACCTGCAACAGCCAGACCCGCGCGGTGCCGCTGGAACCGCAATCGGACGAATATCGCGACGTCGAATACTTCCTGTCCTATGTCGCCAACGGCCTGCCGATCTCGGGACCGGGAGCACGACCATGAGCGCGGCCAAGAAAACGGCCATGAGCGTCACGCGAAATATCGCCTTCGGTGCGGTGTTGATGATCGTAGGCGCGATGCCGGCGCGGGCTGCGTCGGAAGCCGATTTCAAGGCCGCCATGAGCGCAGCCGAGGCCGCCGAGAAGCAAGCCGACCAGTTGCGTAACAAATGGCTCACGACGGAAACGCAGCTGGCAGCAGCGAAGAAGGCGGCGGCAGCGGGCGATTTCGATGCGGCGATTGCCGCAGCAAGGGAGGCCGAGGCGCTGGCGATCGCATCGATCTACCAGGCGACCAGCGAGAAGACGCGCTGGAAGGACATGGAAGTCCGCTGAGCGAGCGATATGCGCTCATGTAAGGCGTCACGCATATGAAAATCCGCCGCCGGGATTTTCTGAAATTGTCGGGTGCCGCGCTCTCGGGCGGCATCATCCGCGGCGCGCGTGCCGCCGATACCCCCGGCATCTACGATCTCGAACGCTTCGGCAACGCGCGCATCCTGCACATCACCGACACGCACGCGCAGCTGCAGCCGGTCTATTTCCGCGAGCCCAGCGCCAACATCGGCATCGGCGAGATGGCCGGCCAGCCCCCGCATCTGGTGGCCAGGGCGTTCCTCGAGCGCTACGGCATCCGCGCCGACAGCGCCGATGCCTATGCGTTCACATCCATCGACTTCGAGAAGTCCGCGCCACGTTTCGGCAGGCTCGGCGGCTTTGCACATATGAAGACCCTGATCGATCGCTTGCGCAACGATGTCGGACCGGGCCGCTCGGTGCTGCTCGACGGCGGCGACCTCTGGCAAGGCACGGGGCTCGCCAACGCCATGAAGGGCGCCGACATGGTGGAGGCGGCGAACCTGCTCGGCATCGAGGCGATGACCGGCCATTGGGAGTTCACCTATGGCGAGGAAGCGCTGCGCGCCAATCTCGAGCGTTTCAAGGGCGAGTTCCTGGCGCAGAACGTGTTCCTCACCGAGGAGGCCAAATTCAACGACGCGAAAGCGTTCGATCCAGCCTCGGGGCGCGTGTTCAAGCCGTCCTTGATGCGCGATGTCGGCGGCTTCCGCGTTGCCGTGATCGGCCAGGCCTTTCCCTATGTGCCGATCGCCCACCCCAGGCGCTTCACGCCGGACTGGACGTTCGGCATCCGCGACGATGAGCTGCAGAAAGTCGTGGACAGCCTGCGCAACAACGACAAGGCCGATGCCGTTCTGCTGCTGTCGCATAACGGCATGGATGTCGACCTCAAGCTCGCAAGCCGCGTCACCGGCATCGACGTCATCCTCGGCGGTCACACCCATGACGCCGTGCCGCAGCCGGTCGCGGTGAAGAATGCCGGCGGCGTCACGCTGGTCACCAATGCCGGCTCCAACGGCAAATTCCTTGGCGTGCTCGACCTCGATCTTGCCAAGGGCAAGGTCAAGGACATGCGCTACCGGCTGCTGCCGGTGTTCTCCGAGTTGCTCAAGCCCGACTCCGCGATGCAGGCGCTGATCGACCGGCTGCAAGCCGGACATGCAAAGGACTGGGTCAATACGGTCGCGACGGCCGACCGCCTGCTCTACCGTCGCGGCAATTTCTCCGGTTCGATGGATCAATTGCTGTGCGATGCCTTGCGCAGCGAGCTCGATACCGAAATCGCGCTGTCGCCGGGCTTCCGCTGGGGCTCCACGGCGCTGGCGGGCCAGCAGCTCACCATGGAAGACGTGCTCGCGGAGACCGCGATCACCTATCCCGAGACCTATGTGCAAAGCATGACCGGCGCCCAGATCAAGGACGTGCTCGAAGACGTTTGCGACAATCTGTTCAACGCCGATCCTTATTACCAGCAAGGCGGCGACATGGTGCGCATCGGCGGGCTGTCCTATACCTGCAGCCCGATGGAAGGCATCGGCAAACGCATTTCCGAATTGAAGCTCGACAGCGGCCGAACCCTGGAAGCGCGCAGGAGTTACAAGGTGGCGGGCTGGGCCTCGGTCAATCCGCAAACCGGCAAGCCGGTGTGGGAGGTATTCGCGAGCTATCTGCGATCCGGCAAGATGTCGGGCTCGCGCGCGGGCCATGTGACCCTGAAAGGCGTCGACGGCAATCCGGGAATTGCGGGATGAGTATTTTGAAAATGCTTCATGTTCTCGCCGGCGTGGCGGCCCTCGCCATGACGCTGCCGTGCAGCCAGGCGCAACAGGTGCCGCTGCAGGACAAGCCGTTTGCCGAGCACAAGATCGTGCTGCAGCTCTCCGACAACGACGCTCGCAAGCAAAACCTGGTGATCAGCGTCGCCAACAATTTGTTGAAATTCTACGATCCGGACAAGGTCGCGATCGAGGTGGTGGCGTTCGGTCCCGGCATCGAGCTCTTGCGCACTGAGAGTGCCGCGCGAAAACAGGTCGAGAGCCTGATTGCGCAGGGCGTACGTTTTGACGTGTGCCTGAATACGGTGGATACCATCGAGCGCGAGACCGGACGGCGGCCGGAGATCATTCCGGCGGCGACGCCGGTGCAAGTCGGCGTCGGGCAGATACTGTTTCTCACCGAAAACGGATATACACTGGTCCGGCCATAGCGGTCATTTTGAGTTTCGTCATTGCGAGCGAAGCGAAGCAATCCAGTAGCCCGCATGAGCGCAGCGAGATGCGGGTCCCCGGGTATCGCTTCGCTCACCCGGGCTACGCGAGCTTCGCTCTCAATGACGAAGTAACATACTAAGGAGTCTCCCATGTTTCGTCGTCTTGCCACCGCCGCGGCGCTGTCGATCGCCCTTGCCTCATCCGCGCTTGCCGCCGACGGCAAAACGCATCGCATCGCCATCCAGGTCGACCAGAACGATCCGGCCGTGATGAACATGGTGCTGAACAACGCCACCAACGTGATCGAACATTATCGCGGCAAAGGCGAGGACGTGGACGTCGAGATCGTGGCTTACGGTCCGGGCATGCACATGCTGCGCGCTGACACCTCGCCGGTGGCCGACCGCATCAAGCATCTCAAGGAGATGGTTTTCCCGGGCAAGATCCAGTTCTCGGCCTGCAACAACACCAAGCAGGGCATGGAGAAGACCGAGGGTCACGCAATCTCGATCTTGCCGGAAGCAACCATCGTGCCTTCGGGCGTCGTGCGGCTGATGGAATTGCAGGAGCAGGGCTGGAGCTACGTGCGGCCCTGACGGAGGACATCTGTTTCGAGATGCCCTCCTCCCGGAGACGAAGACTATTTGAGGTGGCTGCCATAATAGAATAATGTGCTGCGCGATACCCGATTGAGGACGCGGGCCACCGTCATGATCTTTCGCCAGCTTTTCGACAGCGTTTCGGGCACCTACAGCTACCTGCTCGCGAGCCGCCCCGGCGGCGAGGCCGTCATCCTCGATCCCGTGCTGGAGAAGGCGGACCGCTACTGCAAGCTGCTGCAGGAGCTGAACCTCAAGCTGGTCAAGGCGGTCGACACCCATCTGCATGCCGACCACGTCACCGGGCTCGGCGCGCTGCGCGACCGCACCCACTGCATCACCATCATGGGCGAGCAGAGCAAGGCCGACGTGGTATCGATGCGGGTCTCCGACGGCGACAAGGTGACGATCGAGGGCCTGGCGCTCGACGTGATCTACACGCCCGGCCACACCGACGATTCCTATTCCTACCTGATGGGCGACCGCGTCTTCACCGGCGACACGCTGCTGATCCGCGGCACCGGGCGCACCGACTTCCAGAACGGCAGCGCGCGGGCGCAATATGATTCGATCTTCAACCGCCTCCTGAAACTGCCGGACGAGACGCTGGTGTTCCCCGCGCACGACTACAAGGGCGACACCGTCTCCACCATCGGCGAGGAGAAGCGCTACAATCCACGGCTGCAGGTGAAATCGATCGACGAATATGTCGAGCTGATGGGCAGCCTCAATCTGCCGAACCCGAAGCTGATGGATGTGGTGATCCCGGCCAACATGCATGTGGGACTGCATCAGGACGAACTGGCCAAGCAGGGCCTCGCGCTCAATGCGCGCCAGGCGATCGACAGTCTCGGCCGGCCCGACGTGCTGCTGGTCGACTTGCGCGAAAGCAGCGAGCGCGCCAAGCACGGCACGCTGTCCGGCGCGCTGCACGCGCCCTATACCTCGATCGACGAAAGCCTGCAGCCCGGCGGCATGCTGCGCGAGGTCGCCGCCGCCACGGGACGGCGCATCGTGTTCTTTTGCGCGTTCGGCGAACGCTCGGCGATGGCGGTCGCGGCGGCAAAAGAAGCGGGCCTCGCCAACACCGCCCATATCGCCGGCGGCATCGATGCCTGGAAGAAGGCCGGCGGTCCGGTGCTGCCGGGGTGAGGCGTTCGTCATTGCGAGGAGCGTAGCAACGAAGTACGTAGCCCGCATGAGCGCAGCGATATGCGGGTCACCCGGGTGTTGCGGAGTTTATCATCGGGCCGGCCCAACTGGGCCGGACCCGTTGGCTCACCCGAGCTACGCTGCTCTTCTCATCCCGCCCGCAGCAATCGCTTCGGATGCGTGCCGTCGACATAACCCATGAACGGCGGATGGATCGAATAGCCGATCAGTTCGCGCGCCCGCTCAGGGAGTCGTTCGGCAACATCCGGCGGGATCGCGAGACACATGTTCTCCAGCTGCCGCATCCATCCGACGCAATATTGCGGCGTGATGATCAGGCGCGGCCGATTCGAACGGTTGGCGCCGCCGCGATGCCAGAGCGTGCCCTTGGTGATCGCGAGCGAGCCCGAGGGCATCGCGAGCTTCACCGCGTCGGCGCGACGGCCGGGATCGCGATCCTGATCCAGCGCAGACTTCGTATGGAACACCTCCGGTGTCGTGGCGCCTTCGATCCGGCGCTCGTCCCACAAATGGCTGCCGGGCACGATCTCCGTACTGCCGTTGGTCTCGGTGGTGTCGTCGATGGCCCAGAAGGTGCTGATGCCCAGCGCCGGGCGCGGGCGCGGCAAGCGGGCGCCGCCGTCGTCGGTGTGCCAGGGCTGCGCGGTCTCGCCCGGCTGCAGGTTGATGGCAAGACAGGCCGACAAAAGACAGCTTGTCCCGAGCTCCGCCTCGACAAAGGCCAGCACGAGCGGATGGGTCACCAGCTCGGCAAACACCGGTGACTTCGCCAGCAGCGCGTAGACGCGGTTGGTGCTCAGCCCCTCGAAATCGTTGCGGCCTTTCAGGTCGCGCGCCAGATGCGGCGCCAGCGCCGCGCGGATCGCGGCGACGGTCTCGGGCGTGAGCACGCGTTCGAAGATCAGGAAGCCGCGCGTGTCGAACTGTTCACGCCACGATTCGAAGGAGCGGCCGGCAAGCCACGGCACGGCCTGCTGAGCGGAATCGGCGATAGCTGCTTGCGCCACGTGAAATCCTCCGGTTTGCCTTGAGCCCATTGCCTCGTAATTGAACCCGGGAGTCAAGACGACAAGGAGTCGCTCTCGATCTTCCGGATGCTCTCGCGACTCAGCAGATGCGCGCCGAATCCGCCGCGCGCGAACGCGTTTGCTGCCTGCGGCCGCGCCAACAGCAGCATCGCCGTTATCGCCAGCGGCACCGCGCTCATCCAGTCCGTGTGCACGGGCGTCATTTCTTCGCGGCTGCCGGCATAGGGACCCTGGCCGCGCGCGAGCCGCCAGCACTCGCGCAGGAGCGTGTGCCGCGAACGCCCTCGCGCGGCGATGCCAAGCAGCGCCTGCATCGCCAGATGCGTCCGCACGCCCTCGCGGCTCGCCGGCAATTGCGCGGGCTTCGCCCCACGCGAAACATCCAGCAAGAGCCCGACGAGATCGGTACCGGCAAGCCAGGCGCTCATCGGCTCGACCAGCCGTGGATTGCAGTCGATCAACAGTGGGGTCGGATTTTGCTCCGGCACCAGATAGTCGATCGAGAGAGCACCGTGCCAGGTGAGGCGTCGCCCGATCTTTTCCAGCATGGCGCGAACCTGCGGCCGGTCGACACTCTCCTTGATCGCCTCGCCGCCGCCGACGCCGAGCGCAATCCCTCGATAGGCATGAAAGCCGAGGAGTTCGCCGCGACGAAACACCGACTGCGCCTTTTCCGTCGAGCCAGCGACAAACTCCTGCACCAGCACGTCGCCGGGAAAGGCATCCACCGCGACGAGCTCGCGCACGGCTTCATCGAGCCCGCGCATATCTCGGACGAACCAGATGCCGCGGCTGGCGGTACCGATCGACGTCTTGATCACGGCCGGAAAGCGCACCGCCGCGCGCAGCTCGCTTTCCGACGTCACGATCGCCGTCGCCGGCTGCGGCAGTCCCAATTCGCTCAATACTCGGCTGAAGCCGGCCTTGCCGTGCGCCATGCGATAGCTGTCGAACGACGGCGACGCCAGCGCGACCTTGCCCGCCAATCGTGCCTCGACCCGCGCGAACAGGAAGCCCTGCTCGTGGGTCGGCAGCAGCACGTCGAACCGCCCGGACGCCAGCAACGTTTCGATGAACGCGAGATAGGCTTCGGGGTCATCGCGCAGCGGCGGACAGCGATGAAACTTGCGGACGAAACGCGAAAAGCGGCCGAGGCACCACGGCGAGGGATCGCAAACCTCGACATGATGGCCCGACAATCCGAGGACCGTGATCGCTTCCCGGCTGGAGGTGCTGGAGCCTTCTGAGACGAGCACGCGAAGCGGCATCGGAACCCGACCCTAATGGCTCTGGTCCAGATGACCCTGCAAACGCTCGCCCCACGTAACGATGTCCGACAGCCAATCGCGCTCGGAACGCCGGGTCATGGGAGAGGCGCGAGATCGGCTTCCAAATTGTCGGCGATGTCGGGTGCCAGCGAGCCCTTCGTAAGCACCTCCACGCGGCAGCCAAGGATCTCTTCCAACTCGAGTTCAGCGCGAGCGAGATCGTAGAAGGTCGTTCCCGGCGACACTTCAACCAGGATGTCCAGATCGCTGCCCTCGATATCGACGCCGCGCGCGACCGAGCCGAATATGCGGGGGTTACGCATACGAAATCGATCCAGTATCTGGCGAACCTGGTTGCCATGCCTTGCCATGGAAACGGACGGCTTCATCGGTATCTGCCTGTATCGGTTTTGGAGCTTAGCATTCTGTGTGATCCGATCCAACGATCGATCGGATGAACCCCGCGCAAGACAGCGATAAATTAATGATTTATCGCTCAATTTGACCGCCTCCGCGAGAGCTGCCATGCAGCCGCGTCGATGGACAAACCGCCATCCCTCGCCGATAGTCGCGGCCCGAAATCAGGAATCGCCTTTAGACATGGCCGACATCGTCGCCGCACCGCAACAAGCCCAGCCCAAGACCGATTCGGCGATGCGCACGCTCACGCTGATCTCGGTCGCGCATTGGGTCAGCCACTTTCACTTGCTGGTGCTGCCGATGCTGTTTCCGTTCCTGAAACAGCAGCTCGGCGTCGGCTATATCGAGCTCGGCTTCGCGCTCACCGTCTTCGGCGTCGTCTCCGGCGTGACCCAGCCGCCGCTCGGCTACATCGTCGACCACATGGGCGCGCGCGTGATCCTGCTGCTTGGCCTGACCGCCGGCGGGCTCGCGCTGATCCTGCTCGGCCTGCATCTGAGCTACTGGTCGCTGATCGCATGCGCCGCGCTGCTCGGCGTCGCCAACAGCGTCTACCATCCGGCCGACTATGCGATCCTGTCCGCGCATATGGACGAAGCGCGGATGGGCCGCGCCTTCTCCATCCATACCTTTGCCGGCTTCCTCGGCGGCGCGGTGGCCCCCGCGGTCATGGCAACACTCGTCACCTGGATTGGCGGCTTCGGCGCGCTGATCGCAGCCGGCGCGATCGGGGTTGCGGTCGCACTGCTACTGCTGATCATGGGCATTCCCGACGCCGGCGCGAAGCATGCGCGAGCGGCCGGCCAGGCTGCGCCATCGAAGGCCAGCATCCTGACGCCGGCGCTGATCGTGCTGACCGCGTTCTTCACGCTGCTCGGCCTCTCCAATGCCGGCATCGCCAATTTCGGCGTGGTCGCGTTGATGACCGGCTACGCGACGTCATACTCGACCGCCAATATCGCGCTGACCGCCTATCTCGGCGCCAGCGCCGCCGGCGTGCTCGCGGGAGGCTTCCTCGCCGACCGGACCGAGCGCCACGGTCAGGTCGCGGCGATCTGCTTCGCCGTCAACACCGCGCTCGTGCTGCTCATCGCCTTCGTGACGCTGCCCGCGATTCCCTTGACCGCGGCGATGACGGTCGCCGGCTTCCTCGGCGGGGTGATCGCGCCGTCGCGCGACATGCTGGTGCGCAACGCCGCGCCAGCGGGCGCGGCCGGCCGCGCCTTCGCCATCGTCTCCACCGGCTTCAATTTCTCCGGCATCGCGAGCCCGCTGCTGTTCGGCTGGATCATGGACCAGAACATGCCGCATGCGGTGTTCATCGTCTCCGCGCTGTTCATGGCGCTGACCGTTGTCCTGACATTTTTCACCGAGCGGAAAACGCCGCCGAAGCACGAGACCGCCGATGAGCGCGAGGCGGACGCATTGCTGAGCCCCAACGTCAGCCGTTAGCGAAGGCGGCACGCGGGGACCCATAATCACGAGCGTTTGTGATTACGGGATCGATCGCCCCAGCTCGGCGCAACACTACGGCCCGCGGTTATGGGTTTATGGGGTTCCGGCTCGCGCTCGCAAGTGCTCGCTTGGCCGGGACGACAGTGATCTCACGCAAACTTCGGCTGCGCGGCCTCTCCGCCGATCAGCCGCGCGCGCTCGGTGTTGGGCCACAACAGCAAGAGGCCCAGCGATCCCGACGCGACCAGGATCACCGCGTTGATGGTGAACCCGGTCATGTAGCCGGCGAGCGGCGCCGCCGCGCTCTGGATCACGCTGCCCATCACATAGGGGGCGAGAATGCCGGCCAGCGTATAGAGCGCGCCGTAGATCGCGATCACCGCGCCGCGCTGCGACACCGGCGTGAACTCGCCGATCATCGGCGGACAGACCACATAGATCGAGCCGCACAGCCCCGAGCCGACCACCAGCAACGCGATCATCAGCCCGCCCGGCGCGACATGCGGCAGCGTGGCGAGGATCGCGCCGCCAAGGATCAATGGCGCGGACCCGAGCACGCCGCGGGCGCCGCGCGTCGTAAAGCCGCGCGCCAGCATCACCTGCGAGATCCAGCCGGTGAGGATCACGATCACCGCGCCGAACACCCAGGGCAGGATCGAAATGAAGCCCGCCTGCTGCTGCGAGAAGCCGAGCCCCTTGACGATGAAGGGCGTGAACCAGGTCAGGCCCAGCGACAGCGCCCAATAGGCGCCGAAGGTCGCGGCCACGCAGCCGATGAAGGTGCGCGAGGTCAGGAGCTGGAAATAGGGGACGCGCGGCTCGTCGGCTGCTTGCGCCGCGGTTTGCACCAGCGGGCCTTCCCTGCCGAGGATCAGCCACGCCACCGCCCACATCAGGCCAACGACGCCGAGCGCGCCGAACGCATGGTGCCAGCTGTAATTGACGATCAGCCAGTTCAGCGCCGGCACTGCGAGGATCACGCCGAACGCCGAGCCCTGCGACAAGATCGCGGTCGGCAGCGTACGCTTCTCGTCGGGAAACCATTTGTAGACGGCATGTGCCGCCACGGAGAATGCCGGCCCCTCGCCGGCGCCAAGGATGATGCGGCAGATCAGCAGCGTGGTGAAGCCGACGGTGCCGATCATCGGGAATTGCGCCAGCGCCCAAACGACGGCGAGCACCAACAGCACCCAGCGCGTCGCCACCCGGTTGACGATGAAGCCGACCACGATGGCCGCGATCGAGAACAGGAAGAAGAAGGAGGAGCCGAGCAGGCCGAACGACGCCGGCTCGAGCTTGAGCTCGGTCATGATCGGGACGCCGGCCAGGCCGACCACGATCTTGTCGGCGAAATTCACCAGCATGAACAGAAACAGCAGAAAGGTGATTTTCCAGGCGCCCTTGGGCGTCGCTTGCGCGGCCATTTTCTTCCCCGTCTCGAATGTCCTTCAGGCCCTGTTATCCGGGCATCCGGCGAAACTACGCATGGCCTTACCTCTAACGCAACCGGCATTTGTACGGGATCGCCTGCTCAATGGCGGTATCGCACTGCCGAGAACACCGCCTGACGCTGCTGCGATTACGCCCTGCAACCGGATCACGATCGCGTCGGTGCTTCCGGGATGTCGTGATCTCGCGGGCTTGCCTTGCTATGTTGCCAAAAACCGAGGGAGCTCCCATGATCGCCGTCCGTCATATTGCAGTCGTCGCATTTTCCCTTGCCATACTCGTTCCCGGAGCGGTCCGGGCGCAGGACTATGCAGCGATCGTCGCCGCCCCCGACCGCAGTGACGCCGACCGGCTGACCGACCAGCGCCGCCAACCGGACAAGATGCTGGCCTTCGCCGGCGTCAAATCCGGCATGAAGGTGCTCGATATGGAAGCCAATGCCGGTTACTCGACCGAGCTGCTGGCGCGCGCGGTGGGACCGACCGGCGTGGTCTACGCCCAGGATTCGCAGGCGATCATCGACCGCTTCGTCAAGGACAAGTTCGACAATCGGGCGAAAAGCCCGGCGATGAAGAATGTGGTGCATGTGATCCGCGACTTCGACGATCCGATCCCGCCGGAGGCAACGAATCTCGACATGATCACCTTCTTCTTCGCCTATCATGACGTGACCTACATGCCGGTGAACCGCGCGAAGATGAATGCGAAGATGTTCGGAGCGCTCAAGCCAGGTGGCTGGCTCATCATCGCCGATCATTCGGCCAAGCCAGGTGAAGGCACGACAGTCGCCAACACGCTGCACCGGATCGAGGAAGCGACGCTGAAGCAGGAGATCGAGGCCGCCGGCTTCAAGCTCGCCGCCGAGGGCGACTTCCTGCGTCATCCCGAGGACCCGCGCGACGCCAAGGTGTTTCGCCCTGCGGTGCCGGTCGATGAGTTCGTGCTGAAGTACCAGAAGCCGATGTGAAGGCCATCGCCCGATCGTGCTGCGCGTTCGCAACCTGACCAAGGCCTATCGCACGGCCGGCGAAGAGATCGCAGTGCTGCGCGGCGTCAATCTCGACGTGGCGGCCGGCGAGCGCGTCGCGCTGGCAGGCGAATCCGGATCGGGCAAGAGCACGCTGCTGCACCTGATCGCGGGACTGGACGCCGCCGACGGCGGCGAGATCAAGCTGGACGATGCCGACGTCACTGCACTGTCCGATGCCGGCCGCGCCGAGCTGCGGCGCGACCGCCTGGGTCTGGTGTTCCAGCAGTTCAACCTGATCCCGAGTCTTTCCGTCGACGACAACCTCGCGTTCCAGGCGCGGATCGCCGGCCGGCACGAGCCGGCCTGGCATGCGGAGCTGGTGGAGCGGCTGGGCCTTGGCAAGCTGCTCAAGCGCTATCCCGAGCAATTGTCGGGCGGACAGCAGCAGCGGGTCGCGATCGGCCGGGCGCTTGCGAGCAAGCCGAAACTGCTGCTCGCGGACGAGCCGACCGGCAATCTCGATGAAGCGACCGCCGACGAGGTGCTGGCGCTGGCGCGCGATCTGGTCGCGCGTTCCGGCAGCGGCTTCTTGATGGTGACGCATTCGGCGCGGCTCGCCACCACACTCGATCGTCAGGTCACGCTGCACGCGGGGCTAGTGACATGACGCGCGCGATCTGGACGTTGGCGGTTCTGCTGAGTCACTGGCGGCGGCATAGACTGCAGCTTGCCACCCTGTTGATCGGGCTGGTCTCGGCGACCGCGTTGTGGAGCGGCGTGCAGGCGCTGAACCAGCAGGCCCGCGAATCCTACGATCGCGCGGCGGCGATCTTCGGCGGCGCGCGGACCGCGATGCTGGTCGGCAATGTTCCGACATTCTCGCAAGAGCTGTTCGTCAAGCTGCGCCGTGCCGGCTGGCCGGTATCGCCGGTGCTGGAAGGCCGCGTCCAGATATCAGGTCATTCCTATCGCCTGCTCGGCATCGAGCCCGTGACCTTGCCGACCGAAGTCGGCAACGCACCGGCGCTCGGACGCGACGGCCTGCGCAGCTTCATCACGCCACCGGGCGAGACGCTGGTCGCACCCGAGACGCTTGCTGATCTGCGTTTGACGGAGGGCGCGAGACCCGAGGCAAGCGGCGGCGCTGTCCTGCCGCCGCTGCGCGTGCAGGCGCAACTCGTGCCTGACGTGTTGGTGGTCGATATCGGGATTGCGCAGAAATTGCTCGACAAGCCCGGCCAGCTCTCGCGCCTGCTGATCGGCAATGCCAAAGGTCCGGCCGAGCCGCTCGAGCGCGTTACCGGCGACGAACTGCACCGCGTCGCGCCCGATGCCGAAACCGATCTCGAGCGCCTGACGGACAGTTTCCATCTCAATTTGACCGCGTTCGGCCTGCTATCGTTCATGGTCGGCCTCTTCATCGTCAATTCCGCGATCGGGCTCGCCTTCGAGCAGCGCCTGCCGATCCTGCGCACGCTGCGCGCCTGCGGCGTCTCGGCGAAGCTGCTCAACACGATGCTGGTGCTCGAGCTGGTGTCGCTCGCGGCGATCGGCGGGCTCGTCGGCATGGTCTGCGGCTATTTCATCGCGGCGGCGCTGCTGCCCGACGTCGCGGCCTCCTTGCGCGGACTCTACGGCGCGCCGATTCCCGGCGAGCTGTCGCTGCGGGGCGAGTGGTGGATTGCGGGTCTTGCGGTCAGCATCGCCGGCGCGCTGGCGGCCGCCGCGACCAGCTTCCTCAAGGCGATCCGCCTGCCGGTGCTGGCGGTGGCGCAGCCGCAGGCCTGGCGCGAAGCGCAGCGGCGCTGGCTGATGGTGCAGAGCGCGCTGGCGCTGATCGCATTCGCGACCGCTGCCTGGCTGCTCGCAACCGGCAATTCGCTGATATCGGGATTCGCTCTGCTTGCCGCGCTGCTGCTCGGCGCCGCCCTGATCCTGCCCGCCATCCTCGACATCGTGCTTCATGCCGGCGAGCGCGGCACGCGCGGTCCGCTCGGGGCCTGGTTCTGGGCCGACAGCCGCCAGCAGCTTTCCGGCCTCTCACTGGCGCTGATGGCGTTGCTGCTCGCGCTCGCGGTCAATGTCGGCGTTGCCACCATGGTCGAGACCTTCAGCAAGACCTTCCTGACCTGGCTCGACGGCCGGCTCGCCGCCGACGTCTACGTCAACGCAAAGGATAATGCGCAGGCAACCGCGATCAAGGCGTGGCTGCGCGGACGCGGCGAGGTGCAGGCGGTCCTGGCGGGCGGCCGCGCGGAAGCGCAAATCGCGGGCGCGCCGGTCGAGGTGCTCGGCCTGCCCGATCACGCCACCTATCGCGAGCACTGGCCGCTGCTGCGGGTGACGCCGGACGCATGGAGCAAGCTTCCCACAGGCCTGACCTGTTTCGTCAGCGAGCAATTGTCGCGGCGGATGAACCTGTCGCTCGGCGACCGCATCGACGTGCCCACGCCTGGCGGCAACTGGCCGCTCACGATTGCCGGCATCTATGCCGACTATGGCAACCCCAAGGGCCAGGTCGCGGTCAATGCGGGTGCGCTGTTCGCGCATTTTCCCGATGTGCCGCAAACGCGGATCGCATTGCGCGTCGCGCCGGCAAAGGTCGCAGGCCTGATCACCGATATTTCGGCGCAGTTCGGCCTCGACGGCCGCAATCTGCTGGATCAGGCCACGCTGAAGGCGGAATCGACACGGATCTTCAATCGCACCTTTGCGGTGACGACGGCGCTGAACGCGTTCACGCTCGGTGTCGCGGCGGTAGCGCTCTTGACCAGCCTGCTGACATTGGCCAATTCCCGGCTGCCGCAGCTTGCGCCGTTGTGGGCGCTCGGCGTGACGCGCCGCCGTCTTGCCCTAATCGAGCTCACCAAGACCATGTCGGTGGCGCTGATCACGGCGTTGCTGGCGCTGCCGCTCGGCCTCCTGGTGGCATGGTGCCTGATCGCGATCGTCAACGTGAAGGCGTTCGGCTGGCGGCTGCCATTCGACGTATTCCCGCTGCAACTGTTGAAGCTGTTGGGTGTTGCACTTGCCGCATCGTTGCTCGCCTCGCTCGTTCCGGTAACGCGGCTGGCGCGGATGCAGCCGGCCAATCTGGTCAAGGTGTTCGCAAGTGAGCGTTGACCGCACCATCTCGCGCCGCGCCTTTGTCAGCAGCCTCGCGTTGCTCGGGCTCGGCGCGCGCGCCCGCGCGCAAGGGTTTGCCGGATTGAGCGAGGACGCCGCCGACTATGCGCAAGTGAAGCCCGGCAAGGTATTTTCCTTCCCGGCCGACCACGGGGCACATCCGGACTTCCGCATCGAGTGGTGGTACGTGACCGCGAACCTGAAAGACGGCAGCGGCACGGCTTTCGGCGCGCAATGGACGCTGTTCCGGCAGGCGCTTGCACCCGGTGCGCAGCAGGAGGGCTGGGCCAACCAGCAGATCTGGATGGCGCATGCCGCGGTGACGCGCGCCGACATCCATCGTCTCAGCCAGACTTATGCGCGCGGTGGGGTCGGCCAGGCCAGCGTCACCACGGAGCCCTTCGCCGCATGGATCGATTCCTGGGCGATGCGCGGCGTAGACAGCTTCAATGCGAATGACATCTCGCCTCTCGATCTGAAGGCGTCCGCCAGGGATTTCTCCTACGCGCTACGGCTCGAGACCGATCATCCGCTGGTGCTGCAGGGTGATGGTGGCTACAGCCGGAAATCGCTGCGCGAGCAGGCCTCCTATTATTACAGCCAGCCCTTCTTCAAGGCGCGGGGACGCCTCACCATCGACGACAAGCCGATCGAGGTCAGCGGGCTCGCCTGGATGGATCGGGAATGGAGCAGCCAGCCGCTGGCGCCCGACCAGAAAGGCTGGGACTGGTTCGCCTTGCACTTTTCAGGCGGCGAGAAGCTGATGCTGTACCGGATGCGGCAGGCCGAGGGAAATGACTATATCTCGGGCAACTGGATCGTTCCCGACGGGCTTGCGCGCCAGCTCGGACCGGCCGACGTCAAGATGACGCCCGGTACACCTGTTGATATCGACGGCCACACCCTGCCCGTCGCATGGCAGATCGCGATCCCATCGCTCTCGCTGTCGATCGAATGCAAGGCGCTGAACGATCGCGCCTGGAACGGAACGAGCTTTGCCTATTGGGAAGGACCGATCAGTTTTAGCGGCAGCCACGCCGGCGTCGGCTATCTGGAGCTGACGGGATACTGAAGGTAGAGTGAGGCTCTCACGGGGACCTCATTATGTATCACTACACCGCGCTCGTCACGCTGCTCGCCGTGGCGTTCTATTTCTTCACGTCGACGCAGGTCGCAAGGGCGCGCTACAAATACGGCGTGAGGCTGCCGGCGATCTCGGGCAATCCGGATTTCGAGCGCGTGTTCCGCGTGCAGATGAACACGCTGGAATGGCTGCCGATCTTCCTGCCGTCGCTCTGGCTGTTTGCGATCTATATCAGCGATGCCATTGCAGCGGCGATCGGCGCGGTCTGGGTCGTCGGCCGCATCATCTATATGATCGGCTACACGAGGTCCGTTCCCGGACGCGGACCGGGTTTTGCGATCCAGTCGACCGCGGTCATCGTGCTATGGTTCGGCGCGATCGGCGCGGTGGTGTGGAAGCTGGTTCACTGACGATGTCATTCCGGGACGGTCCGTTAGGACCGGACCCGGAATCTCGAGATTCCGGGTTCGATGCTTCGCATCGCCCCGGAATGACGCTACGCGTCACTTCGTCAGCGGGCAGCCGCTTTCCTTGGCGGTGAAGAACGCCTGGTCGCCGGGCACCACCGCGAGCTGCTTGTAATAGTCGAACGGCTTCTTGGATTCCGAGGGCTTCTTGACCTCGAACAGATAGAGGTCGTGCACCATGCGGCCGTTGGCGAGCACCTTGCCCTTGGCGAAGACGTCGTCGACCGGCAGCTCCTTCAGCTTGGCGACGACCGCTACGGTGTCCTTGGTGCCGGCGGCCTTCACCGCCTTCAGATAGCTCAGCACCGACGAGTAGGTGCCGGCGTGGATCATGCTTGGCATCCGCCCGGTGCGCTTCATGAAGCGCTCGCCGAAGGCGCGCGTCTGGTCGTCATGATCCCAGTAGAAACCTTCGGTCAGCACCAGGCCCTGCGCCGCCTCGAGCCCGAGACCATGCACTTCGGCCAGCGTCATCAGGAGGCCGGCGAGCTTCTGGCCGCTCTTGACGATGCCGAACTCGGCTGCCTGCTTGATCGAGTTGGTGGTGTCGAGGCCGGCATTGGCGAGACCGACGATCTTGGCCTTCGAGCTCTGCGCCTGCAGCAGGAACGACGAGAAGTCGGACGAGTTCAAGGGCACGCGCACCGAGCCCAGCACCTTGCCGCCATTGGCGTTGACGATGTCGGTGGTGTCCTTTTCCAGCGCATAGCCGAAGGCGTAGTCCGCGGTGAGGAAAAACCAGGTATCGCCACCCGCCCTCGTCAGCGCGCCGCCGGTGCCGACCGCGAGCGCGCGGGTGTCGTAGGCCCAGTGGAAGCTGTAGGGCGTGCAGGCATCGCCGGTGATGCGCGAGGTCGCCGCACCCACCACGATGTCGATCTTCTTCTTTTCCTTCGACAGCTCCTGCACGGCGAGCGCGACCGAGGAGGTCGTCAGCTCCGTAATCATGTCGACGCCTTCGGTGTCGTACCAGCGCCGCGCGATCGCGGTGGCAAGATCGGGCTTGTTCTGGTGGTCGGCGGTGACGATCTCGATCTTCTTGCCGAGCACCTCGCCGCCGAAATCCTCGACCGCCATGTGCGCGGCCTCGAGCGAATACTTGCCGCCGTAGTCGGCGTAGACGCCGGACTGGTCGTTCAGGATGCCGATCTTGACGCCTTGCGCGGACGCAGGCGCAGCCAACGCGAGGCCCGCGACCGCCGCCAACCACACTGATTTCATGTTTCGCCTCCCAGCAGCTCTTAATTCAGCGTTCCGTATATTGGATAACCCTGAGCCTGCCCAACTATTTCAAATAAGCCAATAGTATTGAGAGGTTATGGCTTTTCTATTCGGGGCATGATCTTTTCGGAAAACCGCTTCACACTTTTCCGGATCATGCCCGAGCCACTTCGGCTTTTTTCGATGACCTGCGGTCGGCGAGGTTGCGCACCACCATGTAGAAGATCGGGGTGAAGAGCAGCCCGAACAGGGTAACGCCGAGCATGCCGAAGAACACGGCAACGCCGACCGCCTGCCGCATCTCCGATCCCGACCCGGTCGAGACCACCAGCGGCAGCACGCCGAGGATGAAGGCGAACGAGGTCATCAGAATCGGCCGCAAGCGCAGGCGGCAGGCCTCGATCACGGCGTCCAGCCGGTCCCTGCCCTCGGCCTCGATGTCGCGCGCGAACTCGACGATCAGGATCGCGTTCTTGGCGGCAAGCCCCACCAGCACCACGAAGCCGATCTGCGTCAGGATATTGACGTCCTGATGCATGATGCGCACGCCGATAGTGGCCGCAAGCAGGCACATCGGCACGATCAGGAGAACGGCAAAGGGTAGGGTCCAGCTGCCATATTGCGCGGCCAGCACCAGATAGACGAACAGCACGCAGATCGGGAACACCGCGAGGCCGGCGTTGCCGCTGGTCGTCTGTTGATAGGAGAGGTCGGTCCATTCGAAGGCAAAGCCGCTCGGCAGCGTGTCCTCGGCAAGCTTCTTCATGACGGCGATTGCAGTCGCGGAGCTCGTGCCCGGCAGGCCCTCGCCCTGCAGCTCGGCTGCGGGATACAGATTGTAGCGCGCGACGCGATCGGGCCCGGAGACGTCCTTGAAGTCCACGACGCTGCCGAGCATCACCGAGTCGCCATTGGCGTTGCGTGTGCGCAGCCGCGAAAGGTCGGCGCGCTCTTTCCGGAACGGCAGGTCGGCCTGCGCAGTCACGTGATAGGTGCGGCCGAACAAATTGAGGTCGTTGACATAAGTCGAGCCGAAATAGGTCTCGATGGTGTCGGTGATGTTCTGGATGGGAACACCGAGCTTCTGCGCCTTGACACGATCGATGTCGACGAACACCTGCGGCGTGTTGGCCGAGAACGGCGAGAACACGGTAGGAGCGAGCAGCAGCGGCGACTTGCGCGCTGCGGCGACAAGCTCGTCGGTTGCGGCCGCGAGCAGCTCGGGCCCGCGGCCCTGGCGATCCTGGATGCGCATGGTGAAGCCGCCACCGGTGCCGATGCCCGGGATCGGCGGCGGCGGGATCACGATGATGAAAGCGCCCTCGATGGCCGAAAGCCGCTTGCGCAGATCCGCCGTGATCACCTGCGCGCTCAGACCCTTCTTGAGGCGCAGTTCCGGCGCTTCGAACACCGGAAACAGCGCCGCCGAGTTGCTCGCCTGCGTGCGGGTCGCCCCCGACAAGCCTGCAAAGACCGCGATATGGGAGATTCCGGGCGTATCGAGCGCGATGCTCTCGATCCTGCGAACGATCGCGGTGGTCCGAGCCAGCGAGGCTGCACCCGGCAATTGCGCGGATATGATCACGTAGCCGCGATCCTGCGCCGGAATGTAGCCTTGCGGCGTGGTGGCAAGCAGCCAGCCGGCGCTGCCGATCAATACACCATAGACCATCAGCATCACCACGCGGTGCCGGATCACGAAGCCGGCGAGACCTGCATAGAAATGCGACAGCCAGTCGAAGCCGCGGTTGAAGAGGCCGGTGAACCAGTCCCAGCCGCGGGCAATCAGATTCCAGGCCGCGGGCGGCCGCTTCTCTTCATGCGGAATCAGGATCTGCGAGGCGAGTGCCGGCGACAGCGTCAGCGAGCAGAAGCAGGAGATCGCGGTCGCGACCGCGATGGTGACGGCGAATTGCTGGAAGAACTGGCCGGTGATTCCTCCCAGAAACGCGGTCGGCACGAACACCGCGCACAACACCAGCGCGATCGAGACCAGCGCGCCGCCGACCTCCTCCATGGTCTTCAAGGCCGCGTCGCGTCGGCTCATGCCATGGCCAAGATGACGCTCGACATTCTCGACCACGACAATGGCATCGTCGACCACGATGCCGACCGCGAGCACGAGACCGAACAGCGTCAGATTGTTGATGGCGTAGCCAAGCGCCGCCATTGCCGCAAACGTGCCGACGAGCGAGACCGGGATCGCAACGATCGGGATGATCGCCGGACGCCAGCCTTGCAGGAACACCAGCACCACGATGACGACGAGTGCCATCGCTTCGTAGATGGTCTTGATCAGCTCGCTGATGGACTGGCGGATGAACTCGGTCGGATTGTAACCGATGTCGTAGTCGAGTCCCTTTGGGAAGCTGGTCTTCAACCTGGCCATCGTGTCGGAGATGCCCTTTGCGGTCGCAAGCGCGTTCGACCCGGGCCGCTGGGTCACCAGCATCGCGACCGCGGTCTTGCGCAGCTCGAAGCTGTTGGTGGAATAATCCAGCGCGCCGAGCTCGATCCGGGCAATGTCGCGCAGCCGCACGATGCGGCCGTCAGTACCCGCCTTGACGACGATGTCCTCGAACTGGGATGGGTCCTTCAAACGGCCGGTGAAGGTCAGGTTCGGCTGGAAGGCGCGGTCGGCAATCGGCGGGCCGGCAAGCTGGCCGCCGGTGATCTGCAAATTCTGGGCACGGATCGC
>Ga0070741_10004172_pt1 | contig 34155 bp, 36 predicted proteins | sample Coa_R1_4_FD_66440 | JGI IMG/M metagenome (GOLD analysis project Ga0070741, IMG submission 66440) | Surface soil microbial communities from Centralia Pennsylvania, which are recovering from an underground coalmine fire - Coalmine... | ecosystem: Environmental > Terrestrial > Soil > Unclassified ... | reverse complement strand
CTCACCCTATCCCGCCATCGGCGCAGCGTCGGCCAATAGCGGTCCCTCGACAGGATGGTCAGGAGCTTTTGCGGCTGTCAATAGATCGCCACGCCGCTGCAAGCACGACGGCATTCAGCCGATTGATTTATCTGCCTGAAATTTCGCCACTTTCTCCATCCGGCTCGCCGCGCACGGGCCCGCCGACGCCGTCAAACGCCCCGGGCACAAGCTCGGCGACCAGCACGCGCGCCGGATCGACCGGGCCGGGCATGATCACGCGGCCGGGCGGGATGCGGCGAAAGCCGGAGCGGCCGTAATACGGTTCGTCGCCGACCAGCATCACCAGCCGCTCGCCCTGCACGGCCGCCGCCTTGAGCGCGCAGGCGATCAGCGCCTGGCCGACGCCGCGCTCGCGAAACGCCGGCTCGACCGTGAGCGGCCCCAGCAGCAGCGCCTTGGCGTCGCCGATCCGCACCGGCGACAGCCGCACCGAGCCGATCAGCAGCGTGCCGGTACGCGCGGTGAACGATACGTCGAGCCGGTGCGCCACCTGCTCGCGCAGCCGGTACGCGGTCTTGGCGTAGCGGCCCGGACCGAAGGTGCGCTCGTGCAGCCGTTCGATCGCCTCGGCGTCGTCGGCGGTCTCGGGCAGAATCGTGAGCGCGATGTCGTTCATCGCGCCGCCGCCTAGCACCTGCCCCGGCCGGGGTCCAGCACTGGCTCCTTAGCCGCCCAAACGCGTATTACATCGGCCCGGATCAGCGGAGAGACAAAATGGGCCTGCTCGTCGACGGCCGGTGGCAAGAGGACGTCTCGCGCACCAAGGACGGTCATTTCATCCGCCCGGCCACCCAACACCACAATTACGTCACCGCTGACGGCAGTCCCGGCCCGAGCGGCAGCGGCGGATTTTTGGCCGAGCGCGGCCGCTATCACCTCTACGTCTCGTTGGCCTGTCCGTGGGCGCACCGCACCCTGATCGTCCGCAAGCTGAAAAAACTCGAGGACGTCATCTCGGTCTCCATCACCGAGCCGCTCTACGGCAAGACCGACCGGCATCGTGCCGATCGGGCCGCTCATCGATTTCACGGCGCCGCACGACCGCGGGCGCTTCAAATAAAGCGAACGGCGTGCCGCCATCGTGACGACACGCCGTCTTCGCTGAAGACTTGCTCAGGCCGGTCGCTTACCAGCAGACGTTCACACGCCGCCAGTGCCAGCCCCACGGCGTCCAGACGCGCCGCAACCGCCAACAGTCGCCGTAATAGGCCCAGAGCGGACCGCCCGCCCACCAGCCGAAGCCGGGACCGAAGAACCGGCCACGGTGGCGGAAGTGGCCGCCGCGGAACGCGAAGTTGCGGCCACCGCTGAACGTACGTCCGCCGCTGAACGAGCGTCCGCCGCTGAACGCCGGCCCACCGCTGAACGACCGGCCGCCGCTAAACGACCGACCGCCGCTGAACCCCATGCCGCCGGACCGACCGCCACTGAAACCACCGCCCATTCCGCCGCCGTGCGCGCCAGCGCTGAATCCGGCGCCGCCGCCACCACCGCCGTGTCCACCGCCACCGCCACCGCCACCGCCGCCATGGGCCGCCATCGCGCCGGTGCCTATTGATGCAGCGCCAAGTGCAACCGCGGCCGCGATTGCCATCACTCCTTTGCGCATGACCTCTCTCCTTTTACCGCTTTTCACGAAGGCCCTGTTTCCCCAAACAAAGGCCCTGTTCCTCAACGTCTGCTAGACGCATTGGTTGCAGGTTTTGGCGACCTATGATCGGCATCAGAAGCCGCCGCACGTCACATCGGAACAAATCGGACGGCAGCGTTTGAAAAGCCAAAAACTCACCAGATTTCGGCGGCCGCATGCCCGCCGAGCACCTCGGCAAGGCGCGCACGCGTGGCGCGGCTCGTATCTTCCGGCAGCGCATCGGCGGCAAAAAAACCGTGCGCCACAATTTCGCGATTCGGCTGCGGCGGCGCCGTCTGTCGGAACGACCGCACCACATAGAGCGCGACGTGATCGCGCCTGGCGATGCGTCTGTTCCAATAGACGCCGAACAGTTCCGGCGGTCCGATCAGCTCGATGTTGCCTTCCTCAGCCAGTTCGCGCGTCAGCGCCGTCACCAGCGTCTCGCCCAGCTCGACGCCGCCGCCCGGCAGATGCCAGCCGGCAATGTAGCTGTGCTTGACCAGGAACACGCGGCCGCGGGCATCGAACACCAGCCCACGCACGCCGAGGGTCATTCCGCGGGACGCGCGCCAGTACAGATGCAGCAACCGGCGCAGTGCGGGGTCCAAGGGTCGAATCGAGGGTCGAAGCAAGGGTCTAAGCCAGGGTCGGAGCATCGAATCCACATTGATGGCCCCGTCCCCCTAGCATATCTCTTTAGAGCCGTTCTAAGATTGTTGGCAATCAAGCCCATCGACGCAGAGGCACGCCCGTGAAGCGTTTTGCCGACTTGACCGAGCAGGAAGTTTTGGCGCTCGCCATCTCCAACGAGGACGAGGATCATCGCATCTACCGCTCGTTCGCCGACGCCTTGCGCGATTATCCGGAGACGGCGCAGATGTACGACCGCATGGCCGAGGAGGAGATCGGCCATCGCGACATGCTGCTCGACCTGCACCGCAAGAAATTCGGCGAGTTTCTGCCGCTCATTCGCCGCCAGGACGTCAAAGGCTTTGCGACGCGCCGGCCGGTCTGGCTGACGCGGCCGCTTGGGCTCGACGCGGCGCGCAAGTTGGCCGAGGAAATGGAATACGAGACGGCGCGCTTCTACCGGCGTGCGGCGCACAAAGCGCAGGACGAGGCGACCCGCGATCTGTTGCGCCAGCTCGCCGAGGCCGAGGACAAGCACGAAAACCTGGCCCACGAGCTTGGCGCCAAGCTCGAGCCGGGGGCACGCGCTGCCGAAGATCAGACCGCCCGCCGCATGTTCGTGCTGCAATACGTGCAGCCTGGCCTCGCCGGCCTGATGGACGGCTCGGTGTCGACCTTGGCGCCGCTGTTCGCCGCGGCGTTCGCCACCCACAACACTTGGTCCACGTTCCTGGTCGGACTGGCGGCGGCGATCGGCGCCGGCATCTCCATGGCGTTCGCCGAAGCCTTGTCGGACGACGGATCGCTGACCGGACGCGGCGCTCCGGTGGTGCGCGGCGCCGTGACCGGCTCGATGACCGCGGTCGGCGGCCTCGGCCATGCGCTGCCCTATCTCATTCCGAATTTCTTCGTCGCCACCGTGTTCGCGTTCGCCGTCGTCGCCGTCGAGCTGATCGTGATCGCCTGGATCCGCACCCGCTACATGGACACGCCGTTCCTGCAGGCGGCGTTTCAGGTCGTGGTGGGCGGCGTGCTGGTATTCGGCGCCGGCATTCTGATCGGCAACTCGTGACGCGCTCCGTAGCGGCGCGCTCTCCCCTCGCCTAGCATCGGACCGCGATGTTCGTGCTCGCCCACGTATCGGATGTGCACATGGCGGGCCGGCCGCGCCCGGCCGAGCTTGTCGGCAAGCGCGGCCTCGGCTTCATCAACTGGCAGCGCAAGCGCAAATACATCCATCGGCCCGACGTGCTCGACGCGATCACCCGCGATCTCACCGCGCAGGCGCACGACCACGTCGCGGTGACCGGCGATCTGGTCAATTTCTCGCTGGCCGAGGAATATCAGCGCGCCACCGCATGGCTCGCCGCGCTCGGCTCGCCGCGCGACGTCAGCGTCGTGCCCGGCAACCACGACACTTATGTACGCGGCACCGAAGGCGCGCCAGCGGCGTTCTGGTGCGATACCATGCGCGGCGACGACGGCGTCGACCGCTTTCCCTATTTGCGCCGGCGCGGCGACGTGGCGCTGATCGCGCTGTCGACGGCGCTGCCGACCGGCCCGTTCATGGCGACCGGCCGGCTCGGCACGCGGCAACTGACGCGCTTTGCCGAAGTGCTCGACCAGACGCGCGGACTATTCCGCATCGTGCTGATCCATCATCCGCCGCGAAGCCCGTGGCAGCGCCATCTGCGCCGGCTCGTCGACGCGCCGCAGTTGCGCGCCGCGCTGGCCGCCAAGGGCGCCGAGCTTCTGCTGCACGGTCACGACCATCGCCGCGCCGTCATCCGGCTCGACGGCCCGCAAGCGACAAAAATTCCGGCGATCGGCGTGCCATCGGCCTCGGCCGGCGCGCCGCACGGCGGCGAAGATGCGGCCGGCTACAACACCTTTCGCATCGCGGGGGAGAACGGCGCGTGGCGCTGCGAATGGATCGAGCGGCAGCGCGGCGCCGACGGCGCGGTGCGCGAGATCGGCCGGCAGGTGCTGGCTTAATCGAACCGGCTCAACAGCAGAACCCCGGCGGCAAACAACGCCGCCAGACCGAGCAGAAAGCCGAACGCGAACGCACCGACCGCGCGCCAGCGGCGGCGCCGGCGCTCGCGCTCGGCCACGCTCTGGGTCACGCGCTGGATGAACTCGGGATCCTCGTCGAGCGCGCGCTGCCGCTCGACGATGCGGCGCGCCACGTAGCTGGTGACCGCCTGCACGATGTCGCCGATCTCGGTCGATTCGGCGAGCACGTGGCGGCCGATCCTGGTGTCGTGCAGGAAGCGGTAGACCCGCTTGTCGCGCCCCATGGCGACGTGCGCCACGGCATCGATCCACAGCCGCGGCGTCTCGCCCCGGGTCACGCCGCGGTCGAACAGATCGACGTCGGCCGGCACCTCGGCGAACAGCGGGTCGAGCGCCTCGTTGAGGAGCTCGAGCCGCGCCCACTCGGCGTCGCGCAAATCGACCACGACCGCCGTGCGCTCGGCCGCCTCGACGCGGGCCTGATGCATCGCCTCGCGCAGCGGCGACGCCGGGTCGGCTTCGCTCGGCACTTCGGACTTAGGTTTTCGTCCCCACATTCAATGGCTTCCCCGTCCGCCCAGATTATTACACCATTCTGTGCGGTCGCAGAAAGCACCCCGGATGGCGGAACACGGCCCGGAAGGGGCGGCGACGTGCCGATTGTGGCACTCGCCAAGGCCCCTCCCCGGCCGCGCGGCTGTTGCCTTATTTTGCGATGTAACTGCGATGGGCCCAGGAGCCGTCCGCCCGGCGCGTCTCCAGGTAGGCGGCCTTGTCGTTGGTGCGAATTTCCAGCTCCACCGACCGCGTCAGTGTTTGCTTGGTGGCTGCGCCCGTGCCGGCAGCCTTGAGGAAAGCGGCAACATCGGCACTCGCCGGCGCAGCCGTCGCGGCACCGCTCTTGGTGGCGATCGCCTCGGTCACATTGGCGGTCAGCAGCTTTTGCCACATCTTCCGGAACAACGCGTTGGACGGATAGACCTCCGCGCTGTCGATCTTGCCGTTGATCGCAAACGCATAGCCGATGATATCGGAGCCGCTTTCGCCGGCCGGCTGCAGCGCCGCGGTGTAACCTTCCTGCACTTCTTTGAGTTTGTGGTTTTCCAGAGCGAGCTGCAGGCTGCTCGGCGATTGCGGCGCTGCCACCGACTCGTTGAGGGCGTTGGACAGCGAGTGCTGGACGCCCGCCACGTTGTTCCAGACGTCCTGCTGCCGCGCCGCGAGAGCCGGCGCGTATCCCGATGCCGAAAGCCCGGCGCCGGCCGGCTGGATGGCGTGCCTGGCGGCGCGCGAAGGCAGCGATGCTGCCGCACTGTTGAAAGCCTGGGCATCCTCATACCCGCGCTTCGACCAGCGGCCATGCTCGACGCAGAACGCCGTGATCGGAACGACACCGGAGTGCGGCGGCAACACCAGACTGACAGACAGCACGCGATCCTGCTTGCCGCCTTTGACGATATCGCCCGATTGCACGAAGACTTCCTGGTCGCCGAGATTTTCGATCGAGAGCTCATTGACCTGGCCGGTTTCGAGCACGCGGACCGATTTCGCGGTCAGCGCTTCGGCGAGCGTCAGCGGCACCGGACCGGGACGCGAAGCGCCGTGAATGAAGTACACGGTGAGATTTTCATGAGTGTGCGGACCTGAGACACGATAATCATCGTCGGCCCGAGGGGCCGATGCACCGGCGAAACACAAGAGCGGCGCGAGCGCAGCGAGAACGAGAAAGGAACGAAGATGCATAGTTTTCTCCCAGGTGCGTTATTTGCACGTTCAGGACGGGGTTTGTTGGGGACGCCCCAACGCGAATCTTTTTGAGAGCCATGCTCTCGACAAAAAAGCGCGCGACTTGATTGAATCGGACAGCCAAGGACCTAAAACATTTTTCTCGTCGCTTTGTCCGAACAGGCCGAAAAGCGCGCATAAGGTATGACGACAGTCTTGCCAGGCGGCCCGAAGCAGTTGTCCCCGACTTTGACAGCGACGGAGATTCGCAAAACGATTCAGAGCCTTACTGACGGTGAGAAGACGGCCGTCATGAAGATCGCGCGGCTCTATGCGCTGCGGACCCCATACGGCCACGAGGACCTGTTCCACGAGGCGTTGTGCCGGCTGCTTGAAGGGACGCGGACCTGGCCGCGCGGCGCGCCCGCGGTCCTGGTCGTCGCCGGGATCATGCGCAGTGTGGCGTGGGGCTGGCGCCGGCGCTCCACTGAGGACAATGCCGATGCGGTCTCGTCGGCCGAACAGGAATGGGTGATCCTGCTGCAGGACTTGATCTCAGCCTTTGACGGCAAACCGCTGCTGCAGCACATTCTGATTGAGATGCTCAACGGGACCAAAGGTCCGGAATTGCGCGAATGGATCGCGCAACTGCTGCAGCAGAAAGGGCTCGCCGTGGGTACGGACGTTCCCCAGATCGACAGCCTGCTGCGCTCCATTCGGCGTCGGGTCGAGACATTCCGCGCGCAAACGCAATGACGATGGAAAATTTGAACCAGGACTCTCCGCTGCATCTCGCCGACACTCTCGCCGACGAGATCGCCCATACGCCGGCACAGACGCTGCTCGGTGAAGTGGCTGAAGATTTGGGCGATCGCCGCGCCCTGGCGAGCGAATTCGACGCTGTCGTCGCCCGCGCGCTCCATCAATCGCGCCCCAAGGCGCTCACGGCTGCGATGAAAAACCTCGCCGCATGGCTATCGCAGAGTCTGTTGCGCAAGCCCGTCTTAATTCGTGTGGGGACACTCGCGGTGCTGCTCGTCGCCGTCGGAGGCTATTACTATCACGATGCACGGCGCACCGGTGTTCCGATCGCGTCGCTCAATCCGCCGCCGCCTGCTCCGCGACAGCCGGGCATGGGGCCGCCCTTCTCCGCCTACACCAACGACGATCGCGGCGGCAGCCAGGCGCCCGCCGCAGCCGGTATGCCTGCCGCAGCGGCGCCGCCACCGTCACCGCAGGTTCAATCCGATCTGCAAAAGGCCGAATCCGCATACGGCATGGCGCGCGCCTATGAGGCCAGGGCGCGTGCAACGGACGCCTTCGACCGCGGCGATTATCCGACTGCGATTGCGTCTCTCACTGAAGCGCTGCGTTCCTGCGCCAACCGCTGTGAGCCGGAAGTGCGTGCCGCACTGGATTTTGATCTCGAGCGAGCCCAGGCTGCACGCAACACCAATACCACCGTCGCCGTGGCTGCCGCCCCGCAACCCGCCGCCAACGGTGCCCAGGCGGTTGCGGCGGCCAAATCGCCGCCTTTGCCTTCGCTTGCTTGGCCTGCGCAGGGCCGCATTGCCGTAAGCTTTGGCGCACGAACCGTTGCCGATGCCCAGGCGCGGACGTCGGAGGGGATTACGATTGCGGTGCCCGAGACTGCCGACGTGCGCGCCGCCGCCGATGGGATTGTCAGTTACGTCGGCGGCGACAAGGGGCCCGGCAAGTTCGTGCTGATCCGCCACGAAGGCGATCTGAACACGGGCTACGGCCATCTGCGCAGTGTCAAGGTCAAGGCTTCCGATCAAGTCCATCGCGGCGAAGTCATCGCCAAGGGTTTGGCAAGCCGGGCCGGGGCGCCGTCACAGCTTTATTTTGAAGTTCGCCAAGGCGCCGCTGCGGTCGACCCGATGCAGTATCTGCCGCAGGATCAAGACACAAAAAACACGCGAAAGGACCGACGATGAGCCGGTCCGCGAACGGCTTGCCCAGAGCGAATCTGACAGCGAGGGACAGTGCGATGCGCCGTCAATGCATCCGCGTACCGGCGATCGCAGCCTTTGCGCTGCTGATCGCCCTGGACGACCTGTGCGCAACGGCGTCGGCTCACACCAATACGCAGCCAGCGCACCAACGGCCACATCGTCAAGTTCAGCCGCAGCCGGTTCTCCGCATCAAGTGCGCAGCGCTATCCGGTGGTTGGCCGTGTTGGCCTGACCTGGCCATGATGCGACTGCAGCAACCCCGATGGCGCTTCGATGCTCCCATCGATCCGCCGCAAGCGGTGCCGTCGCGCTGACACGCTCACGACGCCGAATTCACGACTTAGCGTCCTAAATGCAACGGCCGCCGTCGACCTCGACGATGTTGCCGGTCATGAATTCGGCCTCGGCGGAGGCGAGGAACAGCGCCGCGTTGGCCATGTCCTTCACCTGCGCGAGCCGGCCGAGCGGCACGGTGGCGATGAATTTCTCGCGCTGGCCCGGCGCCGGCCCCAAGAAGCTCGGCAACAGCGGCGTGTCGGTGGCAACCGGCGCGATGGCAAACACCCGGATGCGGTCGCCGGCAAGCTCGGCGGCGAGCGCCTTGGTGAGCGTATGCACGGCGCCTTTGCTGGCGTTGTAAGCGGCCAGCCCCGGCCGCGGCCGCAAGCCCGCGGTCGAGCCGATATTGATGATCACGCCGCCGCCCTGCTTGCGGAACTGCGGCACTGCGGCCTGGCAGCACAGAAACAGGCCTTTGACGTTGACCGCAAAGGTGCGGTCGTACTCGTCCTCGCTGATGTCGAGCAGCGGCTTGTTGACGTGGGTGGTACCGGCATTGTTGACCAGCACGTCGAGCGCGCCGAAAGCCGCGACCGTATCCGCCACCATGGCGGCGATCTCGGCCTTGCGCGCCACGTCGCAGCGCAGCGCGATCGCATTGTTGCCGATGGCGCGCGCCGCTTCCTGCGCCGCCGCCAAATCGATATCGGCGAGCGCGACCCGCGCGCCTTCGCGCGCATACGTCTCGGCGATGCCGCGGCCGATGCCGGAGCCGGCGCCGGTCACGAGTGCAGTCTTGCCGTCGAGGCGCATGTGCTGCTCCTTCGGATTCAAACAACCGCAACCTTTGGCGCGATCCCGTACGGCTTGGCCCAGCCAAGCCCGTCTTCGGTGCGGGTGCGCGGGCGGTATTCGCAGCCGATCCAGCCGGAATAGCCGAGCCGGTCGAGCGCGGTGAAAATCTCCGCATAGTTGACTTCGCCCTCATCGGGCTCGCGGCGCGACGGCACCGCGGCGATCTGCACGTGGCCGACCAGCGGGAAGTGCGCTTCCAGGCGCCGGATCAGATCGCCGCCGACGATCTGGGCGTGATAGAAATCGAGCTGGATGCGCAGGTTCGGCGCGCCGACCTTTTTGACGATGTCGGCGGCGTGCTCGAGGCGGGTGAGGAAATAGCCGGGCCGGTCGCGCGGGTTGATCGGCTCGATCAGCAGCGTGATGCCGGCTGGCGCGGCTAGCGCGGCCGCGCGTTCGAGGTTTTTCAGAAACACCGTTTCGGCCGCCGGCCGCTGCTCGACGCCGATGCAGCCGGCCATGCAATGGATCGCGGTGCCGCCGATCGCCACCACGTAATCCAGCGCCTGGCGGAATGCCGCCTCCCATTCGCGCTCGCGCCCCGGCCGCGCGCCGAGGCCGAAGTCGCCGTCGCGGCCCATGGCGGTGTTGACGCCGAGCTGGATCAGGCCGTGGCGCTGCAGCTCTGCCTTCACTGCCGACGGCGGCACGTCGTACGGAAACTGCAGCTCGACCGCGGAAAATCCGGCCGCCGCCGCGGCGTCGAACCGTTCGATCAGCGGCCGTTCGGTGAACAGATAGCCGAGATTGGCGGCGAAGCGGGGCATCGGTCTTTCCAAACTCAAGAGTCCGCGCGCGGGATAAAACGCTCCATGCCGACATCGGCGCTCCACACCTGGCGATGGGCGTGAAGCATATGCGGCAACGCGGCTTTGCGCGATTCGACGATTGTCTCGTAATCGGCGAGGAAGTGGCGCATCAGGCTTGCGACTTCGCGACGCAACGCATGTTCGTCGATGGTCTTGACCGCGCGTTCCTTGATGACCAGCCGGCCGTTCACCATGACGCTCTCCACGCCGCGCCCGGCCTCGGTATAGACGAGCTGCCGCGCCGCGCTGTTGTAGGGCAGATAGGCGGCGTCGTTGAGATCGATGAAGATCAGATCGGCCTTGTAGCCCGGCTTGATGGCGCCGAGGCAGTGCGCAAGCCCGGCGGTGCGCGCATTGCCGAGGGTGGCATGGCGCAGCATCTCGTGGGCGAGCGGCGCGCCCGGCTCGGGATCGCTGACCGCGGCGGTCAGGCACAGCATTTTCATGGCCTGAAACACGCTTTCCACGTCGGTGCCGCTGCAATTGTCACAACCGACGCCGAGCCGCACGCCGGCCTGCCGCATGGCCAAGAGCGGCGCGACGCCGCTTTTCAGCTTCATGTTGCTCAATGGATTGAGCACGATGCCGGCATCGGCGGCGGCGAGCCGCTCCATCTCGTCGCGCGCGATCCAGACGCTGTGCACGATGTTGAGCCGCGGCCCGACGATCCCGCAATCGTCCATGTAGCCGATCAGCGAGCCGCCGTGTTTTTTGAACAGCTCGCGCGCGATCAGGCGCTGGCTGCGCGTCTCATAGACGTGGGTATAGACCGGCAGACCGTATTTTTCGGCGAGCTCGCCGCACGCCCGCAGCATTTCGGGCGAGCAGCGCTGCGGCGCGAACGGCGCCATGGCCCAGTGCAAGGTGCCGGCGGCCGGTCGGTGCGTGAATTGATGCTCCAGATAATCGAGCTGGTCGCGGATCGGCCGCTTCTTATTGCCGAGCATCTCCTGCACCTCGGGCGGCAGGCTGTCGCCGTGGCGCATCATGGCGACTGGTGGAATGTCCCAGACCATCGGCGAGAACACGACGCGGATGCCGGCGTCGCGATAGGCGCTGATCACCACCTCGGTCTGCGCATCGGTGAGCGGCACGAGGCCGAGCATGTCCTGCACGGTGGTGATGCCGCAGCGCAGGCACTCGATGGCGCCCACCAGAGTGCGCGCCCGCACCTCCTCGTCGCTGCGGTTGGCGCCCATCGGCAGCGTGTAGAGCAGCCAGAATTCCAGCGGCAGCTCCTCGAACATCCCGCGGCACAGCACGTCGTGCGAGTGATAGTGCGCGTTGATGAGCCCGGGCACGATGAGCCGCCCGGACGCGTCGATGATCTCGTCGACGCCATCGGCCGGCAGGCCGGCGCCGACCGCGGCGATGGCATCGCCCGCGACCAAAATGTCGGCGACGGCGGGCTTATGGACGTCACCGTCGTGATCGTAGACCTGACCGCCGCGGATCAGCGTGCGCTTTGCCGGCATTTCCCCTCCATCCCGTGGACGCGCATGCTGGCGGAAAAGCCGGCCCCCTTTCAAGGCCCAACCACTTGCCCTGTTCGAAAAACACCGACGTGTTCGCCGGTAAGTCCGTGGCAGCCCGCTGCAACGGCCCGGAGCATCGGGTGATGGATAAGTGGCGGCCGGGCTAATCGTGCGCCTGAACGAGCTGAGGACGACGCCGCCCCTTCGCGCGCGACTGTGCCTTACTTTTGACGCCAGTGTCCAAAGCTTCGCCGAGCGACGACAGCTCGGCGATACCGTCGGGGAACTCGGCTACCAACCGGAGCGAGCCACCCATGGCCTCGACGTAACTCCGCAGCGTCGACAGCAGCATGTCGCTGCGGCTCTCGATCTTCGAAATACCGGCTTGGTCAATGTGCAGCAGCTTGGCCATGCTCTGTTGCGTCAGGTCGCGCGCCTGCCGCAGATGGCGCAGCGCCATCTCCTCGGCAATCAGCTTCTGCGTGCGCGCCGCGATCTTGCCGCGCCGGGTGGCCGACAGACCGCCAATGATCTGATCAAGGGTTCGCATCACGATCTCACTTCTTGTGTTCGAGCTTCAACGTTTTCACATGCGCCGCGAAGCGCTCATCGGCGACGCGGATCAATTCCTTGTAGAAAGCTTTCTGTCGCGCGCCTTCCTTGTTGCCGCCGACGAGCACGATGGCTTGTCGCTGCGGATCGAAGGCAAAAGCGAAGCGCCAAAGCCCGTCGAGTCGAAACCGCAGCTCCTTCATGTTCGGAAACGATGACCCATCGAGGGTGTCAACATTGGGCCTCCCCAACGTTGGTCCGAACTGCCGCAACAGCCCGAGACGGGCTAAAAGCTCGTCCTGGATAGCCTCAGGCATCTCCCGGAACTCGGCTTCAAAATCCGGGTGAAGGAGCACTGTCCATCGCATCGCCCTCTATAATGCCTTAGACGACATATGGTTTCAAGTGCATATATGGAGCCCGCCCAAGCTAACCGCCATGGGATGCTTGGGCGGCTCATTTAGCCCGGCAGCTAGGACCGCTTATTGGGATATAGCCCATTATCCTGCCCACTCCACGTATGGGCTATTTTGTGGTTGACGCCCGTTGCTGGGCTTGGTTCGTTTCCACCGAAAGCGCCCGCCCGCAAACGACCGGCGCAGCTTTGGGGCTTCGAGGAACGCCTCGCGATGAACGCTCAGGAACTCCTGCAGGAAATCGCGGATTATTGCCGGCAGACCGGGCTTGCCGAATCGACGTTCGGCCGCCGCGCCGTCAATGACGGCAAGCTCGCCGCGCGGCTGCGCAACGGCGGCCGCATCACCACCGACACGCTCGACCGCATCCAGGATTTCATGACCGCGCATCCGCCCCAGGGCCGCTCCACCATCATCGAACGCTCACGCGCCGCCGCGCCGGCGGCGCCGCCATTTTCCATGCCGGGCACCGCACCCGCAAAGCCCGGCGACCCGCAGCGCAATTTCCGCTTCTTCGACAACCGGCAAAAGTACCTGCTGTTCGTCAACACCTGCAGCGAGAAGTGGGAGGTGGCGAGCCGCGTCTCCGCCGAGCTCGCCCACATTCATCCGCGGCCGCCCGCGGTGCGGGTGTTCGACGCCGGCGTCGGCGATGGCAGCGTGCTGGTGCGGGTGATGCGCGCCATGCACGACCGCTTTCCGCACATGCCGTTCTACGCGGTCGGCAAGGAGATCAGCCTCGAAGACGTGCGGCTGACCTTGCAGAAGATGGCCGACCGGTTTTTCGAGCACCCGGCCACGGTCCTGGTGCTCACCAATCTCGCCTACGCCGACGCGCCGTGGCTGCACGTCAAGTCGCTCAATGCCGCCTCGAGTCTGGTCTGGCACGAGCTGCCGCTGCTCGGCAATTCGGCGCACCGCTTCGAGGAGCAGATCATCGATCTGGAATCGTTCCTGGCCAGCAACTGGAAGGCCGGAGTAAGCGCGCGCACCGGCAATCCGATCTACGAACGGCCGGTGGTGCTGGTGATCTACCGCGACGACCACCGCTTTTTGCTCGACCCGATCATCCCAAAACCCGGCGGCACGCAGGCCAATTACGACCTCGTCATCGCCTCGCAGCCGTACCGCGCCCGCGCCTCGCTCGACTTCAAGGCCAAGCGGGTGATCGGGCCGCTGGCTCGCGCGCTCGGCTCCGGCGGCCGGCTGATCGCCATCCATTCGCACGGCCACGATCCCGGCATGGAGATCATTCAGAGAGTGTGGCCCGACGACAACCCGTTCGTTCACGACCGCCATCAGATCATGAAAGCCGTCAAGCACGAGCTCGGCGCCGCCGGCCGTGACCTCAATTTCAACGCCTATGCCGACAACCGCTCGCTGTTCAAATACGTCATGCACACGCTGCCGACCGAAATCTCCGAATCGATCGGCACCTCGACCCTGTTCGCCGCCTGGAACGCGGCGATCTACGTGGCGCAGGTCGAGGACGACCGGCTCGGCGAGGTGGTGGCCGACGGCCGCTACATCGACGCCACGCGCGCCGTCCTGCGCGAGCGCGGCGGCCTGTGGTTCTTCGACGAATCGTACGTCATTTCAAAGCGAAGGGCGTAACTCTTCATCCTTCCCCGCTGCGCCGCGGCGGAGTAGGATGAGCGCATGCTGTTCGTGGTTCATGCGCTCGATAAAGAAAACATTCTGCCGACCCGCGCCAAGCATTATCGCGCGCATCGCATCCATCTCGACCGCGCCGAGGATCACGCCGTCGAGGTGGTGACCGCCGGCACGCTTGTCGCCGACGACGGCGAAACGCCGGTCGGCAGCATCTTCGTCATCGACGCCGCCACCCGCGCCGCGATCGACGCCTTTACGCGGAGCGACCCCTATCACCTCAACGGCGTCTGGGAGCGCGTGCAAATCCACCGCTACAACAAAAAGCGCGGCACCCCGATCGCGAGCAAAAGATAACGGACGAGGCATGCATGGGCGCATTCACGTACATGCTTCGATGCGCCGACGGTTCGTATTGCGTCGGCAGTGCGAGGGGTGACGATCTCGAGCCGCGCATTGCCGAACATCAAGCCGGAGCCCGACCGGGCTATACATACACCCGTCGGCCAGTCCGCTTGGTGTGGTCGGAGCGTTTTGATCGGATCACGGATGCAATCGCCGCCGAACGGCAAATCAAAGGTTGGACTCGGGCAAAGAAAGAGGCGCTGATAAAGGACGACTGGACTGAATTGAGAGTCCTCGCCAAGCGTCGAGCTGGCAACCCTAAACCCTCATCCTGAGGTGCTCGCGCGCAGCGCGGGCCTCGAAGGATGCAGACCGAGGCGCCGTGGCCTCGCCCTTCGAGGCTCGGCGCTTCGCGCCGAGCACCTCAGGGTGAGGAAGAAAGGCATGCGCTTGCTCCGACTCACAAGCCCTCGCGGTTCACCTTCTCCCGCAGCCCCATCCGCTCCAGCCGCCCGCACACCTCGTCGACGAAGTACGGCAGCTCGTCGATGTAATTGACCAGCGAAATGCCGATCCCGGTCAGCCCGGCTTTGCTCAGGTCGGCGAGCTGCGCGGCGACGTGGTCGGGATCGCCGACGATCGGCAGGCCGCCCATGCCCTGGGCGTATTGGCTGCGCTTGAGCACATATTCGGCCATCGGCACGGTCTGCGGCGAAATGTTCTTCAGCCCCAGGATGCCGTCGACGGCGCGCCAGTCGGCGTGCTCGACGATGCAGTGCTGGAAATAATCCTCGGCCTCCTTCTTGGTCGGCCGGCAGGTGACGACGCCGACCGTGTAGCAGCCGATCTCGCGCCCTTGCGCGCGCGCCGCATCCTGCGCGGCGCGCACCTTCTGCTGGGTGTCCTCGAGCGAGGTGCGCGAGGCCTGCAGGAAGAACGCGTCGCAATTGCGCACCGCGAAGCCCTGACCGGTGGCCGAGGCGCCGGCATTCATGATCACCGGCCGCGTGCCGGCGCCGCCGTACGGCTTCGGCTTGCCGCGAATGCCCTTCATGTCGAGATACTGGCCCTTGAAGTCGAAGTCCTCGCGGTCCGACCAGATCATCTTGATGACGTCGATCCATTCCTGGGCGTAGTCGTAGCGATGCTCGTGCTCGCGCTGCTCGACGCCGAACATGTCGAACTCGCCCTCGTTCCAGCCGACCACGATGTTGAGCCCGAAGCGGCCTTCGCCGACGTGATCGGCGGTGACCATTTCCTTGGCCGCCACCACCGGATTGAAGATCGGCGCATGCACGGTGCCGAACACGGTGATGCGCCGCGTCGTCGCCAGGAGCGCGGTCGCCCAGGTGATGGTCTCGAGCGTGGTGCCCTGGTAATCGGTGTCGCCGCCATAGCCCTTCCAGCGGCCGATCGGCAGCAGAAAGTCGATGCCGGATTGGTCGGCGAGCTGCGCCAAACGTTTATTGTCCGGCCAGCTGCCCGACCAGCGCTCGGGCACCAACGTCACGGCGCGGCCCGACGAGCAATTGGGGCCGAACAGGCCGATCTGCAGCTTGTTGTCGGAATGCATGGCGCGGCGCGCAAGAAGCGAAGCATCGCGCGGTGCGGTTACGGTTGCGGGAGCATGCACTGTCGTTACCTCATTCATGGCGCAACCGTAGCCCGGATTGCACAAAGTGCAATCCGGGAATCCCCGGAGGGCCGGCCCCGGATTTGGCTGCGCTCAACCTGTCAAGCGGCATTTTCGATTGCATAATCAGGCGCGCACGGCAACGCCGCGCACGGTCGCGCTAACGCCAAGCTAACTTCGTGTTTCCCGGCTACGCATCGCACATGCCGGCGACGCAAGACGATCAAGAAGGGCGTTCCCTGTGGTCAAATATCTGGCTTCTAAGGTTCCGGCCCGCACCGGCGAAATGGGTCATGAGCTGTTTTATGATGTCCACTGTAAGTCCGTTCATCCTCTAACCGCCGACATGGCAGAGCGCAGCGCCAGCGAGTGAGTTGTGCCATTAACCGGCACGCTTATGGCTGGTCCGCCGCCTTCCTCTTTTTATCAGGTATTTTGCAGCTCGTGCAGCAGCGTCGATATAGCCGCGATCGCGGTGAATCAGTGTCAACGCCATTGCGCCTTCCATCAGCAGCAGCATCTCGCGGGCACGATCATGTGCCTGTGATACTCGTCTGGCTGAAAGTAGGTTTGTGAGCCAAGTCTCTGAAGTAGCTTTTGCCCGGCGGGCGATGGCGTGAGCCGGGTGACCGGGCAAGTCAGCGAGTTCTACGACGAGCCGAGTGAAGCCTGATCCGGTCCAGCGCGGTGTCGAGCTTGCCCATCCGGCCAGTTGGGTGAAAAACGATATGATCATGCCGTCAAGGTCCGGCGGCATGCGACCGCTTATCCGCTGCAATCGCTCGGTTGCGAGTTCATTGTAACGCGTGAGGACGGCAGCGAGCAAATCGTCCTTGCTGCGATAATACGAGTATAGTGTCCGCTTCGTGACTCCTGCCTGCGCGGCAATGCGGTCGACGCTAGTGCGCGCAAATCCTGAACGCCAGAAGCACTCGTAGGCTGCTTCAACAATCTTGTGCCGGGTGTGCTCGGTCTTGCTGCGCATTGAACGCGGTCCCGCAATCTCAAAAGTATACCGATGAGTGAGTTTACTTCTTCAACGCCGTTCCTTCACAATAAAAAAATAGACAGAGGGAGCGCGCGTTGTTGGACGCGTCAACATCCGCCCTAGCGCTGTATATCTTGGCCACCAGCGCCGGAGCCGTAACTGAGAATCATTGGAGCGACGCTACCCCCGCAATTCGCGAATGGTTTCGCTCGATGAGATCGCCGTTCGGGAGACTTTGCTGCGCGGAAGCCGACGGTCATCGGACCAACTACGAGATGAGGGGAAATCAATATTGGGTGCCCATCAACGGCCAGTGGCAACCTGTTCCGCCTGAAGCTGTCATTCACGGCGAGCGCAGCCCTTTCGGGGATGCAGTCGTCTGGTATCAACAGGAATCTCAGTACGAGGTGCCGACGGGCCATTGGCGTATCGTGTGCTTTGTACCATCCGACGACGTATAGGATCAGTGTTAAGACTGATGTTGCCGATGGGCGAATGCGACCGATTTCCGCCGGTCCTGGCGGCATTTCGGTAATCCGGCTGTCACGAGCTGGACTGCTTTTATCGCGATTAGGAGCATGGCATGCGTTTGCGCGACTGCCACAATTTTCATGACTTCCGCGCGCTCGCCAGACAGCGGCTGCCGGGCCCGATCTTCAACTATATCGATGGCGCGGCGGACGACGAGGCCACGCTGCGCCAAAACACAGCAAGCTTCGAGCGCTGCGATCTTGTCCCCAACATCCTGCGCGGGGTTCGGAACGATCGACATGACAGTGACCGTGATGGGTCAAAAGCTTGCAATGCCGGTCTATTGCTCGCCGACCGCGCTGCAGCGGCTCTTCCATCACCAGGGTGAACGAGCAGTCGCGGCAGCTGCGGCGAAGTTCGGAACGATGTTTGGCGTGTCTTCGCTCGGTACGGTCAGTTTGGAGGAGCTACGGAAGGCGTATGACACGCCGCAGGCTTATCAGTTCTATTTTCACAAGGATCGGGCGCTCAACCGAGCCATGATGCAGCGCGCCAAGGATGCAGGCGTCAACGTCATGATGCTGACGGTCGATAGCATTACCGGCGGCAATCGCGAACGCGACCTGCGCACGGGCTTTTCCATTCCTTTCAGGCTTACATTGGGCGGCATGGTGCAATTTGCCGTCAAGCCGATGTGGGCGATCAACTATCTTACCCACGAAAAATTCGGCATGCCGCAGCTCGACGAATATGTCGACATGAGCGGCGGCGCCATGTCGATCGGACGTTACTTCACGGAGATGCTGGACCCGGCCATGAACTGGGATGACGTGGCCGAAATGGTCCAAGCTTGGAAGGGGCAATTTTGCCTGAAGGGCGTGATGTCGGTTACCGACGCCAAACGTGCGGTCGACATTGGCTGTACCGGCATCATCTTGTCCAACCACGGCGGACGGCAACTGGATGGTTCGCGCGCAGCATTCGATCAGCTCGCTGAAATTGTCGACGCCGTTGGCGACAAGATCGACGTGATGATGGACGGCGGCGTTCGGCGAGGAAGCCATGTTCTAAAGGCGTTGTCGCTGGGCGCCAAAGCTGTTGGCGTCGGCCGCTACTATTTGTTTCCGCTGGCTGCAGCTGGGCAAGCAGGCGTTGAGCGGGCGCTCAACCTCATGCGCACCGAGCTCGAACGAGATATGAAGCTGATGGGATGCTCGTCCATCAGCCAGCTGTCGCGCGCCAATCTGCGGTTCCGTTGAGGGCTGGTGCAGAGGCGGGGCAACCGGCGTCGCCGGTCGTCACACCGCGTATCTCAAAATTATTTCGCTGCGCTCAATCCGGGTTACTTGGTGAGCGCCGCGCGCACCCGCGCCACCACGTCTGCCGGCGTCTTGGCCAGATCGTCGATCAGCGCCTGGACCTGCTCGCCGGTCAGCGGATCGACCGCAAAGCCGATCTTGTCCGCTTCGGCGGTGAACGCCGGATCGTGCATGGTGGCATCGAACGCCCGGCGCAGCGCCGCGACGCGCTCCGCCGGCACGCCGGGCGGCAGAAAATACGGCCGGCCGTATTCGGTGCGGCCGAAGAGGAGCGCCAGCGCCTGCCGGTCGGCATCGTTCCTGGCGAGGTCGAGCATCAGCGGCACGTCCGGCAGGATATGGCTGCGCGACAGCCCGAACTGCGCGAGCAGCCGGATCTTGCCGTCGGTCAGCGAGTGCGCTGCCTGGGCGTTGAGCGCGAACCAGCCGAAGCCGATGACGCCTTCAATCTCGCCACGCTCCAAGGCCTCGTTCATCTGCGGCGTCGAGCCGTAGCCCGGCACGACCTTGAATTTCGTTCCGAGCACCGCGTTCGCCAGCAGCGGAAAGTCGTTCATCGTGGTGCCGGGCGTGGTGGCGCCGACTACGAGCGGCGTGGTCAGCGCGTCGGCGAGCGCATGAACCGGCGCCGTATGCCACACATAGGCGACATAGGGCTCGCTGTGCGTGCTGCCGACCCAGATCAGCTTGGCCGATTCGAAATGCGCGGCCTGCGGCTGCAGGAGCGGCGCCGCCGGAATGCCGTTGAGCGGCACGCCGATGACGGTGCCGTCGCGCGGGCCGAGCGCGTAAAGCTGGTTGGTCATGGCAATGCCGCCCGCGGTCGGCTGGTTCTGCACGATGATAAGCGGCTTGCCGGGAATGTACGCGCCGATATGGCGCGCCACGATGCGCGCGAGCAGGTCGTAGGTGCCGCCAGGCGCCGAGCCGACGATGAAGCGGATCTGCTTGCCGCGATAAAAGCTCGCCACATCGTCGGCAGCGCGCGCCGGCCAGATGGCGGCGAGGAGGGCAAGGAGCGCCAGCGCGATACCAAGCACCGCTCGTCCCCGCGAAAGCGGCGACCCAGCCTGGATTCCCGCTTTCGCGGGAATGAGCGGAGAATGCGTCATGCGGTTGCTCGAAGTCCGCTGGGGCCAGCGAGCGTCTCAAACACCCGCCCCGGACAATTGCGCCGATCCGTCATGCCGAGAAGCCGCAGCGCGTCGAAAATCACCGCCTGATTACTGCTGACCACCGGCCGCCCGAGTTTTTGCTCGATCTCGGCGATCACCGGGAACGTCGAAATATTGGCGCAGCTGAGCAGATAACAATCGGCGTCTGGCCGCGCCGCTTCGAGCGCGCGGTCGCGCCAGAACTGCGCCGGCGTCGCGCAGTACTCGTCGCTGCCCTTGAGCGCAAAGCCGCGCGCCGCCAGCACCTCGTAGCCGGCGTGGCGCAGAAACTCGGCCTCGTGGTCGGTGGTCTCCTGGCTGTACGGCGTGATCAGAACGATGCGGCGCGCCGCGAGCGCATCGAACGCGGCGCGGATCGCGGTTGCGGTCGTGGTGGCGCGCGGCGCGCCGGCACGACGCAGCGCCGCCACAAGCTTGTCCTCGCCTTCCGTGCCCTCAGCCGTCGAATTCGCGGTGCAATGAAACGCCACGACGTCGCAGCGCGCATCGACCAGCGTCGCCGCCGTCTCCTCGACCCGCGGCAAGAGCGCATCGATGCCGACGCGGTGCGCGCCGGTCATGCGCAGCCGCGCCACATGGGCGGTGACGCCGGGCGGCACCTGCCGCACCATCTCCTGCTCGACCATGCGGTTCGAGGACGGAATGATCAGTCCGATGCGCGTCATGCTTTTGCGCTCCACTGCCGCCGCGAATGACGGCCCATGAGCGTAAGACCACGGGTGCGATGGCGTAAAGCGCTATTCGCCTTCCGCATCGTCCCGGCCTAATATTCGCCAGCCACCGACGCGGAGCCCGTCATGCGCATCATCCAACTTGCGACCGTCGCCCTCTTCTCGGCCCTCGCCATGGCGCCGACCCGCGCGCAGGAGACATATCCGACGCGACCGATCCGCATCATCGTGCCGTTCCCGGCCGGCGGGCCCTCGGACGTGCTGACCCGGATGATGGGCGACCGCATGAGCGCCGATCTCGGCCAGCCGATCGTGGTCGACAACCGGCCCGGCGCCAACACCGTGATCGGCGCGGAGCTCGTCGCCAAGGCGGCGCCCGACGGCTACACGCTGTTGATGGCGATCGATTCGACCTTGGTGATGAACCAGTATCTCTACAGCCACCTGCCGTACGATCCCATCAACGATTTCGCGCCGGTGTCGCTCGCCGCCCAGAACATGGGCTGGCTGGTGGTCAACGCATCGAGTCCGTATCGCACCGCGAACGATCTCGTCGCCAAGGCCAAAGCTTCGCCCGGCAAGCTCAACTGCGGCGCCGGCACCATCACGACAAAACTCACCTGCTTCCTGTTCAACGAGAAATTCGGCCTCGACACCGTGCTGATCTCGTTCAACGGCTCGGCCAATGTGGCGCAAGGCGTGCTCACCGGCGCCGCCGATTTCGTGTTCGACGGCACCGCGGCGGAGCTGCCGCTCATCCAGGCCGGCAATCTGCGCGCGCTCGCCAAGCTCGACCGCCGGCCGTTCAAGCCGCTGCCGTCCTTGCCGGCGCTGGTCGACGCGACCGGGACCGATCTCGGCGATCTTTCGGTGTGGAACGGCCTCGTCGCGCCGCGCGGCACGCCGGCCCCGATCGTGCAAAAACTTGCCGCCGAGGCCGCCAAGGTGCTCAACGAGCCGGCGCTCAAGGCCAAAGCCGAAACCGTCGGCATCTATACGGTGAGCTCGTCGCCCGCCGAATTCGCGGCCTTCATCCGTCACGAAGCCGCGCGCTGGCCCGACGTGGTGAAGAAGAGCGGTCTGCATTTTGATTAGCGTTTCCCGCGCGCAGCGCAGCACATCAGTGCTGCGCTGCAGACGCGGGACCTTTACAAGCGCCGCGTTTCGGACGATCCCGGATCAGCGGTGCACCGCTAGCGCGCTGCACCGCATCCGGGAAACAATTTCCAAATGACCGCCATCGACCTGTTCTCCCCCTTCCGCCTCGGATCGATCGATCTCCCCAACCGCATCGTGATGGCGCCGATGACGCGCAATCGCGCCGGGCCGGGCAATGCGCCGACCGCGCTCAACGCCACCTATTACGCGCAGCGTGCCGGCGCCGGGCTGATCGTCGCCGAAGCAAGCCAGGTGGCGCCGCAGGGCCTCGGTTATCCGGGCACGCCCGGCATCCACAGCGACGAGCAGGTCGCCGGCTGGACGCTCGTCACCGACGCGGTGCACGCGGCCGGCGGCCGCATCTTTTTGCAGCTCTGGCATGTCGGCCGCATCTCGCATCCGTCGCTGCAGCCGGACGGCGCGCTGCCGGTGGCGCCCTCGGCGATCGCGCCGGCCGGCCAGGCCTGGACGCTCGACGGCATGAAGCCGTACGTGACGCCGCGCGCGCTCGAAACCGGCGAGCTTGCCGGCATCGTGGCGCAATACCGCCACGGCGCCGCCAACGCCAAGGCGGCCGGCTTCGACGGCATCGAGGTCCACGCCGCGCACGGTTTTTTGCTCGACCAGTTTTTGCGCGACAAAACCAACCAGCGCAGCGATCGCTACGGCGGCAGCGCGGAAAACCGCGCGCGGCTTCTTATCGAAGTGATGGAGGCGGTGGCGGGCGTGTGGGGCGGCGAGCGCGTCGGCGTGCATCTGTCGCCCACCAACGTCGCCTTCAACGACATTTCCGACAGCGATCCGGAGCGGACGTTTTCAGTCGTGGTGCGCGCGCTCGATCAACTCGGCCTTGCTTATCTGCATCTGGTCGAGCCCGGAGCGACCGAACCGGCCCCCTCCCTGCCCTCGCCCGCAAGCGGCGCCCCGCAAGCGCCGCAGCTCGACGCGGCGTTCTTCCGCCCGCTGTGGCGCAGCGTGCTGGTCGCCAACAAAGGCTACGATCTCGCCCGCGCCAACGCCGTGCTGCAAAGCGGCGCCGCCGATCTCGTCTCCTTCGCCACGCTGTTCATCGCCAATCCGGACCTGCCGGAGCGCCTGCGCCGCGGCGGCCCGTTCGCCACGGCCGAGCGCAAGACTTTTTACGGCGGCAGCGCGGGCGGCTATACGGATTATCCGGCGCTCGGCGGATAGAGCATGACGAAGTGAGACCCTACAGCCCGCCGTCATTGCGAGGAGCGAAGCGACGAAGCAATCCAGAACCGCAGCGCCGCACTGGATTGCTTCGCTCCGCTCGCAATGACGAGTTATGACCCTTCCCGACAGCGCAATGTTCGCGGCGGCGATCGCCGACCACCGGATCTGGATCGCCATGGCGATCGCGATCCTGGCCGGCGTGGTGCGTGGCTTTTCCGGCTTCGGCTCGGCGCAAATCTACATTCCGCTGATCGCCGCCGTGTACGAACCGCGCGTCGCCGCGGTGACCTTGCTGTTGATCGACACCGCCGGCGCGGCGCCGTTCACGGTGCGCGCGTTCGCGCATTGCACCTGGCGCGAGGTGCTGCCGATGTATCTCGCCGCCGCATTCGCCATCCCGTTCGGCACCCTGGCGCTGCTCGCCATCGATCCGATCGCGCTGCGCTGGTTCATCAGCGTTCTGGTGCTGTCGCTGGTCGGCGCGCTGATCGCCGGCTGGCGCTATCGCGGCCGCGCGCGGCTGCCGATCACCGTCGGCGTCGGCCTGATCTCCGGCTTCGGCGCCGGCGCGGTGCAGATCGCCGGACCGCCGGTGCTGATCTATTGGCTCGGCGCCATCAACAAGGCCGCCACGGTGCGCGCCAATTGCCTGGTCTACTTTCTGCTCCTGGACCTGACCTCCATCGCGGTCTATCTCTGGGAGGGCCTGATCACCGCGCAATTGTTCGCGCTGTCGCTGCTCCTCGCCGCGCCGTTCTTCCTCGCCACCGCCGCCGGCGCGAAATTCTTCCACGGCGCCTCCGACCTCACCTATCGCCGCATCGCCTACGCCATCATCGCCGGCGCCGCCTTCGTCAGCATTCCGGTGTTCGATTCCTTCTTGCGCTAATCGCATAAGTCGTCATTGCGAGGAGCGAAGCGACGAAGCAATCCAGGAGTCGGTGCGCCCTGCCCTAGATTGCTTCGCTTCGCTCGCAATGACGAATAGCTGCGGCGCCGCGCCGACTCGCCAGCGCCGCGCCAAATGCACTAGCATCGGCGCGCATGGCGCAAGCGCGATCCAACAAACGCCGGGCCATCATCGTCGGCGGCTCGATGTCGGGGCTGTTTGCCGCCGCGTTCCTGCGGCAGATCGGCTGGGAGGCCGACGTCTACGAGCGCTCGGCCGTCGAGCTGGTCGGCCGCGGCGCCGGCATCACCACGCATCCGGAATTACTGGAAGCGCTGGACGCGAGCGGCGCCGGCACCCGCGACCTCGGCATCGAAGTGCCCAAGCGCATGGCCATCGACCGCGACGGCCGCATCATCGACCAGCGGCCGCTTCGGCAAATCCTCACCTCGTGGGACCGGCTGCAGCGGCTTCTGCGCGCCACCATCGATCCGGCACGCTATCACCTCGGCTGGACGTTCGAGCGGGTCGAGCAGAACCGCAGCGGCGTCCGCGTGCATTTCAACGGCGGACGCATCGAGGATGCCGATATTCTGGTCGGCGGCGACGGCGTGCGCTCGAGCGTGCGCGGCCAGCTCGCGCCCGAGCTGCAACCGATCTATGCCGGCTATTACATCTGGCGCGGCGCGCCCAACGAAGCCGATCTGGCGCCGCAGACATTGAAGGAGATCTTCCCCTACTTCGTGTTCTATCTGCCGCCGCGCCAGGAGGTGATCACCTATCCGATCGCCGGCTTCAACGACGACCTGCGTCCCGGCAAGCGCCGCTACAATTTCATCTGGTATCGGGTCGCCGAAGCCGCGCAACTGCGTGACATGAATGTCGACTCGAACGGCGTGCAGCACGACTATTCGGTGCCGCCGCCGCTGATCCGCCGCGACCTCATCGAAGACATGTATGCCGACGCGAAAAAGATCATGCCTCCGGTGCTGCTCGACTGCGTGATGAAGATGAAGCAGCCGTTCATCACGCCGATCTACGACTTCACCGCGCCGCGCATCGTGTTCGGCCGCGTCGCCATGGTGGGCGACGCCGCCGCCAATCCGCGCCCGCATATGGGATTCGGCGTCGCCAAGGCGGGCAACGACGCCGCCGCGCTCGCCGCGGCGCTGCGCGACCACGACGACATCGACGCGGCGCTCGACGCTTACAACGCCGCGCGCCAGCCGATCGGCAACACCATCGTCCTGCACAGCCGCAAGCTCGGCACCCATATGGGCGTCAACCTCAAGACCGAGGAAGACCGCCGCATGCACGAGCTTCTGCAAAGCCCGGGCGCCATGCTCGACTGGATCGCGGTGCCGAATTTTCTGGATGCCTACATATGAGCGAGCTGCCGCAACCCGATTACGCGCGCAATATGCGGCTTGTCGGCCACAGCGATCAGGGCGGCCGTGCCGACGGCGTGCAGGTAATGGTGCACCGCGGCTACGCCTATGTGGGCCACATGTTCTCCAAGGGTTTTTCCGTCATCGACGTGCGCGATCCAAAGAACCCGCGCGCGGTGAATTACATCGCAGCGCCGCCCAACACCTGGAACATTCATCTGCAGACCCACGACGATCTGTTGCTGGTCGTCAACGCCAAGGACATGTTCGCCGCCGCCGAATTCGCCGACGAAAAGGCCTATTACCGGGGCCAACTCGGCACCGTGGTCGGCACCGCGCAGGCCGCCACAGAACCGGCGCGCGACTGGACCGCGGGCGTTGCGGTCTATGACATTGCAAAACCCGCCGAGCCGCGCCGCATCGGCTTCATGCCGGTCGACGGCGGCGGCATTCACCGGCTGTGGTACGTTGGCGGCCGCTGGGCTTACGCCTCGGCGCTGCTCGACGGCTTCACCGACTACATTTTCATCACCATCGACATGGCCGACCCGGCGCGCCCGCGCGAAGCAGGCCGCTGGTGGATTCCCGGCATGAACGCTGCCGCCGGCGAAACGCCTACCTGGCCGTCAACGCGCCGCTACGGCTTGCACCACGCCATCGTGCACGGCGATACCGCCTACGCGGCGTGGCGCGACGCCGGCATGGTGGTGCTCGACGTCGCCGACCGCGCCAAGCCAAAGCTGATCGCCCATCGTGACGGCGTGCCGCCGTTCGGTGGCGGCACCCACAATTGCCTGCCGCTGCCCGACCGCGAGCTTCTGATCGTGCTCGACGAAGCCGTGCTCGATCACCAGGAGGACGGCGTCAAGAACATCTGGGTGATCGACAATCGCGACAAGGCCGATCCGCGCGTCGTCGCCACGTTCCCGCAGCCCGCCGAAGCCGACTACAAACGCAAGGGTGGCCATTTCGGTCCGCATAATCTGCACGAGAACCGGCCCGGCAGCTTCGTCAGCGCGCAGACCATCTTCGCCACCTATCAGAACGCCGGCGTGCGCGTCTTCGATATCGGCAACACGCAGGCGCCCGTCGAAACCGGCGCCTGGGTGCCGCCCGCCCCGCCGCGCCTGATGGATCACCGCCCCAACCGCGCCCGCGTCATCCAATCCGCCGACGTCTTCGTCGACGCCGCCGGGTTGATCTATTCAACCGATTACAACGCCGGTTTGTTCATCCTGGAATACGGCGGGTGACGATTCTTCATTGCCGGGCTCGACCCGCCAATCCATGCTGCATTTGCGCTTGCGCGTTCTTGTCGCGAAGACATAGCGGCGCATCAGTATGGATGCGCGGGTCAAGCCCGCGCATGACGATGATTACGCGCTCATCTTCTCCATGAGCGCGTCCGACACCTCGAAATTGGCGTAGACGTTCTGCACGTCGTCGTGCTCGTTGAGGCTCTCGATCAGCTTCAGCAGCTTCTCGCCCTTTTCGTCGTCCACGGCGACGGTGTTCTGCGGCCGCCACACCAGCGACGCTTTGCGCGGCTCGCCGAATCTTCCTTCCAGCGCCTTGGCGACGGCGTGGAAGTGATCCGGCTTGGCGTAAATCTCATGCGCGTCGGCGTTCGACACCACGTCGTCGGCACCGGCTTCCAGCGCCGCCTCGAACATGGCGTCGGCGCTGGCCACGGCGGCATCGTATTCGATAACGCCGAGGTGATCGAACATGAAGGCGACCGCGCCGGTCTCGGCCAGATTGCCGCCGCTCTTGGTGAAGGCGGCGCGCACTTCCCCGGCGGCGCGGGTGCGGTTGTCGGTGAGCACCTCGACGATCACCGCGACGCCGCCCGGCCCGTAGCCCTCGTAGCGGATTTCCTCATAGTTCTCGGCGTCGCCGCCGGTTGCCTTCTTGATGGCGCGCTCGATGCTGTCCTTCGACATGTTTTCGGCGCGCGCGGCGATCACGGCGGCGCGCAGCCGCGGATTCATCGCCGGATCGGGCATGCCGAGCTTGGCCGAGACGGTGATCTCGCGGGCGAGCTTGCCGAACAGCTTTGACTTCGCCGCATCCTGCCGCCCCTTGCGGTGCATGATGTTCTTGAATTGCGAATGTCCGGCCATGGCGTGTTCTCTGCGTTCGTCATTGCGAGGCGTGGAGCGACGCTCGCAATGACGAACTAATATGTTCGCGCCCCACAAAAATAAAGGTCAGGCGGCGCCCGCGTTTTCGCCCCAGAACGCCGGCACCGCGGGTTCCAGGCAGCCGCCGAGGCGCACCGCGGCGACGCGCGTGCCGAGCCCCGACGCCGGATCGGTCTCCACCGCCACCGCGCACAATGTCGCCGCGCCGGAAGCCGGCTCGAACCGCGCCGACGGAATCTTGCGCAAAAAACGCGTCAGCGGCTCGTCCTTGATCATGCCGATGATGGAATCGTAGTCGCCGGTCATGCCGACGTCGCTGACGAAGGCGGTGCCGGCGGGCATCAGGCGCAGATCGGCGGTCGGCACGTGAGTGTGGGTGCCGACCACGAGGCTCGCGCGGCCGTCGCAGAAAAAGCCCATCGCCTGTTTCTCGCTGGTCGCCTCGCAGTGAATGTCGACGATGATCGCATCGGCGCCGCGGCCGAGCGGGCATGCCGTAAGCTCGCGGTCGATTGCGGCGAACGGATCGTCGAGCGCGTCCATGAAGATGCGGCCCATGGCGTTGATCACCAGCGCGCGCGCGCCGTTCTTGGCCTCGATCAAGGCGGCGCCGCGGCCCGGTGCGCCGGCCGGATAATTGACCGGGCGGATGAGGCGCTCGGCGCGCTCGATGAACACCAGCGCCTCGCGCTGGTCCCAGGCATGATTGCCGAGCGTGACCGCATCGGCGCCGGCATCGAGCAATTCGCGATAGATGCTCTCGGTGATGCCGAAGCCGCCGGCCGCGTTCTCGCCGTTGACCACGACGAGATCGAGCTTCCAGTCGCGGATGAGCCCGGGCAGCCGATCATAGACCACAACGCGCCCGCTGCGCCCCACCACATCACCGACGAACAGAATGCGCATGCGTCAGCGTCCTCGCCAATCGATCGCCTCGCGCTCGGTTAGCACGAGATCGAGCCGCGCGTCGCGCTCGGTCCGCGGCACCGCCGGCACTTCCTGCGCGGCGAACGCGATGCCGACCGCCGTAATGGTCTTGCGCGCACGCAGCGCCGTCAGCGTCATATCGTAATACCCCGCGCCAAAGCCGAGCCGATAGGCGGCGCGGTCGAACACCAGAAGCGGCACGATCAGAACGTCCGGATCGACTTCCGGCGCATCCGCCGGCGGCTCGCGAAGGCCCCACTGTCCGCGCTCGAGCGGCGCGCCGAATTCCCAGGCCCGCATGCTGAGCGGATGCCCGCGCCCGACGATGCGCGGCAGCGCCAGCCGCGCGCCGGCGCCCGCGAGCTTCTGCAACAGCGGCAGCGGATTGATCTCGCTCTTGAACGGCATGAAGCCGGACACGATCATGCCGGCCGCAACCGGCAGCGGAAAATCCCGCGCCGCAATCGCCTCCGCCGCCGCCTTGCGCATCTCCGCCGGCAACGCATCGCGCCGCGCCGCCGCGTCGCGGCGCAGGGCGGCTTTTTGTTGTTCAATCGAAACTGCGTCCATCATCTTATCGTCATGCCCGGCACATGCCGGACGTCCGCGCCTCGGGCGCCGCTACCCTAAAGACGCGGATGGCCGGAACAAGTCCGGCCACGACTGCAACGTGAGGCAAAGTGCGGAGCCGCTGCGGCCGTTGGAGTTCGATCCCGGGTTCCCTACGAAAGTAGGTGGGCGCCATATGTCCGGACCCACGAGCCCGGCCAGGGACGGCTCCCTTCAGGATCGATAAGGCCCCGGGGATATGTCTCCTGACGCACCGCGCAGCCCCGCCCCGGCAATGTAGTGCGCGGCGGCGCGCGACGCTACCGCGGCGACGCTACCCGCACCCAGACGCCAACGGTCGTGGGCCCGATCGTCGTTCCACCACGAAAATGACGGCGGCCGGAGGCCGCCTATGGGGCGCTGGATGTTCCGGCTCGCGTTCTGGTTTAGCGCAACCATCTGGCTGAACCGTATGATGTTCGGCTATGATCGCACGGCTGGGATATCTTGGCAGGGGGGAAATGATGAAGACCAGACAGTGCCTGTATGTGTTGGCGGCCGCCGCGACGATGCTGGCGACGGCGCTGCCCGTTGCGCCGGCGGCGGCGTTCTCGCAACGCGACACCGACGCTTGCGTCAACCGCAGCGACAGCTTCTCGAAAGACGAGCAGATCAAAGGCTGCACCGAGGCGATCCGCTCCGGCCGCTGGAGCGGCAAGAACCTGGCGTGGGCCTACGGCAACCGCTGCATCGCCTACAAGGATAAAGAGCAGTACGACCGCGCCATGACCGACTGCAACCGGGCGATCGAGCTCGATCCGCGCGACGACCACGCCTTCAACACGCGCGGCGCGATCTATCACCTGACCAAGAAATACGACCAGGCCATCGAGGAATATTCCAAGGCGATCCGACTCAACGCGAACTTCATCGATCCGGTGCACAATCGCGGCATGTCGTACGCCGCAAAGGGCGATTACGACACCGCCATCGCCGATTACAACGCGGCGCTGAAGCTCAACGCGCGCGATGCGCTGGCGCTCTATGAGCGCGGCATCGCCAAGCAGCACCAGGGCGACGAAACCGGCGGCCAGGCGGACATCGACGCGGCGAAGAAGATCGACCCGCATATGGGCGATTGAGTTTCTTTCCTCCCCCGCGATCGCGGGGGAGGATGAAAAAGCGTCAGCCCAGCGGCACACCGCCGCCCGCCGGCTGGTTGAGCTTGGCGGTGATGCTCTCGATACGCTCGGCCGCCGCGGTGAGCGCCGCGGTGATGGCGGCGCGCGCGGCTTGGTCGTGATCGAGCGCTTCGGCGCGCGCGTTCCGCAGGGCGACGAGCTCGTCCTCGAGCTTCTTGATGCGCCCTGCGGTCTCGGCGAGCGAATCGGCGATGGTCAGCGCCGCCATGACGGTGAGCCGGGTGTCGCCGATCTCGCCGAATTTCTTGCGCAGGCCCTCGATGCGGACGTCGAGATCGCGCGCCAGATTCATCAGGTGGCCTTCCTGGCCGTCCTCGCACGCCATCCGGAATTGCCGGCCGTTGATGGTGACGCTGACCTGGGACATCTGTGCTCCGGCTATTCCTCTTCGGCGAGCAGGCCGCGCACCGTATCGATCGCCTGCGCCAGGCGCTGCGCCACCTCGCGGTTGGCGGTTTCGAGCGCACGCGCGCGGGCCATGGCGTGGTCGAGCTCGCCGGCCAGCCGCGAGCGGTCGTTGCCGAGCGCATGGACCTGCGCCGACAGCGTCGCCTCGTTGCGGAATCGCTCGCGGCGGCGCTCGGCCGCGGCATCGAGCGCATCGAGCGCCAGCGCCAGGCGCCGGCTCGCCGCCTCGATCGATTCGGTGTCGCTCATGCGCCGATCTCCGCGTCCGCACTCGAGACGAAAATTGTGGCCCGGCAGAGATTTATTGCGGGAAGCTTACGTCCCATCGAGTTTGAGCGTCAACGCCTAACGCGCCACCGTCGCGTTCGCCTGTGTATGACGCGGATGGCCGCCGGTCGCGTAATTGACTCAAGGGGCGGCGATGCTATCTGTGCCCTCAACTCCTTGCGGAACCGCGGCCGTTTCCTCTCCTCTCCCGCCGCGAGTGGCCAGTCCCATGATCCAGCCTGACCGTATTGTCGCGGCGAGCGCCCAGACTCTCGCCCATGCGTCGCGCGTCGCTCCCGCCGCGGTCGAAAGCAGCGCGCGCGCCGAACATGACCGCATGGCCAATGCCATCCGCGCGCTGGCGATGGACGCGGTCGAGCAGGCCAAATCCGGCCATCCCGGCCTGCCCATGGGCGCGGCCGATATCGCCACCGTGCTGTTCACGCGCTTTCTGAAATTCGACGCCGCCGATCCGCACTGGCCGGACCGCGACCGCTTCGTGCTCTCGGCCGGCCACGGCTCGATGCTGCTCTACGCCGTGCTGCATCTGCTCGGCTACGAGAAGATGACCATCGACGAGATCAAGCGCTTCCGCCAATGGGGCTCGCTGACGCCGGGCCATCCGGAATACGGCCATACGCCCGGCGTCGAGACCACTACCGGCCCGCTCGGCCAGGGCCTCGCCAATGCGGTCGGCATGGCGATCGCCGAGCGCCACCTCGCCGCCGAATTCGGCAGCGCGCTGGTCGACCACTTTACCTATGTGCTCGCCTCCGACGGCGACCTGATGGAAGGCATCAGCCAGGAGGCGATTGCGCTCGCCGGGCACCTGCAGCTCAAAAAGCTGATCGTGCTGTTCGACGATAACGGCATCTCGATCGACGGCCCGCTTGCGCTCGCCGACTCGGTCGATCAGGTCAAGCGCTTCGAAGCCGCCGGATGGGCGGCAAGCCGCATCGACGGCCACGATCCGGCGGCGATCGCCGCCGCCCTCGAGGCGGCGAAGAAATCCGAGCGGCCGTCGCTCATCGCCTGCCGCACCACCATCGGCTACGGCGCGCCCAACAAGGGCGGCACCGAAAAATCCCACGGCGCGGCGCTCGGCCCCGAAGAGGTCGCCGCGGCGCGGCAAAAACTCGGCTGGACCGCGCCGCCGTTCGAGATTCCGCCGGCGATCCGCGCGCCATGGCGCGTCGCCGGCGAACGCGGCCGTCCGGCTCGGCTCGCCTGGCAGGCGCGGCGCGATGCGTTGCCGGCGGACAAGCGCGACGAGTTCGAGCGCCGCATGGGCGGCGAGCTGCCGAAACAAAAACTCGCCGCCGCGGTGCGCGAGCTGAAAGAGAAGCTGGCGCAGGCGCCGAAGGAAATCGCCACCCGCTCGGCGTCGGAATTCGCGCTCGAAACGCTGACCGCGGCGCTGCCCGAAATGGTCGGCGGCTCGGCCGATCTCACCGGCTCCAACAACACCCGCACCAAATCGATGAAGGCGATGAGCGCCGCCGATTATTCCGGCCGCTTCATCCATTACGGCGTGCGCGAGCACGCCATGGCGGCCGCCATGAACGGCATGGCGCTGCATGGCGGCATCATCCCCTACTCCGGCACATTTTTGATGTTCGCCGATTATTGCAGGCCGGCGATCCGGCTCGCGGCGCTCATGGGCCAGCGCGTGATCCATGTCATGACGCACGATTCCATCGGGCTCGGCGAAGACGGCCCGACCCATCAGCCGGTCGAGCATCTGGCGGCGCTGCGCGCCATTCCGAACCTCAAAGTGTTTCGGCCGTGCGATGCGGTGGAGACGGCGGAGTGCTGGGAGCTCGCGCTGCAGAGCCGCGACGGCCCGAGCGTGCTGGCGCTGACCCGCCAGAATGTGCCGCAGCTGCGCCAGGGATTTGACGAGCGTAATCGCTGTGCGCTCGGCGCCTACGAGCTGGTGGCGGCCGAGGATGACGGCGCCGTGGTATCGCTGTTCGCCTCGGGCTCGGAAGTCGCCATCGCGGTCGCGGCCAAAAAGCTGCTCGCCGAGCGCAAGGTATCGGCGCGCGTCGTCTCGGTGCCGTGCTTCGAGCTGCTGGCCGCGGCGCCGGCCGACAAGCGCGCAGCGATCGTCGGCCAGACAAAAGTTAACGTCGCGGTCGAGGCCGGCATCCGCCAGGGCTGGGACGCGATTATCGGCTCGCCCGGCATTTTTGTCGGCATGAGCAGCTTCGGCGCCAGCGCGCCCTATAAGGAGCTTTATCAGAACTTCGGCATTACGCCCGAGGCCGTGGCGGAGGCGGCCTTCGCCCGATTGCGCTAGGCGCAAAGCCAACTGACACACCTTGTGCCGGCCCGCGGCCCCGTTAAATAGAATGAACGAAAACGTTGGATTAGGGCCCTGTATTAAGGCACAGGACTAAGGAAAGCCGGGAGCATTCCATGTCGGTACGCGTCGCCATTAACGGTTTTGGCCGCATCGGCCGCAACATTCTGCGCGCCATCGTCGAATCCGGCCGCGACGACATCGAGGTCATCGCCCTCAACGATCTCGCCCCGGTCGAGACCAATGCCCACCTCCTACGCTACGACACCGTGCACGGCCGCTTTCCCGGCGAGGTGACGGTCAAGGGCGACACCATCCATTGCGGCAACGGCGCCATCAAGGTCACCCAGATCAGGGACCCGGCGCAGCTGCCGTGGAAGGAGCTCGGCATCGACGTCGCGCTCGAATGCACCGGCATCTTCACCTCCAAGGAAAAGGCAGCGGCGCATCTGAAAGCCGGCGCCAAGCGCGTCCTGGTCTCGGCGCCGGCCGACGGCGTCGATCTCACCGTGGTCTACGGCGTCAACCACGACAAGCTCGACAAGGCGCACACCGTCGTCTCCAACGCCTCGTGCACCACAAACTGTCTCGCCCCGGTCGCCAAGGTGCTCAACGACGCCGTCGGCATCGACAAAGGTTTCATGACCACGGTGCATTCCTACACCAACGACCAGCCGTCGCTCGATCAGGTGCACAAGGATCTCTATCGCGCCCGCGCCGCGGCGGCGAACATGATCCCGACCTCGACCGGCGCCGCGAAGGCGGTCGGCCTGGTGCTGCCCGAGCTCGCCGGCCGGCTCGATGGCGTGTCCATCCGCGTGCCGACCCCGAACGTCTCGGTGATCGATTTCAAGTTCCTGGCCAAGCGCTCGACCTCGAAGGATGAGATCAACGCCGCCGTCAAACGCGCCGCCGAGCAGCAGCTCAAGGGCATCTTGGGCTTCACCGACGCGCCCAACGTCTCGAGCGACTTCAACCACGACCCGCACTCCAGCATTTTCCACATGGACCAGACCAAGGTCATGGACGGCACGCTGGTGCGGGTGATGTCGTGGTACGACAACGAATGGGGCTTCTCCAACCGCATGGTCGACACCGCGGTG
>Ga0070741_10004171_pt1 | contig 34173 bp, 29 predicted proteins | sample Coa_R1_4_FD_66440 | JGI IMG/M metagenome (GOLD analysis project Ga0070741, IMG submission 66440) | Surface soil microbial communities from Centralia Pennsylvania, which are recovering from an underground coalmine fire - Coalmine... | ecosystem: Environmental > Terrestrial > Soil > Unclassified ... | reverse complement strand
TCTCGCCGGTGACGACCTCTTCGACCTTGAAGTAGTCGTCGGTGCCGGCGGGGCCCAGCGGATGCATCTGGCCCACGAACAGGTCGCTCATGAGCTGATGGTCGCCGGCACGGAAGCGAACCTTGTTCGGCGACAGCGAGACTTCGGTTGGCAGTTCGAGGTCTTCCATGGCCTTCGCCATCTTGACCGCCTCGAGCGACTTCGCCTTCTCGGCCGCGAGCTTGGCCGACATGACCGAGACGTACGCCATCCAGTGGCGCGCCGTCGGCTTCTTGTTGCCGATGGCGGGCGAGATCGCGTCGACGAATGCCTTCACCTGCGGGACGTTGGGCTGGTTCCAGTACCATTCCATGACCCACCAGCCGGTTTGCGCCTCCTTCGGCACCGAGCGCACCGACTCGACCTCGAACAGCGCGCCGCCCAGCGCCATTTCCTTGGCCATGCCGAACTGCACGAACTGCTTCATGCAGTTGATCTGGGCCGCACCGCCCATGTTGTTCAGCAGAACGTTCGGCTTGAATGCCTTCGCCTTGATCAGCGATGCCGAGAAGTCCGAGTTGGCGATCGGCAGCATGTCGCCCTCGAACGTGCCGCCCAGCTTCTTGAGATTCTTGACGAAGTTCTCCTGCAGCGTCTTGCCGTAGGCGTAGTCGGGCGTGATGAAGTACCACTTCTTGCCGAAGCGCTTCACTAACTGCTCGGTGACTGCCGCAGCATCCATTGCCGTGGTGTTGCAGGTGCGGAACGTGTTCCACTTGCAGTCCTTGCCGGTGATCGGATCGGTGTGGCCGCCCGGCACGATGTGGAACACCTTCTTCTCCGACGTGACGCCCATGATGGCGTAGGCGATGCCCGAGTTCACGTCGCCCATGATCATGTCGACCTTGTCGCGCTCGATCAGCTTGTGGGCCTTCTGCACGCCGGTGCCGGTGTCGTTGGCGCTGTCCTCGACCAAAAGCTCGACCGGCCGGCCGAGGATGCCGCCCTTCTTGTTGAGCTGCTCGACGGTCCACTTCGCCGCTTCGACCTCGCTCACCGCCAGCGCCGACAGGCTGCCGGTGATCGGATCGATGAAGCCGATCTTCACCGGCGTCTCGCCGCGCGCCTTGATGATGAATGGACCGGTGAATTGCAGGCCGCCGATGGTGGCTGCCGCCGCCGTCAGGAATTTGCGACGACGCGTAATGAACTTCTGACTCATAGAATTGCTTCCTTCCCTGGGACGCAGATGCCGCCTGACTTGCGCCAGACGTCCCGCACTGCGAACGATAGCGTTTGTGGGGCGGCGCACAATCGTTTGCTGCAGGTTTTGCGCGAGGGGTGGTGCTTTGCCGCGCCCCGGCCGAAGTCCGGCGCGAATCGTCCCATCGGCGTGCAAAACTGGCGGCCGCCGAAGTTCTACACGACAGAATCGGGTTTCATCGACAGTCGGGGTTATGACTGGCGGCATGACCATAAGAGCCCTGCCTTCCACCACGATCTGGATGCCGATCTATATCGGCGACCATCTGTCCGAAACCATGCAGCGGGCCGAAGGCGCCGCCGGCCTCCCAACGGGAGACCGACGCTTCGGCCGGGCAGTGAAGCCGGGCCGTGCTGGGCGAGTTCCCGTTTAAATCCCGTCAAAAAATGGAGCAGAACGGCAGCCGGCTCCGACCTACGCCGTCTTCTCGACCTTGAGCCCGAGCTTGCTGATCGTCTGCTCGCGCATCACGAACTTCTGGATCTTGCCGGTGATGGTCATCGGGAATTCGCCGACGAATTCGATGTAGCGCGGGATCTTGTAGTGGGCGATCTGGCCCTTGCAGAACTCCCTGATCTCCTCGGGCGTGGCGCTCTCGCCCGGCCTGAGCTTGATCCAGGCGCAGATCTCCTCGCCGTACCTGGGATCGGGCACGCCGATCACCTGCACGTCCTGCACCTTGGGATGGCGGTAGAGGAATTCCTCGATCTCTCGCGGATAGACGTTCTCGCCGCCCCGGATGACCATGTCCTTCAGGCGGCCGACGATGTTGACGTAGCCCTCGTCATCCATGGTGGCGAGGTCGCCGGTATGCATCCAGCCGCCGTCGTCGATTGCCTCCTTGGTCTTCTCCTCATCGTTCCAGTAGCCCTTCATCACCGAGTAGCCGCGCGTGCAGAACTCGCCGGCCGTCCCGCGCGGCACCGCCTTGCCCTCGCTGTCGACGATCTTGATCTCGATGTGCGGCAGCACCTGGCCCACGGTCGAGACGCGGCGCTCGACCGGATCGTCGGTGGCGCATTGCGTGGAGACCGGCGAGGTCTCGGTCATGCCGTAGGCGATGGTGACCTCGCTCATGTTCATCTGGCTCTGCACCCGCTTCATCACCTCGATCGGGCATGGCGAGCCCGCCATGATGCCGGTGCGCAGGCTCTTGAGATCGAACTTGCCGAACTCGGGATGGTCGAGCTGGGCGATGAACATGGTCGGCACGCCATACAGTGCCGTACAACGCTCCTCGCTGACCGCCTTGAGCGTCGCCAGCGGATCGAAGGCTTCTGCCGGATAGATCATGGTCGAGCCGTGGGTCAGGCAGCCGAGATTGCCCATCACCATGCCGAAGCAGTGATAGAGCGGCACGGGGATGCACAGCCGGTCCTCCGGCGTGAATTTCAGCCCCTCGGCGACGAAGTAGCCGTTGTTCAGGATGTTGTGGTGGCTGAGCGTGGCGCCCTTCGGGAAGCCGGTGGTGCCCGAGGTGAACTGGATGTTGATGGCGTCGTCGAACTGCAGCTTGGGCGCGAGATCGGCGAGATAGGCGCGCTCCTTGTTGGCGCCGGCCTTGGCGACGTCGTCGAAGTTCAGCATGCCCGGCGTTTTCTCCGAGCCCAGGCGCACCAGATGCCTGAGGTGCGGCAGCTTCTTGTCCTTCACGAGGTCGCTCACGATCTCGAGGTAGTTGGAGGTCTTGAGCGAGGGCGCCAGCACCAGCGCCTTGCACTCGACCTTGTTCATTGCGTACTCGAGCTCGGCCCGGCGATAGGCCGGATTGACGTTGACCAGGATCAGGCCGGCCTTGGCGGTGGCGAACTGCGTCAGCGCCCATTCGTAGGTGTTGGGCGACCAGATGCCGATCCTGTCGCCGCGCTCCAGGCCGAGCGACACCAGGCCGGCGGCGAGATCGTCGACCCGGCGGGCGAGCTCGCCCCACGTCCAGCGCACGTTCTGGTGCTTCACGACCAAGGCTTCACGGTCGCGATATTTCTCAACCGTGCGATCAAAAAAATTGCCGATGGTCTCGCCGATCAGCTTCTTGTGCGAGACGCCGTGGTCATAGGACAGTGCTTTGTCGGTCATCCTCGAAGATTAGGGCATGAAGCGCGCTTTCGTCACGGTCGACGTTTTCACGGATCGGAAGTTCGGCGGCAATCCGCTCGCCGTGCTGCCCGATGCCGCGGGACTCACCACCGAGCAGATGCAGGCGATCGCCGCCGAGTTCAACTACGCGGAGACGACCTTCGTGCTGCCGCCGAAGGATCCCAAGCACACGGCCGAGGTGCGCATCTTCACGCCCAAGGCGGAGATGCCGTTCGCCGGTCATCCGAACGTCGGCACCGCCTTCGTGCTGGCGCGGTTGGGCAAGGTGACGGGCGACAAGCTCGTGTTCGAGGAGAAGGCCGGCCTCGTGCCGATGGAGCTGACCCGGGAGGGCGGCGCGGTCGTTGCGGCCCGGCTCGCCGCACCGCAGCCGATGACGCTGGGCGAGGAGGTATCGCCTGCGCTGGTCGCCGAGGCAACGGGCCTGAAGGCGGGCGACGTGGTCGGTCAGCCGGTGATCGCCTCGACCGGCAACAATTTCCTGTTCGCCGAGGTGGCGTCGCGCGCAGTGCTGAAGTCGACGCTCTACAATCTCGACGTCTTCAAGCGGCAGCTGCCGATGACGCGCACCGTCGGCGTGCACCTCTATGTCGCGGTAAAGGAGGACGGCGTGGAGATCCAGAGCCGCATGTTCGCACCCTTGTTCGGCGTGCCCGAGGATCCGGCGACCGGCAGCGCCAACATCACGCTGATCGGCCTGCTGGCGCATCTCGATCCGCGGCCCGATGTCGTGCTCACGAAGACCATCGGTCAGGGCTTCGACATGGGCCGGCCGTCGATCCTCGAGGCGAGCGCCGAAAAGAAGGCCGGCAACGTCACGGCGACCTATATCGGCGGCAAATGTGCGCCGATGATGAGCGGCACCATTGATCTAGGCTGAGCGCCTCCGATACGGTCTCCGCCGGGGGTACGAGAACATGCCGCGCCGGCTGACGAGGAGTCTGATCTGGGGGGTGGCGCTGCTCGTCGCAGTAGTGGTGCTGGCCGATACCGGGCTGCGCTTCGTCGACCTCCACGGCATGCCCAAGGACTGGCTGGTCAGGTACGCCGCCAGGCACGGCTGGACGATCGCGATCTCGGGGCCGATGCGGGCGCGCCTGCTGCCGCTGCCGTACGCCGACGTCCAGCAGTTCAGCCTGACCGATCGGCACGGCGAGAAGCTCCTGGCGGCGCGCGAGGCGACCTTTGCCCTGGTGTTCGAGCATGGCCTGCGCGTCGAGTTCGCGGCCTACTCGCCCGAAATCTTCGCCCGGTTCGATCGCGAGGGCCGGCTGAACTGGCAGCGGCCGAAGTCGCACCGGACGACGGTCGCGCCGCCCGACGCCCACATCGTCGTGCATGACGGTGCGATCATTGTGCAGGACGCGCGTCGTGCTGGCGCGCGGCTCGCGATCGAGCACGCCGATATCGATCTCCTGCTCGACCGTGACTCGTTCGCGGGCAAGGCCGGGCTGTCGGTTGGTGACGGGCGTGTCAGGCTCAAAGTAGGTCTTGCCCAGGCAGGGAACGACGGGCTTAGCGGCCCGCTGACGCTCAGTGTCGAGTCGCTCGCCTCTTTGTTCGGTGCCTGGGCGAAATTCCAGGACAAGGCGCCGCCGGATTTGGGCCCCGGCTTCCTGGGATCGTTCGACCTTGCGTCGGTGCTGACCTGGAAGGATGGCTCGCTGTCACTCGACAAGGCGAGCTTCGCGCTTGGCCGCACCAAGGGCACCGGCCGTGCCCGCGTCGCTTGGGCGCCGCATCTCGACGCCAGCATGACGGTCAACATCGACGAGCTGCAATTCGCCGACTTCATGACGGGCCACGCGCACTGGTTATCGCTCGCCCAACTGTTCGCCAATACGTCGACGGCGGTGCTCGACGCGATGCACCAAGACGACACTGCCAACTTCGCCTTGGCAATCGGCAAAGGGTACTTCAAGGATCGTCCCGCCGAAGTTATCGATCTGGGCGTCGACCTCAGAAACCGAACCGGCACGCTCACCGCGTCGGCCGATCTCCCGGGCGCCACGCATTTCCACCTGCAGAGTTCACTCCAGGGCGAGGCCGGCAAGCGACAGGTTGAAGGCTTGATCAAGCTCGCCGGCGTTTCCCCCGCCAGCACGCTGCACTGGCTGATGCCCGATCTGCCGACGCCGGAGTCGATTGCGGCAGCGCCGTTCGACATCTCGATTGCCGTGACGCCGCACGGACAGGTTCACGAGGCGACGGCCGACATGCTGCTGAACGGCGTGCGCGGGCATGCAATGGCGCGCCTGAAGACAGGTCCACGCGCCGAGCTCGACGCGACATTCGACATCCCCTCGCTCGACCTTCTTTCGTATGTCTCGGCGGGCAAGCGGTTCGGTTTGCAGAGCCTGCGTCTTGCCGGTCTGGACCTGAAGCTGCAGGCCGCCATCGACACCGAAGATCCGTCGCTGCCGATGGATGTGGCAAAGGCCGAGCTCCGTCTCCGCGAGGTCGCCGCCCGGCTGTCGCCGTCAGCCGCACCGGCCAAGCCCGGTCCCCGAGCAGCGGTGAAAGAGCCGTTCCTCGACGCCGAGACGACGCGCGCCTTCGGCGGTTGGCTCGCCGCGCTGCCCACCAGGCTCGATGACTACACGCATGCCGGTCCGGCGCAATCGACCCTCGCCAAGGCGTTTCCGTCTATCCAGACGGATCTCACGCGCCTCGAGTCCGCCCTGTACCATCTCAACTTCCAGAGCCCGTTCAGGCTACATGCCGACCGATTCGTCCTCGATCAAGGCGATCGCCATGGGACGTTCAACGACGCGACCCTCGGCATCGTGACGCGTGAGGCGCCGGGGCAGCGCCACATCAGCACGCTGACTGCCGAGGCGGGCCTCGGCGCCGGGCAGTTCGACGATATGCATCTGGACTCTGCGGCGTTGCGCCTCGAGGCCGACCTCTACCGCTCCGGAAAGGTCACGCAAGTGAGCGCCATCCGCCTCCAGCAGCTGGCCCTCGAAGGGGATATCGGCGATCCGGTCGATCCCTATGGCGACAGCGGCACGCTCGGCCTGCCGCCGGCACCGCGCCGTGTACCGGTGTCGATACTCGCCCGTGGCGCCGCCGATCCCGGCCACGTGTCCGCGACGATCGACCGGCTGACTGCGGGCGGCGTGGGCGATTTCAAAGACATCAAGATCGAGGCTTCGGAAAGTGGTGGCGGCCTGCTGGCGGTGTCGATCTCCAACGGCGCGGCAAAGGGGACCGACATACTGCCGCAGGCCCGCTGCAGCCTCGCGACGCATGCCGGTCCCCATGTCCTCGAATTCACCGTCGAGCTTGCCGGCGAGGACGCCGAGCTTGACGCGGCCTACGGCCTGCTCGATGCCGGCAGCGTCGAGCGCGGCCCGCATCGGCCGCTGATTCGCCGGCTGTCGGCCCAGGGTTTCGCAACCAAGGCCGCCGCGGTCCTCGACGATCTGCGCCTGCGCCTGGGCGATGCCTCGACCGTGGCCGCGCGCGTTGCCGCGACCAGGCTTGCGGCCGGCGAGGGGCTGGCACAGCTCGAAGGCTGCATCGATGCTTCCGTGCAGGACCGCCCACGGCTCGCCTCGCTGGGCCATGTCGGCCAGGACCTCCTGCTGCCCGCACTTGCCCCGATATGGAAGGAAAGCGCCGGCACCACGCGCGTGGGTCTTGCTGGCCGTCTGCAGCTCCGCCCCAATGGGTTGGGCAGCGGCGCGCCCCTCAGGGTCTCGATCCATCACGCTGGCCGCGTTTCGGAAGACTCGTTTGACGTCGAGCTACGCGGTCTCGACCTGCGCCTTCCCGATCACGGGAAAGGCGCGGCAGCACTGCACCTCGGTCTGCAAGGTATCGGCTTCCGCGACGGTCTGGGTGGTTTCCAGTTCGCCAGTCCGGTCCCCGGCCGGCCGGTGCTTTCCTTCGAGCAGATGCCGCCTGTCCGCAGCTGCAGCGACCAGCCCGGGATGAGTGCCAATATCCGACTGGGCGCGATCGACCATATCGACATCGCCGCCGTGAAGCGCTTCGTCGCCCATATCGGCGCGCTCGCCAAGGGAAAGGACGGCACCGTCAGGCCTTCGCCGTGCGATGCGTTGGCCGTGCACCTCACCGCCGATCAGGTGCAGGCGTGGCCGGACCTCATCGAAGCCTTCACCGACATGCCGGGCGCCCGCCGTGCGGCCCGACAGGCACCGACCTTGCGCGACCTCGACTTCACTCTGGGCGTCGACAGCCGCCGCAACGTGACCTACGGGGTGTCGACGGGTCTCGTCCCCGCCAGCGAAGGTGCCGGCGCCGCCTGCGCGCCGGGCGAGACCTTCCACTCGAACGGCACGCTGAGCTTCGACAACGGCAAATGGCACGGCAAGCTCGGCGGTGTGGTCACCTGCCTCAGCCTGGCCGAAGTACTGCACATAGCCGATGCGACGGTCGGGCACCGCCTGGAGAGCCCGAGCGTGTCGCTCAAGGCGGGGTCGTTCCGCAAAATAGAGTTCCACCTGAACGTGCCTGCCTTCTCGCTGACCGATCTTTCGCGCGCATCCGGCAGCATCAACTGGGAGGGCAACCTCGCGCTCGAGATCGAGAACTCGAAGCTCAAGACAGGACTCGCCCTGCTGAAGCTCGAGGACGTGCGCCGGGACGGGCTGCAGACGACAGGCAAGCTCGAGCTTTCGGACGGCTCGATCGACGGAACGCTGGCCTTCGTCGATCCGCGGCTGGATCAGCCCGACGAATACAGGAACGCCCGCCGGGAGTGGCCCAACCTGGCGAAGATCGACCTGCGCGGCAATCTTGCCGGCAAGACGATCGATGCGACCGTGACGACACGCTCGCCGGATTGGGTGGGCCCGACCGAGCGCGCCGCGTGCTTCGGCAAGGCGACCCCCGAATATTCCTTCCCGGCCTTCGTCGAGCAGATGGCGATCTGCGTTTCGCTGACAGGCGGCAAGGAATGCCCGGCGGGCTTCAGCCGCCGCGAGCCAACGATCGCCGACTACAAGTGCCTGGCGCGTTAGGCCGTCCGCCTACTCTGCCGCCTCGCCCATCACCTGGTCAGGCCGCGTCGGATAGATGATGCGCTCGGCGAAGCGGTACATCTCCTCGATTTCGTGCTGGCTGCGATAGGCGGGCCTGGTTCCCGTTACGGCAGCGTGCTGTTCCGCCGCCAGCACGCGTCGCACCTCGGCGGTGAGCGTGTTCAGCCGATGGTAGGCCTCGGAAATGTTGCGGCCGAAAGTCGTGAGCCCGTGACCGACCAGGATCACCGAATTGGTGTCGTGCACGAAATCCTTCACCGAGCTCACGTCGGCCTCGACATCGACATGCGCCGGCACGAAATGCACCGGCTTGCCCAGCACGAACGGCGGATCGAGCGACAACACCCTGAACTCGGGCGGCGCGCGGGAGCTGTAGAGCGACAGCACGGCATCGTCGTGCACATGGATGGTGGCATTGATGTCGGGCCGCAGCCGCAGGATCTCGCGGCTGAGATTGTGACCGACGCTGGTCATGCGCTCGCCCCACAGGATCTTCGGCGACGACACGTCGGTGATCACGATGTTGCGCTCGCTCATCTCTTCGAGCGAGATCTCGGCGTGCTTGGTGTAGGCGATGCCGTGGGCATAGTCCGGGTGCGGCGCTCGCATCACGATGTTGCCCAAAGTGTTGTGGATGTAGCCGCGGTTCGCGACCAGATGCGCATAGCGCACGAACTCGCGACCGATGACGGGATCGAAGGTTACGGGCGTTGGCATGAGGGAAGTCTATCACTCCAGCGGTAGTGCCGTCCCCTGCTTCACCGGCCGAAGCGCGAACGAACTGCGGATCTGCGCGATGCCGGCAATCTTGGTGAAGTCCATGACAAACCGCTCATAGGCTTCGAGGTCGGGCACGACCACGCGCAGCAGATAGTCGCTGTCTCCAGTCATCAGGTAGCACTCCATGACCTCAGGCCGCGCCGCTGCGGCGCGCTCGAAATCCTTCAACGACTTTTCGTTCTGGGTCGAGAGCGACACGCTCATGAACACGTTGACCGAGAGCCCCACCGTCTTGGCGTCGAGCAGCGCCGCATAGCCCTTGATCACACCCGCCTCCTCCAGCGCTTTCACCCTGCGCCAACAGGGCGACGAGGAGAGGCCGACCTTTTCGGCGAGATCGGCGTTACTGAGACGGCCGTCGTGCTGAAGCTGTTCCAAGATGCGCCGGTCGATCGCGTCGAGGGAGATCATTGCTTAAAGTTCCTAAATTTCGCCCGATTGTACCCTATCCACCGAATTTTGGGGGCTAAACGCAAGGATTTTCCCCGATTTGAGGCGTACGCAGTGCCCATGACCACTTTGGCGCCTATCCAGAGGCTGAAGCTGCTGCGCGAGCTGGAGCGCAAGGTGCTCTGGCTGTCGTCGTGGACGATCCATCACGCCAACCACATCCGGCCCAATCGAGACGGCCTCAAGGTCGGCGGTCACCAGGCGTCCTGCGCCTCGCTCGCGACGGTGATGACGGCACTCTATTTTTCGGTGCTGCGGCCGGAGGACCGCGTGGCGGTGAAGCCGCACGCCTCGCCGGTGTTCCACGCCATCCAATACCTGTTCGGCCACCAGACGCGCGACAAGCTCGAGCGCTTCCGCGGCCTGGCGGGCGCGCAGTCCTACCCCTCGCGCACCAAGGATGCCGACGACGTCGATTTCTCGACCGGCTCCGTGGGCCTGGGCGTCGCCATGACGCTCTTCTCCTCGATCGTGCAGGACTATGTGCGGCTGAAGAAGCTCGGCGACGGCACGCGGCCGACCGGGCGCATGGTGGCGCTCGTCGGCGATGCCGAGCTGGACGAGGGCAATATCTTCGAGGCGCTGCTCGAAGGCTGGAAGCACGACGTGCGCAATCTCTGGTGGGTGATCGACTACAACCGCCAGAGCCTCGACGGCGTCGTCAACGACCGGCTGTTCGGCCGCATCGGCGAGATGTTCGAGCTGGTCGGCTGGCGCGTCGTGACCTTGAAGTACGGCAAGCTCCTGGAGACGGCGTTCGCGCAAGCGGACGGCGAGCATCTCAGGCAATGGATCGATGACTGCCCGAACTCGCTTTACTCGGCGCTTGTCTTCAAGGGCGGCGCGGGCTGGCGCGAGGCGCTGACGCGCGATCTCAACCAATATCCCGGCATCCGGCGCATCCTCGAGAGCCACGACGATGCCGGCCTGCACCGGCTGATGACCAATCTCGCCGGCAACGACATGCAAGCCGTGCTCGACGCCTTCGAGGGAGTCGAGGGCGACACGCCGACGTGCTTCATCGCCTACACCATCAAGGGCCAGGGCCTGCCTTTCGCCGGCCACAAGGACAATCACTCGGGCCTGATGACGGTCGAGCAGATGGCGCAGTTCAAAAAGGCCATGGGGATCGAAGACGGCCAGGAATGGGAGAAGTTCGCCGGCCTCAACGCGCCGGTGCCGGAACTGGAAGAATTCCTCAAGCAGGCGCCGTTCAACGCCGAGGGCCGCCGCCGCACGGAAGCACCCGCGGTCGCGATCCCGGCCGCGCTGCCCGCACCGAAGGACAAGGAATCGAGCACGCAGACCGGCTTCGGCAAGATCCTGAACGCCATCGCGGCCGAAGGCAGCGAGCTCGCGCGCCGCATCGTCACGACGTCGCCCGACGTGTCGGTGTCGACCAATCTCGGACCATGGATCAATCGGCGCGGCCTGTTCGGTCATACCGAGGCCGAAGACGTGTTCCGCGAGCTCAAGGTCGTGTCGGCCCAGCTCTGGCGCAAGACGCCGCGCGGCCAGCACATCGAGCTCGGCATCGCCGAGAACAACCTGTTCATCCAGCTTGCCGCGCTCGGCTTGAGCCACGAGCTGTTCGGCACGCGCCTGCTGCCGATCGGCACGCTCTACGATCCGTTCATCGCCCGCGGCCTCGATGCGCTGAACTACGCCTGCTACCAGAACGCCCGCTTCATGATCGTCGCCACGCCGTCGGGCGTGACGCTTGCCCCCGAGGGCGGCGCGCATCAGAGCGTCCACACGCCGCTGATCGGCATCGGTCAACCGGGCCTGTTGTCCTACGAGCCGACTTATGTCGACGAGCTCGCGGTGCTGATGCGCTTCGGCCTCGACTACATGCAGCAGCCCAAGGGCTCCTCGATCTATCTCCGTCTGTCGACGCGCTCGCTGCCGCAGCCCGAGCGCACGCTCTCGGCCGAGCAACAAGACGACATCGTCTCGGGCGGCTATTGGTATGCCGCGCCGGACCCCAGCGCCGACATCGCCATCGTCTGCATGGGCGCAGTGACGCCGGAGGCGATCCAAGCGCATCAGAGCGTGGTGCGCGATTTCGCGGGCGCCGGCCTGTTCGTCCTGACCTCGCCCGATCGCCTGCATGCCGATTGGCTCGCGGCCCAGCGCGAACGCGGACGAACCGCCGGTTCGGTCGATCGCGGCGCGGCGCCGGTCGAGCGGCTGCTGGCGCCGTTGTCGCGCGACGCTCGCCTCGTCACGGTGATGGACGGCCATCCGTTGGCGCTCAGTTGGCTGGGCTCGGTGCGCGGCCAGCGAGTCGTGCCGCTCGGCATCGAGGGCTTCGGCCAATCCGGCGACATCGCCGATCTCTATCGCGCCTACAAGCTCGACGCGGCGGCGATCATCGATGCCGTCGCGCGCGCCGTTTCCTAGGAAGGCGGCGGCCGCAGCGCCACGTAGGCCGTCCGCAGGCCCGGTCTGAAGCCCAGGCCCTCGTAGAATTTGTGAACCCGTGAATCGGCACGGCCGCTCTGCATCAGCACGTGATGACAATCGAGGGACCAGGCATGAAGCAACGCCGCCGCGACGACCGCCTTGCCGTGCCCACGTCCCCTGAGCTCGGGATGCGCCACCACGTTCTCCAGGAAGCCGTGGCGCCTGCCGCTGCGGAGCAGGTTCGGCGCGGTGATCAGCATGCAGGTCGCGCCGATCCGGGCCCCATCGTCGGAGACGAAGACGTAGGTGCCCGCTTGCGCCAGCGTCTCGCGCCAGATCGCCTCGGCGCGCCCCGGCGGTTCGGCGGCGGCGCTCACCTCGGAGACCGTGAAAAGGGCAAGAAGGGACGGAAGATCGGACGCGTGGGCAAATCGGGCAGAAGCCATGCGACGATTGTCCGCCCTCCGCATTTGAATGGGGAGGGTTCTGGCCCTAGTTTCCCACCGTGAAAGTCATATTGTGAAAGTCGACGGCAAACCCTATCGCACCATCTGGCTGGGCGCCGACCGCACCACCGTCCAGGCGATCGACCAGATCCTGCTGCCGCACAAATTCGTCGTGCGCGACCTCCGCTCGATGGAAGACGCCGAGAAGGCGATCCGCACAATGATCGTGCGTGGCGCGCCGCTGATCGGCGCCGCGGCGGCCTACGGGGTCGCGCTCGCCATGGCGGCCGACCCCTCGGACGCCAATCTGGCGCACGCCTGCGAGGCGCTGATGGCGTCGCGGCCGACCGCCGTCAATTTGCGCTGGGCGCTCGACGATATGCGTGCGCTGCTCGCGCCGCTGCCGGCGGACCAGCGCCGGGCGGCCGCTTATCAGCGCGCTGCCAAGATCTGCGACGAGGATGCCGAGATCTGCCGGCGCATCGGCGAGAACGGGCTGGGACTGATCCGCCAGATGAAGCCGCGCGACGGCAAGCGGCTCAACGCGCTCACCCACTGCAATGCCGGCTGGCTCGCCACGGTCGACTGGGGCACCGCGCTGGCGCCGATCTACCAGGCGCACGATGCCGGCATCCCGATCCACGTCTGGGTCGACGAGACGCGGCCGCGCAACCAGGGCGCCAGCCTGACCGCCTGGGAGCTCGGCAAGCACGGCGTGCCGCACACCGTGATCGCCGACAATGCCGGCGGCCATCTGATGCAGCACGGGCGGGTCGATTTCTGCATCGTCGGCACCGACCGCACGACCCGCCGCGGCGACGTCTGCAACAAGATCGGCACCTACCTGAAGGCGCTGGCGGCGCACGACAACGGCGTGCCGTTCTATGTCGGCCTGCCCTATCCCTCGATCGACTGGACGATCGAGGACGGCAACCGCGACATTCCCATCGAGGAGCGCAACGCGCTCGAAGTGTCGCGCATGTCGGGCCGCACGGCGTCCGGCGAGGTCGTGAGCGTCGACATCCTTCCCGAGGCGAGCCCTGCCGCCAATCCCGCCTTCGACGTCACGCCGGCGCGCTTGGTGACGGCGCTGATCACCGAGCGCGGCGTTTGCCCGGCCAGCGAGGCCGGCCTGCTGTCGCTCTATCCGGAGCAGGCGAAAGCGGCGTGAAGATCGACTCGATGGTCCGCGTCACCGCGGGCATTGGCTTCACCCAGATCGTCGGCTGGGGCACCACCTACCTGATGCCGTCGGTGCTCGGCCGCCACATCCAGTCCGAGCTCGGCATCTCCGCCCAAACGGTTTTCCTCGGCATCACCGTGATGTCGGCCGCTGGCGCGATATGCGCGCCGCGGGTGGGCCGCTTCGTCGACAAGCGCGGCGCGCGCACGGTGATGACCGTCGGATCGGCGATCTACGGCCTGGCGCTCGCCGCGCTGTCGCAGACGCAAGGATTGGCGAGCTACTTCGCCTGCTGGGCAACGATCGGGCTGGCGTCCGGGCTCGCGCTCAGCACGCCGTCCAGCATCGCGCTGGTCCAGATCGCGGGACCGCGGGCGCGCCAGGCGATCTCGGTCCTGACCATCATCGCGGGCTTCGCCTCGTCGATCTTCTGGCCGATCACCGGTGCGCTCGATGCCGCCGTCGGCTGGCGCCACACCCTGCTGATCTTCGCCGCACTGCATCTGGCGGCGTGCCTGCCGATCCACTTCCTGGTCCTGCCGCGCCGGCCGCCGGTTCATCCCACCAACACCAGCGCCGCCGCCGCGAGCGCGGGCATCCAGCCGGAGCACCATTCACGCGTCTATCGCCTGCTCTCGATCAGCCTCACCGCCGGCGCCTTCGTCTTCACCGGCGTGCAGCTGCAGATGATCGAGATGCTGCGCGGGCTCGGCCATTCGCCGGCCTCGGCCTTGCTGCTCGCCTCGCTGATCGGCCCGGCCCAGGTCGGCACGCGCATCTTCGAGCTGTTGTTCGGGCACCGCTACACCATCATGAAGTCGGCCGTGTTCGGCTCGGCGATGCTGCCGGTCGGCCTGGGGCTGGCGCTGCTCGCCGGCAATCTCTTTCCGGCAGCGCTGATCGCGATCCTCGCCTACGGCCTGTCGAATGGGCTGAAGGCCGTTCAGCGTTTCACCCTGCCGCTTGCCCTGTTCGGCCGCGCCCAGTTCGGCCTTTATGCTGGCCGCCTCGCCCTGCCGCAGGGCATCGTTTCGGCCGCGGCACCGCCCGTCATGGCCGCCGTCCTGAGCCAGTTCGGCACCTCCGCCGCCCTGTCTCTCGCCCTCGTCATGGCGACGATCTCGCTCGCTGCCATGATCCTGCTCGCCCGGCGCGCGCCAACCGCCTAGTCTGAGCCTGCTATGTCGGACAAGAAATTCATCGCCTACGAAATCAATCCCAACTCCGGCGTGCCGCTCAAGCCCGCGCGGCGCGACCGCAAGTGGATGGATGACACGCACCAGAAGTTTGCCTACCGCTGCCTGCCCATGGTGATCGCCAACCAGTTTGGCTGGGAGGTGCTGTCGCGCCACCAGATCAAGGCGACCTGGAACGGCGGCTCGTTGAAGGACGACATGACGGTCGAGGTGCTGCGCGGCGACGGTCCCAGCCTCTTCTCGTCGCACTTCGGCTCCGGCGTGCTCACCTTCTCGGTGCCCTACCTGTTCCGCACGCCCGAAGGCTGGAACCTGATGGTCCGCGGCCCGACCAACTGGCCGAAGGACGGCATCATGCCGCTCGACGGCGTGGTCGAGACCGACTGGGCGCACGAGACCTTCACCATGAACTGGAAGTTCACCCGCGCCTGCACGATCGAGTTCGACGTCGGCGACCCGATCTGCCTGGTTCATCCGATCCAGCGCGGCCTGCTCGAGATGTTCGAACCGACGATCGAGCAATTGAACACCGAGCCTGAGCTGAGGGAGCGGTATTCCGCCTGGTCGTCGGGACGCGGCCGCTTCAACCAGGGCCTGGCCGACCAGGAGCAACCCTATGTCGAGCGCGGCTGGGAGAAGGACTATTTCCGCAGCTCGCACCAGACCAAGATCGCTGCGCCCGAGTTCAAGAAGAAGGAATAACCCCTCCAAGGGAGGGGAATCTCACCGGGCTGAGACGCCTCCGATGCCGATGGCATATGGCTTTCTGTCTCGAGTCTCACGGAACACCCCCACCCCCTGTTGAGACACCCTGAGACACGTGAGACGGCTGAGACGCCAAAACTGCAAATTGTTTCGGCGCCGGCGGTGTTACCGCGCCACATAGGGGCTGGTCATCTTTTTCGGGTCGACGACCCGATCGAACTCGGCCTCGCTGACATAGCCCAGTTTCAACGCCGCCTGCTTCAAGGTGAGGTCGTGCTCGCTGGCGTAGTGGGCGATCTCGGCCGCTTTGTCGTAGCCGATGACCGGCGCCAGCGCCGTCACCAGCATCAGCGAGCGCTCGACATATTCGGCGATCTTCTTGGTGTTGGGCTCGGCTCCCTCGACCAGATATTTGCGGAAGTTGGTGCAGCCGTCGCCGAGCAGCACCACCGACTGCAACACATTGTGGATCATGAGCGGCTTGTAGACGTTCATCTCGAGATAGCCGCCCGCCCCGCCGAAGCCAACCGCCACGTCGTTGGCCATCACCTGCACGGCGAGCATGGTGAGCGCCTCGGCTTGGGTGGGATTGACCTTGCCCGGCATGATCGAGGAGCCGGGCTCGTTCTCGGGTATATGCAGCTCCGCGAAGCCGGCACGCGGACCGCACGACAGCAGGCGGATGTCGTTGGCGATCTTGTAGAGCGAGCCCGCCAAGGTGCGCAGCGTGCCCGAGAGCTGCACGATCGCATCGTGCGCCCCCATCACAGTGAACTTGTTTGGCGCCGAGACGAACGGCAGCCCGGTCAGCTTGGCAATCTCGGCCGCCACCGCTTCGGCAAAGCCGGGCGCGGCATTGATGCCGGTGCCGACCGCCGTGCCGCCCAGGGCCTGGCGGTAGACTCCTTTCAGCGAATCGTCGATCCGCGCCAGGTTGTCGTCCAGCATGCCGACATAGCCCGACCATTCCTGTCCAAGCGTGATCGGCGTCGCATCCTGCATGTGGGTGCGGCCGATCTTGACGATCTCCATCCAGGCCTTGGCCTTTCCGTCGATCGCATCGCGCAACGCCTTCACCGCCGGGACCAGCCGCTTCGTCGTCTCGACGGCGGCGGCGATATACATCGCGGCGGGAAAATTGTCGTTCGACGATTGCGACATGTTGACGTGATCGTTGGGATGCACCGGCTTCTTGCTGCCGAGCGGCGTGCCGGCGATCTGGCAGCAGCGGTTGGAGATCACCTCGTTGACGTTCATGTTGAACTGCGTGCCCGAGCCGGTCATCCAGACATGCAGCGGGAACATGTCGTGGTGCCGGCCGGCCAGGATCTCCTCGCACGCCTGCACGATCAGCCTGTGCAAATCCGCATCGAGCCGCTGGCTCGCCCGATTGACGTTGGCGCAGGCCTTCTTGAGCACGGCGTAGGCGGTGATCATCTCGCGCGGCATGAGCTCGCGGCCGATGCTGAAATGCTCGAGCGAGCGCTGGGTCTGGGCGCCCCACAATTTGTCGGCGGGCACCTCGATTTCGCCCATGCTGTCGACTTCCTTGCGTACAGCCATGTTTTGCGCTCCTTTCGGGCCCGATGAGACACCTCGTTCTCCTGCCCGGCTCCATGTGCGACAGCGATTTGTGGAGAGATATGGTGCCCGACTTGGCACCGCTAGGCCAATTGCACTACGGCAATTTGTTCGAGGACGACACGCTTGAGGGCATGGCCAGGCGCGTGCTGGGCGAAGCACCCGAGCGCTTCGTGCTGGTCGGCTTCTCGATGGGCGGCTTCGTGGCGCGGGTACTGACGCTGATGGCGCCCGAGCGGGTGAGCGGCGTGGCCTTCGTCTCGACGTCGGCACGCGGCTTCACCGACGAGGAGCGCGCGCGGCGCATGGCCGGCAGCAAGCATCCCGGCGGCGGCAACGGCGTGGCGCGCGGCCTGCATCCCGACCGCGAGCGCGATCCGGTGCTGCTCGACCGCTTGCGCGGCATGCAACGCCGGCTGGGGCTGGAGGTATGGAAGCGGCAGGCGGCGCTGGTGCGACGCGACGGCTATGCCGAGCTCGAGGGCATCACCTGCCCGTCGCTGGTCGTGTCGTGCCGGCAGGACCGCCTGCGACGCTTCGAGGAGACCGAGCGCATGGCCAGGCACCTCCCGCACGCGCGCTTCGAGGTGATCGAGGATTGCGGACACATGGCGCCGCTCGAGAAGCCGCACGAACTGGCCGGCCTTCTCGCCGACTGGATTGCGGGCGCCGGCCTTTAACTACATCCGCCCCCCGTCCACGACGAAGTTCTGCGCCGAGATCAGCCGGCTGTCGTCCGACGCCAGGAAAAGCGCCATGCGCGCGATATCGGGCGGATAGACCTTCTCCTTCAGCACCTGCGCCTTCATCAGCTCGGCCTCGGCCTCCGGCGTGAGCCACAGATCGATCTGGCGCTGGGTCATGATCCAGCCCGGCGTGATCGAGTTGAGGCGGATCTTGTCGGCGCCGAGATCGCGCGCCAGGCCGCGCGTCATGCCGATCACCGCCGCCTTGGCCGCCTGATAGACCGAGAGATTGGCGGTCATGGTGTGATAGCTCACCGAACTGAAATTCACGATCGAGCCGCCGCCCGCCTTCTTCATGCCGGGCGCGACGGCCTGAATGGCGAAGAAGGCGTGGCGCAGATTGACCGCGATGCGCTCGTCGAAGAACTCCACCGTCACGTCCTTGAGCTTGTGACGGTCGTCGCGGGCGGCGTTGTTGATCAGCGCGGTGATCGCGCCGTGCCTGGCCGCCGCCTGGTCGATCGCCGCCTTGTAGGCCTTGACGTCGCGGATGTCGCATTTCAGGAACAGCGCGCCGGTCTTGCTGGCGACGGCGCTGGACGCCGCCTCGTCGATATCGACGAACGCCACCTTCGAGCCCTGCGCCGCGAAATGCTCGACGATCGAGGCGCCGATGCCCGAGCCGCCGCCCGAGATGAACACGCTGCGGCCCTTGAGGCTGGGATAGATGGCGAAGTCAGGCATGGTTCCTCACAAATCGGACAGGCGAAAGACGATCTCGCCCGACAGCGCGCCGCCGGCGGCGATGTGCGTGCAACCGATCTGGCCGTTGGCGTGGCTCACGGGCTCGAAGCAGAAGAATGGCCGACCGGACGGCGTGAACACAACGGCGTGGCGAAACGGCGCGCTGGCGGCCAGTTCCAGCCGCAGCCTGCGCGATGGCCAGACCACCGCGGCCTCGCCGTCCCAGCCGTCGAAGCAATTGTCGAGCGCCACGTCGTCGGGCCGCCGGCCATGACAGAAATCCCAGTCGCTCGGCACCGTCACGCGCCTGGTGGGCAGCACTTCGGCATCGGCCAGCCAGACGGCATCGGCATCGAAGAACAGCTCGCTGTCGGGCTCGCGTATGAAGAACGGATGCAATCCCATGCCGCCCGGCACACTGTGCGGCTCGCGGTTCTCGAGGCGCATCTGCACCGTGAGCGCATCGTTCTCGAGCCGAAACGACTGGCTGGCGCGGTAGCGAAACGGCCAGCCGCTCGTGCCGTCGTGCTCGAAGGCAATGGCCGCCGCGGTCGGGCCCGACGATTGCGCGCGCCATGCCGCCGCCCAGCCGTCGCCATGCATGGGATGACGCACTGCCGGATCGGGCCAGTTGCGCGGCACCTCGATCGTGCGGCCTTCGAATTCGAACCGGCCATTCGCGATGCGGTTGGAGAACGGAACCAGCGGATAGGCCGCCCCCTGCGTTCCCCTGCCCGGTCGAAGAATGTCGCGACCTCCCACCGCGAAGCGGGCCACCGATCCGCCCGCCTCGGGCTCGATCTCGACCGACAAGCGGCCGGTCCGGAGCGACAAAAGCGTCACGGTCTTCTCCGCTGCTGTGTAGACTGCGCCGTCTTCAACGAGAGGAAACGCGATTATGTCGGTGAACATGCTGAAGCGGCGTCTGCAGGCAGGCAAGGCCTGCGTCAACGGCTGGCTGGCGATCCCCAACGGCTTTTCCGCCGAGGTCATGGCGGGCTGCGGCTGGGACAGCGTCACCGTCGACATGCAGCATGGCGTGCAGGATTACCCGACGATGGTCACCTGCTTCCAGGCGATGGACAAGCATCCGATCACGCCGCTGGTGCGCGTGCCGTGGAACGAGCCCGGCATCGTCGGCAAGGTGCTCGACGGCGGCGCCTGGGGCGTGATTTGCCCGATGGTGAACACGCCCGCCGAAGCGAAGGCGCTCGTCTCGTACGCACTCTATCCGCCCAAGGGCAAGCGCTCGAACGGCCCGATCCGCGCCGGCGCCTATGGCGAGGCGACGCCCTATCAGGCGACAGCCAACGACGAAGTGCTGATCATCCCGATGATCGAGACGCAGGAGGCGATCGACAATATCGACGCCATCCTCGACGTGCCGGGCGTGAGCGGCATCTATGTCGGGCCGTCGGACCTCGGCCTGTCGCTCGGCCTGGCGCCCAGGCTCGACCGCGAGGAGCCGCAGGTCCTGAAGATCTACGAGAAGCTCACGACGGCCTGCAAGAAGCGAAAGCTGTTCGCCGGCATCCACAACGGAACCCCGGCCTATGCCGCGCGGGCGATCGGCATGGGCTTCCAGTTCTGCACCATCGCCAACGACTCCGGCCTGATGGCGCTTGCCGCGCGCAATGCCGTCAACAGCTTCCGCAAGGAAGCGGGCGCCATCGCCGACAAATAGGCCGGCCGGCAACGGGGCCGGCCCGTCCGGGCCGTCCCCGCCGCGGCAGAGACGCTTGCGGCGCAATAGCAATTGCACCCCTCTTGAACTTTTTGGCGATGCACCTAGGTGGTGCACGCGGGCCGCAATGGCCGCGTACCTGATTTTTGTTGTCGAAACTTCGCTCAACCGAGGAGGTCTTGCTGATGAAAATCGCCCAGATCGCCCCGCTCAGCGAGAGCGTTCCGCCTCGCCTGTACGGCGGCACGGAGCGGGTCGTCTCCTATCTGACTGAAGAGTTGGTTCGCCAGGGTCACGAAGTCACTCTGTTTGCCAGCGGCGATTCCAAGACATCAGCCCAGCTCGTGCGCTGCACCGATCTGGCGCTGCGGCTCAATCCCGCGGTGAAGGACCAGACGCCTTACCACATCGTCATGCTGGATGAAGTGCGCCAGCGGTTGGACGAGTTCGACGTACTGCATTTCCACATCGACATGCTGCACTTCCCGCTGATTCGGGATTTCGCGGACCGGACGGTCACCACCCTGCACGGCCGGCTCGACCTGCCGGACCTCAAGCCGTTCTATGCCGCCTTCTGGGACATCCCGCTGGTATCGATCTCGCGCGATCAACGCCGGCCGCTGCCCGGCGGACTGAACTGGGTCGGAAACGTCTATCACGGCCTGCCACGCGATCTGTTGCCGTTCACCAAGGAGCCGGCGGGCGGCTACCTCGCCTTCCTTGGGCGGATCGCGCCGGAGAAGCGTCCCGATCGGGCGATCAAGATCGCCGCGCAAGCCGGCCTGCCCTTGAAGATCGCGGCCAAGGTCGATCGCGTCGATCAGGCCTACTGGAACGAAGTGATCGCGCCGCTGGTGAAAGCGCACGGCAATGTCGAGTTCATCGGCGAGATCAACGAGCGGCAGAAGGCGGACTTCCTCGGCAATGCCCGGGCGCTGCTTTTCCCGATCGATTGGCCCGAGCCGTTCGGCCTGGTATCGATCGAGGCCATGGCATGCGGCACACCGGTGATCGCGTTCCGCGCCGGGGCGGTGCCGGAGGTGATCGATGACGGTGTCACCGGCTTCGTGGTGAAGAACATCGACGAGGCGGTGGCCGCCGTGCGCCGCCTGGACATGCTCGATCGCCGCAAGGTGCGCGCGGTGTTCGAGCACCGTTTCCCTGCCGAGCGCATGGCGCGCGACTACGTCCGCATCTACAACAACCTTCTGGGGCGGCGGACTCCTCCAGCTCGCGCGCAGCGGAGCCTCATTCCGCAAGGCCTGCAGCTCGCGGCGTGAGTCCGCGGCGCGTCGCCCGGATCACCGCGTGATGGTGATGCCGCCCGACGTGCCCGGCAGCGACGTGACGCCGTTCCAGTTCGGCCTGTTCGCCGGGGTGACGATGTCGTTGCCGGGGCTCGCGTTGGCTCCGGCACCGACATTGGTGCCGACGTCGCTGCCGACGGCGCTCGGCGTGTTGTTGTAGGTGCTGTTGTAATCGGGCCCGCCGAAACCCGGCACGCGGTTCGTCGGTATGGGCGATTCGGCCTGGGCAAAACCGCCAGCGAGCGCCATCGCAGCGGCGATGGCGGCGACACAAATTGACCTGCGCATGGCATTGCCTCCTGTGTCCAGGAATCAATGCGCAGTTGCCGGTAAAGTTCCTTCAACTCACAATCTGGCCACGGAAGGCCCAGCGCGTCATGCGCTTCTCGACCAGGGCGCAGATCGCGTACATCGCCACGCCCATCACCGCGATGGCGAACAGGCCGGCGAAGGTCGTCGGCGCATCGTTGCGCGCGCCGGCCGAGAGCATCAGGAAGCCGATGCCGCGATTGCCGCCGACGGTCTCGGAGATCACCGAGCCGATGAAGGAGAGCGTGATCGCGACCTTCAGACTGGCGAAGAGATAGGGCATGGCGCGCGGGATGCCGACCTTGGTCAGGATCTCGGTGTCGGTGGCGCCGAGCGAGCGCAGCACGTCCCGCATCTCGGGCTCGATGGTGGCGAGGCCGGTGGCGACGTTGACGACGATGGGAAAGAAGCTGATCACGAAGGCCGTGATCACCGCCGGCAGCGCGCCGACGCCGACCCAGATCATCAGGATCGGCACCAGCGCCACTTTCGGCACGGCATTGAACGCGATCAGCAAGGGATAGAGGCCGGAATAGACGAACGGCGAGGCGCCGATCGCCAGCCCGAGCAGCAGGCCGCCCGCGATGGCGATGACGAAGCCGATCAGCGTCGTCCATAGCGTTTGCCAGCAGAAGGCGAGCAGGATGTCGAGCCGCTGCCAGAAGACGATGAAGACCTTGGTCGGGCGCGGCAGCACGATCTCGGGCAGATCGAAGACGATGCAGGCCGCTTCCCAGACGATCAGCAGGCCGGCCACCACCAGCCACGGCATGGCGTAGCGCAGGATCTCGCGTCGCAGCTCGCGGTTCACGCCGCATGCTCCAGATGGATGCGGTCGCGCAGTTCGTGGACGATCTCGACGAAATGCGGCTCGAAGGTCGTGGCGAGCGTGCGCGGCCGCGCAATGTCGATCTTGCGGCTGAGCACGATGCGGCCGGGCCGCCGGCTCATCACGTAGACGGTGTCGGCGAGATAGACCGCCTCGCGCAGGTCATGCGTCACCAGCACGCCGGTGAAGCGCTTGTCCAGCCACAGCGCCTGCATGACGCCCCACAGTTCCTCGCGGGTGAAGGCGTCGAGGGCGCCGAACGGCTCGTCGAGCATCAGGAGCTCCGGCCCGTGGATCAGCGCGCGGCAGAGGTTGGAGCGCTGCTGCATGCCGCCCGACAGCTGCCAGGGATAGCGCAGGGCGAAGTCGGCGAGCCCCACGGTGCCGAGCAGCTTCATCGCCTGCTCGACATATTCGGCGCGATGGCGGCGGAAGCGCCGCTTGTGCGGCTCGACCACTTCCATCGGCAGCAGGATGTTGTCGAGCGTGGTGCGCCACGGCATCAGGGTCGGGTTCTGGAAGGCCATGCCGACGCCCTTGATCGGCGCGCGCACGAGCTCGCCGCCGACCCGCACCTCGCCGCCGGTGGCCGGCAGCAGGCCCGTGACCAGCTTCATGATCGTCGACTTGCCGCAGCCCGACGGTCCGACCACGGCGATGAACTCGCCCTTGTCGATGCCGAGCGTGGCATCGGCCAGAGCGTGAGTGCTTTCCTTGCCGAGGCGGTAGGTGAGACTGACGTTCCTGAGGTCGACGAAGGCCAAGGTTACTTCGCTACCATCCGGTCCGCCTTGGGCGGCAGGAACTTGTCGGTGAAGACCTTGTCCGGCGCGGGCGAGGTCGGCAGGCCGAACGCCTCGGAGACGAGCTTCACCGAGTTGGCGAAGCGGGCCGGCTCGACGTCGCCCATGCCGTTGGCCTTGACGTACGGCGTCAGGATGTTTGTGTTGAGCGAGATCTGCAGGCGCTCCAGCTCGAGCGCCTCGTTGATCAGCGGGTCGCGCTTCTTGGCCGCGGCGATGCCCACCTTGTTGTCGGCGATCACGTCCTTCCAGCCCTTGACGGTGGCGGCGATGAAGCCCCTGACGGCCTTCTCGTTCTTCATCATCTCGGGCGAGACGATGATGCCGTTGGCGTAGAGATCCATGCCGAAATCGACGTAGCGCATGGCGACGATGTCCTCGAACTTCACGCCGCGGGCCTTGAGATCGAGCATCGAGGAGAAATAGTGGCCGGAGATGAAGTCGACGGTGCCCTGCACCAGGCTCTGCTCGCGCAGCTGCGGCGTCAGGTTGACATGCTCCCACTTGGTGATGCCCTGCCGCTTGGCGAAGGCCGGGAACAGCCGGAACGAGGCGTCGAACACCGGCGCGCCGAGCTTCTTGCCCTGGAGATCCTTCGGCACCCTGATGCCGCTCTTCTTCAGCGCGTAGACGCCGAACGGCGCGAAGTCGTAGGCCATGAACACGCACAGCACTTCCTTGCCGGGATTCTTGGCGTTGTACTCGATGGTCGAGTTCACGTCGGCGAAGCCCATCTGGTAGGCGCCGGTGGCGACGCGCTGCACGGCGCCGGCCGAGCCCTGGCCGGCATCGATCGTGACGTCGAGGCCCTCCGCCTTGTAGTAGCCCTTGTCGAGCGCCACCAGGAACGGCGACGTCGGACCCTGGAACACGAAGTCGAGGGTGAATTTGACCGGTGTCTGCGCCGATGCAGGCACGCCCGCCAGAGCCCACGCCGCGAGCGCGGCAGCGCCCAGCCAATTGCCCAACTTGCCCATGTTCTTGCCCCTCGCTTTGATCCCTGTGCGGCGACTCTTATGCGGACCGCTTCATTCCGCCAAGGGGATATCAGGCAGATTCTATGCCAGGGCGCCGCAAGGTGAGCAGTGCGACTTCCCCGCGCGTATTGAAGCGCAGCTTCGGCCCCGATACGCCCAGTCCCGACGAGGTATGTCCGACCAGCTTGTCGTGCCGCCACAGGCCGACGGCCGTATGCCTGCAACGCACAAGCTGCGTGATGATCGGCCGTCCGCCGGGCAGCGCGATCTGGCCGCCATGTGTGTGGCCGGCGAGATAGAGGCTGTAGCCCGCCGCCGCGGCATGGTCGGCAAGCTCGGACGTGTGGACGAGCGCGATCGCGCAGCCCTGGTCGACGGGCCCGAGAGCCTCGAGCGCCTGCGGCGTATAGAACGAATGCACGTCGTCGAGACCGGTGAGAGAAAGGGCGCTGGTACCCCGCCAGACCCGATGCGTGCGGTTGACCAGGACGTCGAAGCCGATCCTCCGCAGCTCTGCCACCATGTCGACCGGATCGTGATTGCCCAGCGTCGCCAGGCGGCCGTCCCTGACGGTCACGTCCTGCAGTGCCTGGTGCAGCAGGTCAGCCGCCTCGCCCACCGGCGTGCGGACATGGCCCAGCGTGTCGCCGGTGACGATGAGAAGATCGACCTCGAGCCCGGCCACCAGGGCGCGCGTCTGATCGACCAGCTCAGGACACTCGTCGAGGTGCGTGTCGCTGACATGCATCAGTCGGTAGCCATCGAACTCCGGCGGCAGGTTGGGCAGCACGATGTCGTGGCGGCGCACCTGCAGGTCGAGCGCGTTGTGGCGTCCCACGGCATGGAGCGGCGTCAGGCGAAGCGCCGCATCGAACGTCATGAGCAGTGCGTGGAAGATCTTCTTGCGCCAGCGCGGCCGGCGCCCGCGCGGACTGATCCAGTAATTGCTGTCCTCGATCTGCCGCCGCGCTACCGCCCAGTCGTCATATGCCGCCATGGGCGCGAGTCTATCCCAAACCGGCCTGCTGCGTGGCGACGAGGCGGGCGAAGGCGCCGCGCCTGGCCGTGAGCTCGGCGTAGCCGCCCTGTTCGACGATGCGACCATGCTCCAGCACGACCACCTGGCCGGCGTCGCGAATGGTCGACAGCCGATGCGCGATGACGAAGGTCGTGCGGCCCTGCATCAGCACCCTGAGCGCTTTCTGGATGCGCGCTTCTGTCACAGAGTCGAGCGCGCTGGTCGCCTCGTCGAGGATCAGGATCGGCGGGTCCTTCAGGAGGGCGCGGGCGATGGCGAGCCGCTGGCGTTCGCCCCCCGAGAGGGTGGCGCCACGCTCGCCGACCAGCGTGTCGTATCCCTGGGGCTGGCGCAGGATGAAATCATGCGCCTCGGCGAGCCGCGCCGCCTGTTCGATCTCGGCTTGCGTCGCGTCCGGTTTGCCGATTCGCAGATTGTCGGCGATCGACCGGTAGAACATCGTCGAATCCTGGAACACCACGCCGACGTTGCGGCGCAGGGACTCGAGCCGGATGTCGCGATGGTCGATGCCGTCGATGCGGATCACGCCGGACATCGGATCCCACATGCGGTGCAGCAGCGACAGCGCCGTGCTCTTGCCCGCGCCGGTCGGCCCGACCAGCGCGACCGTGCTGCCGGCCGGCGCCTTGAGCGTGAAATGCACCAGCGCCGGCCGCTTGCCGTCGTAGGAAAAGCCGACATCGTCGAATTCGACATCGCCCTTTGCCCGACCGATGTCGATGCCGTTGGGCTTATCGACGACCGTCGATTGCGTGTCGATGACGCGGAAGAAGTCGGCCAGGCCCGGCATCTGGAAGAAGATGCGCGCGACGAAGCTCGAGGCCTGGTCCATGCGGCCGATCAGCATGGCGGCGAAGCCCATGAAGCTCACGATCTGGCCGACCGTGGCCTCGCCCTTCGTGTATAGCCAGGTGCCGAGCACGAAGATCAGGATCACGGTGATGGTCGAGGCCGCGCGCGTCAGGACCGAGAGCAATGCCCACCAGTTCAACACCGGATACTGCGCGGCCAGCGTCTCGCCGATGATGCGGTTCATCTCGCGCGCCTCGACGGCGAGCCGGACGAAGCTCTGGATCAGGTGAACGTTGCCCAGCGCGTCGCCGGCACGTCCGGCGAGCTCGGAGTGGTATTCCTCGACCTGCGCCTGCAGGCGATCGGTCTTGCCGACGACCCAGGCGTTGGAGGCGGCGAAGAATACGATCAGGACGATCAGCAGCAGACCGAGCCGCCAGTTCATGAACAGGCTGAGCGGCAGCATGATGAACAGCGCCACCAGCGTGGCGAGATTCTCTCGGAAAAACGAAAGCCAGATGCCGAACAGGTGATCGACGCCGGTCAGCATGATCTTGAGCAGGCGGCCGGAGTGCTGCCCGGTGTGGAACGAGAACGGCAGCACCAGCACGTGCTCGAAATAGAGTGCCATGGCGCCGAGCCGCCGCCGGTGCGCCATTCGGTCGGCCTGCAGCGAAACCACGATGTTGGCGACGATGCCGCCCAGCCCGACCGCGGCCCACAGCATCAGGAGTTGCACGGCATCACGCCACAGCGCGGCGGTCGAGCGGCCCTGCGCGCCGGACAGCAGATCGACGACCTTGCCGAACAGCACCGGCTCGTAGAACTGCAGTCCGGCAACCGCGACGTTGGCGACCGCCAGCGCGATCGCCAGCCAGCGCTCCGCGCGCAGCAGCCCGATCACCCGGCCATAGACGCGAAAGAACTCCATCGCCGGCCGGACGGGCTACCGGTTGGTCAGGCGGTCTTCTGGCTGAGGAAGCGCTCGACGGTGTTGACGAAGAAGCTCACGCCGAACGGGATCGCCATGTCGTTGAAGTCGTAGCGCGAATTGTGCAGCCCCGCCCCCGCCCCGTCGACGCCGCCGTTGCCGAGCCACACCATGGCCCCCGGCACCTTCTCCAGCATGTAGGAGAAATCCTCCGCGCCCATGCTGGCCTGGGTGTTGTCGCGCACCCCCTGCGGCCCGCAGATGCCGGCCGCGACCTCGATGGCGAACGCCGCGCGCTCGGCGTTGTTGATCGTCGGCGGATAGCCGTAGCGGTATTCGACGTCGATCTTCACGCCGTACATCTTGGCCGCACCCTCGCAGATCTCTCGGATGCGCTTCTCGATCTCCTTGCGCTCCTCGGGCTTGGTGGTGCGCGTCGTGCCGCCGACATGCGCTTCGGTCGGGATGACGTTGTAGGCCGAGCCGCCCTTGACGAAGCCGACGGTGACCACGGCATTGGCGAATGGATCCATGTTGCGGCTGACGATGGTCTGCAGCGACAGCACGAGATTGGACGCTACGATCAACGGATCCTGGCTGAGATGCGGGTGCGCGGCGTGACCGCCCTTGCCGGTGATGCGCAGGTCCCAGCGGTCGGCCGCGGCGAGCAGCGGGCCGGGCCGCGTGGCGATCATGCCGAGCGGCAGGCCGGGCTTGTTGTGGATGGCGAACACGGCATCGCACGGGAATTTCTCGAACAGCCCGTCCTCGATCATCGCCTTGCCGCCGCCGCCGCCCTCTTCGGCCGGCTGGAAGATGAAGTGCACGGCGCCCTCGAAGTCGCGCTTCTCGGACAGCACCTTGGCCGCCCCCAGCAGCATGGCCGTATGGCCGTCATGGCCGCAGGCATGCATGCGCCCCTTGTTGGTCGAGCGATGGGCGAAGTCGTTGGTCTCGTCCATCGGCAAGGCATCCATGTCGGCGCGCAGCCCGATCGACTTCACCGAATTGCCCTTGCGCAGGGTGCCGACGACCCCGGTCTTGCCAAGGCCGCGCGTCACTTCGAGGCCCCATTCCGTCAGCTTGGCAGCGACGATGTCGGACGTGCGGTTCTCTTCATAGGCGAGCTCGGGATGGGCGTGGATGTCACGACGGATGGCGGAAATCTCGCCTTGAATCTCAAGCGCACGCGGTAGAACGGGCATTGGCTACTCCGGTTGGAACTTCCGCCCATCTTAGCCCAAAGTGCCCGAATGTTGTCGCTCCAGGAGATCGAAGAGGCCCGGCAAATCGTGCATGGCGCCATGCTGCCGACGCCGCAGTACGCTTGGCCGCTGCTCGCCAAGCGCACCGGCTGCGAGGTTTGGGTGAAGCACGAAAATCACACGCCGATCGGCGCTTTCAAGGTGCGCGGCGGCTTGATCTATATGGACCGGCTGAAGCGTCGTGCACCGGCGACCAGGGGCGTGATCAGCGCTACGCGCGGCAACCACGGACAAAGCATTGCACTTGCCGCCCGGCGCGCCGGTATCGCCGCCACCATCGTCGTGCCGCATGGCAACTCGACCGAGAAAAATGCCGCGATGCGCGGCTTCGGCGCCGAACTGGTCGAAGATGGCCATGATTTCGATGCCGCGCGGGAAACAGCGATGCGACTCGCCCAGGAACGCGGGCTGGCCATGGTGCCGTCGTTCCACCGCGACCTCGTGGCTGGCGTGGCAAGCTACGCGTTCGAGTTCATCAAAGCGACGCCCGCGCTCGACACGATCTACGTGCCGATCGGGCTCGGCTCGGGCATCTGCGGCGTCATCGCCGTGCGCGATGCACTGGGACCGGCGACCAAAGTGGTGGGCGTCGTGTCGACCGAGGCCCCGGCCTATGCGCTCTCCTTCACTGCCGGCAAGGTCGTGCCGACCAACAGCGCCAATACCATGGCCGACGGCAGGCCGTGCGCGGGCCGGACCACGAAGCGCTCGACGTGATCCTGAAGGGCGCCGACCGGATCGTGCAGGTGAGCGACGAGGAAGTGATGGCGGCGATGCGCGCCTACTACGAGGACACGCACCAGCTCACCGAGGGCGCGGGCGCGGCGCCGCTCGCGGCCCTGCTGCAGGAGCGCGACAAGATGAAAGGCAAGCGGGTCGGCTTGATCCTGAGCGGCGGCAATATCGACCGCGCGCTCTATCTGCGCGTCCTGGCCGGCGGCTGAGGTCCCTTTGCTTGCGGTTGGGGTGCCCAGGCGAGGTCGCTCTTCACCGCCTGCATGATGAAGGACGAGCGTGTGCCCCGAACACCGGGCATGCGCAGCAGTGCCTTCAACGCGAAGTCGCTGAAGCTCGGCAGGTCGGGCGTCAGCACATGCAGCAGGAAATCCATGTCGCCGGTCACGGCATAGCAGGCGACGACTTCCGGCCGGGCGCGGATCGCCGCCTCGAACGCCTCGACCGTCTTCTCCGAATGATCGTCGAGCGTCACCTGCACGAGCGCCTGCAGCGACAGTCCGACCGAGGGCGGCGCGACCAGCGCGGCATAGCGGGCGATCACGCCTTCTTCTTCAAGCCGCCGCACCCGGCGCTGGCAGGGAGTGGGCGAAAGCCCGACCTTGTCCGCGAGGTCAACGATCGGCAGACGGCCGTCGGCCTGCAGCGCCGACACGATGCGCTTGTCGATGTCATCGAGCTCGACCATGGAGATAATCTCCCCAAAGAGCTTTTTTCCGAGTGATTATCACTAAAACGGGGATATCTGTCGTCCTATTTCGCAAGGATTCACCCCGGCCTTCGCACCCATATTTCCGGCATGGAGAACTCTGTCCCCTTTGAGGATTTGCGCGGCGACTACCGCCAGATGGCGGCCGACTGGACGGTGGCGCAGCATGCCGATCTCTATTCCGATGAGGATCAGGAGACGTGGCGTTTGCTGCTCGACCGCCAGAGCAGGTTGGCAGAGAAGCACGCCTGCGCCGAATTCCTTGAAGGTCTCAAGGTGTTGGGCGTTGCCAGCCGCATTCCGGATTTTGCCGAGATCAATGCACGCCTCGAGCCGTTGACCGGCTGGCGGATCGTCGGCGTACCGGGCCTCATTCCAGACGCGGTATTCTACGATCACCTGGCGCACCGGCGCTTCCCGGTCACGGTGTGGATCCGCACGCGCGCAGAGCTCGACTACCTCGTCGAGCCCGATCTGTTCCACGACTTCTTCGGCCACGTGCCGCTGCTCACGAATCCGGTGTTCGCCGACTACATGCAGCTCTACGGCCAGCGCGGCGTGGAGGCAGGGGGCAAGATCGACCTGCTGGCACGGCTTTATTGGTACACCGTCGAATTCGGCCTGATCCGCACTGCACAGGGCCTCAAGATCTATGGCGCCGGCATTCTTTCCTCGGCCAAGGAAGTGAAGCACGCGATCGAAGGCAGCGACGTCGAGCGCCTGCCGTTCGAAGCGGCGACCGTGATGCATCGGCCCTACGAGATCGACAGGCTGCAGAACACCTACTTCGTGCTCGACGACTTCAAGCAGCTGTTCGAGGCGGCGCAGACCCGCGTGGCTTAGAGGATGACGAGCCCGTCGACGGCGACGACACCCTCGCCGTCCTTCTTTACCAGCAGCGGATTGATCTCGGCTTCGCGCACGTCGGCGAATGCCTTGTGCGCCAGCACCGAGAACGACGCGATCGCCTTGGCAAGCGCGCCAACATCGCCCTTGGGCATGTTGCGATAGCCGCGGACGATGGCGAGGCCCTTCACTTCCTCGATCATCTCATGCGCTTCGGCCTCGCCCACCGGCGCCAACCGCGTCGAGGCATCCTTGTAGATCTCGGCCAGCACACCGCCCAGGCCGACCGTGACCGTCGGCCCGACCAGCGGATCGCGGCGGAAGCCCAGGATCACTTCGGCCAGGCCGCGCTCCATCTTCTGCACCAGGAAACCCTCCAGCCGGGCATTGGGCGCATGCACCTTCACCCGCTTCTCGATCTCGCGCGCCGCCACGGAAGCAGTCTGACTGTCGGACAGGCCGAGCGCCACGCCGCCCGCCTCCGTCTTGTGCGCGATGTCGGCCGACAGGATTTTCAGCGCCACCGGCGCTCCCACCTCGTCGACGGCCGAAGCCACGCGGCGAGCGTCCGGCACTGCCATCGACTTGGCTGTCGGCATGCCCAGCGCCGCAAACAGCTGGGCCGCGCGCCGCTCGTCGAAGCCAGAGGCCTTGCCGGCTGCCAGCGCCTCGAGCGCCGCCTTCGGCGGCTCGCCAAGTTTCGGTTCGGGCTGCGGCGCGCGCCTCAGCAGGCATACCGCCATCGCCTCGGCGCACGATTCGGGATGGCGGAAGGCCGGCACGCCCGCTGCCGTCAGCAGCGCCAGCGACTTGTCGGCGGCGGGCGTGAACGATACCGCGAACGGCTTGTCCGATTTGGCGAACTTCAACAGCGGCTCGACCGCCAGCTCGGGATTGAACTGGGCCGACGAGCCGACGACGAAGATCGCGGCATCGTTGCCGTCATCCGCCAGCAGCCGCTCGATCGTGCCCGACACGATCTCGGATTTGGCGCCGGCGAGCGTCAGGTCGACCAGCTTGCCCTCGCCGGCCGCAATGCCGAGGGGCTTCAGCCAATCGACCAGGGCCTGCGGCGGATCGGAGATGTCGAGGCCCGCCATCGCCATGGCGTCGACCACCATGGCCGCACCGCCGCCCGTCGTCGTCGCAACGGCGACACGCTTGCCTTTGGGGGGCGGACGATCGACCAGCAGTGACGGGACGTCGACAAGGGACTCGAACATCGACACGCGGGCGATGCCGTGGCGCCGGCAGAAGGCATCGAACGTCGCATCGGACCCGGCAATGGCGCCGGTATGCGACTTGGCCAGTTCCTGGCCGATATCCGAGCGGCCGAGCTTGTAGGCGATCACCGGTTTGCCCGCTTGGTGCGCGCGCCGCGCCGCGCGTGCCAGCCGCTCGCCGTCACGCAAGGTCTCCATGAACAACAGGATGGCCCTGGTCTTGGGATCGTCGACCAGCAGGTCGGCGATCTCGCCTACCTTGAGATCGACTTCGTTGCCGACCGAGATCAGGCGCGAGAAGCCGATGCGGCGCGCATCGGCGCGCGACAGCAACGCGCCGATCAGGCTGCCGCTCTGGCTCACGAGGCCCCAATTGCCGGTGCGCAGCTTCTCGACCGCAAAGGCTGCATTGGCCGTCAGCGCCATCGGCGGGTCGGTGCTGACCGTGCCGATCGAGTTGGGCCCGACCAGGCGAATGCCGGTGTCGGCGACGATGCGTTCCAGCTCGTGCTGCATGGTGGCGCCGGCGGCGCCGGCATCGGCGAAGCCGCCAGCAAGGATCGACGCCACCTTCACGCCGCGCCGTGCGCACACGGCCAGCGCATCGACCGCCTGCTGGCCGTTCAGCAGGATGTAGGCGTGGTCGATCTCGCCTTCGATCGCGCCGATGTCTTTGTAGGCCTTGAGGCCGAAGATCTCGGTCCGCCCCGGATTGACCGGCAACACCTCCCCCCGAAAGCCGTGCCTGGCCAAGAAGCGCTGCGGCCGCGACGTGGTGCGCTTCTCGTCGGACGAGGCGCCGATCAGGGCGATGCGCTTTGGCTCGAAAAGGGCGTGAAACAGCTCGGTCATGAAGGCACTATAGCGGCCATGACCATCAAGCGCGTGACCTCTCCCCACGTCCCCGAACCGCCTCCCGAAAGGTGGTCGAACTGCCTCGTCTGCGACGGCATCGCCTATGTCTCAGGCATGACCTGCCGCGGCATCGACGACGCCAAGCTCAAGGGCATGGACGAGTACGAGCAGGCCAAGGTGATCTTCGGCAAGATCAAGAGCATGGTCGAAGCGGCGGGCGGCGCCATGTCCGACGTGGTGAAGGTCACGATCTTCGTGACCAACATCAAGAACAACACCAAGGTCTGGAAGGCCCGCGCCGAGTTCTTCAAGGGCGACTTCCCGGCCTCGACGCTCGTGCAGGTGGCGGCGCTGGCCGCGCCCGAGATCCTGGTCGAGATCGAGGCCATTGCGCACATCGGCAAGGGCCCGCGATAGCGCTGCGACCTCATGCTGAGGAGGCCGCGACGCGGCCGTCTCGAAGCATGGGAATGAGCACCGTTGTTGTCGCCCACCCTTCGAGACGCTCGCGGCGCTCGCTCCTCAGGGTGAGGATGCTGTCCGATCTACATGTGTGAGTACATCGTCTTGCCGGCGACCGGCATGGTGGCCTTGAGGATGGTGCCGCCGTCGATCCTGGCGCTCGGCCGGGACACGACCATGTAGAGGTCGCGCCCCGAGAAGGCGATGTTGGTGCAGAAGATGTCGTCGCCGACATCGATGTGATGCGCCGGCCGTCCGAGCGAATCGAAATGCCAGACGGTCGTGCTGGGATGCGCCACCACCAGGCCGCCCGTCTCGTCGAGCGCCATGCCGTCGGGACCGGCATGACCGCCGGTCATCTGGATGAACAGGCCCACCTTGCTCGCCATGCCATCGCCCATCAGCGGCAGCCGCCAGACGGCATTGCCGCGCGTGACGCCGACATAGAGCACCGTCTCGGCCTTGTTCATGACCAGCCCGTTGGGGCTCGGCACTGTGTTGACCAGCAGGGTGAGCTTGCCCGTGGTGTCGTAGCGATAGACGCGCCCGGTAGGATCATGCAGGCCGGTCTGGCCCTGGTCGGTGAAATAGAGATCGCCGCTGGCGGCGAAGAAGAGGTCGTTGACGCCCTTGAAGCTTTCCGATGCGCGATGCTCGATCACCGGCGTCACCTTCCCGCTCGACGGATCGAGCAGCATGATGCCGCGCTTGTAGTCGGTGATGAAAATGCGGCCGTCCTTGTGGATCTTGAGGCCGTTCGGCCAGCCGTCATACTCCGTCACCAAGGTCCATTCGCCCGCCGGACTGATGCGGAAAACCCGGCCGAACGGAATGTCGGTGACGTAGAGATTGCCGGCGCGGTCGAAGCTCGGTCCTTC